>ERZ809932.1-NODE-1-length-174479-cov-11.1158_pt1 | contig 174479 bp, 154 predicted proteins | sample MGYA00520437_ERZ809932 | MGnify/ENA primary metagenome ERZ809932 (study PRJEB31588, sample SAMN03398967) | human gut metagenome | study: EMG produced TPA metagenomics assembly of the PRJNA231909 data set (A prospective, longitudinal analysis of the...
TCATGTCCTGCGTCAGCCTGTCTTTATGACAGTGCGGCGTGGGGCTTTTTTATTGTTTGAAAAGAGTATGAAAAGAGAAATACCAGCAGGTATTTGCGTGAGGAGGAAGTAGAATGAACAGTGAACAGATCACAGCATTTTTGCAAGAGCATTGGTACATTGCCTCGGTGCTCATCGGGGCCGTGATTTTAATTGGGGCGATCCGCAACTGGAACTGGCTCTGCGACCCCACTGGTACGCGGGATGCTCATCGACACAGCAGAGGATACCGGCGTGTGGTTTTCTTTCTGCTGGGTGTCCTCCTGATTGTGGTGAGTATCTGGGGATTTGTGCTGAAGTTGAAATAGGAGGAGCAATCCCATGACCCAAGAAGAACAAATCCGACTCTATCGGCTGATGGAAAAACTCAACTGGTTTTTCCACCAAGAGATGCACTACCTGAATAGAGATATTGCGGAAAAGACCGCACGGGAGTGTTACCCGGAGATTCGGGATTTTACATACGATATTTTGTGGAACGACCTGCCCAGAGAGGTGCAGGGACAACTTATGAACGAGGATGAGACGCTATGAATACTACGATGACTTTAGAACAACTGCCTCCCAAGGGTGTAAAGCGAGAACAGGCCATTTTGGCGCTGGGCAAAGAGGAAGCAAACGGCGAACTGTTTCTCCAGCTTGTGAATACAGAAAAGGGCAAGTGCAAAACGGCTGCTCAAAAGGCTTTGGCGCAGCTGGAGTATGCCCCTGCTGCCCCACTGTGGGCCAAGCTGGTCAAGGGCAAATGGATGGGCAGCCATATCATGTCGGATGCCTGCTCGGATTGTGTATCGGAGCAGATTGCCCCAGTCATCCTGAAAACCCTCTCCCTGCTGTTGGATGAGGCGGATACAAAACCGCTGGAAGAGGGACAGGTGGAACAGATGAATTTCTGTTTTCATTTGATGCTGGGCAAAGCCTCCCCCAAGATGTTGGAGGTGTACCGTTTTCTGGCGGAAAATGCGGAACGGATCGGCCATCTCAAGCACACCCCCTTTTATGATGGTGACAAATGCACTACATGGCACATTTCCCAAGGACTGGGGCTCTATAAAGTAAAGCCAAAGGAAATGGAGAAGATTCCGGCTTTGATTCTGACCGCCTCCTTGATTCGAAACCCGGATACACGACTACAAGCACTGGCCGATGAACTATATGAACGCTATGGCGGCAGTTGGCTGATTCCAGTCTTTATGAAAGCAATTATCACCCAGCCCAAGGAACAGGTGTATGAAACCTATTCGCTCCTGCTGGGAACTCCCAAAGAAATCTACCTGTTCAATGCTCTGGGGATGCTGGATTACCGCTGTTATCCGGAGGACTGGATCTATGAACGCCTGGGGCCTGATGGAATGACTGCGTTCATCTTTTGGGGCCATGAACGCTACGGGTCCTATGACACGACCTTTATGTTTGAACGCTATGTGGAGCTGGATGAGCGGTGGCTTTTTGATCTGGCCAAAGACCCTGAAGGTCGAAAGCCTACGGTGACTTGGCAAAGTTACAACCGGAGTGGTGTTCTGTACGAAAGCTACGACGAAATGTTCATCAGTTTGCTGCCCCGCAAGGTGGAAAACCCGGAACTGAAGCACATTCTACGGGACTACTTCCGCATCCGAAGCCAGAAAAAGAAGGTTGCCAAAAGCATCACCGTTTACCAGGATGCCGCCGAGCGGTTTGGCGATTAAGCAGGAATGGAGCGACTGGCATGATCGGGACAGATGAAAACCGGGCGGTGCTCTATGTGGAGGCCATCTTCTGGAGCGGCAAGCGAAAGACTCCCCCCAGTCTGATGAGTGGAAATATTGTCCCCATTTTGTCGTCAAAGGAACCACGGAATATCTGGGGGTATGCTTTCTGGACGGAACCGAGTGTACATTTGATGAACCGGCCTTGGGAAATGCCCAGCCCCTCTACCCGGATGCCGTGGACTACGGCCCGCTGGAAAATAATGCGGGAGCCAATGCCGTTGGCAAAGGCCGGGTGCTGGGCCGGACCGTTCCCTATCAAGTGAAACAACAACGAAAGTAGGTGTCTTATGTACCAAATTGCATATATTGGCCGCTGGGAGACCCTCCCGGAAACGGCTGCCGCCATCTGTGACCATGACACTTCCAAGCTGGAGGCGCTGCTCCAAGGCGGTCTGGATTTAGATGTTCCCATCCAGCTCAGCGAATACATCAAGCTGATGCCGTTGGAGATTGCGGTTTTTCGGAATGATGTGCCCATGATCCACTTCCTGCTGGAGCATGGAGCTGATTCCAGTCTGGCAGAGGAACAGCCCCTGCTGCTCACCGCCGCCCGCTGTTGTGGGCCGGAGGTGGTGGCGCTCTTTGCTGGACAGGCCGCAAAACTCAGCTCGAAGCAGAAAGAGCGGGCCTTCCAGGAAGTACGCTGGGGCAAGCGCCCGGAGAATATCCAGGTGCTGGAGCAAGCCGGGATTACAGTGGAGAAGTTTGGCGGCGAGGCATTCCGGGCCGCTGTGTCCGAGGGCAATACCAAACTTGCCCGGCTGCTTCTGGAAAAAGGGGCAGACATCAATTATCACAAGCCGGACATGGTGTTCCCTTACGCCTCCACCCCTGTCACCGAGGCCGCCCGCTCCAACAATTTCCCTATGGTGCGCTGGCTCGTGGAACAGGGGGCCGACATCACCATTGCTGACAAATACGGCGACCGGCCTTACACCGTGGCGGTGCAGAACAAAAATCAAGAGCTGGCCGACTACCTGAAAGCTCTGGAGCCGGAGGAATGGCACAACGAGCAGGAAAAGATCCGGCAGCTCATGCCCTACAAGCTGCCCGCCAAGCTGGTGGAATACTTGAAGACCGGCCCCCTACGGCTGGAGTTCCCGGATCAAAAATGGGTGAAGTGGGCGGAGCTCTACTCCTTCATGGATGTGCAGGAGATGACCTGGAAACGGAAGAAGCTGCTCTCCCTGATGGTGCAGATGGATAACTACAGCGACTATCTGTTGCTGTGGAGCCCTAGGGACAAAAAGCTGTGGTATCTGGATATCGAGCATGAGGAATTCCACCCTCTGGCCAAATGGGATGACTTCATCGCAGATCCCGGCCGGTATCTGAACGGGATGATCGAGGGCGAGTTTGAGGAGTAAAGCCATGACATCAATAGACTTTCTGAACAAGGTACATAAAAGCCTGGACTCGCAGGAATATAACCTCTCTTATTCTCCGGCCAAGTCCAAGAATTATATGCTGTACTGCAACGGCAACTTCATCGGTGGCCTGTTCGATGAGGAGCTGTGCTTCGTCTACGCCGACAGTGTGAGTGAACTGCTGGGGCAGCCGGAACCCGTTTGCCACGGCTACTCCAGCACCGCCCAGCACAGGATGCTGGTGATCCCGGAGGAACATTGGGCGAAGGCGCTGAAACTTCTCTATGCCGAGAAATTTGATTGGAGCCGTTTGGTGTACGACATCACATACACCAGCATCGGCGCGGCTGTAGTGGAGGACTTCTACGACGAGAATGTGGTATTCCTGCGCTTCTGCTTTGAAAAGGAACTGCTGAAAAAGAACCCTCTGGACCGGCAGGGCCGTATCCTGCGGATGGTCTATATCAATCAGGATCTGACAGAAGCAGGCAAATATCTATTCCCCAGACTGATGCAGAAGTTCCTCGTTTTTACAGATTGCAAAGGAAAAACCAGTCTGGAAACTATGCTGAAACGGTGGTACACCGCGCTGGAGAAGGAGTACCGCAACCAGATAACAGGAGGATAACATTATGAAGCTGAACTGTAAACGCATTGATTTTACATATACACCCGGCGAGGAAATCTTCAACTTTCCCGGGGAATCGGGACTACCCTTTATCTTCGATGTAGAGGAAGAACTGACCGGCGATCCTGCTGCCATGGATGCGGTGGGAGAAATGCTGGATGAGGCGGAGAAATTGGCGGAGACGGCCAAAGCCGCCATCAAAGCAGCACTGGCGGACGAGGATAGCCGCTACCATAGCGTTGTGACATTTTTCATGGAGTTCCACCGGGACGATGTAGGCCCGGATATTGCGGCGGAACTTTTTCCGGGAACCGACCCATCCAAGCTGTCCTTTGCCGAGATGGTGGACTTTTTGAAGCTCAAGCGGTTCGGCAGTCTGGTGGATGACGAGATGGATCAGCAAGTTTTCATTCTGGACCTGTCCTTCAATCCGGAGATTACTGGCGAACTGATGGTGACCTACTTTGACTTGAACAAGGAGATTTTCTGTATCACCCATGAGAGCTGAGCGTGACTGACATACACGAGGAAAGGAGCAATCCCTATGAAAGCATTTGACCCCAATTACAAGCTGCTGGACGAGATATATCAAGACGATTACTATCCTGCTTTTTTGGTGGACAAGGTAAAGGACGAACTCCAGAAAGTCATCGACCTGCTGGAGAGCGGCGAAACCAATACCGATGCGGTGCAGGAGACGCTGGACGAGGCGGTCTGCGACATCAATGATCTCCAGGAGGAGTTTGACGAGCACGACAGCGAACTCGAAACGGTGGCACGGGAATGTATCGCGGCAACCGTGGCCTACATTCTGGAGTGGTTTGGCATCCCCATTGACACCGAGGAGTCCATCCGGGAACGGGACTGGTGAACCCTATGGCAGAAAAAGAACTGGCCGTTTGTGATGAGTGCGGAAGCCTGTTTTTCAAAGGCTCCTCACAGATGATGGGGCTGTGCCCGGAATGTGCCCATGTTCTCTATGGCTACCCGAATTGTGACCATCATTTTCAGGATGGCCGGTGTGTGAACTGCTACTGGGATGGCTCAAAGAGCGTGTACATCAAGAAACTGAATCAACAGGAGGAAACTGATATGCCTACAACTGAATGGCTGAACAAATACGAAGCAATCAAGGATAGACTGACCTGTAAAGATGACTTAGAGGCCCATTTCACAGAGAAAGTGATTGGGAACATGGCGGTGGATGTGCTAGACATCGGCGCCGTCCATTTCCCCACCGGGCAGATTTTCGCCTGCGATCCGTTGGTGGAACTGGAGGACACGCTGCCGTTCCTTCAAACGATCCCCACCGGAACTTATCCCGTGAAAATCTGCGTGGTGCCCAGTGAGAAATATGGTGACCGCTATGCCTGTGTCAAGGTGGAGGTCAGCCAGGAAAAGCCTGTCCGCTATGAGCTGGGCATGACGGGCAACGAGGAGTTGGACGCGGCGCTGGGAGATGACGACTACTTCGGTTTCGGCGTGGATGCCGGAATGGGCTGTGTTGCGGACATCCAGACCCAGGCGGCCTTCAAGACCTACTGGGCCAAGCGGCTGGAGGAGGACCCGGACATCGACCCCTACAACGACCTGTTCTGCGATCTTCTGGAGGAAAACGCCAAAGCCACCCCCAAATATCAGGGGGACTATGGCGACTGGCTCAACTGGACAGTGCCGGACACGGACTGCAACCTGCCCATCTTTGCTTCCGGCTGGGGTGACGGCTACTATCCCGTCTACTTCGGCTATGATGCAAAGGGCGAAGTCTGCGCCGTGTATGTGCGGTTCATCGACATTGAAGCCAGTTATCAAGAACAGGATTAAAAATGTGACAGAACAAAGGAGAACACTATGAAAGACCTTTGCCAATACGGAAACCGACCGGAGGACGAATGGGAAATCTTGCCCTGGATACCTGACCCGCGCCCGCCCTTCAAAATTTGGGTGAAGCTGGAGCAGATCGCGCCATTCTTTCTCATTCCCCACCACCCCTATGCAATCTCCCTTCTGCTGAAAATCAGCGATGGGTTTCGGGCAGAAGAATTCTGCCGGCTGGGACTGACCGGCAGCAGCGGAGACTGGGAACGGCTGGTCCGGGGCGTGATCCGGGAGTTTGAGGAAAATAACAGCGGCGTGGATCTGTTTCACTTCGACTCCGACGAAGATGTGTTCTGCGTGTACTCCCAATACATCGACGATTTGATGCTACTGTCCAAAATGATCCGGGCGGCCTGTGACAATGAAAAAACGATGGGGACTTATCTGGGTATAGGTGAGGTGGAAGATGAGAAATAAGGAGCAGGAGATGGCATGGCGAAAAGTAATAGAAGCCTGCATGGAGGATGTGAAACACCACTTCGATGACATCCAGCAGGCCATTGAGTTTGGCTGCTACATCCAGCCGGACAACTACTTTGTGTCCTACATCTTTGCCACGGACTCGCAATTAGAGACGGCGCGGCAGAGCGGCCTGACGGAACAGATCAATTCCTATCACAGAGAGCAGCTGATAAAGAGTCATTACCCCATTGAGGGAATCAAGGACTGCACCTTTGCCTCACAGGAGGAATGTGACCGGGAATTTGGCGGGAATTGGTATTACTATTTCAAATGATACGATGAAGGGATCGAGATGATCGAGTACATCAAGCTCTTTTGGGCGGGCGCACCAGAGGGTGAACCATCGGTCATCCTCTATGAAGTGGATACCGAAAATGAGCGGCTGGCCCTCCGCTCCATTGACATCTTTGCGGATGGCCGCACCCGCAACATCCCTGACCTTTACGACGGTGTCATCGAGATCACGCCGATCCCCACCGTGGAGGAATTGAACGCCCATGTCTGGGGCGAGGAATTCCACGCCTGCATCATAGAGCAGGCGGAATTTGAGGCCATCTGGGAAACTCACACCTATGATGGAGCGTTAAAGTAGCCAGGAGGAGACACTATGAACAAACCTATAAAAGCCAAAAATCTGCCGTTGTTCTCCATCATTGACCTGAACCAGCTGCGCCGGGAAAACCATCTGGAGGGCACAGAAGTGACAGACTTTTTCACGGAAAGGGATGGAAAAGTCTATCTTCTCATGGAACAGCCGTCCGAAACACAGGGTAAGGACTGGCTCAGCACTCCTTCCACCTATACCGCAGTGGAAATCCAGCTGGATTGGGCGGAACAGCGGGTGCTGGAAACGACGCTGTTTCCTCTTGGCCTCTTGAAGTTCCAGTTCCATTATTTGCGGCCCGCAGGTGACCACTTCCTCCTGCTGGGGGCAAGATGCGCCTATCGGGAAAACGGCCCCGACCAGAACGCCTGGATCGTCAGCCGGGACGGAGCTGTGCTGTCCCGTTTCTGCCTGGGGGATGGCATTCAAGACTGTGTGGTAAAAAAAGATGGCACCATCATTACCAGCTACTTTGACGAAGGTGTATTTGGTAATTACGGTTGGGATGAACCTCTGGGTGCTTGCGGTCTGATTGCATGGACATCGGAGGGAACTCCTCTCTGGAAGAATGAGAACTATTCCATCTATGACTGCTACGCCATCAGCCTGGACGAAGAAGAAAACCTGTGGTTTTATTATTACGATGAATTCCGGCTGGTGCGGACGAACTTCAAAGAGGACTTTGTATTTGAACTGCCAATCGAAGGAAGCGGAGCTTTTTCTGTTGCCCCGTCCGGCAATACCTTCCTGTTTCAAGGCGGATACCAGCAACGGGATAAATTCTACTTCCTTACCGCTCATGGTGATCACCTTGGGAAAAAACAGGAGGCTATTCCCACCTGTGACGGAAACAAGGTCGCTGTGGAGCAGTGCAGCCTGCTTCGCAGCCGGATGTTGTTCCTTGGAAAAGATGGTGTGCTCTATGGAGGTATTTGGGGGAGCGATGGCCAATGAAACAGTCTGATATTTATACCGAGGCTCTGACCTGTCTGCGCTCCATCCTTCTGGCAGACCATCCAGAGTTCCAAAACTGGATCGACTGGTTGGAGCGGGACATTCAGGACTGGAACCAGCGGCGGGAGGTTGCCCACCATCTTCGGGCATACGGAGGTATGGGCTCGTTCAACGACCTGCCCAGTATGCGTGGAAATCACGACTATATTTTCGACTTTCTCAAGTCCGTGTGCTATGCCTTCGGCCATCTTTATGGCAAACGGGAAGGCATTTCTCCGGAGGCATTGATGGAGGAGTGCCTGCACGATGTAGAGCAGGCAGCCTATCACCCCCATAAGGCACTGAACCAAGCCATTGCCCAGCACTTGATGCAGGGCGATTTACAGGAAAACCTGGATAGGCTGTAGGAGGACTTGTTATGAACAAAAGACTATTCCGCACCCAATTCAATCAAATGGAAAACATCGAGAAGCAGGTGCTGATGGAGAGCCTGGCTGCCCGTTATGATATGACCTTTCTCGGTCTACATACCTTTGACCACTGGGGCCAGAGCTGCACCACCGGCATCTTCGAGAAAGATGGTCGGGAGTTCGTCTTTGTCCCCGGCGATACCGTCACCCTGGGCTGGGAGCAGTTTGCCGAGGGACTGAATCAGGAGAGCCGGGAGGAATTGGACTATCTGTTCCAGGAGTGGGAGATGGAACCGCAGAACCCGGAAGAGATGATCCGGGAAAGCATGGCTCCCGTTCGGCAGGCGGTCATTGGCCCCATGCTGGTGGGCCGGGAGCTGGAGGAACTGTGCTGGGAGCCGGTCAAGATGGACGATCCCAGGCTGACTGCCCACCCTGACTGGCTGAAGGAATTCCGTGATTTTGCTTGGAGTGACAGCAGCAGTCTTACCTTGCATCAGTCGGCCCGCATAGAACGGACAGAAGATGGATTTCATACCTGGATCTATCACTGCACAGACTACGATGCGCTTCTTGCCGGGCTGGAAAAGCAGGGGCTTTCGCTGCCCACAGCGGACGAGTGGGCCTACCTGTGCGGCGGCGGATGTCGGACCCTGTTCCCATGGGGAGATGGGTTAGACTACTCCATGCGTCTACGCTGGTTTGAGGACATGGATGAGGATGAGAACCGGCCCTATGATATGGAGGAACCCAACTTCTTCGGCCTGTCCATCGCCTACGATCCCTATATGCGGGAAGTGGTGCAGGCTGATAGACTTACCACCTGCGGCGGTGACGGCGGGTGCAATATCTGCGGCGGGCTGGGCCCATTTCTCGGTTTCCTACCCTGTTCGCCCCACTGTAAGCCGGAAGTGCAGGAGGACAAGGAACTAAACGGAGATTATGACTTCTACCGGCCCATTATCCGGGTGGAGAACCATGATTGACAATAGAAGCTTGATACGAAATAAAGAAAGAGAGGTGCCGACATGGGAGCATGGGGTATAAAAGCATTAGAGCGTGACGAAGGGCTGGATGTACTGGACATCCTCAAAAATGAATATGTACCGGAGCATCCGGTAATGGATCTGGGCGAGATGATTGAACTGATGAAAGAGGAAGTCATGCTGGGATCTGACTTCTCACAAATCGACTTTCTCTTTGACAATACTGCGATGGCTCTGGCGGAGCTGTATTTCCAATGGAAGGATAACGGCAAGCTGGACTACGATCATGAAGAAGCTATATGGGATAAAGTCACCGGTTTCACAGCATCCAAAGAAGCACTTGCTTTCCTGCTGCGGCAGCTCACCGACATCAAAAACGAGGTGCCGGACGAGGACGGCATCCGTGAGATTATGGATCTTTGGAAGAACGAGGATAGCGGTGAGATCGCTCCTGCGTGGTTGGAACACTTGAATCAGCTCATTGATCGACTGGATTCAGAACAGGAGGCACGACAAATGTATATCAAAAAATACTGGGGCAACTTTATTGGCGGTTCCGATGACAGTCTGAACCTTGTGGCATTTTTAGAGGATCAGAAAAAGGAGGAGATCCCCCTCAGCGAGATTTTCTCCAAGATCGGTCTGGACAAGCAGAACTGGGACTTTCGCCAAACCGTGGAGTACCTGGAGTTTACACATTCCGATGGTGTGGAGATGGACTTTCACTTCGCCATTGATGTGGTCACCGACCTGGCCGCCATCCTGCTGGAGTGCAGCGTCAGTGGCAGTGTAAACCTTCAGGATCTGGACGAGTACAACACCCCCGCCCGCCGTATCCGCATCACTGCTACGCCAGAGGAGCATGACGCCATGAACAAGGCCCTGGCGGACTTTGTCCATGCCCCGCTGGAATACGACCTCAGCGAGATGATGGATAACGAGGAGATCCAGGAGATGGCTCGGGATGTGGAGGCGCTGCGGAAGGAGCTGTACGAGGCCGCTGGCCGCAACCGGGACTACTATGTAAAGGCAGAGGACATGAAGAATCTGCTCCCCGACTGGGAGGGCGCCGATGGCTGTATCGCCACCAACCGCATTACGATGGAGGGCTACAAGGTTGGCTACTGCTACCGGGAGAATCCGGACGGCGGCTGGGACAGCGGCTGGCGCTTTACCGCCGGTGACGAGAGCGAGGCGTACATGGACGACCCCAACAATGCCGGGATTTACAAGCTGAACACAATTTGCAACGACGATCCCGACATCATTTCTCTGCTGAACACCCCCGCCCCCTGCGCCTTTGAGCGGGATGAGAACGGTGTGTTCCAGCAGATCAAAGACTGGAAACCGGATGAGGACGAGGAGGACCCTGATATGGACATTTTGAAGCAGTGCCAGAAGTGGCATGAGGAGAGCAAACAACATAAAATTATTGATGCGCTGGAGGCCATCCCCGCCGAGGAGCGTACCCCTGAGATGGACAGTGAGTTAGCCCGTGCCTATAACAATCTGGCAGACCCACATAAGCCAACTTGCAAAGAAATGCTCAAAAAGGCCCTCGCTCTGCTAAAGCCCCATGAGGAATACTTCGAGGACGATTATTACTGGAACTTCCGCATGGGTTACTCCTACTTTTATCTGGATCAGGAGGGCCGGGCTCTGCGATATTTTGAAAAGGCATTGGAAGTCCGCCCTGGTGACGATGACACCAAAGAGTTTATCGACCGGTGCAAGCAGGGTATTTCTCTGCCGCAGTTCTGGGAGTGCTTCCGGGATCGGACAGAGAACTGGTGGGAAACCTTTGCCGAGATGGAAGCAGAATTGCGCCAGATGATGGATGACGACAAGGATCACACCCGCGGTGCAGAACTCGTGGCCCAAATGGAGGAAACCCTGAATCTGGCCTTTGATGAAATCTCCTTTGAGCTGGGCGTGGGCGGCGAAAAGCATGAACTGATCCTCACCCCAGAGGGCGACAAAGTCAAACTGTTTGAGCTGGTCTACTTCCAGAAGCACGCTCCGAAAGAGGTGCTGGAGCACTGGAACATCCTGGTGGGCCGTCAACCTGTTCAAAACATCGGTCTGCGAACCGACGATGGCTGGGACATCTCTGGGGAGGATGTGCAGATCTGGCTGGAGGAGCAGGGTGAAAACAGCTTCGCCATCTCCGCCTACTGTGAAAAGCTGCTGCCTATGCTCCGGGAGGAGGAAGGCCGGGCCTGGTGGATGCTCACTACCCTCACCGACCAAGTGCTGGGCGAGATCCCCCACATGAGATACATAGACAGCTTTGATGTGCTGGAAAAGCCCAAGGCAGAGCCGTCCTTCCTCCTGTCCCAGCTGCCCGACAAACTGCGGGAGCAGGGCCTGGAGCTCTCCACCGACCCGGAAGCCTATCTGGAGAGCTACCTTGGTTACAAAATGGAACCCAAACAGGACCCGGACGCCGATTGGCGGTTGGATACCATGGTGGGCTCCACTTGCTGTGTGCCGCTCATCAACGGCTATCTGAATGCCGACAATGATTTTATGGACGATCTCCATGCCGACGGCGCGGTGGCGGGCTTCTTCTGCTATCCCCTGGATACCCTGCGGGAGGAGGAAGGCAGTCAGAAAATTTTCGACTTCCGGGACAAACTGGAGGAAGTGCTCACCGGCGGGGATGGTTCGGAAGTGCTCACTCTCACCGGCGGGGCTACCGGCCTCTACTGTGGCTATGTGGACTTCATCGCCTGGGACATCCAAGAGGCGCTGAACATGGCGAAAGAGTTCTTTGAAGGCACGGACATCCCATGGGCCATCTTCCACACCTTCCGCCGTGAAGCCGGTTCTGTACCCCTAAAGCAACAAGATGCTGGGTCAGAAACTGAGAATCAGGATGACGAGTTGGACGAGGCGCTGACGGGCATGGACTATATTCCTTATACCCAACAGAACGCCGAAGCATTCTTCGCTCAGTTGGAGCAGTGGAACGACGAAGACGAGTACACCCGCTGTATCCAGGCACTGAATGCCATCCCGGAGGACTGGAGGAACTATCGCACCGCCTACGCCTTGGCACGGGCGCTGGAAAACTACGCCATTATCGGGGACCATGACGAGGGCACCCCTCGCTATAAGGGAGACAAGGCCCTGTGCCGCGCCATCGAGGTGCTGGAGTCCGTCCGGGAGGAAGGCCAGGACAAGGCGGAGTGGAATATGCGGATGGCCTACGGCTATCAGTATCTCTATGGTCAGGAGGAAAAGGCCATTCCCTACGCCCGGCGGTGGGCAGAGTTGGACCCGGAGGACGAAAATGCCTCGGCGGTGATTCAGGAGTGTAAGGCGGAGATCCGGAAACGCCAGCGCAGCCGGAAGAAGGCCAAATTCGTGCCCGGTGATACCCCCTTCGAGGGCTTCGACCTCACCAACTTCTGGGACGACAGTATGTATGCGCTGAAAGAGTATGTCAGCGATCCGCCTTCCGATGAGCTGATCGCCAGCGTGGAGGAGGAACTGGGCTATAAGCTGCCCGCCGCCTATATCTGGCTGATGAAGCAGCACAACGGCGGCATTCCGGTGAACACCTGCTATCCCTGCGATGAACCTACCTGCTGGGCAGATGACCATGTGGCCATCACCGGCATTTTCGGCATCGGACGAGAAAAGAGCTGCTCCCTCTGCGGAGAGCTGGGCAGCCAGTTTATGATCGATGAGTGGGAGTATCCTGCCATCGGTGTGGCCATCTGTGACTGTCCAAGCGCCGGACACGATATGATTTTCCTGGACTACCGAGCTTGCGGCCCCCAGGGAGAGCCTGCGGTAGTCCATGTGGATCAGGAAAACGACTACAAGATTACCCATCTGGCAGACAGCTTTGAGGAATTTGTCCGCGGACTGAAGCATGAATCCCTCTATGATCCGGATGAAGATGTAGAGGATCTTGAGGATGACGCCGACGAGGAGAAAACTGACCGTAAGGGCTCCTTTGCCGGGTTTGTGCTCCTCTCCAAAGCGGAATGGGACAAGGAGCAGTTGATCCGGAATCTACAGGAAGAATGGGGCATCGTAGATGAGGAGCCGGATGAGGGCGACGAAGATGATGAGAACAGCGATGACGCTGTGGTAATGCGGGTCGGCGGCATGATGCTGATCGTGACACTCTTCCACGGTCACATCCCGGACAATGAAGCGGAGATCAACGCCGAAAACAACTATATGTGGCCAGAGGCCGTAGAGGTGGCCAAAGCGCACAAGGCCCATATCATGGTGGCTGTATTGGGCGAGGAGGAAAAACTGCTGGAACGGGGCAAGCTGTTCACCAAGGCGATGGCAGTGTGCTGCAAGCAGAAATACGCCACCGGTGTCTACACCAGCGGCGTGGTATTTGAGCCTCGTTTCTATGAGGGCCTTGCCGATATGCTCAAAGAGGACGAACTGCCCATCTTCAACTGGGTTTGGTTCGGCCTGTACCGGAGCGAGGGAGGCCTAAACGGCTACACCTACGGCATGGATGTGTTTGGCAAGGAGGAAATGGAGGTGTTGAACACCGACGCTGAGCCGGAGAAACTGCGGGACTTTTTGGCCAGCCTTGCCTCCTATGTGCTGGCGTGTGATGTAACGCTGCAAGACGGCGAAACCATCGGCTTTTCCGCAGACGATAAGCACACGATCACCCGCAGCCCCGGCGTCTCTCTGCCGGAGGAGCAGATGACTCTGAAGATCGGTTACGAGCCTATAAAGGGAGATCCGGAGGATGACAGCTGCGACCACTCAGACAATGATGACACGCAGGATGAGGAAGAATTCAGTAATCCCGAAGTCTACACCGAGGAGGAGATGGAAGCCGTCGAGGGGCACATTGAGCAGTATTTCGGCAAGTTCGAGAATGTGTTCCATGAGCTGGTTTCTCCCGACATCCATGTGGACATCTGCGTGGTGCCGCCCTCTGAGGAGCGGGACTACTGCACCCTGGTCACCATGGGCATGGGCGCTCACCGGATGAATGTGCCGGAGGAACTGGCGGAATATAAGCTGGAGCGGGCGGAGCTGGCCATTGCCCTGCCTGCGGACTGGAAGCTGGATCAGGAGTCCATGAAAGACGAAAAGTGGTACTGGCCCATCCGCCTGCTGAAATCCTTGGCCCGCCTTCCCATTGCCAGCGATACCTGGCTGGGCTTCGGCCATACCATGGACAATGAGGAGGATTTTGCAAAGGACACAAAGCTGTGCGCCGCCATTCTGACTGGTCCCCAGGATACCGAAGATGGCAGCGAGGTCTGCATCCTGCCGAGTGGCGAGGAGGTCAACTTCTATCAGGTGATTCCTCTCTACCGGGATGAATTGGAATATAAGCTGGCCCATGACGCGGACGCCCTGCTGGGCAAAATGAACGGCATCAGCTTTGTGGTGGAGCCTGATCGTCAGGATGCTATCACCCGTGGCACCCTTTCCAATGATGATTTTGACGGTGAGATGGACGATGCCTCCTATCATATCGAGAGCATTGAGGAGAAGGAACTGCCAATTGACCCCATCAACGCTTATAACCACATGGCCATCTACCTGCGCTGGTGCATGGAGCACGACCTGATGGGTGAGGACTTCCTGAAAGAATACAGCGAAGTGGCCAAACAGGTCAAAGCTGATCCTGCCAGTGTGGATCTGCGGGAGTTTATCCGGGATGAGCTGGACGGCTGTCTGTTCTCTGTGCTATTCAATCAGCAAGGCCGTGCCTTTGCAGGCTATTACTACGGAGAGGGCGACAGCCCCTACTATCCTGCCGATGTTGACGACAACGCCCTCCGCTTCTTCGGCCCGGAGCGGTATCACTCTGATGAGTTCCAGGATGAAGCCTACCTGTTCATCCCCTTTGACGAGGACTACTATCAGGCTATGGCAGAGGTGATCGGGGAACGGTTTGAAAACTGGCAGGGACAGGACTTCGACGAGGACACGCTGGAGCCTTCCGAGGTTGCTCAGGCCATCATGGAGTATCTGGACTGCGAGTGTACCTATTTCCCATCCATGGCAGATGACACAGCCTGGCCCAGATGGGAAACCGATAATAGCGGAAAATGAAGTCCTCCACGATATTACCCTTGTGGCAAAAGCAGGACAAAAAACTGCCCTGGTTGGTGAATCCGGTTCTGGCAAGAGCACCCTTGCAAAACTGTTGATCCACTACTATGACCCGCAGAAAGGGAGCATTTCCATTGGTGGGCAGAAACTTTGTGATATGAGCCTGGAGGCATTGAACAGCCGCATTTCCTATGTGGCTCAGGATCAGTACCTGTTTAACACCTCCCTGCTGGAAAATATCCGTCTTGGACGTTTGGATGCTACCGATGAGGAAGTAATGGAGGCGGCGAAGAAAGCCCAGTGTATGGAGTTTCTGGAAAAGCTGCCGCAAGGTATTCACTCCATGGCGGGCGATGCGGGGAAAATGCTTTCCGGGGGGCAGCGCCAGCGAATTTCCCTGGCGCGGGCAATATTGAAGGATGCCCCGATTGTAGTGCTTGACGAGGCCACGGCCTATGCTGATCCAGAAAATGAGGAAAAAATGGAGGCTGCTATTGCGGAGCTGGTGAAGGGAAAAACCTTGGTAGTTATCGCTCACAAACTTCCCGCTATAATGAACGCAGATCAAATATGCGTTATGGATCACGGAAAGATGGTGGCAACCGGAAAACATCAGGAGCTGATTCAAGCTTGCCCAGAATACCAAAAGTTGTGGAAAGCGGCTCAGGACAGCGCCGAGTGGAAAGTATCTACTGCAAAGGAGGGAAGATAAATGTTTGCATTGATTTCAAGAATCCTGAACCTCTCCGGGAGGTATAAAAGCCGTATTCAGGCTGCATTTCTATGTGCATTTGTCGAGTCCATTCTCTCCAAAATGCCGATCTTCATGGCGTTTATTGTCTTGGCCGGGTTTGCTGATAATACGCTGACTGGAAAGACCTGTCTGTTTGTCGGACTTGGATTATTAGCTGTTGTAGTGGTTCAGACAGTGGTTCACTATTTGAGCGACCGTCTGCAAAGTGCCGCTGGATTTATGATCTTTGCTGATAAACGGATGGAGTTGGGAAATCATTTAAGAAAAATGCCGATGGGTTACTTTACATCGGGGAATATTGGCAAAATCAGCTCTGTTCTCAGTACGGATATGGTATTCATTGAGGAAGTTTCTATGAGTACCATTGGCAACATGATGAGCTATATGCTGTCTACTTTGGTTTTAGCTGTTTTTATGTTCGTACTGGATTGGAGACTTGGGCTGATTGCGGTAATCATTACCTTGCTGGCATCACTGGTTGCAAAATATATGAATAAGGTTTCCTTCAAGGAGGCTGTCGGGCGTCAAAACCAAAGCGAGAATTTGACGGATGCGGTCTTGTCTTTTGCTGAAGGAATTGGGGTTATCAAAAGTTACAATCTGCTCGGAGAAAAATCTGACGAATTAACGGAAAACTTCAAAAAATCAAGGGATGTCAATACGAAGTTTGAGCAGAAAATGACACCGTGGACCACTGGCTTAAACATTCTCTATGGCGTGGGTATTGCCGCTATCTTCGGTTTATCCGTTTTTTTACATCAGGAAGGCGTACTCTCCCTGGCTTATCTTTTGGGCGTGCTGCTGTTTGTCTTTGATCTCTTTGGACCTCTGAAAGCTCTTTATGGAGAAGCAACCCGACTGACCGTGATGAATGCCGCATTAGACCGCATTGAAGCTGTTTTGGACGAGCCCGAACTTCCCGATAACGGAAATCAACATATTCTGTCACAGGCACAGCCGGATCAGCCAGAAGTACAATTTAGCGATGTGGGCTTCGCCTATCAGGACAAGGAAGTCCTGCACAACATCAGCTTCTCTATGCAGAAGAATACCATGACCGCACTTGTGGGACCGTCTGGCGGTGGCAAATCCACGATTGCGAACCTTCTGGCGCGGCTGTGGGATGTGAAATCCGGCAAAGTGACAATCCGTGGTACAGATATTCGGGATGTGCCTCTCGCCGAACTGATGGAACAGATCAGCATGGTTTTCCAGAGGGTGTACTTGTTCCAGGATACCATTTATAACAATATCAGCATGGGTAAACCGGACGCTACCGAGGAAGAAGTCTATGAGGCTGCAAAAAAAGCCCGCTGCTATGATTTTATCATGGCGCTGCCAGATGGATTCCAGACAGTCATCGGTGAAGGCGGCGCTACTCTGTCCGGTGGCGAAAAGCAAAGAATCTCTATTGCCCGCTGCATTTTGAAGGACGCACCGATTGTCATTCTGGATGAAGCGACTGCAAGTGTTGATACCGATAATGAAAGCTATATCCAGGAGGCAATCAATGAACTGGTAAAGGGTAAAACATTGCTTGTGATTGCACACCGCCTGAATACCATCCGTCAGGCAGATCAGATTTTGGTGATCTCTGATGGACGGATCAGCGAACAAGGAACCCATGACGAGCTTATAGCAAAAGCCGGGATTTATCAGGATTTTGTAAATATCCGTAAAAAGTCCTCCGGCTGGAGCCTTGCATGAAGGAGACAATAGTGAAGATTCATGCGTCCGGAGAGGATTATCTGGAGGCTGTGCTGGTTCTTCAAAAGAAGCAGGGCATGGTCCGCTCCATTGATCTTGCCCGGCACATGGGCTTTTCAAAGGCGAGTATCAGTCATGCGGTGGGCGTTCTGCGGGATGGCGGCTTTCTGACAATGGACGAGGATGGATTTCTCCACCTGACCGATATAGGCCGGGAGGTGGCAGAGAAAATCTATGAACGCCATTGCTTTTTTACAAAGCACTTTATATCCATAGGCGTTGATCCTGAAACGGCGGAGGCTGATGCCTGCCGAATCGAACACGATATTAGTGCAGAAACCTATGAACGACTGAAAGAATCTATCACGAAAGAATAATTACATAGCGCATGAACCTGCCCCGATTAAGGGGAAAGAAAAAAACCGTTGGTTGGGGCAGGTGATTTTGCGCGCCTATTTTAAGCTATTACCCTAACGGCGGTTTTGAGAAATCAGAGCCGCCGTTTCTTTGCGTTTACACAAACCAATGACGACTTGCAGGGACACGGTAGCCGATTGGAGGTTATTTTGCCGTGTCCTTTTCTCTTTTTCGCAGTATCCATGATCTGCACCAGTTAAAAAAAGCATAGCCCCTCCATCGAAGCAGTCCGGCTTTGGATATGAACTATACCATGTAAGCAATCTTCTTCATAAAACATTTCTGCGCCCTGCAGGTCCGTTGCGACTTGCTGGGCGCTTTTTGCTGTTTTCCGAGGACAAGCCCGCCTCGAAAAAATTTTTTGAGAAATTTTCAAAAAGGAGGCTTTTAGCGGGTAGCGAGCGGCTTTGCGTTCGCCTTGTTAGCGGAAAGGGAGAAACCCACCTCATTCCCCCAGGAAAGGGGGTGAAAAGATGGATATGATCCCCCGCAATGACTATGGCGAGCGGTGCCAGTTCGATGCTTACTGCAAGCTGGTACTGTACCATGAGGCAATCGACTACCTCCGGGAAATGCAGAGGCGCCGTGACAGGGAACTGTCATTCAGCGACCTTCCGCAGATGGAGATGGACAAGCTCTGCGTTGTAGATCATTACCCCAGTGACAGATTTACATTCTCGTCCCACGGGTATGACCTACATATTGAAAACGAGCTTGTGGCTGATGCCTTCGCCGGTTTGCCTGTTCAGGAGCAGAGTATTTTGATCCTGCATTTTGTTCTGGATCTGCCGGATCAGGAGGTTGGCCGCCTTGTTGGAATGTCTCGCAGCGCCGTTCAGCGGCGAAGGGCAAAATCATTGACCGAGCTGCGGATCAAGTTGGCCGCACTCATGCCGAAGGGAGGTTGAAGGTATGAAGAAACCCACTTACAAGGGCAAGGAGCTTCTTCCTCTTTCGGTGATCGACGCCGCCCGTGACGGGGACTCTCAGGCTGTGGATCAGGTACTCCGGTATTATGAGGGCTATATCAATAAGCTCTGCACCCGGACGCTTTACGATTCTGACGGCCAGTCCCATGTCCGGGTGGACGAGTACATGAAGCGCCGATTGGAGATCAAGCTCATTCATTCCATTGTCAGCATGAGTTGACAAGCCCGGTCTGAAAGCAGAAACAGCTTACCCTTTCCCTGTTTCTCTCTTTCGTGGCTGGAGGCAGCACCTTGACAAAGAAAGCCCGTTGGGAGGCCTCCGGCGCAGCATAAGGCAGACGGATACATTCCTGTCTGTGCCGAGCCATACGGCCGGTGCGCCATGACCCTGTTGCAAGTCCGCAGGACGGGACCCCTACTAAACAGGCGAGCGATTATAACCAGGCCGCAAAACAAGCGTGGCAGCTTGTGGGCGATGAAGCACAGGCAGGGTTAAAGATACTCGCGCATTGAACGCCCGCAAAGCATTGTGCGCCGCACCCATCAGCATGGGCCGGGGTGAGACTCCCGTGGAGCTGTGCCAACAGCCGTCCGTTTTCTGTCTCTTTTGATGCAAGAAATGGTTTTGTATTTGAAAGGGTGAACTATATGCAAAACGAAGTAAGAACCGCGCCGCAGATGGTGCGTGAATATAAAATTGGGAATACAACTTATGTTGTGAAATCCCATTCCAGACCTGACGCCACGGAGGACGCCGTTTCCAAAGTGAAGCGTCTGATACGGAATGACCTCCGAAAAAATACTGCAAACAAATAGAAAAAGGCAGCAGACAGCTTCCAGGCAGCGCGGTATAATTGAGTTAGGAAAAGCATTGTCTGTTTGACTGTCGGATAAGGAGGTTAAAATGTTACAGTCAAACACCCGCCCTGCCGTGAACAGTTTTCCTTTTACCGTTTTGAGCAGCGATGAAATCACCGCTCTTTACTGTCGGTTATCCCAGGACGACAAACAGGAGGGCGACAGCAACAGCATTATAAATCAGAAGAAAATCCTCAAAAAGTACGCAATGGACAGGGGATACACCAACATCCAGTTTTACATTGATGATGGTATCTCAGGCACGACTTTCAACCGGGCCGGCTTCCAGAGCATGATCGCAGATGTGGAGAGCGGCAAGGTAAAGCGGGTTATCGTCAAGGATATGTCCCGCTTGGGCCGTGACTATCTGCAAGTAGGTATGTACACGGAAATCTTTTTCCCGGAGCATGATGTTCATTTTATCGCAGTCAATGACGGGGTGGACAGCAACCAGGAAGATAACGAGTTTACCCCCTTCCGCAACATCATCAATGAATGGTACGCAAAGGACACCAGCAAGAAAATCCGTGCAGTGAAGCGTTCAAAGGGAATGGCCGGAGAACATATCGGCTCCCATCCTCCTTACGGTTACAGGAAAAATCCTGAAAACAAAAAGGAATGGATCGTGGATGAAGAAGCCGCCGAAGTGGTCCGTGAAATCTTCCGTCTGTGTGTCAGTGGTTATGGTCCTACCCAGATTGCAAAGATGCTGACGGAAAGAGAAATCCTCTGCCCCACCTACTACGCATTGGAAAGAGGCGAGAAACCGCGTACCGTACTCCCTCCCCATAAATACGCATGGAACGGCCCGGTTGTCGCAATGATATTGGACCGGGTGGATTACCTGGGGCATACGGTAAACTTTAAGACGCACAACAAGTCTTACAAGTGCCATAAGAAAATCAAGCATACTCCCGATCAGTGGAAGGTCTTTGAAGATACCCATGAGGCCATCATTGACAAGGAAACGTTTGAGATCGTCCAGAAAATCCGGGCCGGGAAAAGGCGGCCTACCAGGATGGGGGAAATGCCCATGTTCTCCGGCCTGCTCTACTGTGCAGACTGCGGGAGCAAACTGACCTTCCATCGGAAAGCTGATGAACCGGCAGAAAAACATCATTATATCTGTGGAAATTACAGGAGCAATACTTCCAACTGTACCATGCACTATATCCGTAACGTGGTAGTGGAGCGAATTGTCCTGGAAAACCTGAAAGAAGTCATCCGCTATGTTTCCAACTATGAGGATGAATTTGTGCGGATGGTGATGGATGCCGATGTGCGGCAAAAAAACCGTGAGCTGGCGCAGAAGAAAAAGAAGCTGATTGAGCTGCAGAAGCGTATCGGGGAACTGGACACCATCTTCCAGCGTATCTATGAGGACAATATCACAGGCAAACTTTCTGACGAGCGGTTTATGAAAATGTCAAAAGGCTATGAGGATGAACAGCATACCTTACAGGCCGAGGCAGACAAAATTCAGAATGAGCTTCAGCAGGAAGAAAAGAAAAGTGTTGATGTGAAACGCTTTCTTGCCATCGTAAAGAAATACACGGACCTGACCGAACTGACACCTGAAATCTTACGGGAGTTTGTCGATAAGATTATCGTCCATGCACCTGACAAGAGCAGCGGCAGACGGTTACAGGAAATTGAAATCATCTATAACCATATCGGAGAATTTGACCATTCAAAGGTCACTCTCTGGAAAGGAAATGCGGTATAGCATATCCCGTGCCATACCGCATAATCCTAAATCTTAAAAACATCCTTACGAAAACCTTGTTAATCAAAGGTTTTCGGCGTGTTTGCTGGCGTCCCTGGCGGGATTCGAACCCACGGCCTTTCGCTTAGGAGGCGAACGCTCTATCCTGCTGAGCTACAGAGACTTATATTAAATTGAGACTGGCAACGATCACTTTTCCCCGTAAGGCAGCTGGTAGAGCACAACCTTAGGAGGGGGACGCTCTATCCAACTGAGCTACTGAGACGCACTACAGATATGATACCGCAAACAGCGCACAAAATCAAGTTGAATCGGAGAGAAAAAAGGTGTATCCTATAAAGAGAGGCTCCTGCGCCGGGAAACTTTGCGCAGGGGCGGCAGAACGACTCGCCCCTCTGGCTGCTGGCCGGGGGAGCCCCGGGAGGTTGCAATGGGAAAAAACGAAACCAAAAAGCGGACACGCCGGCCCAACAAGGGCTGGCTGGCGGGCAGCAGTGCGACGCAGACCATCTGCGGCAGCTTTCTGCTGGTCATCGCGGTGGGGACGCTGCTGCTTACCCTGCCCATTTCCAGCAGGACGGGGCGGCTGGGCGTCATCGACGCCATGTTCACCGCCACCAGTGCCACCTGTGTGACGGGCCTCGTCGTGCGGGATACATGGAGCCAGTTTTCGCTGTTCGGGCAGGTGGTCATCCTGATGCTCATTCAGGTGGGCGGCCTCGGCCTTGTCACCCTCACCAGCTTCTTCGCGCTGGCGGCCCGGCGGCGGATGGGATTTCGCGACCTGCGGCTGCTGGGCGAGAGCGTCTCGGCAGACGGCCTGTCCAAGGCCACTGAGGTGCTGAAGATCGTCATCAAGCTGGCGGCGGCTTTCGAGGCCGTGGGCATCGTGCTGCTGCTCTTCGCATTCGTGCCACAGTTCGGCGCAGAGGGTGTGTGGGTCAGCGTGTTCACGGCCATCTCGGCTTTCTGCAACGCAGGCTTTGACCTCTTCGGACGGTTTGGCGCCTACTCCTCGCTGGTGCCGTACGTCAACAACTACTATGTGCAGGCTGTCATCATGTTCATGATCATGGCCGGTGGTCTGGGCTTCATGGTCTGGGTGGAGCTGGCGGAGCACCGCAAAAAGCGGCGGCTCTCTCTCCACGCGAAAGTCGTGCTGCAGTTCTCGGTCATCTTCTGGGTGGGCGGCGCGGCGCTGCTGGCCCTGCTCGAGTGGTCGAACCCCAGGACGATGGGCGGCCTGTCCGTCCCGGGCAAGATCATGGCGGCGCTGTTCCAGTCGGTATCCACCCGTACTGCGGGTATGAACACCATCGACCTCGCGGCCTGCAGCCCCATCAGCAAGCTGCTGATGAGCGTGCTGCAGTTCATCGGTGCGGCCCCCGGTTCGACGGGCGGCGGCGTCAAGGTGACGACCTTCGCGGTGCTCATCCTGACCATCCGCAGCGTGGCACAGGGCCGCGATGACTGCGTTATCGGCGGCCACCACATCGAGTCCAAGACGGTCTACCGCGCTCTGACCATCATCGTCATCGGCGCGGTGGCGGCGTTCGGCTCTGCCGTCGTGGTGTACTACAACACCGCAGAGACGGTGTCGGTCATCGACTGCATCTTCGAGTCCTGCTCGGCATTCGGTACGGTGGGCCTGTCGGTGGGTGTCACTGGGCAACTGAACACCGGCGCAAAGCTGCTGTATATGGCCTGTATGTTCATGGGCCGCGTCGGCCCGGTGTCGCTGGCGATCAGCCTGACGGCAAAGCCCGACGACAACAAGCGCAAAGTCCTCCCGGTGGGTCACATCAACGTAGGTTAAACAAAAAGCGGGCGCTCCACCTGTCCGGAGAGACAGAGGAGCGCCCGCTTTCACTCATTATAAATTGTCGAGTTCCGTCTGGAGCTTTGCAAGAGAGTCCCGAATCGGCAGATGCTGGGGGCAGACGGCCTCACACTTGCCGCAGCGGACGCAGTGAATGGCCTTCTCGGCATCCGGGAAGCAGGCTGTCCACTGCTGGCGGATGGCGTCCTTATTGCCGAACATCCCGAGCTTGTTCCAGATGCTGAAATTGTCGGGAATGTCCACGCCCATGGGGCAGGGCATACAGTAGCGGCAGCCAGTGCAGCCGATTTTGATGTGGCTGCGCAGGACGTCGGCAGTCTGCCGGATGGCGGCGTTCTCGGCGTCGGTCATGGGGCGGAAATCTCCGAAGGTGGCGAGGTTGTCGTCCAGCTGGTCTTCTGCGCTCATGCCGGAGAGGACGACCTTCACATTTTTGTGGCTGGCCACCCAGCGCAGCGCCCACGAGGCAGCGCTGGCGTCGGCGTCCAGTGCATTCAGCGGCGCGGCAGCGTCCGGCGGCAGCTGTGCCAGCGTACCGCCCTTGATGGGCTCCATGATGATGAGGGGAACATTCAGCTCTTCGGTCAGAGCATAGCCCCGGTCTCCTGCGATCTCCTCGGCACGGTCATCGGTGTCGAGGTAGTTGTACTGCAGCTGGCAGAAGTCCCACGGCTGGTCGCGCAGGATGTGCTCGAAGCCCGCCGCGTTGTCGTGGCAGGAGAAGCCAAAATTCCGGATGCGCCCGGCGGCCTTCTGCTCCCAGAGCCAGTCCACGATGCCCATCTCTTTGGCCGCATCGTAGCGGGCTTTGTGCAGGGAATGCAGCAGATAGAAGTCGATGTAGTCCACGCCCAGCCGCTCGAACTGCTTCTCGAAGATGTCTTTGGCCTCGTCGAGGGTCTTGCAGCTCCACAGAGGCAGCTTGGTGGCGAGGTAGAAGCTCTCCCGAGGCCACTTGGCAATGACCCGGCCCACGAAAGGTTCGCTCTCACCGCCGTGGTAGGGGAAAGCGGTGTCAAAGTAGTTGACGCCCGCCTCCCGGGCAGTGTTCAGCAGCTTTTCGGCCCGCACCTCGTCGATGCGGCCATCCGGCAGGGTGGGGAAGCGCATACACCCGTAGCCCAGCAGCGAGGTGGAGATGTCCCGCCCGCTTCCGTCTTTTTTCGTCCAATCACGATACTCCATAGCCATTTCTCCGGCGGGGGTCTGCCCGCCGCTCCTTTGCCCCAAGTATAGCAGGAGAAATTGCGATAGACAAGACGAACACCCCGGCCTGCAGGCAGCCGGGGTGTTGTATTCGTGCGGGAAATATGATATTCTATAGGTGCTGCCGATGCAGCAAGGTACTGTCTGCAATGTAGGTGGTCACGCCCTTCCGGCCCTGCGCCGGGGAGGTGAATTTTTTGCTATCCCCTGACGCATGGTGCGAAAGGGGGGATGTGCTATGACGCTGAGCGAAGTGCTTCAGTTGCTCGCCATTATCGGCGGAGCGATTTTTGTCACGTTTCAGATTACATGGACCATATCGAATAGTAAAAAGAAATGACCGCCACGCCCTGACAAGCTGCGGTCATTCTTTTTGACTTAACGCTGGAAGGACGCTGACCATTCGCAGACAGTGCCTTTCTTGTTTATAGTATAGAGCTTTTGCAAGCCATTGTCAAGCAAAACGAGGGATAAGATGGATTCTCTGAAAATCGGAAATATCACCCTGCCCCACCGGGCAGTTTTTGGCCCGATGGCGGGCTTTACGGACGCGCCCTGCCGTCGGCTGATGGCCCAGCACGGCGCAGGCTTTACGGTCAGCGAGATGGTGTCCAGCCGGGCGCTGGTCTACCACGACCACAAAACGGTCAGCCTGCTCAAAGCCGAACCCAACGGCGCACCCTACGGCGTGCAGATCTTCGGCGAGGTGCCCCAGATCATGGGCGAGGCCGCGGCGGCCATTGAAGAATACGAGTTCGACTTTCTGGACATCAACATGGGCTGCCCGGCCCCGAAGATCGTCTCGGGCGGTGCAGGCAGCAAGCTGATGCTGGACCCCGACCTCTGCGGCCGCATCGTCGAGCAGGTCAAGGCCCACACCACCCGCCCGGTGACGGTCAAGATGCGGAAAGGCTGGGACGCCGACCACATCACGGCGGTGGAGTGCGCCAAAGCCTGCGAGCAGGCGGGGGCTGAACTCATCGCCGTCCACGCCCGCACCCGGGAGCAGATGTACACCCCGGGCATCGACCCGGACATCATCGCCAAGGTCAAGGCGGCGGTGAAGGTGCCTGTGCTGGGCAACGGCGATATCCACACGGCAGAAGATGCCGTGGAGATGATGCAGCGCACCGGCTGCGACGGCGTCATGATCGCCCGTGCTGCGCTGGGCGACCCGTGGCTCTTCGAGCGGGTGAACGCCGCCATCGAGGGCCTGCCCGCTCCCAAGGAGCCGAATCTGCAGGCCCGGATGAACGCTCTCCGCCGTCAGGTGGAAGAGATGGTGGAGCAGAAGGGCGAATATACCGCCATGCCTCAGGCCCGCGCCCAGACTATGCACTATATGAAGGGCCTCAAGGGCGCTGCCGCCCTCCGCCGTTACTGCTGCACCCTGTCCCGTCTGGAAGACCTGGACGAGCTTATCACGGCGGTGTTCGAAGAGCAGCGCAAGGCCGGACTGGACCCGGACGACGTGCGGGAAGTCCCCTTCCCGTGATCATTCGCTGCGGGTCAGCTCGTCGAGGTTCTGGGTGAAGCAGGGGAGGCAGTGCGCCATGAACCAGTCGGCCTCGGGGCAGTGCATCCCTTCCAGTGCCTCCCGCTGCTGACGAAGCGCGGCGTCAAATTCGTGGTTGCCGCTGCGCTGCTCCTCCATGCACTTGACGAGGGCCGAGAGCCGGTCAGCAGCTTTCAGGAGCCGCTTTTCCTCGGCGGTCAGCAGGCTGCCGGTGATGAAGGGGCTGACCTCCTCGGCCAGCTCCGGCGGCAGCAGGCGGGTCATGGAATCCACGCTCTCGGTCTCCAGCGCCTTGTAGGCGTCCCGCAGGCCGGGGCTGCTGTACTTGACCGGCGTGGGCATATCGCCAGTGATGATCTCGGGTGCATCGTGATAGAGCGCCGCCACCGCCACCGTCTTGGGGCGGCAGGGCGTGCCGGTGTACCGCCGCGCGATGAGGCAGAGGGTATGGGCCAGCAGGGCGGTGTCGCAGGTGTGCTCGCTGAGGGATTCCGGGCGGGTGGAGTGCATCAGACTCCACCGGGTGATGTACTTCATCCGCGCCAGAAGGGCGCTGAACGGGTATAGCTTCATGTCGGCCTCCTTGAAGTGTCTTTGAGAGGGTTATACCCGCCCGGCGGGCGAATGTCAAGCAAAACACAAAAATTCTTTTTTTCCACACAGCCGCGTGCTATACTGGAACGCGAGAACGATGCAGGCGATGGGCCTGTGCCGCCCCTCCGGGCGGGGAAAGAGGATAGACCATGGACGATTCAAAAAATCAGGCCGGAAATGCCCGGCTGCTCAATATGCCGGGGCGGCGGGACCAGATGCTCCGCACCATGCTGCTCTGTGCGCTGACGGCGGCGATATTCTTCCTGCCGTTCTATATCATCGACGGCGGATTTTTCCACTATGCAGGCGATTTCAACAGCCAGCAGATCAGCTTCTACCGCTATATGAACGGCTTCATCAAGGGGGCAGGCTACCCGGACGGCATGGCCGGCGCGGCCCGCAGCACCTTCTCCTGGGCCACCGATCTGGGCAGCGGCGCGATGAACGCCTACTCGTTCTACCTGTACGGTTCGCCCTTCTTCTGGCTGTCCCTCATCTTCCCCCAGAACTGGCTGCCCTACCTCATGGTGCCGCTGCTGGTGCTGAAATTTGCCGTGGCGGGCGGCGGCGCTTACCGCTACCTCTGCCGCTATGTCCGCCGCTCCGACCACGCGGTGCTGGGCGCCTGCCTGTATGCCTTCTCGGGCTTCAGCATCTACAATGTCTTCTTCAACCACTTTATCGACGTGGTGGCCCTCTTCCCGTGGATGCTCTGGGCGCTGGACGAAACGCTCTACGAGCAGGAAGAGCACTACGGCCTCTTCGCGTTCTGGGTGGGCGTCAATCTGCTCAACAACTACTTCTTCTTCATCGGACAGGTCCTCTTCCTCGTCATCTACTTCATCTGCAAGCTGACGACGAAAGATTTCCCGATGAATGTCCGGCTCTTCGTCCGGCTGGCCTTTGAGAGCCTGCTGGGCGCGGCTCTGGGCTTCGTCCTGCTCTGGCCGGCGGTACTCAGCATTTTGCAGAACCCCCGCACCATCGACCTGTCGTCGGGCTGGGGCTTTCTGACCTACTCGAAGGTGCAGCAGTATCTGGCCATCCTGCTGAGCTGGATCTTACCGCCCGATTCGCCCTACATCACCTCCATCTGGTCGGAGGGCATCATCAAGTGGACAAGCATGTCGGCCTATCTGCCCCTGTGCAGTCTGGCCGGCGCGATGGCCTACTGGCGGGCGCGGAAGGGCGACAGCAAAAAGCGCATCGTCGCCACCTGCGCCATCTTCGCGCTGGTGCCGGTGCTCAACAGCGCCTTCTACGCCCTCAATTCCAGCTACTACGCCCGGTGGTACTATATGCCGGTGCTCATCCTCTGCGCCATGACGGCCAGTGCGCTGGAAAGCCCCGACATCTCTGCCGACGAGCTGGACGCCCCGGTCCGCGGCATCGGCTGGCTGATGATCGCGACGCTGGCGTTTGCCCTGGTGCCGGTGCAGGACGGCGACACCAAAGAATGGTCGCTGGGTGTGCTGCAGAACCCCGGCCAGTATGCCGCCGTCCTGAGCTTCGGCATCGGCGGTCTTATCCTGTACCGCCTGCTCTGCCGCCGCTGGCGGGGGAGCCGGGCCTTTGCCCGTCGGATGACGGCAGTGGTGCTGGCCTTTGCCTGCGCGTTCAGCATGGTACACATCGGCATCGGCAAGTTCGGCCAGTGGCACACCGACAGCGACCTTGTGGAGCAGTACACCTCTGCCATCAAGCTCAAGGATGACCTGCCCGAGGGCGACTGGCGCGTGGATACCTACAAGACCCACGATAACCTCGGCCTCTGGCTCGACAAGAGCAGCCTGCAATACTTCGGCAGTACGGCCGCGCCCAGCATCCTCAGCTTCTACCCGGCACTGGGCGTCAAGCGGGATGTCCGCAGTGAGCCGGACATCTCCAACTACGCCCTGCGGGGTCTGCTGAGCGTCAAATACCTCATCACCACGCCCGAAAAGCAGGAAGATTTCCTCGCCGCTGCGGACGACGGATGGAGCTACTACGACACCAAAGACGGCTTCATGCTCTACGAGAACGAGAACTACGTTCCCATGGGCTTTACCTACGACTACTATATTACGGAGGAGTCCTACGAGACGACCGTTAAAAATACCCGCGCGAACCTCCTGATGCGGGCGCTGGTGCTCAGCGAAGAGGACGCCGAAGCCTACGGCAAGTACCTCGAGAAGCTGCCTGAAGCAAAGCTGGACGATCTGTGGTACGACACCTACGTCTCGGACTGCGCCGACCGCCGCGCCTCGGCCTGCAGCAGCTTCCAGATGACCAACTCCGGCTTCCATGCGGAGATCACGCTGAAAAAAGACGACCTTGTCTTCTTCTCCGTACCGTATGACGATGGATTCACGGCCTGCGTCAACGGCAAAGAGACTGATGTCATCCGGGTGGACGAGGGGCTGATGGCCGTCCTGGCCCCGGCGGGGGAGAACACCATCGACTTCGTCTATCAGGCCGACGGCTATTCCCTGGCCAGCAAAGTCTCGCTGGCAGCGCTGGCGGCATTCGCCCTATACGCCGGGTATTTTGTCTGGAAGAAAAAGAAACACTGTTGAATCGCGGTTTGTCAATGCGCATTCTCCCATAAAATGCAGAGCGCTTTTTGTGGAAAGAGCGAATAGCCCTTCCGGCCAAAACGTGATAAAATAAAGACGTTGTGCTGCCGGAGCAGCCGGAAAGGAAGCGCGAAAGCTATGGAACAAAGCTATTTGATGCCGGGACAGGAACGATGGGAATCATTCCGGGATGCAAATGGAGTGCCGAAGGTTCGCTATTCTTACTGCTCGCTGAAAGGGCGGCTGTTCCGCTGCGTGAGCCGCAGCCGGGAAGAGGCCGAGCGCCTGTGCGAGGACTGGCTGGTAGGCCAGGACCGCTGCTACCGCAACTGAAGATCCGATTTGACAAGACTGCCGTGCAGAAAGACGATGCACGGCAGTCTTTTTCGTGTGTCAGAAGCGGACGGGCTGGAAAAATCAGTTGATTCCGACTTGAAAAGACGGTATAATAAGCTATCACGGGAAACGAGACTCTGCCAACAGCAAAGCGTGAAAAAACAGAAAAGGGGGAGAGGGGATGGACCCACGATTCGAGCGCTATATTGAAGATCTCAGGACGGTCCGCACCCTCTCCCAGCCTAAATTCTCCCCGGAGATGAAAGCGAAGGAGCTGCTGGAGACCATCCAGTCCAACGCCATCAAGTGCTTCGACTACATGAAGGAGAACAACGCCATCCTCAATGAGCTGGTATTCCAGCGTGCGCCTGCGGAGCTGACGAGTGCCGAAATTGCCAGCCTGCAGGAGTTTGCCGACAAGATGTTCGACTACACCAGCAGCGAGGACTGCGGCATCGCCTACAAGGTCTACAGCCTCCTGCTGGAAAACGCCCGCATCCGGGGCGACAAGCCTGCCATCGTCCGCTATCTGTATGGAAAAGCGGTTTCTCTCCACTACCTCAATGTCCGGGGCCGCGACTATGCCATCAACCCTTACGGGACGCAGGTGCGCTGCCTTTTTCAGGAGGGTGCAGGCTATATTGCGGAGTATGAGTCCTTCGATAAGACAACAAAAGGCTACATCATGCGCTGTCTGGGCAACAGCCGGATGTCCATGCCGCGCAGTACGCCGGAAGAATGCACCGAATATATGAAGGTGTTCGACAAGGCGATGGGCATCATCACCGACCCTTACTACCACCGGCTCGACCCGGACCTTCCGTGGGGCAAATTCGAGTATGCGATGCATATGGACCGGGAGACGCTGCTGAGCTATCTGCGCCACCACAACGACCCGGTGGTCGCCGCCAGGGTGATGGAGTCGGCGGAGGCCATCTACCGCGACCGGGTGCTCTATAAGGGCGAGGAGGCACGGCTGCAGAACTGGCGTGTCAGCTATCTTTATAAGGCGGCCTGCTTCCATGCCGGACGGTGTACGGCCCGCGAGGTGGTGGAAGAGCTGCTGGACATCATCCACCACACCGACATCCAGGACTACAGCGATACTGGCATCAACAAGAACCTCACGGCGGTGTCTTATCTGGTGGCCTACGAGGTCAAGATGCCGCCTGCCGACCGGAGGGAGATGGCATGCCGCACCGAAGAAGTGATGGACCGCAGCTTGCGGTATCTGGACAATGTACCCCAGAATCGGTACTCTCGTGTGGTCAGCCGTGCCGTGCGCGAGCTGGTGGAGATGCAGGCCGAGGCCGGAACGGCCCGCCGCAGTCTGCTGAATTATATCCTCGTGGCTCACAAGCCGACCTATGTCCACTCCATGATGGTGGCCGGCCTGACCCGCATGTTCGTCAAGCAGATGCTCAAAAAGTCGCCCGAGCGGTTCGTGGGCGTCATGGGCTGCAAGACGGTGGAGGAAGTCCGCCGCAGCCGCATTGAGATCTGCGAGCTGGCCTATGAGTGCGGCCTTTACCACGATGTAGGCAAGAGCTGTGTGTTCCTGTACATCGGCAACAACTACCGCCGCCTGCTGGACGAGGAATTTACCTGCATCCAGTGGCACACGGTGTTCGGCTGCGAGCTGCTGTGCAATGTGGGCGGAAAGGACGACCTGGCCCCGGCGGCGCTCTACCACCACACCTTCTACGACGGACACGGCGGCTACCCGAAAAATTATCCGCCCTGCCCAGCGGGCATCAAGCCCATCGTGGACGCTCTGACCGTGGCCGACTCGCTGGACGCGGCCACCGATAATATCGGCCGCTGCTACACGATGGCAAAGCCGGTGGATACGCTGCTGGGCGAATTCCACGCCCAGAGAGGCACCCGCTATGCGCCCGAGGTGGTGGCGCTGCTGGACGATGAGGAGTTCTGCCGTGATTTGAAGGAAACACTGGACGAGACGCGCAAGAGCGTCTATCTCGAGGTCTACCACGTCAAGCGGTAAAAGGGGGCGCTGAGGGTGAAAACAGAGAAAACGCCCCTTTTCCGGGGCATCGGAGAAGCGGCGCTGGCCGAGATGTTCACCTGCGGCGGTGCGCGCTGCAAGACCTACGCGAAGGGCGAAGTCCTTCTGCGGGCGGGCTGTATCACCCGCGAGGTGGGCGTCGTGCAGGCGGGCGGCGTCAACATCGAGAACATCGACCTCTGGGGCAACAGGAGCATCCTGAGCCATGTCCCGGCGGGGCAGGTGTTCGCGGAGACCTATGCCTTCTGCGGCGAGCCGATGATGGTGGACGTGGTGGCGGCGGAAGAGACGGAAGCGCTCTTTTTGAACATGGACGTCCTCATCCACACGCCCCACCCGGACAGCGAGTGGCAGCCGGTCCTCGTGCAGAACCTGCTCAACATCTCGCTGCGCAAGAATCTGGCCCTCTCGGAGCGCATCTTCTGCACGGCCCCGAAGACCGTCCGGGGACGGCTGCTGCTGTATCTCTCCAATCAGGCCGCGAAGGCGGGCAGCAAAAGCTTCCGCATCCCCTTCGACCGTCAGGGTCTGGCCGACTACCTCAATCTCGACCGCAGCGCCCTCTCAAAAGAGCTGGGCAAAATGCGGGATGAGGGAATCCTGAAAACAACAAAAAACGAATTTACCCTGCATGAGCTGCCGGAATGAGGAGAGCTTTTTCTCTTCACATTTCCCCCTCCCTTCGCATACATCGGTGGGAAGGGGGAATGCAATGTGAACGTCTATCTGTTTGCAGCCGTCATCCTGCTGCTGCCGGCGCTCTGTACGGCGCTGGGGGCGGCGGGGGTCTTCTTAGTGCGTCGGGCCGACGAGCCCCGCACCCGGCGGATGCTCTGCGGCATGGCGGCGGGCATCATGCTGGCCGCCAGCGTGTGGAGCCTGCTGCTGCCTGCCATCGAGAGGGCGGAGGCCGGGACGCTGCCGGTCTGGCTGGCCCCGGCGGCGGGGCTGGTACTGGGTGCTGTGGGCCTGCTGCGGCTGGAAGAGGCTGCCGGGCGGCTGATGCACACCGGGTCAAAAGAGGATGGCCGGATGGGCCGGGTGGTGCTGGCCGTGACCCTCCACAATCTGCCCGAGGGCATGGTGGTGGGACTTGCGGCGGCGCTGGCCCTGCAGGGTGAGCCGGAGGCCGTCAGCGGGGCGCTGGCCCTTGCGCTGGGCATCGGCCTGCAGAATATCCCGGAAGGCGCGGCGGTGAGCCTGCCGCTGGCGCAGGCCGGGCAGGGGAGACGGAAGGCCTTCTGCGCCGGTGCTGCGTCGGGCCTCGTGGAGCCGCTGGGGGCGCTGCTGGCGCTGGCCCTCGCGGGCTGGGTGAGCGCGGCTCTGCCGTGGCTCATGAGCGCCGCCGCCGGGTGCATGGTCTGTGTGACGGCTCAGGAGATGATACCGGAAGCCGTGGAGCAGGACGAACCGGCGGGCGTCATCAGCGTGGTGCTGGGGTTCGCCCTCATGATGGCGCTGGATATTGCGCTGTAGCAAAAAAGCCGATGCAGCTGCATCGGCTTTTTTGCTGTCAGTTCTCTTTTGCGAGGTAGACCGTCGTGGAGGGAAATGCGAAATCCACGCCGTCGGCCTTCATCACGTCCATGATGTTGAGGTTCAGATCGTTCTGCATCCGCAAAAACACGCCGAGGTCGGCGGTGCGCAGATAGGCAGAGACCATCAGGTTGATGCTCGAGTCGCCGAAGCCGGTCATCCGGACAAAGGCAGTGTCCTCGTAGGTGTCGGGGCTGGCCTTGAGCAGGGCGTCGAGGTCGGCCATCAGCTTTTCCAGCTGGGGCCGGGTGGTGTCGTAGGTAACGCCCAGCGTGAAGCGGTAGAGCCGCCTGTTGCGGAGGGTAGCGTTGTTGATGGTGGCACTGCTGACGGTGCTGTTGGTGAGGATGTAGATGGAGTTATCCACGGCCCGGACTTTCGTGGAGCGGAAGTTGATGTCCACCACTTCGCCCTCCACGTCGCCGACGGTGATCCAGTCGCCGATGGAGAAGGGCTTGTCCAGCAGGATGACCACGCCGCTGAAGAAATTCTTGGCCATATCCTGTGCGGCCAGAGAGATCGTAAGGCCGATAAGACCGGCACTGGCCACGACACTGCCCACGGGCAGGCCGCTCTCCTGCGCGATGGTCGCGCCGCAGAGCACCACGACGGCTACCTTGTAGACTTTATCCAGCAGGGTGAGCAGGGTGCGGTTGGTGCGGACTTCTTCGCTGAACGAGGCCAGCAGCAGAGCCGCGATGCCGGAAGCGTGGTAGAAGCCGGTGCCGATGAGGAAGACCAGCATCATCCGATAGGCTTTGAGCAGCAGAGCCGGAAGGCCGGGGATGGCCCAGGGCAGGCTGCGCAGGGCCAGATACATGCCGGTGTACCACGCGATGCGGGCCGCCGGGCGGGCAAAGCTTTCCAGCAGGGGGTGCGTAAAGGCAAAGTGCCAGCTGCGCTTCAGCAGGCGGGGGAAGAGTTTTTTTTGCATCCAGCGGCTGACGACCCAGCCGATGAACAGCAGGGCCAGCGCACAGACGCACCGGGCTGCAAAGGCCAGCCAGCCTTCCAGCAGCAGTCCGGCGATGGAAAAGCCGAGATCGTTGATGGTGAAAAGCATAGAAACAGATACCTTTCTGACGAATTATAAAATCAGTATACCATATTACAGCCAGCGGTGCAAATCGGGAGAGGCTTGTTAAGAAAATGCATAAAAGGGCTTGACAAGACAAACCCGCCGCGTTATACTCTGCGAAGAAAGTTCGTTTCAGGGCGGGGTGCGATCCCCCACTGGCGGTACAGCCCGCGACCACTCCCAAAGAGTGCTGACCCGGTGAGACTCCGGGGCCAACGGTATAGTCCGGATGCAAGAAACGGCAGGCAATTTGATTTGTTTGTGCGCGCCCTGTTATAGTGTAAGCTATGGCAGGGCGCGTTTTCATTTGTCTTCCCGGTTCCAGCGAGCGAGAAAAGGGCTTTCCAGTCTTTATTTGAATGGGGCAGCCGCCCCGGGAGGAAAATTATGAGAAAAGATACGACCCACAACCTGACCGTTGCCGCCATGCTCAGCGCAGTGGCGTTCATCCTGATGTTCATCGAGTTCCCCATCCCGATGCTCATCCCGTCCTTCGTCAAGATGGACTTCTCCGACCTGCCCGCCCTGCTGGGCGCGTTCGCCCTCGGCCCGGTGTACGGCGTGGTCATCAGCTTCATGAAGAACCTGCTCCACATCGTCGTCAAGGGTACCAGCACTGCCTGTGTCGGCGAGCTGTGCAACTTTATGCTGGGCGCTGTCTTCTCCGCTGTGGCGGGCTTCATCTACAAGCATCATAAGAGCCGCAAGACCGCCATCCTCGGCGCGGTAGCGGGTGCCGCCGCAATGGCCCTGTTCAGCGTACCCTCCAACTACTTCATCACCTACCCGGCCTATGTGGAGTTCTACCATATGCCGCTGGAGGCCATCCTCGGCATGTATCAGGCCATCCTGCCCTCTGCCGACAGCCTCATGAAGTGCCTCGTCATCTTCAACCTGCCCTTCACGCTGGTCAAGGGTCTGCTGGACGCCGTGCTCTGCATGGTCATCTATAAGCCCCTGTCTCCCATCCTGCATGGCCGGAAGTAAATTACAATAAACAAAATGGGCATGTGCCGGCGGCACATGCCCATTTTGTTTATTGTAACGCTCCCTTATCGAGCCACTTGCCTCTTGCAAGCCGAATGAGGAACAGCGCGCCCCGGATGCAGAGCTCGATGCACATGGCGGCCCAGACGCCCACGAGGCCCAGCCGGGGAGCCAGCAGGAAGGCGAGGGTGAGCCGGACACCCCACATGCTGAACAGGTTCAGCACAAAGCAGCCTGTGCTGTCGCCTGCGCCCTGCATCGCGCCGCTTGCTACGATGCTGGCTCCGAACATCGGCTCTGCAAAAGCCTCGATGCGGAGGACCTGCGCACCCAGCGCGATGACGGCGGCATCTGCCGTGAAGATGCCCATAAGGGCCGGGGCGAAGAGCCAGAGCCCCGCGCCGGACAGCGCCATGATGCCGATGCCCATCATGGTGCAGAGCCAGGCGAACCGCTTGGCCATGTCCCGGCGGTGTGCGCCGACGGCCTGTCCGATGAGGGCGATGGAGGCGTCCTGAATGCCGTAGCCTGCCATGTAGCAGAGGCCCTCGGCGCTGACGCCGAGGCTGTTGGCCGCGATGGCCACCGTGCCGAGGCCCGAGACGATACGGACGAGCAGAACCTGCGCCGACGAGAGGGCCGCACGCTCAGCGGCCAGCGGTGTACCCACCCGCCAGAGGTTGCGCAGGCAGGCGGAGGTGATGCGCCAGCTGCCGGGCTTTCGGATGCAAAGCGGGCCGTCCCGCAGCAGCAGGACGCCCAGCGCCAGCAGACCGCCGATGGCCGTGGAAAGCGCTGTGCCAAGCGCCGCACCCGGGACTTCAAGGCCGGCACCCCAGACCGTGACGCTCTGGCCGAAGAGCAGGATCTGCCGGGTGGGGTTGATGAGGAAGAAGTTGAACACCACGTCCAGCACACAGACCAGCACGCTGATAAGGCTGGGCGTCAGGGCGTCGCCGGTGGCGCGGAGCATGGCTGTGTACATTCCCATGGCCATCGTGAAGGGAAGGGCCGCCGACCAGATGGCGAAGTAGGCGCTGGAACTGGCCTGGAGCGAGATGTCCGCCCCCAGCCACCCGGGCAGGAAGCGGCTGATGCCGACGCCGAAAGCCGCAGCGCCCAGACCCAGGATGAGGTTGAAGAGCATGGACTGCCGCAGCACGCCCCGGGCGTCCTGCCGGCGGTCGGCCCCGAGGTACTGGGCGATTTGGATCGAAAACGCGGTGTACAGTCCCACAAGGATGCCGTGGAGCAGCCAGGTGCTCGAGCTGACGATGCCGATGGCGGCGGTGGCCTCTGCGCCGATGTGGCCCACCATGGCGGCGTCGATGTACTCCATCGCCGTGACCACCAGCTGCTCCAGAATGGAAGGGATGCTCAGCGCCAGCGCGATGCGGGCCGTGTCGGACAGCGGGACGTCCTCGCCCTGCCGCATCCGGGCCGAGAGCTGCTCCAAAGAAAGTGTCATGTCGTCTCCTGTTTTCTGTGTTGATAAGCTGCCTTACTATTATAGGCACGGGGAGGAAGATTGTCAAACCGGGCGATTGATTTTTTGGCTCTGGCGTGATACACTCTCGGAGTAAGAAGAATATCATTGAAAGAGGTTCAAAATATGCTGCAGCTTATTTCAGCTACCGGCCAGCAGACCGTGGACGCGCTGGCGTTCCTGCTGGCGTTTGCCCTGACCGCCCTGATGGACTCGGTCTTCCACGACAAGCTCCCCCACGACCATGGCCGTGCCTTCGCCGTCAACGGCGAGCTCTCCAAGGGCAAGGCCCGGGGTTCCGGACTCATCTTCGTGCTCTGCATCGCGCTGGTGACGCTGGCGGTGGTGCCTTTTAAGGTGGAGTACCTTATTTATACCGTTCTGCTCATCGCCTCCATGCTGTCGGGCTACTTTGACGACGCCTCCGAGACGGCGTGGAACGAGTACAAGAAGGGCCTCATCGACTTCGTCATTGCCGTGGTGGCAGGTGTTACCTACCTGAACTTCAACGGCACGAGCGTCAACTTCCTGAGCACCACCTTCACCATTGCCTATCCGCTCTACCTGCTGCTCATCGTCATCCTCATCTGGGCCAGCATCAACGTGGTCAACTGCACCGACGGCGTGGACGGCCTGTCCGCCGGCCTCGCGGTGGTGAGCATCGGCACCTTCCTGCTGGCTTACGGCGAGGAGCTGGGGGACTACTCCACCGCTGCCGTCGTCTTTATCGGCGCACTGCTGGCCTACCTGTGGTCCAACGCAAAGCCCTCCAGCCTCCTGATGGGCGACGCCGGCAGCCGCGCCATGGGCTTCTTCCTCGCCATCCTGGCCCTCAAGTGCGGCCACCCGTTCGCCTTCCTGCTGGCGGCGCTGGTGTTCATCGTGGACGGCAGCCTCGGCATCCTGAAGATCAGCTTTAAGCGCTTCCTCCACATCAGCATCCTCAAGAACACCCTCACCCCGCTGCACGACCATGTGCGCAAGCGCATGGGCTGGAGCGACGAGCAGGTGGTGACCCGCTGGCTCATCCTGCAGGCCGTCGCATCGGCGCTGCTCCTGCTGATGACCCGCTGATTTACGGATTTTAAGTACGATGTTTGTGCAGCTTTACAAAATGCAGATTGACCCGCTCTGATTTTTGTTACACTTTATGGATTGAAAGTCGAGCGGAAAAAGACTATACTTTAACTAACAAAAGCAAAGGCGCTTAAGTGGATGGATTCACTTTGCGCCTTTTTTGTTTTTTCGTTTTTGTGTGCGGTTCGGGAAAGCCGCACAGGATGCGCTGTCCGCGGCGCTGGAGCACGGACGACAGAACAGGATAGGGAAAGGCGGGGATCACAGTGATCAAACTCGAACACGTTGACAAGTACTTCGGAGACCTGCACGTCCTCAAAGACGTGAACCTCGAGGTCGCCGAGGGCGAAAAGCTGGTCATTATCGGACCGTCCGGCAGCGGCAAATCTACCACCGTCCGCTGCATGAACTTTCTGGAAGAGCCGACCAGCGGCCACGTCTACATCGACGGTCAGGAGCTGACCAACAAGAACAAGACCAGGATCGTCCGCGACAACATGAGCATGGTCTTCCAGCAGTTCAACCTCTACCCCCACATGACGGTGCTCAAAAACCTGACGCTGGCACCCATGAAGCTCCATCACAAGACCAGGGCAGAGGCCGAAGAGCTGGCATATCATTATCTTGAGGTCGTCGGCCTCCGGGACAAAGCGGATGTCTACCCTCCGCAGCTGTCCGGCGGCCAGCAGCAGCGCATCGCCATTGCACGCGCCCTCTGCGCACAGACCAAGATCATCCTGTTCGACGAGCCGACTTCGGCCCTCGACCCTGAGACCATCCAGGAAGTGCTGGATGTCATGGTAAAGCTGGCACACGAGAAGAACATCACGATGGTGGTCGTCACCCACGAGATGGGCTTTGCACGAAACGTGGCCGACCGCATCGTCTTTATGGCGGACGGCCAGATCATTGAGGAAGGCACGCCGGAGCACTTCTTCACCAACCCCAAGAACGAGCGCGTCCGGCAGTTCCTGAGCAAGATCGTCCGCTGAGAGGACGAACAACAAAGGTTGACACGGCAGGGGCTCACAAGCTGTGGTGAGACGCCGTTGTTGATAACAGGCCGTTTTCGGAGCGGACAGGGAAAGCCGCTCGGGCCGAAAAAAAACAAAGAGGAGTGGTTTATTATGAAAAAGATCTCGCGTCGTGATTTCCTGAAAGTCACTGGTTTGGTGGGCGCTGCTGCTGCCCTGACCGCCTGCGGCGGCTCTGCAAGCTCCGCCGCAGCCTCCACGGCCTCTTCTGCCGCCGGCAGCGCAGCCGCTTCCACTGCAGCACTGGGCGCTGACACTCAGGCCATCGTGGATCGCGGTGTCCTGAAGGTGGGCGTCAAGAACGCAGTTCAGGGCTTCAGCTTCCAGGATACCCTCACCGGCGAGTACAAGGGCCTCGAGGACAGCCTCGCAGAGATGATCGCAGAACACCTCGGCGTGGACGTTGAGTTCACCACAGTCACCGCTGCCACCCGCGGCGAGCTGCTGGACTCCGGCGACATCGACGCCGTTCTGGCTACCTTCACCATCACCGAAGAGCGCAAGAAGAGCTGGGACTTCTCCACCCCCTACTATACCGACTACGTTTCTGTTCTGGTGGAGGACTCCACCGGCATCAAGGGTCTGGCTGACCTGAAGGACAAGGTCGTGGGCGTCTCCTCCGGCTCCACCTCCGCTCGTGCTCTGGTCAAGGCCATGATCGACGAGGGCGTGCTGGACGGCGCAACCTTCGACGCCGACACCTTCAACGCCGACACCTGGAAGGATGGCGTTTCCTTCCGTCAGTACGACGACTATCCCGCCATCAGCACCGCACTGAGCGCAGGCGAAGTGCAGGGCTTCTGCGTCGATAAGTCCATCCTCGCCATCTACAAGACCGAGGGCCGCAGCTACATTGACGCTGAGTTCAGCCCGCAGGAGTATGGCGTCGCCACCAAGAAGGGCAGCGACTTCTCCACCCTGTGCGACGACCTCGTCAAGGGCTGGCTGGCAGATGGCACCATCGGGCAGCTCATCAAAGACAACGGTCTGGATTAAGCCCAGACTTTTCAGAACCAAGAGTGTGCAGGGAAAGGGGAGTTTGCCATGTCTGGCTTGTTTTCGTTAGAGTCCTGGTCCACCGTCTGGACGCATCGTGAGAGTTTTCTGCTGGGTCTGGGCAACACGCTGCAGACCGCCGTCTGCGCACTGGCGCTGGCCTTCATCATTGGCGCTGCGCTGGGCCTGATGTCCACCAGCGGCAGTAAGCTGCTGCGCATCATCGCCCGCATTTACGTCGAGTTCGTCCAGAACACCCCGCTGCTGCTGCAGCTGTGCTTCCTGTATTATGCGCTGGCATTTGCAGGCGTGAGCCTCGGCGTCATCCGCACCGGCATCATCGCGCTGGGCGTTTACACCGGCGCTTACATGGGTGAGGTCGTCCGCGCCGCCATCGAGTCTGTGCCGAAGGGCCAGTTCGAGGCCGCACAGGCGCAGGGCTTCAACTATCTGCAGCGGATGGGCTACATCATCCTGCCCCAGAGCATCCCCGTGATGCTCCCTCCGATGGTCAACCAGGTGGTCAACCTCTTCAAGAACACCTCCTGCCTCTACATCGTGGGCGGCGCTGACCTCATCAGCGTGACCTACAGCTTCGTCACCGGTGCTTCCACCGGCGGCGCATACGCCCCCGCTTATATCGTCTGCGGCCTCATCTTCTTCGTGGTCTGCTTCCCGCTGTCCACGCTGGCAGCCCGCTGGGAAGCTTCCCTCAAGGAGCGCAAGGGCCGCGTGAACCCGGGTTTCAAGACCGCTGCCAAGAAAGCAGAGCTGAAGGAGGCTGCCTGATATGAAGACGCTTGCTGCAAGCCTTTCCATCCTGACAAGAGAAGGCGTCATGCTCTACCTGCTGCGCGGCGTGGCCTTCACCTGCATCATCTCGGTGCTGGGCGTCATCATGGGCCTCATCGTGGGCTCTCTGCTGGCGCTGGCCCGCACCTACTGCAAAAAGGGTCCGGCCCGCATCCTCGGCTGGTTCGCTGCCGCCTACATCGAGCTGTTCCGCAACACGCCCTACCTGCTCTGGATCTTCATCTGTGTGGTGTTCTGCCCCTGCCCGGGCTTCTTCGCCCGCAAGATGTTCGGCCTGACCAGCGTGGAGATGAAGCTGCTGTTCAAGGCCGCTCTGGCCCTCATCCTCTTCAACTCCTCCGTCATCGCCGAGATCGTCCGCGGCGGCCTGAACGGCGTGTCCAAGGGCCAGTTCGAGGCCGGCTATGCACAGGGCTTCAACACCGCTGAGGTGCTGCTCTACATCGTCCTGCCGCAGGCCTACCGCAACATCGTGCCGACCCTGCTCAGTCAGGTCATCACCACCATCAAGGACTCCTCCTATCTGGCAAACGTGGCCACCATCGAGCTGATGGCCCGCATCCGCCAGCTGCTGAGCGCCGCCGGTACTTACAACGGTCTCGGCACGGTGAATGTCTCCGACGTCATGGTGCTGTTCGGCACGGCCTGTGTCATCTACTTCATCATCAACTTCACCCTGAGCTGTGTGGTGCGCGCAATGCAGAACCGCCGCAGGAAGGCTCTGGTCTTTGCCCCGGCAAAGGCTGCATAAACGAAGACCTGTTCCAATTTCCCAATTCCCAATTATTCCCCTGTCATTGTTCTGTCAATGCCAAAAGCGCCCGGCGGGTCATCCGCCGGGCGCTTTTGGTGTATAGAAATAAAAATACAAGCTTTTCAATATGCAAAAGCCTCTCCCCTTGGGAGCAACAACGACGACCGCCGCCAGCGGCGGAAACAGGGAGTCGCTGTTGGGGCCGCGGCCAGCAGGATGCGAGGCCCGCACCAAGGGCCGAAGCAGACGCTGGGAGCCGCAACCCGGGCAGTGGCACGCCGCAGGCGTGACGGAGAGGTTATTATGATGCAGCTTTCGCTGCCGCCTCCACCACATGGCTCACGAGCACGGAAGTCGTCACGGTGCCGACGCCGCCGGGGACGGGGGTGATGGCCTCCACCACCGGCTCTGCCTCGCCAAAGCGGACGTCACCGCAGAGCCTGCCTTCCTCGTTGACGTGGATGCCCACATCCACGACGACTTGACCGGCCCGCAGATGCTCTGCGCCGATGAAGCCCATCCTGCCCATGGCCACCACCACAACATCGGCCTCGCGGCAGACATCGGGCAGGTTCTGGGTGCGGGAGTTGCAGAGGGTGACGGTGGCATTTTCCCGGTCCAGCATCATGGCTGCGGGCTTGCCTACCACGAGGCTGCGGCCCACGACGACGGCCCGCCTGCCAGAGAGAGGAACATTGTAGAATTTCAAAATTTCAAGACAGGCCTGCGCCGTGCAGGGTGGGTAGCCGACGGCAGTGTTGGTGAAGACACCGGCCAGCGAGCCGTCGGTGATGCCGTCAATGTCCTTTTCGGGCGAGAGTGCGGCGCGGATGGTCCTGTCATCAAACTGTTTGGGCAGGGGGCGGAAGAGCAGACAGCCGTGGATGGCGGCGTCTGCGTTGATGCCGGCAATGACGCGCAGCAGCTCTTCCTGCGCAGCGTCGGCGGGCAGAAGGAACTGCTTCACCTCGACGCCCACCTTCGCACAGCGGGCCATGACGCCTTTCTCGTAGGAGAGGTCATCGGGGCGCGCCCCCACCCGGACGACGGCCAGCGTGGGGACAACGCCCTTTTCCCGCAGTGCGGCACAGCGGGCGGCATTTGCTTCGTTCATGGCGGCCACGACGGGCGCGCCCTTCAAAATGGTAGACATATACGTTCCCTTTCTCTGCATCAGGCCCGCAGGCGGCTTGCCACGGACTGGTAGACTTCGTCGGCCAGCGGCAGATATTCCGCCAGCATCCGGGCCGCTTTTTCGTCCAGCGCGGCGGCATGGGCGCGGTCGGTCATGAGCTTTGTGTTGATGGCGACATTCAGCGCCGACGCCTGAAGCGCGGCCTTGCAGAACAGCGCCGCACAGCCTGCGTCTGAGAGAGCCAGCACGCTGCCCTTTTCGGCGTAATCGGCCGCAAGGCGGATGCCCTCACAGCAGGCGTCCATGGTGTCCAGCGGCACGGCGCAGGCCCCGTCCAGCGCCTCGGCCAGCACAGCGGCCTTGCGGGCCTGCTGTTCGGGCGTCTCTCTGGGCAGGCCGTAGGCCGCCGCCAGAGGCGTGAATGCGTCGGCGTCCGCCTGCACGAGGGCTTCCAGCCGTTTGCGCAGGGCTTCCGCACGGGCGTTCAGCACCAGAATGTCTTCCTCGACGGCAGCGTATTTCTTTTTGCCGGCGGTGAGATTCCCCACCATATTGCCCAGCGCGACGCCTGCCGCGCCCACGAGGGCCGCCGCGCCGCCGCCGCCCGGGGCGGGGTCTTTGCCGGCAAGCCGGCTCAGAAAGTCCTCACAGCTCAGTTGTGTCAAATCCAAAGTAAAGTCCTCCCTCTGTCACGAATCCGTCCAGTGTTTCGTCATGGGCGTTCACTGCCGCCGCGTCCACCCGCTGGGCCTCAAAGGCCGCACCCAGCTTCACAGCCCGGATGCAGCGGGGGAGGTAGCGGTCATAATAGCCTTTCCCCATCCCCACCCGGCGGCAGGCTGCATCAAAAGCCGTGCAGGGGACCAGCACGAGGTCGAGCTGGTCCGGCCGTAAAATCTCCGACCGGCTCAGAATGGGCGTGCGGATGCCGTAGGCACCCACTTCCCAGCCGTCCGGCCCCGGTACGGCGGCTGTCAGCGAAAAGTCCTCGCCGCAGACGGGGTAGGCCGGCGTTTTGCCCTGCCGGGCCGCTTCCACAGCCAGCGCCGAGAGGTCGGCCTCGCCGCCGAAGGCCGCGTAGAGCAGGATGTTTTCTGCCTTTTTGAAGCAGTCCAGAGCCATGATGCGGGCGCAGAGAGCGGCGTTGGAACGGGTGCGCTGGGTGTCCGACAACGCCCGGCGGGCCGCAATGCCCGCTTTGCGCTGTGCGGCTTTTTGCTCCGTGATGGTCATGGCAATGGGCTCCTTTCTGCACCCGGTGGGCAAATCTGCACAAAAACCGGGACGGATTTTTGTTATAATAATAAGCGCTGGGCGCAGAAAAAGCAAGGCTTTGGCAGGATGGGTGAAATATCTTCATCCAACCGAAAAGAAACGAATCAAACCGTATCGGTAGCTTTCCCCCTGTACCGGTAAAGCCCCCTGCCCCCCGGCGGGAACCTGAAAAAATACTGCACCTGCAGCCCCGGGCCGCCGCCCCAAAAGCGGCCCCGGGGCTGTATTTTTTGCTTTCAGCCCCTCGAATCCTGTTATTTTGTGGAAAATGCACGGTTGATGGGACTGTATTTTGTAAATGTGACGAAAGTGAGAAAACCCTATTGACAGACTGACAGGGGGGGGGGGTATAATTAGGCCACAGGCCGACAGTCGAAAAATGCTAGCCTGCCTGTATAATTTATCTTTATTTATGGAGGCAAAAATCATGAAAATGGCAAAGAAACTTCTGGCCGTCGTCCTCGCTGGTGTTATGGCTGTGTCCATGCTGACCGGCTGCGCAACTCTGGATGCTCGCAACATCGCTAGCGATCTGGAGGGTATGCTGAAGGTCGTCAACGATAAGGCTACCGTCTCTGCTACCAACGATGCAAAGAAGCTGGCTGAGCAGGCCGCTAAGGCTGTTCAGGCTGACACCACTGAGTGGGTCGCTCCTACTGATAATAGCGCTACGACTAAGAAGGACACCATGGAAGAGGCTGTCAAGAAGAGTCTGAAGACCGACGAAATCACCGATAAGTACGTCTGGTACACTTGCTACAAGAGCGAGGATGTGAAGAATGTTGCTCAGGCTCAGGAGATCTACAATCTGCTGGTGAACGACCAGAAGAAAATCAACACCGCTGGCGCTCTGAACAACGAGAAGGTTACTAACAAGACCGAGGGCAACAAGACTCTTAAGGTTTCCGCTGGCAATAAGTTCGAGCTGGGCCTGAAGACCTTCACCAAGGGCTCCGGCAAGGACAAGACCGAGTACACCGTCGTTATCGTCACCTGCAAGGCTGTTTATTCTGAGACTTGAGACTGAGGTTAAAGGCTGATCGCACCTGAGCTGACACAAGCCCAGCGATAAAACGATATTATCTATTCCTCGAAATAAAAATGGCACAAGGGCCCGGAGTGGAAACACCCCGGGCCCTTGTGTTTTTTGCTGTCTTCCCACACTCTGACATCCTTTGCCTTTCGTATCTGGTAGGATGGAATGGAGGACAGGCCCCGGGGGCGCTGACTCTGAACGAGGAACAAAAAACTTCTCACCAGCGGAAAGGAAAGGATACTATGAGGAATCATCAGATGCAGATGCCCGCCCAGTATACATCCATCGGGGACGACGAAAGGGTGCTGCTCTGCGGCGGCGAGACCACGGCATGGCAGATGTTTCAGGACATTGGCCGGGTGCTGAACTATGTGGCCCGTATCTTCTCGGCAGGCAGCTCCATCGTCAACAATGTGGTCACCATCGTCAATTATTTCAATAAGCTCGAAGACCTGCTCCCGGTCATCGGGGAAGTATAAATGAAAAGAGGCTGTTGCGGTGCAACAGCCTCTTTGTGTATTATAGATTAGTAGTGCAGCTCGTCGGCGGTCAGTGCCTCGAGCACGGGCAGCATGGCGGCAGCCTCAGCCTTTGCGGCGGGCAGGTCCATGTCGCGGTAGTTGCCGCACTCCACCTCGCTTGCGCCGGGGACATCGCCCTCGAACGCAGCCATGAAGCGGAAGGACTCCACCGTCAGGCTCAGCGCCTCGGCGGGGGTCAGGCCCCGGGTCAGCAGGTAAAAGCCGGTGCGGCAGCCCATGGGGCCGACGTAGATGACGCCGTCCTGATACTGGCTGTTGCGGGCGTAGGTGGCGAAGAGGTGCTCCAGCGTGTGGGCCGCGCCGGTGGAGAGATAATCGCCGTGGTTCGGCTTCTTCATCCGGATGTCCCAGGTCAGAACATCGCCGTCCTGACGGCTCAGGTACATACCGCGGTCGAGCCTGGTGTGGTCTACACAGAAGCTTGCAATGCGCTCCATGCTGTGCCTCCCGGGATCAGGCCTGCAGGCGCTGGACGCTGCCGTGTGCGCAGTCCACAGCGACCATCAGACCGTCGCGGATGTGGGCGGTAGCGCCGACGGCGCCCACGATGGTGGGCTTGAGCAGGGCCTTGCCGGCGATGGCGGCGTGGCTGTTCAGGCCGGCTTCCTCGACCACCAGAGCGGCGGCGTCACGGACATAGCTCAGCATCTCGTTGGAGGTGGAGGGGACGACCAGGACCATGCCGGGCTTGAACTTTGCGCGGATCTCCTCGATGGTGCGGCAGACGCAGGCCTTGCCGGTGGCGTTGGCCAGAGCAGCGCCCTCGGGGCCGACGCCAACGCCGGTAGCCAGACAGTTGCCGATCATGTGGATCTTGATCATGTTGGTGGTGCCGGAGACGCCCACGGGGACGCCGGCGGTCACGACAGCCAGCTCACCGTCGTGCAGATAGCCGTGCTCCTTTGCCAGAGCGGTGGACTTCTCGATGAGCTCATCGGTGCTGGTGGCGAGGTCCATCATGAGCGGGGTGATGCCCCAGGAGACGGACAGCTGGCGCTGGACCTGCTCGTCCATGACGCAGGCGATGATGGGCTGAGAGGGGCGGTACTTGCTCAGCAGGCGGGCGGTGTTGCCGGACTCGGACACGGTGACGATGGCAGAAGCGTTGACGTCCTTTGCGGTCAGGCAGGCAGCGTGTGCGGTAGCGTCGCTGACGCTGATCTGGCCGGTGGTATCGGTCAGGCGGTTGTCGCGGTAGTGGACCTCGTTCTCGGTGCGCTCTGCAATGGCGGACATGGTCTTGAGGGCCTCAACAGGGTATGCGCCCGCAGCGGTCTCGCCGGAGAGCATGATAGCGGAAGTGCCGTCGTAGATGGCGTTTGCCACGTCGGAGATCTCGGCGCGGGTGGGGCGCGGGTTGACGATCATGCTGTCCAGCATCTGGGTAGCAGTGACGATGGGCTTGCCGAAGGAGAAGGAGCGGTCGATGACGCTCTTCTGGATGCCGGGCAGCTCGGTGAAGTCGATCTCGACGCCCAGGTCGCCGCGGGCGACCATGACGGCGTCGGCAGCGGACAGGATGCTGTCGATGTTATTGACGCCCTCGCGGTTCTCGATCTTGGCGATGATGCGGATCTTGGAGTCGTACTCGTTCAGCAGGTTGCGGATGTCGTAGACGTCCTGTGCGGTGCGCACGAAGGAAGCGGCGATGAAGTCGAAGCCCTGCTGGACACCGAAGATGATGTCATCCCGGTCGCGCTGGCTCAGGTAGGGCATGGACAGGTGGACGCCGGGGACATTGACGCCCTTCTTGGTCTTGATCTTGCCGCTGTTGAGCACTTCGCAGACGATGTCGGTGTCCGTGACGCTCTTGATGGCCAGCTTGATGAGGCCGTCGTCCAGCATGATGGTGCCGCCCTCGTGGACGTCCTGAGGCAGGTCCTTGTAGGTGATGGAGCAGATCTCCTTGGTGCCCTCCACCTCGCGGGTGGTCAGGGTGAAGGTCTGGCCGGCTTCCAGCATCTCAACGCCGTTCTTGAACTCCTTCAGGCGGATCTCGGGGCCTTTGGTGTCCAGCAGGGCAGCAACGGGCTTGTTCAGCTCAGCGCGGACAGCCTTCAGCATGTCCAGACGGCCCTTGTGCTCCTCGTAGGAGCCGTGGGAAAAGTTGAAGCGGGCCACGTTCATGCCGCTGGCGACCAGCTCGCGCAGGACGCCCTCCTTATCGGTAGAAGGGCCAAGGGTGCAGATGATCTTCGTTTTTCTCATAAATATACCTCTAACAGTCTCTTTTTTTCCTCTATGATGGGCGCGCAGATGCCAGATATGCCCTGCGGCCGCTGGCCGGACATCGACCCGGTCAGGTGTGTTTGAAAACCATACCATCCTATATTATAACCGCTTGTGTACAAGAGAGCAAGAAAAAATTCGGCAAAGAAAACCTTAAATTTTCGTGATAGATGCCGAAGCGATAAAAAGCTTGCGAAAAGTGCGTCCATCGCCTATAATAGGACTAAGCAAAAGTCTCACTTCTGCCCCGAAGGGACAGAGGGGAGCGCAAAATAATAGAAACGGAGTGAAAGCGTAATGGAAAAGCGCGTTTTTCTGATCGTCTTGGACAGCTTCGGCATCGGCGCAGAGCCGGATGCCGCCGCCTTTGGCGATGAGGGGACCAACACCCTCGGCGCCATCGCCAGCCACCCCAACTTCAACTGCCCCAACCTGAAAAAGCTCGGCCTGTTCAACATCGACGGTGTGACCGCCGGCGAGAAGGATGCCGCCCCCATCGGCTCCTTCGCCCGCCTGCAGGAGCAGAGCATGGGCAAGGATACCACCATCGGCCACTGGGAGATCGCCGGTGTCGTCAGCCCGAAGCCGCTGCCCACCTTCCCGGACGGCTTCCCGGACAGCCTCATCCACGAGTTCGAAGAGAAGACCGGCCACAAGGTCCTCTGCAACAAGCCCTACTCCGGCACGCAGGTGCTGAAGGACTACGGCGAGCAGGCTATGAAGGAGAACGCCCTCATCGTCTACACCAGCGCCGACAGCGTGTTCCAGGTGGCCGCCAACGAGGAGCTTGTGCCGGTGCATGAGCTGTACCGCTACTGCGAGATCGCCCGCGAGATGCTGAAGGGCGAATACGGCGTGGGCCGCGTCATCGCCCGCCCCTTCCTCGGCCGCACCGCCGACACCTTCTACCGCACCACCAACCGCCACGACCTGAGCCTCAAGCCGCCCCGCAAGACCATGCTGGACCTGCTCAAGGACGCCGGAAGGGACGTCATCGCGGTGGGCAAAATTTTCGACATCTTCGACGGCGAGGGCGTGACGGAGAAGATCAAGACCACCGGCAACACCAACGGCATCGCCTTCACCAAGGCATTGCAGACCCGCGACTTCGAGGGTCTGGCCTTCGTGAACCTCGTCGATTTCGATATGCTCTACGGCCACCGCCGCGACGTGGCGGGCTACGCCGCCGCTGCCACCGAGTTCGACAAGTTCGTGGCCGACTTCATCCCCGGGATGCGGGAGGGCGACATCCTGATGGTCACGGCCGACCACGGCTGCGACCCCTCCTACACCAAGACCACCGACCATACCCGCGAGTATGTGCCGTATCTCATCTGCGGCAAGGGCGTCAAGCCGGGCGTTGACCTCGGCACGAAGCTCTGCTTCGGCACCATCGCACAGACCATCTGCGACTATCTGGGCGTGGATGCTTCCACGCTGGACGGCCAGAGCGTGCTGGGCGACATCCTGAAATAAGCATAAACGAAAAGATCCCGCAAGGCAGCTGCCTTGCGGGATTTTTCTGTCTATCAATTATGCTGCATCATTTTCAGCGCTGGAAGCGTCGCCGCTGCCGGAGCCGAACAGGGCGTCCAGCACGGTGGAGGCGGCCTGATGCAGGGAGGAAGCCGCCTGCTCCACCTGCTCCTGAGTCGGCATACTGAAGGACGGCGACTCGGTGGAGTCTGCCGGGGCTTCTTCGCTGCCGTCTGCAGGGACCTCGGTGGAAGCGCTGGGCTCACCGGAGGCGTCGCCCTCGGCGGGCTGGCTGTCAGCGGGGACCTCTTCCGCCGGGGCTTCGCTCTCGGCGGGCTCTTCTGCGATCACGCTGTCGGGAGATTCCTCCGGGATGGATGCACCGGCGTTGGGGTCGGCGGTCGGCGTGAAGACATCGGTCTTCTCGGGGGTCTGGCTGGTGCTGGTGAGCTTGTCCTCGCCGCCCAGAACCGCTGCGATGAGGGCCTTGGCCTCGTTGACCGAGTTCTCATCCGGCTTCATGACGTAGAGGCTCTGGCCCTTGGCGGAGTAGCACTTGGTGCTCTTCGCGCCCGAGCCGGTGACGGTGTAGCTCTGGATGTCCCAGTTGGCAAGGTCGCCCAGCTGCATCCGGACCAGCGCAGAGATCTGTTCCTGCGAGAGGCTGGTGACGAAGCAGTCGGCGGCGGCGTCCATCAGCTTGGAGAAGCCCATGAGCAGGGCCGGGGATTTGAGCTTGTTGGCCATCGCGTCGATGACTTTCATCTGGTTGATGCCGCGCTGGATGTCGCCGGTCTTGAAGGCGTGGCGCTCACGGGCAAAAGCCAGAGCGGACTTGCCGTCCAGATGGTTCCAGCCCTCGGCGAAGGTGGTGGGGTCGTAGTAGCCGGGGCTGCCCACCGAGGTGAAGGCCTGGTCGGAGTAGACGTCCACGCCGCCGATGGCGTCGATGATGTTGATGAAGCCCGCAAAGTTGATGCGGAGGTAGTGCTCCACATTCACGCCGTAGAGGTTGCCCAGCGTGGCCATGCTGGTCTCGACGCCGTAGAGGCCGGCGTGGGTCAGCTTGTCCTTGCTGTCGGTGCCTGCGAGGTCAACATAGTAGTCGCGCGGGGTGTTGATGAGGGCCGCCTGCTTGGTGGTGGGGTTGACCACGGCGAGGATGTTCACGTCGCTGCGGGCCTTTTCGGTCAGCTCGCCGCGGTTGTCCACGCCGCTGAGGTAGACGACGAAGGGCTCTTTCGTGATCTTATTCGCCTCTGCGCCGGTGAGCAGGCCGGAAGTCATGCTGTCCAGTGCGGTCAGACCCTGCTGCGCCCAGACACAGCCCACGGCCAGCGCGGCGCAGAGCAGGACGGACAGCACCCGGGCCACGACGGCACCGCTGCGGGAGGCGAGGCACTTGCGCACCAGCAGCCAGAGCAGCACCAGAAGCGCGGTGATGATAACGAGGTAGAGCGCCGGCAGCATCTGGGTGCGCCAGAGCTGCACCAGCGCGGCAAGGCTCAGGATGGCCTGCAGTACCAGCAAAACCATTCCTCCTTTCGGAAGTTTGTCGTCAGCGGGGGCGGGCTCGCTGGGGTGCAGCGGCTCCCACTGTCTGCGGGGCGGCACCGGAGACTCCGGCGGCTCAGACGGCGGAGTCGGTGCCGGTTTCGGCGGCGCTTTGGGGCGGGGAGGCTCCGGCGAGAAGAAATCGGCGCTGTCTACCTCCACCTCGTCAGGCTCGCTGCGATTGATGCCCCGGTGGATGTGCCGGGGGCCTTCGTCGTTATTCTGGGGATGGATATGCTCGTTTTCGTCAAACATAGGCGTTCACTCCTTTGGATGTGTATGCCGTCATGTGGTGGGGATGATGCTCAGCACAGCCCGGGCGGGCAGGCAGGTGGCCGTCTGGTCTTCCTCGCTGAGCCAGCCGAAGGATTCGCAGATGTGGTCAGGGCAGGGCGAGTCCACAAAGCGGGCCGCCCCGTTCTGGATCCGGATGTGGACGGTGAGGTAGCCGGTGTCCACAGCGTAATCGGCGTCTTTTTCGAGAGGAAAGGTGAGCCTGGTGTTGCTGTCGCCATAGATGAGCTCTGCACAGAGCGGCGCACCGGTCTGGTTTGCTTTCCGCACCAGCAGCAGCACGGCGGCTGCGGCCAGAATGACGGCAGCAAAGACCAGATTTATCAGCAGTTTTTTGTGTTGTTTCATAAAAAATCATCCTTTGAGCGGGATCTGCTCCAGCTCGGCCAGCCAGAGCGCGGCGGCTGCGTCGCTGGGCATCCGCCAGTCGCCCCGGGGCGAGAGGGTGACGCTGCCCACCTTGGGGCCGTCGGGCAGGCAGCTGCGCTTGAACTGCTGGGCGAAGAACCGCCAGTAGAAGTTGCGCAGCCACTTGTAGAGCACTTCGTCCGGGTACTCGGCCCGGCCTGCGAAGGCCGCTTTCGCCAGCCGGAATATCTTCGACGGGCCAAAGCCGAAGCGGAGAACATAATAAAGGTAGAAGTCGTGCAGCTCATAGGGACCCACGAGGTCTTCCGTCTTCTGAGAGATCTCGCCGTCCCTGGCGGGCAGCAGCTCCGGGGAGACGGGGGTGTCGAGGATGTCCAGCAGCACCCGGCGCAGCTCGGCGGAGGCGGCAATGTCGGCCTCATACTGGACGAGGTGGCGCACCAGCGTCTTGGGGACACCGGCGTTGACGCCGTACATGCTCATGTGGTCGCCGTTGTAGGTGGCCCAGCCCAGCGCCAGCTCGGAGAGGTCGCCGGTGCCGACGACGAGGCCGCCGGTGCGGTTGGCGGTGTCCATCAGCTCGAGGGTGCGCACACGGGCCTGTCCGTTCTCGAAGGTGACGTCCAGCACGCTCTCGTCCTGGCCGATGTCCCTGAAGTGGCTGTGGACGGTGTTGGCGATGTCGATCTCGGTAAAGCTGACAGCCAGCTCATCGCATAAGATCTCCGCATTGCTGCGGGTGCGGTGGGTGGTGCCGAAGCAGGGCATGGTCACGGCCAGTACATCGCTGGTGGGGCGGCCCAGCTGCTTCATGGCGCGGACGGCCGCCAGCAGAGCGAGGCAGCTGTCCAGACCGCCCGAGATGCCGATGACCGCCGTCTTGGCGTGGGCATGCTCGAGGCGCTTGGCGAGGCCGTCGGCCTGCATTTTCAAGATCAGCTCACAGCGCTCGGCCCGGCGGCGCTCGTCGTGGGGGATGAAGGGCGTGGGGTCTACCCAGCGGGAGAGCTTGGTCTCGGTGAGGGCAAGGTCGAAATCGACGGTCAGATACCCCTCGGCGCTGGGCTCGAAGCTGGTGTTGCGCGCCCGCTCCGACTCCATCCGCTGGCAGTCCAGCTCCGTCTCGGCCCAGCCGCCCTCGAAGGGAGACGTCTCGGCGAGGAGGGCGCCATTCTCGGCGATGAGGTCGTGGCCGGCGAAGACCATGTCCTGGGTGCTCTCGCCGTGGCCGGCAGAAGCGTACAGGTAGCCGCAGAGCAGGCGGGCGGACTGGTTCGACACCAGCGCCCGGCGATACTCGGCCTTGCCGACCGTCTCATCGCTGGCCGAAAGGTTCGCAATGACGGTGGCACCGGCCAGCGCGTGGAAGGTGGAGGGGGGCAGAGCGCTCCACAGGTCTTCGCAGATCTCCACGCCCAGAACGAAGCTGGGCATCTGGCGGCAGCGGAAGAGCAGGGACGTACCGAAAGGCACCTCCTGTCCGCAGACCGTCACATTTTCCACCTCGGTGCTGCCCGGGGTGAACTGGCGCTTTTCATAGAACTCGCCGTAGTTGGGCAGGTAGGTCTTGGGGACAAGGCCCAGCAGACGCCCGCCGCAGAGAACGGCGGCGCAGTTGTACAGCTTGCCCCGCACCAGCAGCGGCAGGCCCACGAGGGCCACGACATCCAGCTCCCGGCTGGCGTCCAGCACGGTCTGCAAAGCGTCCAGCGCGCCCTGCTGCAACGTGCGCTGCAAGAACAGATCGCCGCAGGTGTAGCCGGTGAGGCAGAACTCGGGGAACACCGCCAGCCTGACGCCGCGGGCCGCAGCGTCCTGTAACTGAGATACGATTTGGGAAGCGTTATAATTGCAGTCGGCCACCCGCAGCGAGGGCGAGAGGGCGGCTACTTTCAAAAAACCATCTTTCATCGGAGGATTTCACATCCTGTCTGTTGAATTAAGGCCCCGGCGGAGACGTGCGCTGCGGGGTTTTGTTCAGTATACCACAAACCGGCCCAAACGAAAAGTGACAGTGTGGTTAAAGAAACGAAAAAACGCTGCCTGCACACCGCAGACAGCGCTGAAAACAAAAGATGGAAAACGAGATAGACCGTAAGCCGGGTTCTGTATTAAACGACGATCTGTCTAGACCTGCCATTGCTGACAGGTTCGTGCCGCCTTCGGGACACGCGAGCAGCGCTGTACGTCCCATATAGGCGTTGCTTCCGGTAGGGTTTACAAAGCCGCATAGTCACCCATGCGCTGGTGAGCTCTTACCTCGCCCTTTCATCCTTACCGCATTGCTGCGGCGGTTTCCTTTCTGTTGCACTTTCCCTGAGGTCACCCTCGGCTGCCGTTAGCAGTTACCGTGCTCTGTGAGGCCCGGACTTTCCTCAGAGCGGTCAAAGCCGCCCCGCCGCCGTATGTTCCACTCGTTTTCCGCTCCTCATGATACCATAAAAAAACAAGATTTGCAAGAGAAAGAGAATTTTGCTATACTTATCTTATATGCTGCCCGCGCCGGAGGTGGGAAGATGAAGCTTTATTTCAAAGTCCCGCCCGAGGCGGACGGGATGCTGCTGCGCGGTTTTCTGCGCAGGTGCAGTGTCTCCACCGACCTGTCCCGGGCCGTGAAATTCCGGGGCAGCGGCTTTTTTGCCGACGGCGCCCCCGTCCTGGCCAACCGCCGGGTGGAGGCCGGGCAGGTCATCTCCTTTGAACTGCCGCCGGAGGGGGAGGGCGTTGCGCCGCAGGACGACATCCCGGTGGATGTGGTCTACGAGGACGCTTTCGCCCTCGTGGTGGAAAAGCCGCCCCATCTCGCGGTGCATCCTACCCTGAATTACCCGCTGGATACGCTGGCGAACGGCTATGCCGCCTGGGCGCTGCGTCAGGGCAGAAGCCCCGTTTTCCGCCCGGTGAACCGCATCGACAAGGACACCAGCGGCCTCGTGCTGGCGGCCCGGAATGGCTACGCCGCCCCGCTGCTGGCTCAGCGGGTGGAAAAGCTCTACTACGCCGTTGCAGAAGGAGATCTTCCCCTCGGGCCGGGCGTCATCGACGCCCCCATCGGGCGGCAGGGGGAGAGCATCATCGGGCGGTGCGTCACCCCCGACGGCAAACCCAGCCGGACGGAATATACCATATTGAAAGCCGAAAACGGCCTGAGCCTCGCGGCCTGCGTCCCGGTGACGGGCCGGACCCACCAGATACGGGTACATTTTGCATCCATCGGCCACCCGCTGGCCGGAGATGACCTCTACGGCGGGAGCCGGGCGCGCATCGGGCGGCAGGCGCTCCACTGCGCAAAACAGACGTTCTGGGTGCCGCGCTGCGAGCCGATGCCGGACGGCATCCGCATCGAAGTGCCGGTGGACGAGACGACCCTGAGGCCGGTGACGGTGGAAAGCCCGCTGCCGGAGGATATGGCAGCCCTTTTTGACTGAGTTTGTGTATTTCGTGAAAAGTAAGTGAAAGCTAAGCCCAAATTCTGTGTCAATGCTTGTTTCGGCGCCGGCAGGGTGTATAATAAATAGAGTTATTCCTGTCAAAAAAGCTGTCCTGATGCGGCAGCGTGTCGATAACAGAGAAAAGAGACAAATCAGAATCTCCTGAAGATACAGGAAGGAGCATCCTTTTTGCTGGAAGATAAAACAACTGAAACGCGGCAGGACGAGCCAGCCGGTGCGCCGCGGCACACCGGCTTCCGCGCAAAGCTGCGCTCGCTTTGGGCGCAGCTCCAGTGCGTCCATCTGCTGCGCCGCCACCGGCGGTATCGCCGCCGCAGACACCGGCTGGACAATGTCTCCCGGAAGCTGCGCTCGTCGAAGCTGGTATTGCGCGTTGGCGCAGTGCTCTACGCACTGGGCTTTGGCGCAGAGTATGCTGCCGTGCGGGTGGGACGTGCCGTCAAGCACGCCGCTCTCTGGGCTGCTGGATGCATCCGCCGCTTTGCGAAGGCTCTGGCGGAGACGGCGTTCCCCGGCGCAGCGCAGGTGGCCAAAGACCTGTTTGGCCCCATCGTGCTGTTTGCGAAGGGCACCGTGTCCCTTCTCATCCATGCCCACCGCATCCGCAGGGAGCAGGGCTTCGGTGCAGCATTTGAGGCCAGCGTCCACTACTTCAAAAACGGCGTCCGCCGCAACCTCAGTCTGCTGCCCCGCATGGCGATGTATGCCCTGCCCATCTGCGCACTGGCGCTGGGCGCGGCGGTGTTCCAATATGTCATCCACCAGCCTTATGCGCTGGCCGTCCGGGTCAACGGCGAAACCGTGGGCTATGTGGCGAATGAGGACGTCTTCAACACGGCCCGCGAGGACGTGATGGAGCGTATCAGCTACGCCGGCACCGATAAGACCGAGTGGACCATCGAGCCGAGCTACACCCTCGCCATTGCCCACCACATGATGGACGAAAACGAGATGGCAAACGCCATCATCCAGAGCGCCGGCGACCAGATCAGCGAAGGCACGGCTCTTTATCTGGACGGCGAGTTGACGGCGGTGTGCAGCGACGGCAACGCGCTGCGGGATTACCTCGCCGCCATGCTCGACCCCTACGAGGAAGAAGAGAACGGCCCCGATGTGAGCGTGGGCTTCAACAAGCAGGTCACGCTGGAAGACGGCCTCTACTTCAAGGAAGGCTTGCAGGATTTTGAGACCGTCCGGCAGGAGCTGGTGGGCGTGAAGCAGGCCCAGAAGGTCTACACCGTCAAGGCGGGCGACACCCTCTGGTCCATCGCACATAACAATGACCTGACCTTCCGTGAGCTGTGCGCCCTCAACCCGGAGTTCAAGGGTGAGCCGCTGAGCGAGACGTCCAGCATCCTCGAGGGTGACCACCTCGTCATCACCAAAGAAGAGGCTGGCCTTGAGGTGCGCATCACCCGCATCGAGACCCGTGAGGAAGAAATCGCATTCTCCACGGAGACGACAAGATCCAACGAATATACGAAGGGAACCACCAAGGTGCTCCAGGAGGGCGAGAACGGTCTGCGCCGCGTGACCCTCCAGAACGTCTACGACACCAAGAATATCCTTGTGGACCAGAGCGTGCTTTCCACCGAGGTCATCAAGGAGCCGGTGAACAAGAAGGTGGTCGAAGGCACCAAGAAGGTGACTTCCAGCACCAAGTACATCACCGGCAGCGGTCGGTTCATCTGGCCTGTGCCGAACTACCGCTACTGCTCGCGCTGGTACGGCGGACGCCACAAGGGCGTGGACATCTGCGCCCCGGCCGGTACGCCCATCTACGCCTCCGCAGGCGGCACCGTCGCAAAGGCGGGTTACAACAAGGCCGGTGCAGGTACGGGCTATGGCTACTCGGTCATCATCAACCACGGCGGCGGATACAGCTCTGTGTATGCACACTGCCTGTCCCTGACCGTCAGCGCGGGCCAGACCGTCAAGCAGGGCCAGCTCATCGGCTATCTGGGCAGCACGGGCCGTTCCACCGGCAACCACTGCCACTTCGAGATACGTCTCAATGGTTCGTACATTCCCCCGCAGAACGTATTCCCGGGGAAGAAATAAACCTCTCCGTCACGCCTGCGGCGCGCCACCTCATCTAAAAAGGGGAGGCTTTGGCATGTCGGCTGACATTCAGCGGAATGAAAAAAGCTTTTGGGTAACGCAAGGCGGCGGACTCCGCTGCCTAGATAAAATTCATAAAAAGGAGATAATTATTATGGCTACTCCTCACATCAGCGCCGAAAAGGGCGATTTCGCAAAGACTGTCCTGATGCCGGGCGACCCCCTGCGCGCAAAGTTCATTGCTGACACCTTCCTGAAGGATGTCCGTCAGGTGACGGGCGTCCGCGGGATGCTGGGCTTCACCGGCACCTACGAGGGCCGTCCCATCAGCGTGATGGGCAGCGGCATGGGTATGCCCTCCATCGGCATCTATTCCTACGAGCTGTTCAAGTTCTACGATGTGGACAACATCATCCGCATCGGCTCCGCCGGCAGCTACACTGCCGACGCCAAGCTGTTCGACACCGTGCTGGCTGCCGGCGCGGTCAGTGAGTCCAACTATGCCCGCGTCCAGAGCGGCAACGACCACGACATCACCTTCCCCAGCGAGACTCTGAATGATAAGCTGCGCGCCTCCGCCAAGAAGCAGGGCATCAAGCTCATCGAGGGCAACATCCACTCCTCCGACGTTTTCTATCGTCAGCCCTCCGACGCAAAGCCCACCTACTGGGAGCTGCTGCGCGACGAGCGCGGCTGCCTCTGTGTGGAGATGGAGAGCTTTGCTCTGTTCGCCAACGCCGAGGTGCTGGGCAAGAACGCCGCCTGCCTGCTGACCATCTCCGACAGCTTTGTCTCCCCGGAGATCACCACCGCAGAGCAGCGCCAGAAGAGCTTCACCGATATGATGAAGGTCGCACTGGGCGCGGAGTACTAAGAGCTTTTTGGATCAAAGAGGGCCGCTGCAACCACAGCGGCCCTCTTTTTCGACGCAGAGGCGGCGGCTTTGCTTGCACTTCTCAAAAGAATGATTTATACTTAAATACACGACACAGAAGAATGTACGACACAGAAGGGAATGAGGCCGATGAACAGAGAAACGGTGAACATGGTGCGCAGTCCGATTTCTGTGGAGGGGAACATCCGGCTTGTTCCGTATTATCCGGCCTACGATACAGCACTTGCGTGGTATCAAGATGCACAGCTCTGCAAACAGGTAGATAACAGGGACTTCGTTTATGATTTGCCACTGCTGAAGCGGATGTATCATTATCTGGACACACACGGGGAACTGTTTTATATCGAGTATCGGGGTGTGCTTTGTGGTGACGTCAGCCTGCGGACGACCGGCGAGCTGGCCATCGTCATCTGCAAGGAGTACCAGAATAAACACATCGGGCGGAAGGTCATCGAAAAAATGCTGGAGCTGGCTCGGGAAAGGGGCTTGGCGGAGTGCTTCGCGCACATCTATTCCTTCAATACCCAGTCACAGAAAATGTTTGAATCCGTTGGCTTCGTCCCGCAGGACGAAGAACACTATATCTACAAATTGCAAAAAGGAGAACCGACTATGACAAAACTGACTCTGGAAGAAAAGCAGGAGCTCATCCGGATGGCCCTTGCGGCCAGGGAGAGGGCTTACGTGCCTTACAGCGACTTTATGGTGGGCGCTGCCCTGCGCGCCGAGGATGGCCGCATCTTCACCGGCTGCAACGTGGAGAATGCCGCCTTTACCCCCACCAGCTGCGCCGAGCGGACGGCCCTGTTCAAGGCGGTGGCCGAGGGCGTGACCAGGTTCACCGACATCGCCGTGGTGGGTGCGCGCCGGGGCGAAGTCAACAAGCAGATCACCTCGCCCTGCGGCGTCTGCCGTCAGGCGCTGTTCGAGTTCGGCGGCCCGGAGCTGAATGTCATCATGGCAAAAAGCCCGGACGATTTCATCGAGCGCAGCATGGACGAGCTGCTGCCCTTCGGCTTCGGCCCCTCCAACGTGGCGGGCAACAAGGCTGTGGAAGACTGAACGCAGCTGCGCGAAAAAGGCCGGGCGGAGCGGATTTTCCGGGATAAGTATGATTTTTTTACAATTTTGATAAAATATTTGTAAATGTTTTGTAATCGGAAAAGGCTTGCATCTGCCGCTTCTTCCCGCTATACTTGAGCCAGTAAATGTGCAAGTGCGCACATTTCGTCAACAAAACGCGGTTATATAAAATAAAAGGAGAGTTTTCATTATGATGATTTCTCGTCGTAACTTCCTGGCAGTGGCTGGCGCCGCTGCTGCTGCCGCTGCTCTGACTGCCTGCGGCGGTTCTTCCTCTTCCACTGCTTCCTCTGCAGCTGCTTCCACCAGCGCAGCCGCTTCCACCGCTGAGGGCGGCGAGAAGATCGTGAAGGTCGCTCTGACCTGCGACACCGGCACCATCGACGATGAGAGCTTCAACCAGGCCTGCTGGACCGCTGTTTCCGGCTACATGGGCGATGACTGCCAGTACTACATCCCCGAGGCTGACGCTTCCGATGAGGACCGCGAGACCATGATCCGTCAGGCTGTCAACGACGGCGCTGATGTCATCGTCTGCGTCGGCTACCTGTACGGTGCTTCTCTGGCATGGGCTGCTGACCAGTACCCCGATGTCAAGTTCATCGCCATCGACGTCACCCAGGGCGACATCGGCACCGACGCCATCCCCGCAAACTGCTACTGCATCACCTTCAAGGAGGAGCAGGCAGGTTATCTGGCCGGCTACGCTGTCGTTAAGGACGGCAAGACCAAGCTGGGCTTCCTCGGCGGCATGGCTGTCCCCGCTGTCATCCGTTACGGCTACGGCTATGTGCAGGGCGCTGACGCCGCTGCTCAGGAGCTGGGCACTAACATCGACATCAACTACTTCTACGGCGGCCAATTCTACGGCGATGCAAACATCACCTCCCGCATGGAGGGCTGGTACTCCAACGGCACGCAGGTCGTCTTCGCCTGCGGCGGCGGCATCTACACCTCCGCTGTTGAGGCTGCTCTGAAGAACAACGGCTATGTCGTCGGCGTTGACGTTGACCAGAACTACATCGGTGTCAACGGCGTGGCAGACGGCTCCTTCGCTTACAACCCCTTCATCACCTCCGCTATGAAGGGCCTGACCGAGGCTGTCAACACCGCTCTGTCCGACATCGAGGCAGGTGATTGGAGCAACATCGCTGCTTCCAACGGCAATTTCGGTCTGGAGGACGGCGACTACGTCGGCCTGCCCACCGATGCTGACAGCTGGAACTTCAAGACCTTCACCACCGACGAGTACGAGGCTCTGAAGAACAAGATCAAGAGCGGCGAGATCACTGTGGACAACAGCTCTGACGACAGCACCAAGCCCACCGTCAGCGAGTTCACCACCGTCAACTACATCCAGTAATCAGAAACTTCCCGGGCGGGGCGCTTTGCAAAGGGCGTCCCGCCTTTTTTTGTGTGCTTTTTTCAAGACGATGAAGGAATGCCTGTCAAAATGCACAAAAGTAATACTTATGATATAGCAAAACGTTAAATTTTCAAAAAGAAGTGTGCAAAACAGCAAAAATACGGTATAATGGGCACTAGAATAGTATAAGTGTCGCTTGGACACGAAAGGAGAGTGAGCAGATTGGCAGAGGATTTTGTGATCGAGATGCTCCATATCACCAAGGAGTTCCCGGGCATCAAGGCAAACGACGACATTACCCTGCAGCTGCGAAAAGGTGAGGTCCATGCCCTGTTGGGCGAGAACGGCGCAGGCAAAAGCACCCTGATGAGCGTGCTGTTCGGCCTGTATCAGCCGGAGGAGGGTAAGATCCTCAAAAACGGAAAGGAGGTCGCCATCCGCAACCCCAACGATGCAAACGCACTTGGCATCGGCATGGTCCACCAGCACTTCAAGCTGGTGGAGTGCTTCAGCGTGCTGGACAACATCATTCTGGGCGTGGAGCCCAACAAGCTGGGCTTTTTGCAGAAGGCCGAGGCCCGCAAGAAGGTCATGGCCCTGAGCGAGAAGTACGGCCTGCGTGTTGACCCCGATGCGCTCATCAGTGATATTTCGGTCGGTATGCAGCAGCGCGTGGAGATCTTGAAGATGCTCTACCGCGACAATGAGATCCTCATCTTCGACGAGCCCACCGCTGTGCTGACCCCGCAGGAGATCGACGAGCTGATGGAGATCATGCGCGGGTTCAAGAAGGAGGGCAAGTCCATCCTCTTTATTACCCACAAGCTCAACGAGATCATGGCGGTCGCCGACCGCTGCACCGTCCTGCGCAAGGGCAAGTATATGGGTACCGTGGACATCAAGGACACCACCAAGGAAGAGCTTTCCCGCATGATGGTCGGCCGTGACGTCCAGCTTCAGGTCGATAAAAAGCCCGCTCACCCGGGCGATGTCGTGCTGGACGTGGAGGGTGTCACCATCCACAACGACCAGCGCAAGAAGGACTCCGTCAAGGACGTCACCTTCCAGGTCCGCGCAGGCGAGATCGTCTGTCTGGCGGGCATCGAGGGCAACGGCCAGACCGAGTTCATCTACGGACTCACCGGTCTCGAAAAACTGTCGGGCGGCAAGATCACGCTGGACGGCAAGGACATCACCCGCGAGAGCATCCGCCAGCGCTCTAGGGACGGCATGAGCCACATCCCCGAAGACCGCCACAAGCACGGTCTGGTGCTGGATTACAGTCTCGAGAACAACATGGTGCTCCAGCGCTACTGGCAGCCCGAGTTCCAGAAGGGCGGCTTCATCCAGTCCGATAAAGTCCGCGAGTACTCCGATAAGCTCATCGCTCAGTACGACGTCCGCAGCGGTCAGGGCAGCTCCACCATCGTGCGCAGCATGTCCGGCGGCAACCAGCAGAAGGCCATCATCGCCCGCGAGATCGACAAAGACCCCAAGCTGCTGGTGGCTGTTCAGCCCACCCGCGGCCTGGATGTCGGCGCGATCGAATACATCCACAGCCAGATCGTCGCCGAGCGCGACAGGGGCAAAGCTGTCCTGCTGGTCAGCCTCGAGCTGGATGAGGTCATGAACCTGTCCGACCGCATCCTCGTCATGTACGAGGGCGAGATCGTGGGCGAGTTCGACCCCAAGACCACCACTGTGCAGGAGCTGGGCCTCTACATGGCCGGCGCACGCAAGCAGGGAAAGGAGAGCAAATAAATGAACAAGAAAAAACTTTCCCACAGCAACCTCAACAGCTCCATCACCAGTGTGCTGGCCGCGCTGCTGTGCATCGTCATCGGCATGGCTGTGGGCTTTTTCGTGCTGCTGGCCATCAACCCGGCTCACGCATGGGGCGACGGCTTTGTCCGCATCCTCAAGGGCGGCTTCCATGATGCTCCTTACGGCGTCGGCAAGGAGCTGGCCAACGCGGCGCCCCTCATCATGACCGGTCTGTCCGTGGCCTTCGCCTTCAAGACCGGCCTGTTCAACATCGGTGCTGCCGGTCAGTACACGCTGGGCGCTTACGGCGCTCTCTACTGCGCCATCATGCTCAAGATGCCTTGGTATGTCTGCCTGATCGTTGCCACCATCCTCGGCGGCATCTGGGGCGCTATCCCCGGCTTCTTCAAGGCTTACTTCAACATCAACGAGGTCATCACCTCCATCATGTTCAACTGGATCGGTTTGTATCTGGTCAATGAGCTTATCTACCAGAACGGCACCGGCCCCATGTACGACGTGCGCAACACCCGTACCCTGAACCTCGGCAAGAACGCTGAGCTGTCCAAGGCGCTCATCCCGGACTTCGGCCTGAACAAGATGTTCCAGACCAACAGCACCACCATCGCGATCTTCCTCGCCGCGGCAGTCGCCATTCTGATCTGGGTCATCCTGAACAAGACCACCTTTGGCTATGAGCTGAAGGCCGTCGGCCTGAACAAGAGCGCCGCCCGCTACGCCGGCATCAACGAGAAGAAGAACATCATCCTCTCCATGGCCATTGCAGGCGCTCTGGCAGGCTTCGGCGCCGGCCTCTACTACCTGTCCAACGTCTCTCAGTGGAACCCGCTGAACTCCACCAGCCTGCCGACCATGGGCTTCAACGGCATCTCTGTGGCCCTGCTGGCAAGCTCCAACCCCATCGGCACCATCTTCTCCGCGATCTTCATCTCCCACATCTCGGTCGGCGGCTCTTTCCTGTCCACCAAGTATTACCCCACCGAGATCTCCGACCTGATCAGCGGTATCATCATCTATCTGTGCGCATTCTCCATGCTGTTCCGTGGCAAGATCCACTCCATGCTGTTCAAGAATGCGGACAAGACCAACGTGAATGCAGAGCCTGCCCCTGCTAAGACCGAAACCAAGAAGGAGGGCAAGTAATATGCTGCTTCTCATCAAGTATACTCTGCTGTATGGCATCGTGCTGATGCTGGTCGCTCTGGGCGGTATGTTCAGTGAGCACTCCGGCATCATCAATATCGCACTGGAAGGCATCATGGTCATCGGCGGTGTGGCGGGTGTCCTCACCCTCACCATGCTGCCCGCGAGCATGCCGGCTTTCGCCACCGTGCTCATCGCTGTGCTGGTGGCGGCTATCGCCGGCATGGTCTACAGCCTGCTGCTGGCCTTCGCGTCCATCAACCTGAAAGCGGACCAGACCATCGGCGGCACGGCCCTGAACCTGCTGGCGACGGCGGTGGCTGTGGTCATCTCCAAGCACTTCAGCGACAGCGGCAGCGCCAAGCTGAACTACTCCAACAAGCCCTTCCTGTTCAGCATCGGCGGCCTGGAGCTGAGCATCTTTGTCCCGCTGGGCATCGCACTGCTCATCATCAGCTACATCGTGCTGTACAAGACCCGCTTCGGCCTGCGTCTGCGCGCCTGCGGCGAGCATCCTCAGGCTGCGGACTCTGTGGGCATCAACGTCTACAAGATGCGCTATGCCGGTGTCGTCATCTCGGGCGCTCTGGGTGCTATCGGCGGTCTGGCCTATATCGTGCCTCCCGTCCAGACCTGGAACTTCGAGGTCGGCGTGGCCGGTGCAGGCTTCCTTGCTCTGGCTGTTATGATCTTCGGTCAGTGGAAGCCCTTCCACATCTGCGGCGCAGCCATGTTCTTTGCCGTGTTCAAGAGTCTGGCCAACATCGCCGACTCCACCTTCCTCGCACAGCTCCACTGGTCCAGCAACATCTACAACATGATGCCCTTCGTGGCATCCATGGTCATTCTGGCCTTCACCTCCAAGAACAGCATGGCCCCCAAGGCCGAGGGCATCCCCTACGACAAGGGTTCCCGCTGATTCGAGCGTATTTTCCGGGCGCAGCTGCTTTTCCGGGCGGCTGCGCTTTTTTTGCTTCTTTTTCAACAGATTCCACAAAACAACGCTTGCTTTTGCGGGAAAATTTGCTATACTTGAATTACAATGTCATACGATTGCCGGAGGCGGGGCAGCGCGGCCCGGGCCGTCGGCGGAGAATATTATTTAGGAGCGTGACCTTATGCGCATTTACGATTTGATCGCCAAGAAGCGGGACGGCGGCACCCACAGCCGCGAGGAGCTGGAAGCCATCGTCAACGGCTTCGTCAGCGGAGAGTTGGCCGATTACCAGATGGCGGCCTGGATGATGGCAGTTTATCTGCGCGGCATGACCGACGAGGAGACTGCCGAGCTGACCGATGTCATGGCCCACAGCGGCGTCATGGTAGACCTTTCGCCCATCCCGGGCATCAAGGTGGATAAGCACTCCACCGGCGGCGTGGGCGACAAGACCACGCTGGTCATCGCGCCCATCGTCGCGGCCTGCGGCGTCAAAATCGCCAAGATGAGCGGCCGCGGCCTCGGCCACACCGGCGGCACCATCGACAAGATGGAGAGCGTCCCCGGCACAAAGACCGCCCTCTCGCAGGAGGAGTTCTTTGCACAGGTGAATAAGATCGGCCTGTCGGTCATCGGCCAGAGCGAGGGCATCGCCGTGGCAGATAAGAAGATGTACGCCCTCCGCGACGTCACCGCAACCGTCAGCTGCATCCCCCTCATCGCGTCCAGCATCATGTCCAAGAAGCTGGCCTCCGGCTCCGACGCCATCCTGCTGGACGTCACCACCGGCACCGGTGCGTTCATGAAGACCGTGGACCAGAGCATCGAGCTGGCCAAGCTGATGGTCTCCATCGGCACCCATCATGGCCGCCGCGTCGCTGCTATGATCACCGACATGGACACCCCGCTGGGCCACAACATCGGCAACAGCCTTGAGGTCATGGAGAGCATGGACGTGCTCAAGGGCCACGGCCCCGCCGACCTGACCGAGGTCTGCCTGCAGCTGGCTGCGAATATGCTGGTGCTGGCCGATAAGGGGTCTCCCGCCGAGTGCCGCGCCATGGCCGAAGCAGTTATCGCAGACGGCTCTGCCTTTGCAAAGTGCAAGGAGATGTTCGCGGCTCAGGGTGGCGACACCCGCGTTCTGGACGACTACAGCCTCTTCGAGAAGCCCGCCGCCAGCTATGAGCTGCTGGCCGAAGAGGACGGCTACATCGTCGCCAACGACGCCGAGAAGATCGGCTCTGCCAGCGTTCTGCTGGGCGCAGGCCGTCAGAAGAAGGGCGACCCGCTGGACTTCGCCGCCGGCATCACCCTCCACAAGAAGCGCGGCGACTACGTCTACAAGGGCGAGAGCCTCGCCACCTTCTACGGCGCAGCGGATAAGTTCGACGCTGCCGCCGCCGAGTACCGCAGCGGCCTCGTCTACGGCTCCGAAAAGCCCGAGGAAGCCCCGCTGGTCTACGCCCTCGTCACCAAGGACGGCGTGGAGCGGTACTGAGAAGCCCTGAGATAACGCAGAAAAGCCCCGCAGGATTTTTTACGTCCTGCGGGGCTTTTGCTGTCTGTAGGGTCTTAGAAGGTCACTGTGAGGTCTTTTGCGGGAGCTTTGATGTCGATGGTCTTGTAGATGAGCTGCCCGTCTGCGGTGGTGTAGGCGGCTGTCAGCTCATAGCTGCCGCGCTTTGCTTTGAGGGAGAAGCTGCCGTTTTCGTCGGCGGTGGTCTGCGCCATGACCTTGCCTTCACGCAGGAGCGAGATCTTCGCGCCCGGCACGGCGGCCTGGTCAGCCAGCACGACGCGGCCCTTGACGTCAACGGGGGACATCATAATGACGCCTGCCGTGATGGCCGCTGCTGCGCCCACGCCGATGAGGACAGCGGCACCACCGCCGCCACCACCGCCACCGCCGCCGGAGGAGGAACCGCCGCCGGGGGTGGGAGTGGGAGTCGGGTCGGTGGAGTTGTTCTGATATTCGGCAGTGATACGCACCGACTTTTCATTCATCGTAAAGGTTGTAGTAGGAGCAGTGGCGTCATCCAGCGTGACATCACCGCTGTTCACGACCCAGCCGGTGAAGGTCTTTCCCTCGGAAGAGCGGTCATTGGCCACGATGGTGACGACATCGCCGAGAGCAGCGCTGTTGACGGGCTGCTCCGGGTCATCGATGTAAGCGAAGCCGTTCGTGATGGTGATGGCATTTCCGGTGGTGGGAGCGGAGGGCGTGACGATCTCGAGGGAGTCACCGGAGCTGGATTTTTTGTTGGTGATGGTGACAGCCGTGATGCCGTCTGCGTCCGGCTGGACAGAGATGGTGCCGCTGTCAACATTTTCAGTGTCGGCGTTCTCAGTTGCATATTTTGCGTTGGTGATGCCGTCACCGCTCAGATGCAGGCCGTCGTCGTCGAGGTCGGCGTGGAGAGTGGTGGTGCCGGTGGTGTCCAGCGCCCAGCTGTGCCACGGCCAGCTCTCGTTTACATCGTTCTTGGTCATGAGCAGGTTGACGTCGGTGGGGGCCTCCGCAGTCACATCCACGGTGCGGTCGGCTTCGTTGTAAGTCAGCTCGACCGGGCCGCTGGTGGAGATGGAAAGGAGGGTGTCGTTGAGGAGGAGGCTTGTAAGCCCTGTATCAGAAGAAGACGTTTCCAGTGTAAAATCTGAACCATCCGTAGGTGTTGGAACGGAAATCCACAGATTGCCAGCATAGGTGCCGTCTGCCATAGTGGAGCCATCAGGAATGACAGTTATATCGTCGCTATATTCAACTAGTTTGCCATTGGAAGCACGATAGTAAGCACGTCCCCATTTGAAGGTCAAGGAGTAGTCACTATTTACGATTACAAAATTTTTATCATAATCAGTGGCGGTTTCGTTATCACCAATCTCATAAAAATTTCGTAGGTCGAGGAAGTTCAAATCACTTTTACTCAGAATATACGACTGTATGCAGTCGTAATCTCCATAAGAAATTGGTAAAAAATCAGACTCTGTTTCAGTGGTTTCAGCTCTGAATTTATGGAGATAAAGTGTTTTTTCGTTAGGCTCGTTAGGGTCGTAGACACGAATAGTATAATATTCATGTGTTTCTTCTAGTATATTGAGCAGAAGGATTTCATGATAACTATTTGGAGAATGCAAAGAAACGAGGACAGGAAAGCCGGAACGTAGTTCTGTTGTTATCTCGGAAAGTGGTTCTTCGAAATGATTTATACAGAATGCTCCACGGTCAAGCAAAACTTTGCGAAGAGTAGGGGTGTATTGTAGGATATGATAGTAGTTTATTAAATCTTGGACAGATTTATCATTGACAGGGGCGGCAAGGTTATATGTAGTGGCAGCAGAAAAAGGAAGCTTATAGGGGGAAACATAATGGATAGCTGCAACGGCAGACATTCCAAAACAGGAGCCGCCCCAGGAGTCAGAACGACAAAAATCTAACGCGGTTTTTACACGAGGAACATAGTTCTTTGTTAATAAACCGAATTTTTCATCAGAAACAGGATGACCGGCATCAATATACTTATTTGTCATCCAACCCAAAAAGCTTTCCAGTGGAGTCCGATCTTGCTCGCAAAAGTACTTCTTGGTATTTAAAAAACTCAAATTATCCCGTCCGAAAGTAAACTCCTTCTCATCCTCCGGCCCGGTAGACTGGTAGTGGATAGTGGCGTTTAGAAGGTCGTCGTTGTCGAAACCAAAAGAAATTGCATCCCACTGCTCTTGAGTGCCGGAATAATAGACATCACTTAGAGATGTGCAATTTGCAAATGCGGAATTTCCGATAGAGGTTACAGAATTAGGAATAGTGATAGCGGTTAGAGAAGAACAATAATCGAATGCATAATTTCCGATAGAAGTTACGGAACCGGGAATATCGACAGAGCCCAAAGAAGAGCAGCCTATGAATGCCTGTTCACCGATAGAGATTACAGAGTCAGGAATAGTGACAGTAGTCAGAGAAGAACAATAAGCGAATGTGGAATTTCCGATAGAGATTACAGAATCAGGAATGGTAACAGAAGTCAAAGAGGAGCAGACACCGAATGCGGAATTTCCGATAGAAGTCACGGAACTGGGAATATCGACAGAACCCAAAGAAGAGCAGCCTGTGAATGCACCCGCACCGATAGAGATTACAGAGTCAGGAATAGTGACAGCAGTCAGAGAAGAACAATAATAGAATGCGGAATTTCCGATGTGGGTCATGCCGGAATTTGCTATAATAGTGTTGATTTTATTCATATGAGCATTCCAGGGAGCAAGGGGATAATTGAGAGGGCGATAATCATCCATCTCCCCCGTACCATCAATGGTCAAAACACCATCGCTGGACAGAGACCACTGAAGATTATCGCCGCATTTGCCGATGATGGTAGCCTCTCCATTTTCCTCCTCGAGGCTCTGTGCAGCGGCAAGCGCGAGCTGCTGCCCGACATCAGACTGTGCAAAAGCGCCGAAGGGCAGCACTTCGCACAGCATGGTCAGCGTGAGCATCCACGCCAACAAACGCAATCGCTTTTTCATAAAAGACCTCCTGTGTTTTAATAGACCGGCCTTGCGCCGGAGCGGACCAAAGCATTAAAAATTGTTTGAGATGAACTCGTTCAGCTGCTTCACGGTGTTATAGATCGTGATGAAGTTGTTGAGCATCGCGCTGGTGGAGGAAAAGATGCGGGCCATATAGTTGAAGACCTTGCTGACTTTTTCGATGTTGGACAACACGGTGGTAAAGCTGCTATCGTCGGTGGCGGTGTCCGCGCCGCCGAGGACGGCGTCTGCCTCAGCGGGGGAGAGCGGGCGGCAGGCGGCGGGCAGGGTGAGCGAGTGGGTCAGAGTCATAGAAAACCATCCTTATCTGGCGTAGAGTGCCACAAGTGTGAAAAACATTGTCCCAGCGACAAGAAACGTCCCGGCGTGTGCTCGAAAGGAGAAGCCTTCGTCCTCCGTCGGCGTGTCCGGCGAGGGCTTGGACGCGGCGGAAGAGCCGCCTTTTGCGATGGGACGCCAGTGGGCGTAGATGGTGCCATCCGAGGTGAACTCGGTGTTGGTCGTGATGCGGTCACCGTCCAGCTCGTCGGTGTACCAGCCCTCGAAGGTGTAGCCGCCCATGACGGGGCTGGGCAGGGAGGTGAGCTTGCCGTCGAGATTGGTGCTGGCGATGATGGGGACGCCTGTGCCGCCGCCCGTCTCAAAATAGATGAGATAGGATTCGCTGCCGCCATCCGCATAGGCAGGCAGTGCCAGCGCGAACAGGAGCAACGGCACCAGCAGCAGACTGATAATTTTTGAAAGCTTCATAAAATCCTCTTTCCAAAGTCTTTTTTTGACAAAATTATAGCCCGTTTACGGGCAATTGTCAATATGCGAGTCCTCCCTTACCATTCAATTACATAATGGAAAGATTGGATGGTATTTCGTATGATTTCGTTTGAGCCGCTTTGGAAGACGATGAAGAAAAAAGGTATCTCGCAGTATAAACTCATCAAAGAATACAAAATCAGCACCGGCCAGTTGGACAGACTGCGCAAAAACGGGAATGTCAGCACTTACACCCTCGACCAGCTCTGCCGCATTCTGGACTGTGGGCTGGAAGATGTGGTTGCCTACCACCCTGACACAGAGGCAAAGCTGTAAAGCACGCATATTTAACAACGAAAAAGCACGTTTCGACGGATAATCCCGGTTTGAGTAGATGTTTTGCCTGAGATGTGATATAATCTACTCAATAGCGCCCAGATGGCGCAGGAGAAGAGAAAGGGTTATTCTATGAAGATCGTTTTGGTGGGCGGCGGCAAGGTCGGCACGGCGCTGGCGCGGCAGCTCAGTGAAGAGGGTCACAACGTGACCGTTATCGATACGAACAAGGCCCGTGTGGAGCATATCGGGGAGTCCTACGATGTGATGAGCATTCTCGGCAACGGCTCGTCCATCACCACCCTGTCCGAGGCGGGCGTGGAGGAAGCGGACGTGTTCATCGCAGTCACCGGATCGGACGAGCTGAACCTGCTGTGCTGCATGTTCGCCAAAAAGGCGGGCCACTGCCACGCCATCGCCCGCGTGCGCAACCCGTCTTACAGCCATGAGCTGGACTTTATCAAGAAGCAGATCGGCATCTCGGCCATCATCAACCCCGAAATGGCAGCGGCAAAGGAAATTTCCCATCTGCTGCGCTTCCCGGGCGCAAGCAAGATCGATACCTTCGCGGGTGGACGTGTGCGGCTCATCAAGTTTGCGCTGACCGAGCGGCAGGGGCTGGACGGCGTGGCCATCCACGAGATCCCCACCCGCCTCAAGAGCGACATTCTGGTCTGCGCGGTGGAGCGTGACAGCGGGGTCATCATCCCCAACGGCAACTTTGTGCTGCAGAACGGCGACCAGGTCACCTTCCTCGCCACGCAGGAGAAGGCCCACGAGTTCTTCCAGCGTATCAATATGCCGGTGCGGCCGGTGCGCAACGCCCTCATCGTGGGCGGCGGTGCCATCGCCTATTATCTGAGTCAGGAGCTGCTGGAAAATCACGTCCGCGTCCGCATCGTCGAGCGGGACCCGGCCCGCTGCAATGTTCTGGCCGAGTCCCTGCCTGAGGCACAGATACTGAACGAGGACGGCTCCAACCGCGACTTCCTGCTCTCGGAAGGTCTGGAATCCACCGAAGCCTTCGTGGCTCTGACCAACATCGACGAAGAAAACGTGCTGCTGACCCTGTTTGCAAAAAAGCACTCCAAGGGCAAACTGGTCACGAAGATCAACCGCCTCGAGTTCGACGATATTCTGGCCGGGCTCGATTTGGGCAGCATCGTCTACCCCAAGTACATGACCTGCGACTACATCGTGCAGTACGTCCGCGCCCTGCAGAACGAGGCCGGCAACAACATCAAGACCCTTTACCGCATCCTCGACGACCGCGTGGAAGCGCTGGAATTCACTGTCCATGAGGAGAGCCGGGCCACCGGCGTGCCGCTGAGCCAGCTGCATCTGAAAAAGAATCTGCTGCTCTGCTGCATCACCCGCGGCGACCATATCCTCATCCCCCGCGGCGGCGACCAGATCCAGGTGGGCGACAATGTCATCGTCGTCACGTTGGAACACGGCCTGCACGACCTGCGGGACATTGTGGAAGAGTGACGGGGGACAGAACGTATGAATTATGCGATCGTCTTTCGTCTGCTGGGCTACATCCTGATGATAGAGGGTACACTGCTGCTGCTCCCGGCGGTGACGAGCCTCATCTACGCCGAGTGGGCCGTCATGGGCGTGTTCCTGCTGACGGCGGCCATCAGTGGGGCGCTGGGCTTTGCCCTGCAGGCCATCAAGCCCCGCAGCAAGGTGTTCTATATGCGGGAGGGCTTTGCGGCCACCGCCCTGAGCTGGATCACCATCAGTATCATGGGCGCAGTGCCGTTCGTCCTCACCGGCTGCATCCCGAACCCCGTGGACGCCATGTTTGAGACCGTTTCGGGCTTCACCACCACCGGTGCCAGCATCCTGCCCGGTGTGGAGGGCCTGCCCAACGGCATCCTGCTCTGGCGCAGCTTCACCCATTGGATCGGCGGCATGGGCGTTCTGGTGTTCCTGCTCTCCCTGCTGCCCCTGACCGGCGGCTCCCACGTCAACCTGATGAAGGCGGAAAGCCCCGGCCCGCAGGTGGACAAGCTGGTGCCGAAGGTGCAGTCTACGGCCAAGATCCTGTACGGCATCTATTTCGCGCTCACGGTGGTGGAGCTCTGCTTCCTGCTGGCGGGCGGAATGAATGTGTTCGACTCTCTGCTCACGGCCTTTGGCACGGCGGGTACTGGCGGCTTCGGCTTCAAGAACGACAGCTTTGCCAGCTTCTCGCCCTACATCCAGTGGGTCGTGACCGTCTTTATGATCCTCTTCGGCGTCAACTTCAACGCGTATTTCCTGCTGCTGCTGCGCCGGTTCCGCCGCGCAGCGTCCAGCGAGGAAGTCCGCGCCTATTTCGCCATCATTCTGGCGGCGGTGGCCGTCATCACGGTGAACATCCGCAGCCTCTACGGCACCTTCGGCGAGGCGCTGCGCCATGCGGCCTTCCAGGTCGGCTCCATCATTACCACCACCGGCTTTTCCAGCTGTGATTTCGACCTCTGGCCCACGCTGTCAAAAGAGGTGCTGGTGCTGCTGATGTTCGTGGGTGCCTGCGCGGGCAGCACCGGCGGCGGCATCAAGGTGAGCCGCTTCCTCCTGCTGGGCAAGACGCTGGGCAAGGAGCTGAAGCAGGCTCTCCACCCGCAGGTGGTGGCCCCCGTCCGGATGGACGGCAAGCTGGTCAATCATGAGACCATCCGCACCACCAACGTCTTTCTGGCGGCCTACATCTTCATCTTTGCGGCGAGTTTCATGCTTGTCAGTCTGGACGGCTTTGACATGGTGACGAACTTCACCTCCGTCGCCGCTACCCTGAACAACATCGGCCCCGGCCTCAATCAGGTGGGTCCCATGATGAACTTCGGGGCCTACTCCAACTTTGCAAAGCTGGTGCTCATCTTCGATATGCTGGCCGGTCGTCTGGAAATTTTCCCGATGCTGGTGCTCTTCCTGCCCGATGCGTGGAGAAGATTCTAAAAGTTTTATAACGCAAAAAATCCCCCGGTCCAGCCGGGGGATTTTTTGTCTGGATCAGAACGTCAGCTCGACCTTTTCCTGCGCACGGTATTGCAGAGCCTCGAGCAGCGAATCCTCGTCGAGGAGGCGCTTGCCGGAGAGGTCGGCAATGGTGCGGGCCACCCGGAGGATGCGGTCGTGGGCGCGGGCCGAAAGGCCCAGCGTCTCGTAGGAGGCCCGCAGGAGCTGTTCGGCGGCGGGGGTCATCCGGCAGATGCGCCGCACCTGCCCGGCGGTGAGCTGGGCGTTGCAGCGCACATCCTCGTAGCCGGGAGCAGCGTACCGCTGGGCCTGGATGGCCCGGGCGGCAAGGACCTGTTTCCGCAGCTCGGCGCTGCTCTCGGAAGGGGCCGCGCCATGCAGTTCATCGAAGGCCACCGGGTCCATCTCGACGCAGAGGTCGATGCGGTCCAGCAGCGGGCCGGACACCCGGCTGCGGTACTGCCGCACCGCGCTGGGCGAACAGGTGCAGGCCCGGGTAGGGTGGCCGTAGTAGCCGCATTTGCAGGGGTTCATGGCGGCGACGAGCTGGAAGCGGCTGGGATAAGTGGCGCTTCCGGCGGCCCGGCTGACCGTGATGCAGCCGTCCTCGAGGGGCTGGCGCAGCACTTCGAGGCTCTCGCGGGAGAACTCGGGCAGTTCGTCGAGGAAGAGGACGCCGCAGTTGGCCAGACTGCACTCGCCGGGGCGGAACAGCGCCCCGCCGCCCGCCAGCGCAGCCGAACTGGCCGAGTGGTGGGGGCTGCGGAAAGGCCGTGCCGTCACGAGGCCCCGGCCTGCGGGCATCTGCCCGGCGATGGAGTAAATTTTCGTCGTCTCCACGGCTTCTTCCCGGGTCAGGGGCGGCAGGATGCCGGGCAGGCGGCGGGCCAGCATGGATTTGCCGGTGCCGGGCGCACCGACGAGCAGGACGTTGTGCCCGCCCGCAGCCGCGATGACCATCGCCCGGCGGGCCAGCGGCTGGCCGCAGACGTCAGCGAAATCGGGAACCTGGCTCCACGCATCGGCAGGGTCGAAGGGGACAGGCATCGTAGGCAGGATGGGCTGGACGCCCCGCAGTGCGTCCACGACCTGACGGGCCGTTGCGGCAGGGTAGACCTGCATCTCGCTTCCGCAGGCCTCAGCGGCTTCGGCCGCGTTCTCGGCGGGGACATAGAGCGCCCGCACACCGCCGGCAGCAGCCTCCAGCGCCATGGGCAGGACGCCGGACACCGGGCGGAGACTGCCGTCCAGTGCCAGCTCCCCCAGAAAGGCCGTGTCCTTCGGCGGCGGCTCCAGCTGCCCGGAAGCGGCCAGCACCGCCAGCAGCAGGGGCAGGTCATACACCGGGCCGGTCTTGCGGACGTCGGCGGGAGCGAGGTTGATGGTGATGCGGCGGTCAGGCCACTTGAAGCCCAGATTTTTCAGGGCTGCGTGGACGCGGTCGCCACTCTCCCGGACGGCGGAGTCCGGCAGGCCGACGATGGAGAGGGCGGGCATCCCGCCCGAGATGTCGGCCTCGACTTCCACGGGAAAGCCGTTGAGGCCCTTGAGGCCGAAGCTCTTGAGGACTGCGTACATGGGCGCTCCTTTCTGCCCGATGGGGCGGCAGAGACCATCCATAAAAGGAGATGACGGAATTTTTTGCGGTATTTCGAAAATTCTTCTGAGATAACAGACAAAAGGAATGAAATGGTCGGCTAAGAAATGACTAAGAAATGGGAATGACAGGGCGCAGATGCCCAAGTTCGACACAATTTTCTGTTTGAATCTATTATATTAGAGGGCATGTGAGATGTCAACGAAACGCGAACCATCTGTAATTGGAGGAAGAATCTTATGGTTGCGAAAGAGTACTGCTGTTACACCAGGCCCTATTCCAGTATCGAAGGCTTTCAGCTTGCACACACGCTGTACTACAGCGCAAGCGTAGAGGAAGAGGGTGTTGTACTGGCAGTGCGGCGGCAGCAGGGAGAAGAGTGTGTCACGGAGCAGGTCATCTGCCCGGTGGGCGACTTCGGGCGGCTGATGTCCCTGATGCGGTATCTGTGCGAAAATGGAGTAGGGCTGGGCCACTGGCTGGATGTACTGGACGACGCAGGGCAGGTGTACTGGCCCTGCACGGCTGCAAATGGGCAGCAGGAGAGCGGAAAGCCTGCACGATTTGTGGCATTTGCCGGTTTTGAGGGGGGAAACTTGGTACATAATCCTGAATTGACACAAAGCGTATAAAAGCTTATATTATAAGTAGACTTGGATGAATTTGTCCATTATGGTCAAAAATTACAAAGGTAAGGTGTGCAATATGTATCAGGATGAGTATAAGCGCTGGCTGGCAGCGGATCTGGAGGACGCAGATCTGAAGCCGGAGCTGGCCAAGGTCGAGGGAAACGACGACGAGATCAAGGACCGCTTTGCCGTTGCACTGAAATTCGGCACCGCCGGCCTGCGCGGCGTGCTGGGCGCTGGCACCAACCGCATGAACATCTACGTCGTGCGTCAGGCCACCCAGGGTCTGGCAAACTGGGTCAAGACCCAGGGCGGCAGCCAGACCGTGGCCATCAGCTACGACAGCCGCCTGAAGAGCGACCTCTTTGCCAAGACTGCCGCCGGCGTTCTGGCCGCAAACGGCATCAAGGTGCGCATTTATGATGCTCTGATGCCTGTCCCGGCCCTGAGCTTTGCCACCCGTTACTATGAGTGCAATGCGGGCATCATGGTCACCGCTTCTCATAACCCCGCCAAGTACAACGGCTACAAGGCCTACGGCCCCGACGGCTGCCAGATGACCGATGACGCCGCCGCCATCGTCTACGACGAGATCCAGAAGACCGATGTCCTGACCGGCGCAAAGTACATCTCCTTTGCCGAAGGCGTCGAGCAGGGCCTCATCCGCTTTGTGGGCGACGACTGCAAGAACGCCCTCTACGCCGCCATCGAGGCACGTCAGGTGCGCCCGGGCCTGTGCAAGACCGCCGGCCTGAAGCTGGTCTACAGCCCGCTGAACGGCTCCGGTCTGGTGCCGGTCACCCACGTTCTGAACGACATGGGCATCACCGACATCACCATCGTGCCGGAGCAGGAGTACCCCAACGGCTACTTCACCACCTGCTCCTACCCCAACCCCGAGATCTTCGAGGCTCTGAAGCTGGGTCTCGACCTCGCCACCAAGACCGGCGCCGACCTGATGCTGGCCACCGACCCCGACGCTGACCGCGTGGGTATCGCCATGAAGTGTCCGGACGGAAGCTATGAGCTGGTCTCCGGCAACGAGATGGGCGCTTTGCTGCTGGATTACATCTGCGCTGGCCGCATCGAGAAGGGTACCATGCCCAAGGACCCCGTCGCCGTCAAGTCCATCGTCTCCACCCCGCTGGCCGATGCCATCGCCGCCCACTACGGCGTGGAGATGCGCAGTGTGCTGACCGGCTTCAAGTGGATCGGCGACCAGATCGCAAAGCTGGAAGCTGCCGGTGAAGTGGACCGCTTCATCTTCGGCTTCGAGGAGAGCTACGGCTATCTGGCCGGCCCCTATGTCCGTGACAAGGATGCTGTCATCGGCTCCATGCTCATCTGCGAGATGGCCGCTTACTACCGCAGCATCGGTTCCTCCATCAAGGAGCGTCTGGAAGAGATCTACAAGGAGTATGGCCGCTACCTGAACAAGGTGGACAGCTTCGAGTTCCCCGGCCTGACCGGCATGGAGAAGATGGCCTCCATCATGCAGAAGCTGCGTGACGAGCCCCTCACCGAGCTGGCCGGCCACAAGGTGGTCAAGGTCACCGACTACAAGAAGCCCGAAGAGACCGGCCTGCCCGCCGCAAACGTCCTCATCTACACTCTGGACAACGGCGCTGCCGTGGTCGTCCGTCCCTCCGGCACTGAGCCGAAGATCAAGACCTACTTCACCACTCTGGGCAAGGACCTGGCCGAGGCTCAGGCTCAGAAGGATGCTCTGGCCGCTGCCATCGAGCCCATCCTCGCATAACGCAGAAATTTCATAAAAAATTTATGCCCCCGTACAGCGCCAAAAGTGCTGCACGGGGGCATTTTTGATGGGCGCGGGCAGTTGCAGTTTGTGGGTGGATACGCTATAATATTCAATGAATAATAATACGCTCTGTGCAGTGCGGCACAGGGTAGGAATAAAATGGGGCAGGTGTAAGAAATTGGAATGTCGTGTGACGGCAGTCCTGGTGGCGGCTGGCTCTTCCACCCGGATGGGATTTGACAAACTGAGCTTCGATCTGGGCGGTGAGACCGTCTTGGAGCGGAGCGTCCGGGCCTTTGATGAGTGTCCGGAGGTGGACGAGCTGGTGATCGTGACCGGCGCGTCCGGTGAGAATGCCCAGCGGGCCGCTGCCCGCTGCAAAAAGCCGGTGCGGCTGGTGAAGGGCGGCTCGACCCGCGCCGAGAGCGCCCGCAGCGGCGTGGCCGCAGCCCACGGCAGACTGGTGGCCGTCCACGACGCGGCCCGGCCCTTCGTGAGCCAGAGCGTTATCGCCGATACGATAGCGGCCGCTGCCCGCTGCGGTGCCGCCGCCCCGGCAGTGCCGGTGAAGGACACCATCAAGCAGGCGAAGGGCGGAAACGGCAAGACTGTGCCGGAAGGCTGCAGGGTGGAGAACACCCCCGACCGCAGCACCCTTTATGCGGTGCAGACGCCCCAGTGCTTCGACCGGGCCGCCTATCTGGCGGCGCTGGATGAACTGGACGAGGCCAGCGCCCGCCTCGTTACCGACGACTGCAGCCTGTTCGAGCTGACGGGCCGCCCGGTGGAGCTGGTACAGGGCGACTACGCAAACATCAAGATAACCACCCGGGAGGACCTGCCCCGGGCCGGGAACGGAGGAAAGAAAATGCGCATTGGTCATGGTTACGACGTCCACCGTCTGGTGGAGGGCCGCAAGCTCATCCTGGGCGGCGTGGAAGTGCCGTATGAAAAGGGCCTGCTGGGCCACTCGGACGCCGACGTGCTGGCCCACGCGGTCATGGACGCCGTGCTGGGTGCAGCGGCGCTGGGCGACATCGGCCAGCACTTCCCCGATACGGCGGAAGAGTACGCCGGGGCCGACAGCCTCATGCTGGCCCGCCGTGTGGCAGAAATCGTGACCGGGCACGGCTGGCGCATCGAGAACATCGACGCCACCATCCTCTGCCAGCGCCCGAAGCTGGCCCCCCACATCCCGGCCATGCGGGCAAAGCTGGCCGAGGCTTTCGGGATGCCGGTGGACGCCGTGAGCGTCAAAGCCACCACCGAGGAGCATCTGGGCTTTACCGGCGAGGGGCTGGGCATCGCGGCCCACGCCGTCGCCCTCATCGAAGCAGTGTGAACGGGAGAATGTGATCCATGACTCTGAACTCTATCGTAGCAAACTTCCAGACCTTCAAGCTGGTAGACCTGCTGGACATCCTCATCATCGCGTTCCTCATCTACCAGCTGCTGGGCTTCGTCAACCGCACCCGCGCCGGCCAGCTGGCCAAGGGCGCGCTCATCGTGATGGCGGTCTATCTGGTGGCGAACATCCTGAATATGCGCACCGTCACTTGGCTGCTCAACTCGCTGCTGCAAGTCGGTCTGCTGACGCTGGTGGTGCTGTTCCAGCCCGAGATACGGCGTGCGCTGGAGCGGATGGGCCAGACCGACCAGTGGGCCTATCGCTTCTTCAATAAAAACCGCTACAACGACACCAGCCTCAAGGGCGCGTGGCGCAGCGCCATCATCGCCATCTGCGACGCGGCAGAGCGCTTTTCGGAGACCAAGACCGGCGCGCTCATCGTGCTGGAGCGGAACACCAACCTTTCTGAGATCGTCCGCACCGGCACGCCTGTGAACAGTGCAGTCAACCTCGAGGTGCTGGGCACCATCTTCTACGAGGGTACCCCCCTCCACGACGGCGCAGCCATCATCGAGAATGGCCGCATCAAGGCCGCAGGCTGTGTGCTGCCCCTTTCCAACAACCTGGACCTGGGCAAGGACATGGGTACCCGCCACCGCGCCTGCCTCGGCATCGCCGAGAACTCCGACGCCATCGCCATCGTGGTCAGCGAGGAGACGGGCATCATCTCGATGGCGAAAAACGGTGTACTCATGCGCCACTTTGACCGTCAGACCCTTTACACCCGGCTGGTGGATGAGATGATACCCAAGGAGATCGCCAGCGAGAAGAGCGCTGCCGAGGGCTGGAAGGCACGGGGCAAGCGCCTGCTGAACTGGGTGAACAACAAGGAGGAGGATGAGCAGCAATGAGCACTGAGCAGAACAACGGCAAGCCTGCCGTACCCCCCAAGCGCAACCTGCTGAACAACCGCCGCATCCGGCTCCTGCTTTCTTTGCTGGGTGCGGTCATCGCGTGGATGGCTGTCACCATCGTCGTGCAGCCCGGCACCACCACCACCATCTATAATGTTCCGGTGGACTTTACCTATGATTCGGCTGCCTACACCTCCCGGGGCCTGAGCATCGTCAATGCGGAGGAAAAAACGGTCAACCTGAAGCTTTCCGGCGACGGCTACACCATCGGCAGCCTGTCGGCCAACGACTTTGTCGTCTACCCCGACTGGTCCAGCGTCCGCGACAGCGGCGAAAAGAGCCTGCGCCTTCAGGTGCGGAGCCAGAGCACCCTGCTCACCGGGGTGTCCGTCTCCATCGACGGCGACAACACCGTGGACGTGGTGTTCGATGTGGTGGAAGAAAAGACCCTGCCCATCCAGGTGACGACGAATTACCTGAAGATAGCAGACGGCTATATCCTCTACGGCACCGACATCTCGAAGGAGACGGTGACTCTCTCCGGACCCAGCACCGAGCTGAGCGAGGTAGAGACCTGCACCGCCGAGGTGACCTACAACGGCGAGCTGACCAGCCCCGTCACTCTGGACACCGGCCTGCGTTTTTACACCCGCAGCGGCAGAGAGGTGGAATTTGAGTATACTACTCTGGAAACGGACAGCGTCGAGGTCACGCTGCAGGTGTATAAGCTGGCCACCCTGCCGGTGGAAGTCAGCTTTATCAACGCGCCCCGCGACTTTGACCCCTCGGTGCTGGTCTACTCCCTGAGCAAAAAGACCCTCAATGTGGCCGGCCCGGAGTCCCAGATCGACCGTCTGTCCACCCTGTCGGTGGGTACCATCGACCTTTCCACCTTTGCACTGGATAAGGTGTACGAAATGCCCATCGAGCTGCCCAGCGGCATCCGCCTGCTGGACAACATCTCCAGCATCACGGTCAGCTTCGACAGCGCCCGTCTGGAAACCAAGACCATGAACCTGCCCGCCAGCTGTGTGCAGGTCATCAACCTGCCCTCCACCTACACCCTGACCGTGGAGACGGAGCGGCTGATGAACGTCACCCTCTGCGGCCCGGCCGGCTCGCTGGAAGCACTGAATCCGGAACAGGTGGTCATTGAGATCGACGCCGACGACTTCTATGTCGCCATCGGCCAGCAGAACATCGCCTGCCGCCTCTATGTACCGGCCAACGACAAAATTTTTGCGCTGGGCAGCTATGTGGTGCAGTGCAAGATAGAAAGTAACTGAGTATATGATCCTGATCCATGATATTCGCCTGCCCCTCTCCGCCGGGGAGCCGCAGGCCTACGAAAAAGCCCTCCGCCTTGCCCGCATCCCCCGGGGAAAGGTGAGCCATCTGGGCATCGCCCGGCTCTCGGTGGACGCCCGCCACGGCCAGCCCAAGCTGGTGTACACCGTGGCCGTGACCCTGAAAGAGGAGGGGGAAGAGGCCGCCTGTGCGGGTGCTTCCCGCAGCGTCACCGTCCGGGGCAAGACCGATCTCTCGGTGCAGAACGGCACTCTGCCGCTGACGCACCGGCCTGTGGTCTGCGGCCTCGGCCCGGCGGGCCTCTTTGCGGCGCTGCTGCTGGCCCGTCAGGGCTACCGGCCCATCGTGCTGGAACGCGGCCCGGCGCTGGACGAGCGTGTCAAGGCCGTGGAGCATTTCTCCGCCACCGGTGAGCTGGACGAGAACGCCAACATCCAGTTCGGCGAGGGCGGCGCCGGAACCTTCTCGGACGGCAAGCTCACCACCCGCATCGGCGACGAGCTCTGCGGCTTCGTGACCGAAGTGTTCCTCGAGCACGGCGCGCCGAAGGAGATCGCCTGGCAGCAGAAGCCCCATGTCGGCACCGACCTGCTGCGGGGCGTCATCACTTCGATCCGAAAAGAGATCGAGTCGATGGGCGGCGAGGTCCACTTCAACACAGCCCTCACCGGCTTCGAGCGGCGGGACGGCCGGCTCGTCGGCATCCAGACCACGGACGGTGCGTTCCCCTGTGAGGCGCTGGTGTTCGCGGTGGGCCACTCGGCCCGCGACACCTTCGGGATGCTGATGGACAGCGGCCTCGTGCTGGAGTGCAAGCCCTTCAGCGTCGGCTTCCGGGCAGAGCATCTCCAATCGGAGATCGAAAAGAGCCTCTACCACGAGGCGGCGGGCCATCCGGCCCTGCCGCGCGGCGAATATCAGCTTTCGCAGCACGTTGAAAAACGGTGCGTTTATACGTTCTGTATGTGTCCGGGCGGCCAGGTGGTGGCTTCGGCCAGCGAAAAGGGCCGCGTCGTGACCAACGGCATGAGCTACCACGCCCGCAGCGGCAGGAATGCCAACGCGGCCGTGGTAGTCAGCGTGGGCGGTGAAGACTTCGGTAACGACCCCCGGAAGGCCATCGCCTTCCAGCGGGAGCTGGAAGCCCGGGCCTATGCGGCAGGCCGTCCCGGCGGAGAGTATGCCGCCCCGGCGGAGAACATCCAGAGCTTTTTGGAGGGCAGGGGCCGGCTGAACATTGGCCGCGTCCAGCCCACCTATGACCGGGGCGTCGTCGCTGCGGACCTCGGCGCACTGCTGCCGACCGAACTGGCCGACACTCTGCGGGCCGGTCTGCGGGCTTACGAGCGGAAAATTGCGGGTTACACCGCCCCCGAGGCCATTCTGACCGGCCTCGAGACCCGTACCAGCAGCCCGGTGCGGCTGAAACGGGAAGAAAATTTTGAATGCGCCCAGCTGGCAGGATTGTATCCCTGCGGCGAGGGTGCCGGATATGCGGGCGGCATCATGAGTGCCGCCGTCGATGGCCTGCGGGTGGCCCGCGCCATCATCAGCCGGTACAGCCCGGCAGAAGGGTGAGAAGTTGAATGACTGATCGTGAAGACGATTTTGACCGCACGGCGAAGAACAGCGAAGGCCGTAAGGTGCAGCAGGAGCTGGAACGCCAGCTCCGTGAGCTGGGCGACACCATGTCCGACTCCTTCCGCCACGGCTTTGAAGGCCGGGGCGAGGAGATCGGCGACCGTGTGTGGGATGTGGGCCGCGCCGCGGTGAACGCCGCCGGTTATGGCATCTCGGAGGCAGGCCGGGCCTTTCAGGCCGGAAAACAGGAGTACCAGAAGCGGGCCGGGGAGGCCAGAAGCAGCGCCAGCGCCAGCGGGATGACCGACTGGGCGCGCAATTTCTTTGCAAAGAAGCCGGAACCGACGGCCATCGAGAATATCCGCACCAGCGCGAAAAAGCGCCACAGCGCAGGCGTCGCCATGCTGGCGACCGGCATCACCTTCGCCGTCATCTTCGGCATCACAGCCATCGCCTGCTTTGGCACGGCGGGGGCGTTCACGTCCGGCGGCGTGATCGTCGAAACCGCGGATACGTTCCTCAGTGCCATCGGCGATTTCGCACTGGGTGCGATCGCGGTGACGGGGTGGTGCTCTGCCGCTGTGACCGCTGTGTTCGGCTGGCTGACCGCAGCGGGCGCGTCCCGTATGAAGGCCGCCAAGACCCTGGAGCTCTACGCCGATACCGCCGAGGGCTTCGACTGGCACAAGGGCCTGTCCCTCTCCATGCTGGCCGACCTGACGCATAAAAAGAAGACCAAGGCTCTCAAGATGCTGCGGAAATTCATCCACAAGGGCTGGCTCAGTGCCTGGCTGGACGAGAAAAACGACAAGCTCTACCTGACGGCAGAGGACTACCGCGCCGCACAGGAAAATCAGCCCCAGCCCGAACCGGAAAAAGCGCCGGAACAGGCCGGAGAAGTCCCCCTGAACCTCGAGACGACCCGCCGCTTTGCGCAGGTGCTCGAGAAGGAGCAGGGGCTCATGGAGGATGAGCGGGCTGTGGAGGAGCTGCAGCATATGCAGAAGACCACCGAGTCCATCTGTGCCTGGCTGGAAGCCCACCCCGAGAGCCTGCCCAAGGCCCGCCGCTTTGCGGAGTACTATATCCCCACCACCCTCAAGCTCCTGCACACCTACAACGACGTGCAGAGCCAGCAGGGCGAGAACGCGGAGGCCATCCGCCGGGATATTGCGGGCATCCTGCACACCCTGAATCAGGCTTATGATAACCTCTACGATAAGCTTTTGTCGGACGTGGCGCTGGACGTTTCCAGCGAGATCGCTGCGCTGCAGGGGATGCTGGCGAACGATGGTCTGGCCGGGGAGGGATTGCGATGACCTACCGGGCCTGGAACACCAAGACCGTTGACCGCGCCGCCCTGAAAGAGCTGACAGCGGCCATCGCCCAGCAGAACACCGAAGAGCTGGAATACCAGAACATGGACGAAGAGTGGAGCGAGGAAAAGTACCGCTCTGTCCTCGCGGCCCAGCAGAAAGAAGCCGGCCTGCTGGCCGGCATCCTCGCTGCCCGGGGCATCACCGACCCCGCCGAGGCGCTGACCCTTCTGGCGGGCGAAGAAGAGCTGAGCGACCCCATGCTCCTGACCGACATGGACAAAGCCTGTGAGCGCATCCTGCGGGCCATCGACGAGGGGGAGACCATCGTCGTCTTCGGCGACTACGACGTGGACGGTGTGACCGCCACGGCCCTGCTCTATCAGCACCTGAAAGGGATGGGCGCCGCCGTCAAGTGCATGCTGCCCAGCCGGGAGGGCGACGGCTACGGCCTCTCGAAGAACGCCATCCAGTCGATTTACGATAAGGGCTGCCGCCTCATCGTCACGGTGGACAACGGCATCTCTGCCGTAGAGGAAGCCGCATTCGCGGCCAGCCTCGGCATCGACCTCATCATCACAGACCACCATCTGCCCCACGACACCCTGCCCCAGGCAGCGGCCATCGTGGACCCCCGCCGTGCCGACGATCACAGCCCCTTCAAGGGCCTGTGCGGCGCGGGCGTGGCCTTCAAGCTCTGCGCCGCGCTGGATGGCTGCCCGCCGGAAGAGATGCTGGAATACTGCGGCGACCTCGCCGCTGTTGGCACCGTGGCCGACGTCATGCCCCTGACAGGGGAGAACCGCACCATCGTCAAAGCAGGTCTGCGCCAGCTGCAAAATACGGACAGACCCGGCTTCTGCGCCCTTTTGGAAGAGGTGGGCCTTGCAGGCAAGCCGGTGACGGCAGAGAACATCAGCTACGCCATCGCGCCCCGCATCAATGCGGCGGGCCGGATGGACAGCGCTGTCACCGCTTTGCAGCTGGTGCTCTGTGAGGACGAAGACCGGGCGGTCGAACTGGCCCATAAGCTGAGCGACATCAACATCCAGCGGCAGGAGACGGAGATGGAGATCGTCAAAGCCGCGCAGGAGCTGCTGGACGCTGAGCCGGAACGCCTCGAAGATCGGGTCATCCTGCTCTGGGGCAGAGACTGGCACCCCGGCGTCATCGGCATCGTGGCCTCCCGCCTTGTGGAAAAGACCGGACGCCCGGTCATCGTGGTGTCGGTGGATGAGCACGGCGAGGGCAAGGGCAGCGGCCGCAGCGTGCAGGGCTTCAACCTGCACGAGTGCATCGCCTCCTGCGCCGACATCCTGCTCCGCTTCGGCGGCCACGCCATGGCAGCGGGCCTCTCGGTGCGGGAAGAGGATCTGCAGACGCTCCGCCAGCGGCTCAACGACTGGGCGGCCCGGGAGTGTCCCGTGCTGCGCACCCCGCCGCTGGAATGCGATCTGTCCGTCCACCTCGACCGTCTGACGGTGGAGAGCGTCCGCCGCCTCGACCAGCTGGCACCCTACGGTGCCGACAACCCCAGCCCGGTCTTCGTGCTGGAAATGGCTGTCGTGGAGGGCGTCTACGCCGTCTCGGAGGGCAAGCACTGCCGCCTGCGTCTGCGGCAGGGCAATTCCAGCATCTACGCCGTCTGGTTCGGGATGCACCCGGAACAGGTGCCTTATTCGACGGGCGACGTCGTGGACGCAGCCATCAGCCTTTCGGTCTACGATTCGCCCCGGGGCGCACAGCTGTCGGGCCGCATCATCGAGCTGCACCCGGCGGGCCTCGGCAACACCGCAGCAGAGCAGGCCGCGCTGGTGCAGGCGCTGCGCCGGGGTACGCCCCTGACGCCGGAGCAGAAGGAGAGCATCGCCCCGGAGCGCAGCCATATCATCACCGTTTATCGGGAGCTGCAGGCGCGGCGCTGGCACGCCGAAGACCTGCAGCCCCTGTTTGCAAAACTCGGCGAGGAGAACACCGGTCGGACGCTGGTGGCCATCTCCGCGCTGGAACAGGTCGGCCTCATCACAGCGGCTGACCGGGGCGGGGCAAAGTTCTGGGAACTCGTGCCTGCCACCGGAAAGAAGAACCTTGCCGATGCGCCCATCCTGAAATGTCTGGAGGAACGATAAAGATGCCTGAGGGAAAGAAACCTGTCGCCCCCTCGCCCGCAGCACCGGCTGCGGCGAAAGAGGACAGCTACTCTGCAAAGACCCATCTCCACCAGCCCGTGCCGGTGACGGAGATGGCTACCGTGGCCGCAACGGCCCTGCCGGCCAACGCCCCTGAGGGGACCCTTCCCTCGGAGGTGCGGCCCGAGATCGTGACCTGGGAGAAGCTGGTGGAGGCCATCAAAGCCAGCGGCAAAGCCTACAATATGGCCATGATAGAAAGGGCTTACAATCTGGCCAACGACGCCCACAAGGGGGTCTGCCGCCGCAGCGGGGAGCCCTATATCTGCCACCCGCTGGCCGTGGCCCGCCTCGTGCTGGACCTCGGCATGGACAGCGAGAGCATCGCCGCCGCCCTGCTCCACGACGTGGTGGAGGACACCCCCACCACGCTGACTGACCTGACCGCCGCTTTCGGCGAAGAGGTGGCCGCGCTGGTGGACGGCGTCACCAAGCTGACCAAGATCCAATTTTCCAATATCGAAGAGCTGCAGGCCGAGAACCTGCGCAAGATGCTGCTGGCCATGAGCCGTGACGTCCGCGTCATGATCATCAAGCTCTGTGACCGCCTGCACAATATGCGCACCGGCGACGCATGGCCGGAGCAGAAGCGCCGCGATAAGGCCCGGGAGACCATGGAGGTCTACGCCCCCATCGCCAACCGTCTGGGCATCCTGAACGTCAAGGAGGAGCTGGAAGACCGCAGCCTCCACTACCTCGACCCCGTGGGCTACGAGGAGATCAACAAGATGCTCAGCGAGCGCGCAGGCGACGAGTTCCTGGCCAGCGTGTCGGGCGTCATCAAGAGCCGCCTCGAGGAGAGCGGCATCGAGGGCGCGACCATCAAGCGGAGAGTCAAGAGCATCTACGGCATCTACCGCAAGACCATCATGCAGAACAAGTCCTTCGATGAAATTTACGACATCTACGCGGTGCGCATCATCCTGGACACTCTGGCTGAGTGCTACAGCACCCTAGGCCTCATCCACGATATGTACCACCCGCTGCCCAACCGCTTCAAGGACTATATCTCCACCCCCAAGCCCAACGGCTACCAGAGCCTCCACACCACCGTCATCGGCCACGAGGGCATCCCCTTCGAGGTGCAGATACGCACCCGCACCATGGACGAGCAGGCCGAGTACGGCGTTGCCGCCCACTGGAAGTATAAGGAGGGCCTCGAGGGCCACGATAAGCTGGACGAGCGGCTGGCATGGGTCAGCCAGCTGCTGGAAAACCAGCGCGTCAGCGAGGATTCCGGCAACCTGCTCCACGATTTGAAGAGCGACCTGCTGCCGGAGGAGGTCTTTGCCTTCACCCCGAAGGGCGACGTCATCAACCTGCCTGCGGGCGCAAACTGCATCGACTTTGCCTACGCCATCCACTCTGCCGTCGGCAACCGGATGGTGGGCTGCAAGGTCAACAACCGCATCGTCCCCATCGACCACGTCGTGGCGACGGGCGAGATCATTGAAGTCATCCTCGGCCCGGCGGACAAAGGCCCCAGCCGCGACTGGCTCAAGATCGTGCGCACCAGCGAGGCAAAGAGCAAGATACGCAACTGGTTCAAGAAGATGCGCCGCGAAGAGAACATCCAGCAGGGCCGCGACGCGCTGGCCAAAGAGCTGCGCCGGGAGATGATCTTCATCCCCGACGACCAGCTGGATGAGTTCGTGGGCAGCTGCAGCCGTCGTCTGCGCCAGAACAACGCGGAGGAAATTTACGCTGCCATCGGCTACGGCGGCATGACCATCGCCAACTGCCTGCCCAAGCTCAAAGAGGAGTGGCAGAAGCTCAAGGCCGCCGAGGCTGCCGAGAACAAGTCGATGGAGGACCTGCCGAAGGTCGATTTGAGCCGCGTCCACGCCACCGACGGCGTGGTGGTGGAGGGCTTCGACAACACCCCCATCAAGTTTGCCAAGTGCTGCTCGCCCCTGCCCGGCGACCCCATCGTGGGCTTCATCACCCGGGGCTTCGGCGTCTCCATCCACAAGCAGAGCTGCGCCAACGCGGTGTCCAGCATGAAAGACCCCTCCAACGCCCCCCGCTGGGTCAAGGCGTATTGGGCCGACAGCGTCAAGGACAGCTACAAGGCCGGTCTGGAGATCATCGCCCTCAACCGCAACGAGCTGCTGTCCGATGTGCTGGCCGCGCTGGCTGACATCCGCGTCCCCATCTACGCCATGAACGCCCGTCAGGTGGAGAACAACTGTGCCGTCATCAGTCTGACCATCGGCATCAACAATACAGAGCACCTCAACCGGGTCGTGGCCCGTCTGTCCAAAGTCAAGGATGTGCTCAAGGTAACAAGGAGCTAATATGCGTGCAGTTATTCAGGCCGTATCCTCGGCCAGCGTCCGGGTCAACGGCGGCGAGCCGCGCCCCATCGGTCCCGGCCTCGTCATCCTGCTGGGCGTCAAGGACACCGATACTCTCGACATCGTGCCGAAGCTGGCTGAAAAATGCGCGGGCCTGCGCATTTTCAAGGACGAAAACGACAAGCTGAACCTCAGCGCAAAGGACCTCGGGTACTCTGCACTGGTGGTGAGTCAGTTCACCCTCTACGGCGACACGAAGAAGGGCTTCCGTCCCAGCTTCATCAAGGCGGCAAGACCGCCGCTGGCTGTGGACGCCTACGAGCTGTTCCTCGCCGAGATGAACAGGCAGGGCCTCAAGGATGTCCAGCACGGCGAGTTCGGCGCGGATATGCAGGTGTCGCTGGTCAACGAAGGCCCCTGCACCATCGTCATCGACACCGACGAGTGGCATAAAGGAGAAAAATAAACCATGAAGGCATTTCATCTGGTCGGCCCTGCGCCGTTTTACACCAACAGCTTCCTGCTCATCTCGGACGCAGGCAATGCGGTCATCATCGACCCCGCCGCCGAGGTGCAGGAGTACGATAAGATCTTGAAGGAGCACGGCGGCAGGCTGAGCCTCATCCTCTGCACCCACGGCCACTACGACCATGTGGGCAGTGCGGGGGTCCTGAGCCGCGAGTGGGGCGCAAAGCTCTACTGTGAGCCCGCCGACTGTCGGGGGACCCAGCTGCTGCCCCTCAAGGGCTCGGACAGCGGCTACGAAGAGGGCGAGGTCATCCCCCTCGACGAGCTGCGCTTCACTGTCTGGCACACCCCCGGCCACACCGAGGGCAGCGTGGTGCTGCTGTGCGGGAGCTATCTCTTCGTGGGCGACACGGTCTTTCAGGGCAGCATCGGCCGCACCGACCTCGAGGGCGGCGACAGCCGGAAGATGGACGAGAGCCTGCGCAAGTTCGCGGCCCTGCCCGTCCCGGCCGAGGCACAGGTGCTGCCCGGCCACGGCGATTTTTCTACCTTCGGGCAGGAGGCCGCCACCAACTTCTATATCAAAAATGCGCTGAGAAACGCATAAAAAGGCGGGATTTCACATGAATATCTATATCACGGGCCTCGGCTCGGGCTACGAGGTGGAGCACCTCGTCCGCCTGTTCTACCCAATGGCCCCGCTCACCCTCACCCCGCCCGAGGACGGCGCAGACTGCGTCTGGGCCGAGAAGCGGCCTGACAAGCTCTGGGCCATGGTGCGGCAGGGCGGCAAGAGCCGGACTGCCGAAGCACCTCTGCCCATTCCCTTGGAAGAGGGCGGCGAGACGCCGGAATTTGCGCTGGCCAGCCTGACCTATGACCTGCTGCGCAGCTGGACGGGCATCCGCCCGCCCTGGGGCAAGATGACCGGCGTCCGCCCGGTGCGCCTCGTCCACGACAAGCGGGCCGCAGGCTGGACGGAAGAGGAGATCGACGATTTCTTCCTCAAGCGCTTCGACTGCTCGCCCGAAAAATACGGCATGGCCAAGGCCATCGCGGACCTGCAGGAGCCTATCCTGAAAGCAGGCGGTGCGCCCAAGACCTACAGCCTCTATATCGGCATCCCGTTCTGCCCCTCCCGGTGCAGCTATTGCAGCTTCGTCAGCTGCAACCTCGACCGTGACCGCAAGCTGGTGCAGCCCTATGTGGACTGCCTGTGCAGAGAGGTCGAGGCTATCCGGGACGAGGCTGACAAGGCCGGGCTGAAGCTCTGCAGCATCTATATCGGCGGCGGCACCCCCACCAGCCTCTCGGCAGCGCAGCTGCGCCAGCTCATGGGGACGGTGCGGGACTGCTTCGACCTTTCCACCATCGTGGAATACACGGTGGAAGCCGGACGCCCCGACTGCACCGACGCCGAAAAGCTGGCCGTCATCCGAGAATACGGCGCGACCCGCATCTCCATCAATCCGCAGACCTTCTCGGATGAAGTATTGGCGAACATTGGCCGCAAGCACTCGGCTCAGGACATCCTCGACTGCTATGCCGAGGCCCGGGCCGCAGGCCACGACGACATCAACATGGATCTCATCGCCGGCCTGCCCGGCGACACGGTGGAAGGGTTCGAGAAGAGCCTGCGTCAGGCCATCGCCCTCGACCCTGAGAACATCACCGTCCACACCCTGACCCTCAAGCGGGCCTCCCGCATCGTCATCGAGGACCAGAAGGAGAACGACTACGCCGATGTGGCCGCCATGCTGGAAAGGTGCCATCTGCTGGCCGAGGCGGGCTATCGGCCCTACTACCTCTATCGTCAGAAAAATACCCTCCAAAACCTGGAAAACGTGGGCTGGTGCAAGCCGGGCCACGAGGGGTATTATAATATCTATATCATGGAAGAGGTCCAGACCATCCTCTCGGCCGGCGCAGGCGGCAGCACCAAGCTGGTGGCCGACGGCGGCAAGCGGATGCAGCGCATCTTCAATTTCAAGTATCCGACAGAATACATCCAGCGTTTCGACGAAGTGCTGGAGCGGAAAAAAGGAGTGGCTGTTTTTTATGATCACGATTTGGGTACCGAAACGTCTGGTTGAGATAGACCTGTACAACGTCGCCGCCCAGAGCCCGGCGGCGCTGGCGGAGATGAGCGAGAAGAGCTACCGCCAGCGGGTAGCCTATGCTGCCCAGAAGATCAGGGACTCCCGCGCCAAGATCGTCATGCTCACCGGCCCGTCGGCCAGCGGCAAGACGACTTCGGCTCATAAGGTGGCCGAGGCTCTGGAAGCCTCCGGCACCCCGGCCCATGTCATCAGTCTGGATAACTTCTTCAAGGGCGCTCAGTATTACCCCCGCCTGCCCGACGGTACGCTGGACTACGAGAACCCCGACACGCTGGATATGTCCCTCATCCGCCAGTGCCTCAGCGATTTGAGCACCACCGGAAAAACGGTGCTGCCCATCTACGACTTCACCGCCGAGTCCCGCTCCTCCGAGACGGAGACGCTGGACCTCAAGGGCGGCGTCTGCATCGTGGAGGGCATCCACGCCCTGAACCCCGAGCTGACGGGCCTCGTGAAGGGCGACGACGTCTACCGCATTTACGCCGGCCTGCGGGAGGAATACTGCATTGATGGCCGCCGTGTCATCAACACCCAGGACATCCGCCTCTGCCGCCGCACCCTGCGGGATGCCGCAGCCCGGGGCCGCAGCCCCGCCAAGACCCTCGCCATGTGGGACCGGGTCCTCGACGGCGAGACCCGGTATATCAAGGGCTTCAAGACTACGGCAGACTTTTTGCTGGACACCTCCTTCACCTACGAGCTGGGCCTCATCGCAAAGCTCCTGCGCCCGGTGAGCCAGCGCTTCACGCTGGAAGGCCACAACGCGGAGCTCTGGGACGAGACGGCCCGCCGCTTCGAGCATGTGGCCCCGGTGGAGCTGGAGCTTCTGCCCGCCGACAGCATGCTGCGCGAGTTCTACGCAGGTGAGGTTTGAGAAGCCGTTTTCCTAAGCATTGCACACCGCCCGAAACGGTCTTTTTGCCCGCATACTGCGTTGCTTTCCCTTGCAATCCGTCAGGATTGCTGCGAAAAATCGCCTTGTCTGCGGGCAAAAATCCTCGCCGTTCGGCGCACCCTGCTTACGAAAACAGCTTCTAAAAAACATCAGAACGCGGAAAGTGTGCAAATTGCGAAAAAAATGTTTCCAAATCCGCACGATTCTGTAAAACTTGGGTGGGATTCGTTGCATTCCCCCCGGGAGTGCGCTATAATGAAAATAATCTCCGGCGGCACAGGGACAGCCTGAGCAGAAAACGCAGAGGAGTGCTGCCCGCCCCGGGCATAGACAAGTGAGGTGTCTTTTATGGACTTCAATAAGATCAAGGAAATGGGCCTCGAGTATGCCGAGAAAGGCAAGAATGCCGCGCTGGACCTGGCCGAAAAGGGCCGCACCCAGGCAAAGATCGTGAACGCGCAGAGCAAGCTGTACAAGGCGCAGCGCCAGCTGGGCGCACTGGTGTATAGTCTGGCCAAGGGCAACGAGGAGAACCAGCCCCTTGTGGACAAATACATCGAGATGATCGCCAACATCGAGCAGGAGCTCTCCGACCTGAAAGCCTCTCTCGAGCCGGATACCGTCATTGAGACGACGTTCGAGGATACGGAAGAGGCCGCCGATGGGACGGCTGACGCAGCCGCAGAGCCCGCCGAGGAAAAGCCCGAGGACGACGAGGCCAAGACCTGCCCCCAGTGCGGCGCACCCGTCTCGGACGACGCGCTGTTCTGCAACAAGTGCGGCGCACAGCTGTAAGCGAAAAAGCCCACGCAGGGCGGTGTCCTCCGGGGGATGCCGCCTTTTGTTGTGAATGAAATGAAAAATTTGCCGCAAAAAGCCGGAAAATGCGCTTGTGCCCTTGCATTTCGGCAGATTCTGCGGTACAATTTGAATCTATTCGCAGATGTTTTCGGAATGCGGAAAGGAGACGCCCCATGCAGGACTGGACGCCGAGGGAGCACTATACGGCGGAAGACCTCGTGGAGATCATCCGCATCCTGAGAGACAGGGAGAACGGCTGTCCGTGGGACAAAGTCCAGACCCACGCTTCCATCCGGAAAAACTTTCTGGAAGAAACGTGCGAGGCGCTGGAAGCCATCGACGCCGACGACCCTGTCATGATGCAGGAAGAGCTGGGCGACGTCCTGATGCAGGTGGTGTTCCACACCGTCATCGAGGAGGAGCGGGGCCGTTTCGACATGGAAAAGGTCTGCCGCGAGGTGTGCGAGAAGCTGGTCTTCCGCCACCCGAACATCTTTGCTTCCTCGGCGGCGGAAAATGCTGGTATAAACAGCTGGGATGCGCTCAAAAATAAGGAAAAGGGCCGCACGACTCTGGCCGATGAGCTGGACACCGTCCCGGCCACCCTGCCCGCCCTGATGCGCGCCCAGAAGCTCCAGAAGCGGGCCGCGCGGTTCGGCTGCGGGCCGGAGGATGCCGCCGGTGCGGCCAGGGCTCTGGACAGCGCCAGGGCCGCGTGGGACGCACAGCAGACGGCAGAGAACGCCGGTGAGCTGCTGCTGGCCGCCGCCGATGCCATGCGTCTGGCCGGTGTGGACGCCGAAGAGGCCCTGACCTTCGCGGCCAGGCGCTTTACCCAGAGGCTGGAAGCGGACGAAACGTAAACGGGTACCAGACGGTCAGACCGTCTGCTCGAATAGAAAATGTTGAGAATATTGTGGAGGTTTTTATTATGACCAAGACCGATCTGATCGCACAGGTTGCGGCAAACACTGAGATGAGCAAGAAGAGCGCCGAGATGGCAGTCAACGCTGCATTCGAGGCACTGGGCAAGGCCATGGCCGAGGGTGAGAAGATCTCCATCTCCGGCTTCGGCACCTTCGAGGTGCGTGAGCGCGCTGAGCGTCAGGGCATCAACCCCCGCACCCGCGAGCCCATCACCATCGCTGCTTCCAAGAGCATCGTGTTCAAGCCGGGCAAGGCTCTGAAGGACACCCTGTAAGAGAAGACCCATCGCCGCCGGAACCTTTAGGCCCGGCGGCTTTTTTGTAGCCCTCTCAGGCGCTTGCGCGCCAGCTCCCCCAAGGGGGGAGCCACTGGCGTGCCGGTCAGGTCTGAGCGGGATGAGAGACGCTTTTTGGACCGGAAGCGGTAGTGCCCTGCGACAGAGGGCAGGCGATGCAGGACGGAGAGGTCATGCTTTAAGAAACAGGAGGAAATAGTATGAGACTGGACAAATATCTGAAAGTTTCGCGGCTCATCAAGCGCCGCACGGTGGCAAACGAGGTGGCCGACGCGGGCCGCATCCTCATCAACGGCGAGACCGCCAAGGCCAGCCAGGCCGTCAAGACCGGCGACATCATCGAGGTCACCTTCGGCAACCGGCCCATCAAGGTGAAGGTCCTCTCCGACGTGGAGCCCCGCACCAAGGACGTGGCCCGCGAGATGTACGAGATCATCGAGCAGGACAACGTGCTGGCAGCCGCCCACGACGCCCCGAAAGCCGAGTAAATCCGGCATGCCCCCGCCCCGCCCTGCATAAGATGGCAGAAAAGGGGAGGGGAATGTCATGAAACAACAGGACGCAAAGCCGGAGCAGGCTCTGCCTCACGACCTCATCCTGGAGGGGCGGAACAAGCTGACCGTCACCGGTGTGCGGCGGGTCATCCGCTGCGACGCCGAGGGAGCGGCGATGCTCACCTCGAAAGGGACACTGGAACTCACCGGGGCCGAGCTGAGCGTCACCAGCCTCGACCTCGACAAGGGCGAAGTCAAGCTTACAGGCCGGGTGGACACGCTGGAATACACCGCAGAGCATACGCCGGGCGGCTTTCTGCGCCGTCTCGTCCGGTGATGGGCCCGGCGCTTTCGCCCGGGACGGTGGGGCAGGAGATGGCGGCCTGCGCGGTGCTGGGCGGTGTGCTGGGCGCGGCGCGGGCCGTTCTGCCCACCCGGGGCAGGGCCGCGTTCCTGCCGGATATGCTTTTTGTGGGAGTGGCGCTGATGGCTTTGCAGAGCTACGCCGTCTCCCAGAGTCAGGCCGGGCAGCTGCGGGGCTATATGGCGCTGGCGGCGTTCTGCGCCGCCGGGGCGGTGCAGGCAGCGCTGCGGCCTCTGTTCGCTGCTGCCGAAGCCTTTGCGGGGAAACTGCTGCTGGGGCCGGTGCGGCTCGCCGCCCGGTGCATCGCCCCGTGGAAAGCTGCCCGCGCCGCCGCCAAAGTACGGCGGAACGAAAAAAGACTTGCAAAAAAACAGAAAAAGAGCTTGCCAACACCACGGCGTATGTTGTATAATTCAAACGTATCAAAGTGAGAGTACAGGCGCATCGGGCCTGCTGTCCGAAAACGGGAGGCACTGTGTTATGGCAAATCCGAGCCGAAAAAAGCGGAAGAAAAAGGCGTCCGTCGTGGGCGCTGTGCTGAAGCTGCTCTTCCTTCTGCTTTTGCTGAGTATGCTGGCGGCGTACATCGCAAATCAGGTGGCGCTCAGCTCCAAGAAAGCGGAGCTGGACACCCTGCAGGAGCAGATCGACCAGCAGAAGACCCAGAACGAGGAGATGCAGCGCATCCTCAGCGGCGACTCGGACGACGTGACCGAGTGGGTCGCGCGGGACTCTTACAATTATGCGGCGGCCAACGAGCGCATCTTTGTGGATGTGACGGGCAACTGATGCCGCGCCCCGAGCGGCTTGCGGCCGGCGGGAAACATATTAGTCAACAAGGAGTATTGAGTTTTGGCGATTGAGGTAGGGAATATTTTTGAAGGCCGTGTCACCGGCGTAAAACCGTTTGGCGCATTCGTTGCGTTGCCGGAGGGCCGCGTGGGCATGGTCCACATTTCTGAGGTGTCCAACGAGTATGTGCAGGACATTGCAGCCGTGCTGCATGACGGCGACACCGTGAAGGTGCAGGTCATCAACGTGGCACCGGACGGCAAGATCGCGCTGTCCATCAAGCGGCTGCTGCCGCCGGCACCCCGCGCTCCGCGTGAAGGCCGCGGCCCCCGCCCCAACAACAACGGCCCGCGGGAAGGCGGCTTCCGCCGCAACGGTCAGGGCGGACGCGGCCCGGCACGGGACGCAGCGCCCCGCGTCTGGCAGCCCAAGGCCCCGGCCAAGAGCGACAACCTGAGCTTTGAGGACATGATGAGCCGCTTCAAGAGCCAGAGCGAAGAGAAGATGGCCGACCTCGACCACGAGACCAACAACCGCCGGGGCGGCGGCTACGCACCCCGGGGACGCCGCGGCAGCCGCTGAGCCGTCCGCACAAGACGAAGAAGCTTTGGGCCTGCCCCCAGCGGGGCGGGCCTGTTTTTTGGTGCGGCACGCCGCACCCGACAGGAAAGGAAACCAGAATGCCTGCAAAATTTGAACTCATCGCCCCCTGCTTTTTCGGGTGCGAGTCCACGGCCAACTTTGAGCTGCGCCGCATCGGCGCCGAGGACATCCGGGTCAGCGACGGCCGTCTGACCTTCAGGGGCGGCGCGGATATGATCGCCGCCGCCAACCTCAACCTCCGCACCGTGGAGCGCGTGATGCTGCTCCTGAACACCTACACGGCCACCACCTTCGACGAGCTGTTTGACGGCGTCTACTCCATCCACTGGGAAGAGCTGCTGCCCGCCGACGCGGCCTTCCCGGTCACCGGCTCTTCGCTGAACAGCCAGCTGTCCAGCGTGCCGGCCTGTCAGAGCATCATCAAGAAGGCTGTGGTCAAGCGCCTGATGCAGGGCCACCGCACCACCAGCCTGCCCGAGACCGGCGCGGAGTATAAGATCCGCTTCATGCTCCGCAAGAACGTCTGCGAGATCATGCTGGACACCACCGGCGACGGCCTGCACAAGCGCGGCTACCGCCGCAACTCCATGGAGGCCCCCATCCGTGAGACACTGGCCGCTACCATCGCCGACCTGGGCCGCGTCCGCCGCGACAGCCTCGTGGAAGACCCCTTCTGCGGCAGCGGCACCCTCCTCATCGAGGCCGCTCAGAAGGCCATGAACATCGCCCCCGGCCTCAAGCGCCGCTTTGCCGCCGAGCGCTACAGCTTCGTGCCTGCCGCCATCTGGGCCGAGCAGCGCCAGAAGGCTCTGGCCGACTCCAAGCTGGACGTTGGCTTTGAGGCCTTCGGCTACGACATCGACCCCGCCGCCGTGGCTCTGGCCAACGCCAACGCCAAGCTGGCCGGCGTGGAGAAGCGCTGCCACTTCGAGGTGGCCGACGTGGCCGATTTCGCCGCCAAAAGCGAGGCCATCGTCCTGACCAACCCCCCGTACGGCGAGCGCATGAGCACCATCGAGGGTGCCGCCAAGCTGGCCCGCACCCTCGGCCAGCAGATGGAGGCCCACCCCTGCGCCGGTGTCTACGCCATCACTGCCGATATGGATTTTGAGCACCACTACGGCAAGCGGGCCAACAAGCGCCGCAAGATGTACAACGGCATGATCCCCTGCCAGCTGTATATGTACTACAATGCCCCCAAGTTCGAGGACCGCCCCGCAAAGCCCATGCCCAAGAGCGGCTTTGACGGCAAGCGCACCCGGCCCGGCCACACGGGCCGTTTCGAAAAGAAATAAGATGCACCCAAAGACCGCACTGAAATCGATTCCAGTGCGGTCTTTTCTAATTAAATTTACAAAAGAACGGTTGAACGCTGACGAAAAATAGATTATACTAGTCTACAGCTGTGGGGAAGCGGTCTTCCCCTGCAAGAAAGGCTGCGCCCGGCGCGGCCCGCGAAAGGAATGAACAGAATGAAGGGACGTATGCGGCCCTATCTGCCGGAGCTGACCATCCGGGATTACAACACCTATCAGTGGTATCAGCGCGGCGTCCGCCGCCAGCTCTACACCACCTATGGGCTGTATTCCTGCTATGGTCTGCGCTACAACGGCGTCCTGTTCGCAGTGCTGGCCGACAGTCTGGCAGGACGTCCGGCCACCTGTAAGCAGATGCGGGAGCCGGGTACGCTGGTCTGGCGGCAGATGATGTGTCAGACCAAGGGCATCCGGCTGGCTGCACAGGTGGAAGTCCTGCTGAGCTGGCACCGCATCCAGGATGCCCAGTGGGCCGATCTGCCCTTCTATAAAAAGGTACGGCGGGTGGTGGACACCGTTCTGCTGCGGCAAGCCTACCGGAAGGCCGCCGCCGAGAACCCGGCACTGGAGCGCATCTTCGTGCAGGAGCGGGACCAGGCCAACGTCCAGATGACCCTGAACGCCAAGAACTATCTGCTGGCCGCAGAGCCGAAGGGCAACCTCTACGGCGCGCTCTACTCGGTGCTGGCCACCGACGACCCCAATCAGCGCAAAAGTATGCACTACATCGGCAGCTGCATCGGCCGGGCCGCTTATCTGCTGGACAAAGCGGAGAGCTTTTCCCGGGACAAAGATAAGGGCCGCTACAACGTCTTCCTCCTCAACGGCATCAACGACAGGAACGCCGCCCGGGAAAACGCCCGGCGGCAGGCCCTCGCTGCGGTCAACGACCTCGTCCGCGCCTACGGGATGCTGGACGTCAAGCTCAACCGCACCCTGCTGGACAACATCATGATCTTGGGCCTCCGCCACGCCATCGAGCCGCTGGACGCTGAGAGCCAGCCGGTACACTGGGAGCTGCCATGAAGGGACGCAAAAGTAAAAGCTGGGCCATGGCCTACTGCGGCATGGCCGCAGCACTCAGCGTGGCCCTGATGCTGCTGGGGGCTGTGTTTCCCATTGCGATGTTCATCGCTCCGGCGGTGGCCGGCTTCTTCATCGCCACAGTCTGCGTGGAGTGCGGGAAGCCCATGGCTCTGACGGCCTATGGCGCGGTGAGCCTGCTGAGTCTGCTCTTCGTGCCGGACAAGGAAGTGGCCCTCACCTTTGTCTTCCTGCTGGGGTACTATCCGTTGGCAAAGCCTTATTTCGAGCGGATACGCCCGGCCCTGCTGCGGGCTGTCTGCAAGCTGCTGCTCTGCAACGGCGGGATCCTGGCGATGTACGGGCTGGTGCTGCTGCTGGTCCCGGCGGGCAGCATCGCCGAAGAGCTGCGCACTACGGCGCTGGCCGTCTCGCTGGTGACGCTGGCCATGGGCAATGCAGCCTTCCTGCTCTATGACCGGGCGCTCCACAATATGCTGATGCTCTATAAAGTGGTCTGGCAGCCGAGGCTCCACAAAATGCTGGGCGTCCATTGACGGATGTGGGACTTTGTGATACAATACCGCTGACCTTTTCCGTCGGCGTCTGACAGCTCCGAAAGGAGCTGTTTTTGGTTTCAGGAAGGCAGCGGAAAGAGCAGAAAGAGGGGATAGACCACTTCAGTTGACGAAAAAGCGCCGGGCCACGCGGGTGACAGCCGTGAGGGTGACGAGGAGAGGGATCATCGAAAGTTTCGGCGGGTGTTCCTCCGGTTGAAACGGGAGCAAAAGCTCCCGGGGCTTATACCAGCCGCAGAGAAGGGCAAAAAACGGCAGCAATACCGCAACAGAACCCTTTCAAAGAAAGCCATACAAGAACATAGACTGATCATAAGAGGCTGACAGCTGCCGTGTGCGTTCGCGCCGGGCTGTCGGCATGGAGGTGTTTTGTATGTGTGGCATCGTAGGTTATTCGGGTAAGCGCAGCGCCCAGGAAGTGCTGCTGAACGGTCTGGAAAAGCTGGAATACCGCGGCTATGACTCCGCCGGCGTCGCGCTGGCGCTGGAAGGCGGCATCCACGTCGTCAAGAGCAAGGGCCGGCTGGAAGTGCTCCGCCGCAAGCTGGAGGCAGAAAACCTGCCCGAGAGCTTCTGCGGCATCGGACACACCCGCTGGGCCACCCACGGCGAGCCCAGCGACGTCAACAGCCATCCCCACTCCACCCCCCGCGTGAGTATCGTCCACAACGGCATCATCGAGAACTACGGCCCTTTGAAGGCCGACCTGCTGGCCAAGGGCGTCACCTTTGAGAGCGAGACGGACACCGAGGTGCTGGTCAAGCTCATCGACTACTTCTGCTGCGCCCAGCCCAAGCAGAGCCCTCTGGAAGCCCTGCGGGAGGCGCTGGCGATGGTGCGGGGCAGCTATGCGCTGGGCGTGCTGTTCCGGGAAGAGCCGGACACCATCTACGCCGTCAAGAAGGAGAGCCCCCTCATCGTGGGCTGGGGCGAGGGCGAGAACTTCGTGGCCTCCGATATCCCGGCCCTGCTCAAGTACACCCGCCGCTACAGCGTCCTCGAGGAGGGCGACATGGCGGTGGTCAAGGCCGACGGCATCCGGTTCTACGACGCCTTCGGCAAGCCGGTGGAGCGGGAAGTGCTGACCGCCGACTGGGACGAAGAAGCCGCTGAGAAGGGCGGCTACCCCCACTTCATGCTGAAAGAGATCCATGAGCAGCCTGCCGCCATCACGGCCACCGTCAGCCCCCGCGTGGAGGACGGTATGCCCGACCTCCGCATCCCGGAGCTGAGCGACGAGAAGCTGCGCAGCATCAAGAACATCCACCTCGTGGCCTGCGGCACGGCCATGCACGCCGGTATGGTGGGCAAGACTGCCATCGAGCGGCTGGCCCGGGTCCCTGCCGAGGTGGACATCGCCAGCGAGTTCCGCTATCGTGACCCCATCCTCGACCCCGACGACCTCGTCATCATCATCAGCCAGTCGGGCGAGACCAGCGACACGCTGGCCGCCCTCCGCCTCGCCAAGAGCCGGGGCGTGCCGGTGCTGGCTGTCGTCAACGTGGTGGGCAGCTCCATCGCCCGCGCAGCGGACTACGTCCTCTACACCTACGCCGGCCCGGAGATCGCCGTGGCGTCCACCAAAGCCTATATGGTGCAGCTCTGCACCCTCTACCTCTTCGCGTTCCGTCTGGCCTACGCCAGAGGCCGTCTGAGTGAGGCAGAGACCCGCCGCCTGACCGCCGAGCTGCTCCGCGCCGGTGAGGTCATCCAGCCCCGTCTGGCCGACTGTGAGCAGATCAAGTACCTCGCCAGCCGCTTCGTCAACACCCAGAGCTGCTTCTTCATCGGGCGCGGCTTCGACTACGCCCTCTCGCTGGAAGGCAGCCTGAAGCTCAAGGAGATCAGCTACGTCCACTCGGACGCCTACGCTGCCGGTGAGCTCAAGCACGGCACCATCAGCCTCATCACCGACGGTGTGCCGGTCATCGCGCTGGCCACCCAGAAGCAGGTGTACGAAAAGACCATCTCCAACGCCAAGGAGACCAAGAGCCGCGGTGCGCGGGTCATCCTCTTCACGACGAAGGACGTTGTCGTCCCGGAGGGCGTGGCAGACTATGTGGTACGTCTGGACGACTATGACGAGCTGCTGATGCCCCTGCAGCTCATCGTGCCGCTGCAGCTGTTCGCCTACTATATGGCCGTCCTGCGCGGCTGTGACGTCGATAAGCCCCGCAATCTGGCCAAGAGCGTGACGGTGGAGTAAATAGCCCTCTCAGTCGCTGACGCGACAGCTCCCCCAGAGGGGGAGCCCTTGGCAAGCCGGGTCACTTTCGCCTGGTCTGCTGGAAGTTTTCAATAACCACAAAAAATAGTGCCCTGCTACAGAGGGCAGCAGCTTCGGGACAATATCCCTTGTCAAGCTGTTGTTTGCCTCTGTAGCAGGGCACTACTGTTTTTATAATAAAATTAAAACTTTCCTCGTCCAGTGCAAACCAGACCGATACGCCAGAGGCTCCCCCTTTGGGGGAGCTGTCACGCCTGCGGCGTGACTGAGAGGGCTATTACCAGAACCAATAGCGTTTCTTGATGACGATGTAGGCGATGATGATGCCCACGATGACCACAAGGCCCGCGATGAAGAAGGTCATGTCCACATGGACGAAGCGGAGATTCTGGGTGGTCAGCAGGTATTCGCCCGCCGTGTCCGCCTCGAGGACATGGTCCTTGTAGCTGTTGAGGAACTGCCACTTGCCCTTAAGGGCATTGTGCAGGTAGACGCGGGTATAGACGGCGTTGTCGCCGGTCATCTCGACCTGAACGACGCCCGGCAGAGCCTGGCCGCCGTTGAGGGTGAAGGTGACACCATACTCAGAGGGGGCAAAGCTCAGGGCTGTGCTCACCTGCGCGGAGGTGTTCTTTACATCGCGGCCCGCGATGCGGATGGTGTAGTTATCGGCCTTGACCACGAGGGTCTTGCCGTTCAGACGGAGGGCATTCAGCATCTCGCCGGTGATGGTGGGGAGCTCCCGCTGTGCGAAGGTCACTTCGTCGGTGCCGTCGGCCTCGATGGCCTCCACGACGGGGTCGGTGATGACCTCACCGTTGCTGTCGTCGGTGCTGCCGCCGCCGTTGCCGGAGCTGGAAGCATTCCGGTTGACGATGACCGTCACCGAGGCGGACGCCGTGCCGTTGGAGACAACGATGGAGGTCGCGCCCGTGCCCACGGCGGTGATGACGCCCTTGGCGCTCACAGTGGCCACCTTGGTGTCATTGGACTTGAAGGTGAGGGACTGGGAGGCGGAAGACGGGGTCACTTTGCCGGTGATGGTGCGGCTGGCGCCCGGCTTGAGGACGACATAGCTCGTGTTCAGGTCGATAGACTGACGGTCTGCGCCGCTGTTGACGACCTTGACCGTGGCCGATGCGCTCACATCGCCGCAGGTGGCGGTGATGGTGGCGGTGCCGGGGGCGACACCGGTGACTTTGCCAAAGTTGTTGACGGTAGCCACAGCGGGGTCGGAGGAGCTGAGGCTCACGCTGGCGTAATTCGACGCGCTGGAAGGCAGCACGCCCAGCGACAGGGAAGTGGTCTCGCCGACAGCGATGGTGCCGGAGGCCAGCGTGATGTCCATCTCCTTGACAATCATGGATTCGTCCAGCTCGGTGGTGATGGTGTAGACGCAGCTCACGCCGTCTGCGCTGGCGATGACCTGCGCCGTGCCGACGCCCACCGCCTGGGCCACGCCCTCAGACGTCACGTTCACGATGGTGCTGTCGTTGGAGATAAAAGTTACCGTGGCTTTGCGTGCGGCCTTTGCGGGCAGAATGACCGGCGAGAGCTGCTGCTGCGTCCCCACCGTCATGGTGGAGGCGTAAGTGCCGGTCTCGACGCTCTCCACAGCCGCAGCGGACCAGGGCAGAGAGAGGGCAGCGGCCGCGTTCAGGGGACCGGCTGCAGAGGCCGGAAGCGCGGCGCCGGCGGCCAGCAGGCCCAGCAGAGCGGCGCTCACGGCCAGCATTTTCAGGTTCAGTTTCATTCTTTCGTACCTCTTTGGGCGTTGATGTGAGCGCTTAGCGGAACAGAACGCCCAGAGCTTCCATCGCGTATTCGAAATAGGTCAGCTTGTCGTACTCCACGCGGGCGGTGACGCTCATACCGTTGGACAGATCGACCTTGTCGCCGCTGTTGCTGATGACGTAGGTGCTGTCCGGGGTGATGGTCATTTTGTAGTAGGAGCCGGAGGAGCTGGCGGTCACATCGCTGTCGATGGAGGTCACGGTGCCGGTCAGGGTGCCGTAGGAATACTCCGACAGGCCGGTGATGGCGATCTTGCAGGGGTCGCCCACATGGAGCAGCGGCCGGTCGTTGAGGGTGACGTAAGCCACCACCTCGAGGTCGCTGTTCTCGCTGGCGACGGTGGCCAGCGGGGTGCCGGCGCTGAGCACCATGCCCACCTTATAGGGCGTGTCCATGTGGATGACGCCGGAGGTGGGGGCATAGATGTAGTAGTCGTTGGCGCCGGTGCTCAGGGCGTCCATCTGGCTCTGCAGATTGTCGATGTTGCTCTGCACACTGGTCAGGCTGGAGGAGATGGACTGCAAAGTGGAGTAATACAGGGCCTCCACCTCGCTCTGGTTCTGCTCCATCAGGGCCTTGATCTGCTCGTCGGAGTAGCCTGCGGCCTGATAGGGCGAGGCGTCGAAGGCCTTCTGGGCAACCTGGCTCTTGTAGGTCTCGTACTGGTAGTAGTAGGGCTGGTCGTCGATGTCCGTCTCGCTGAAGTAGTTCTTGTCGTCCTGAATGGACTTGACCAGCTTTTCGTACTGGCTCTTCTGTTTTTTGTAGATGTCCAGCTGGCTCTGGAGGCTGTCCTGCTGCATGTCGAGGTCGGTGCTCTTGATGTGAGCGATGAGGTCGCCCTCGTTGACGTAGGAACCCTCGGCGATGTTCAGCTCGGTGATGGAGCCGGAGTAGCTGGACATGATGTAGGTCTTGTTGGCGGCCTGCACCGAGCCGCTGGACTGGCTGACGTAGGTGCGGTAGTTTTTGGTGCTCCACACCACGAGGAAGAGGATGAGGGCAGCCGTCAGGAGAATGAGCGCGTAGCCGAAAGGCGGCAGCTTTTTCTCCATCATGATGCGGCGGTCCTGCAGCTCGTTGATGTCGCGGATGGTCGTCGTCATATTACTTCGTCTCCATAAAGGTATCCACAACGCCCTCGTCATCATCCTGATTGACAAAGATGGTGTAGACGGTGCCGGTCAGCTCGAGCTCGTGCTCAAACGCCAGGATGTTCAGCTTCTGGGAGGCGAGGCCGCTCTGGCTCATGGGGCCGACGTAGTGGGCATACAGGCAGTTGCGCACGCGGAGCACAGCGTCCATGGAGTAGCCGGCCTCCATGCGGGGGATGAGCTGGGTGGCCTGCTGCATCATATAGACTTCGGGCTGGGGGGTGGGGCCGGAGGGCAGTTTGATGCACTGCACGAGGGGGCCGAGGGGCTGTGCGCCGTTGCTCTTGATAAAGTTGTGCATCTGGGTCAGCACGATCTGCATATTGTTGAACTCTTCGGGCTGGATGCGGCGGCTGACCACATTGGTCAGCTTGAGGGTCTTGTTTTCTGCGGTCTGGATCTCTCTCATGATTTTATACCACCTGTTCTTGGTTTCATTGCTTGTAATAGGCAATAGCCCTCTCAGTCACAGCTGCGCTGTGCCAGCTCCCCCAGAGGGGGAGCCATTGGCAGGCCGGGCAACTCCTGCGTATTCGCCTGCGGCTCTTTTGATTCTTCGCCCTGCTGTCTCGGGCAGCAGATGCTGGACGATCGCTCGGAACGGCATTGAAGGATGGTATCGATATAAGCGCATACCTGCCCAAAATCAGAGTCGATTTTGGCGTTGGGAATGCGCAGAATCTCTAAGCCATAGGACTTCAGGCGTTCGTCACGGTTTGTATCGTGCTGGATGTTTTGCTCGTGTTTGTGGATAGGGCCATCCAATTCGATGACCAGCCCAGCCTTGGCACAGTAAAAATCCACAATATAAGATTCAATGATTCTCTGCTTATAAATTTTAACTGGATAATCCTTCAAAAAGGCATACCAAAGCTTACACTCCTGCGGCGTCATCTCACGGCGGAGCTTGCGCGCAGGCTCAAGCATCTTATAGTTTTTCGGAAGCCTGTCTTTTTGCTTCATATGCTGCTACCCTCTGTAGCAAGGCACTACATTTTATGCCCGATTAGGCTTTCAGCGGTCAGCTCAGAGTTTCCCGGCTCGCCAGTGCCTCTCCCTATGGGAGAGGTGTCACCGAAGGTGACGGAGAGGGTAGCTGCTGCTGGCCTAGGCAGCAAGGCCCGGCATTTTACGGTATAAGATACTTTGTTCGGCTAGAATCAACTTGACCGGCTTGCCAAAGGCTCCCCCTCTGGGGGAGCTGGCACCGAAGGTGACTGAGAGGGCTATCACCTATTACTATATCAAAGTAATAAGTCCAAATTGTAAACTTCGAAATGATTTTATAAAAAAATAAGGTATGCCCGGAGGCATCTGCCTCCGGGCATACCATTACGAGGCATTATCATCCGGCGGCCCGAGAGCCGCCGGACGAAACACACTTCAGATTCTAGGGGTTACTGATTAAAGGCCAAAGCCAATGCCACGGACGTTCTCAGCGAAGTCGACCTTAGCATCGGAGGTGCCCAGGGTGTAGACGACAGAAGCCATGCCCAGAGTACGCATGACCTTGTTGCCGAAGGTCATGTCGTCAGAAGAGACGACAACATTGCTGCCGTCCTTCACAGTGTAGATGTTCTCTGCGAGCTTGCCGTCGTCGCCGAAGATCTTGTCGCCGTCCTTGCCCCAGTTGCCGCCGAACATAACACCCAGGGTGCTGTTGACGGTCTTCTGGAAGAAGGAGTTGCTGACCAGAGTGATCAGGTTGGTGTTGAACTTCTTGACGTTAGCAGCGTTCCAGATAGGAGCGGTGGTGTCAGCCAGGATGGAGAACAGATCAGTGCCGCCGTAGACGACCTCAGAGTTAACAGCAGTAAAGTTTGCAGGCATCATCATAATGAATTACTCCCTTCAAATGATTGAAAAACAAATTTAGTCGGCTCAGTTTCCGGATGCGCATCCAGCCAAAAAGCCATTTATGTAACCGCGTGCGCACGCGGCTGCAACGGATTAGTAGGTGATGGACTCGCCATCGTCCTCGTCCTCCACCACCTTGGCGGCAGAGACGGGTGCTGCGGGCTTCGACTCGCGCTTCTTATCGCGGAAGATGCCCTGCTGCAGGCTCCAGAGCTCGTAGTACTTGCCCTGCTTTTCCAGCAGCTCTTCGTGGGTGCCGCGCTCTACGATCTCGCCGTGGTCCATGACCAGAATGAGGTCACAATCACGGATGGTGGAGAGGCGGTGGGCGACGATCAGCATCGAGCGGTCTGCAAGCTGGTTGTAGATCATATCAAAGATGGTATTCTCTGTGCCAAAGTCCAGACTGCTGGTGGATTCGTCCAGAATATAGAGGTTCGCATCCTTCAGGAAGGCCCGGGCCAGTGCAAGGCGCTGCTTCTCACCGCCCGAGAGGCCGTTGCCGGCTTCCTCCAGATAGGTGTTGTACTGCAGCGGCAGCTTGCGGATGAACTCGTGGGCATCTGCCTTCTTGGCAGCGGCCTTGACCTCATCGAGGCTGGCTTCCGGTCGGGAAATGCGGATGTTGTCGTAGATGGTCTTGCTGAACAGCTCGACGTTCTGGGGGACATAGGCGATGGCACGGCGGACGGAAGCATTGCTGTACTCGTCCAAATCGACGCCGCCTACGCTGATGGTACCGCTTTCCGGCTCATAATACTTGAGCAGGAGCTTGGTGATGGTGGATTTGCCGCTGCCGCTGCTGCCCACGAGGGCCACCTTCTTGCCGTAGGGGATGGTGAAGGAGACGTGGCTCAGGGCCGGGGAACGGCTGCCGTAGCGGAAGGAGACATCCTTGAACTCAATGTCACCGTCGATTTTTTCCATCTCGGTGTATTCGCGGGTCTCGTCCTGCTCGGACTCGTAATCCATGATCTCGGTCAGACGCTTGATGGAGATCTGGGCCTGCTGGATGGACATCTGCAGGCCGACCAGCTCGCTGACCGGGTTCGTAAAGTAAGAGGAAAGGGTGCTGAAGGCCATATAGCCGCCCAGCGTCATCTCACCGTTCAGCACCTGCATGATGCCCACATAAGAGGTGACCATGCCGAGGATGGTGGTGATGAGGGTGGATATCAGGGACTGCACCGTGCTGATCTTGCTGGAGCGCAGGCTGATCTTCAGGCTCTTGATGTATTCCCGCTCCAGAGCCTCCAGCTCACGGTCCTCTTCGGCGTTGCACTTGACGGTCTCGATGCCCCGGAGGCTCTCGATCATCTGGCTGTTGAGGATAGCAGACTGCTGCATGGTCTCTTCGTTGATCCGCTTGAAGGGCTGCTTGAAGATGAACACCAGCAGGATGCTCAGCAGGGTGGTGAAAATCGAAATGGAGAAGAGGGTGGCATTCATCCGGAAGAGGATGACGCCGGTGGCGCAGGCCATCACAATATCCATCACGACGCTCAGCGCGATGCTGGTGAACACCGATTTGATGGTGCTGGCGTCGGAGTAGCGGGTGGTGATCTCGCCGGTCTTGCGGGTGGCGAAGAACTTCATGGGCAGTTTGAAAACATGCCCGAAGTAGCCCAGCATCAGGGGAATATCGACCTTGATGGACAGATAGATGAGCACCCACTGCCGCACCATGCTGATGAGTGCGCTGGTGACATTGACGATGCTGAACACCAGAATGACAGCCACCAGCAGGCTCTTCAGCCCGTAGGGGAGGATCTCATCCATCAGGATCTTGTTGTACATCGAGGATGCAATCCCGATAATGGTCAGGATGACCGAGCTGAGGATGGCGTAGAAGAAGAGCTTCTTCTGGGGCCACAGCAGGTCGAGGAAACGCTTGACCATGCTGCCCTGCTTCTGCTTGCCTGTCTTGAACTCCGAGGTCGGGGTCATCAGGAGCAGAACGCCGGTAAAGTTCTTGTAGAACTCATCGAGGGAGATCTTTTTCAGCTCTTTTGCCGGGTCGCCGATGATGACGTAGTCGCGGCATCTGAACTTCTTGCCTTCGTCAGCGCACTTCTTGCGCTCCTCTTCCTGCCGGAGCATGTGCCGACGCCGCTGGCCGTCGTCCTTGATGGTGGTCTTTTTGAAGACCGTCACAAAGTGGGCCAAGCCCTCGTCGGTGATGACCTGTGCAATACAGGGAGTGGTAAATTCGCTGAGGAAGTTTTCCCGGTCTACCCGGACGGCGGCGGTGCTGAAGCCCAGCTCCTGCGCCGCCTTTTCCATACCGGTCAGGTTTGTGCCTTTTAAGTCGGTACCCATCATGTCCCGCAGGCGGGTGATGGTGATCTCCTTTTTGTAATGGAGGCACACCATTGCGAGACAGGCGGCAGCGCAGTCTGTGGTGTCGTGCTGCCGGACGTAGGTATAACGCATAGATGCTTCCTTTGTGGTTTCTATTTCAAAACGCCCGCCTTGCGGCTGAGGACGATTTGGCGAAGAAGAAAGGGCTTCCATTTCGGACGCCTCACCCGTTTCTCCAATAAAGCAGCATACAGCTCTCTGCCTCGCCCCGCCCTGCGGCCAGACGGAGCAGAGAGCAGCTGCTATCAAAAGAAGGGAGCGCCTACCCTTTGATCATTTTGACTGGCCTGGAGAGGGGATTTTGACGTACCGTCTCCTAAACCTTGGGCATAGTATAACACATTCTGTCGGCTTCTTCAAGAGGACAATTTTTAATAAACCCTTAAATTTTGAAAAAAATGTGAAAAAAGTCTCAGTTTGGTAACAGAAAGGCAGCAAAAAAGGGCGGCGAATCTTTCGATTCGCCGCCCCTTCAATAGCCCTTTGGGGAAATCTCAGATGAGATTAGCCCTTCCAGCCATCGCCAGCAGCGTCACTGATTTTACCCCAGACCTGACCGTTGCTGTTGGTGACCTTCTTGGCGGTAAGGACAGCAGCGTCCTTCATGCCCAGAGTGTAGACAACAGAAGCCAGACCCAGAGTGGTCATGATCTTGTTGCCGAAGTTCTGGTCGGCACCGGCAGCAGCATGGCCGACCTTGTACAGAGCGGAGAGGCTGCCCTCGTCGCCGAAGATCTTGTCCTCGCCCCAGTTGCCGCCGAACATAACACCCAGAGTAGCATTCAGCAGCATGCTGGTGAAGCTGTTGCTGACCAGGGTGATAATGTTGCTGTTGAAACGCTTGATGTTAGCAGCAGTCCAAGCGCTGGGCAGGTAATCAGCCACAGCGCCGCCGTAGACGACCTCTGCGTTCACAGCAGAGAAGTTTGCAGGCATCATCATAATGAATTACTCCCTTCAAATGAATAAAACGAATATAATCGGTCCCCTCCCGGTTGCGCAACCGGGAAAACCTATGCAACCGAGTGCGCACTCGGCAACATCACGAGATAAGTGGGCTGTAGCCTTTGAGGCTGAACCTCTCCGTCAATGCTTCGCATTGCCACCTCCCCTAACGAGGGGAGGCCTTGGCATTCCGCAAAGCTTTGCCTCTTCGCCAGAGGCTCCCCTACTAGGGGAGCTGGCGGGCGCAAGCCCGACTGAGAGGTTGGATGGAAGGAGAACTGCCCGGCGAAGCATAAGCCTGCCGGTCATAGAAGTCATCAACTTCCACTCTACACCATTTTACCATACTTTCCCCCCTGCCACAAGGCTAAATGGCCAGAAAACAGCCAAAATGGGCAAAAAAGTAGAAAAAATGCGTAGGAATCACTCTGCCGCCGCCCCCCAGAGCCATAAAACACTGGGGAAAAAACGCCAGAATCTCCAAAAATACCATTACAGCTTGGATGTAGTGTAACACAAATACGCCATTTCTTCAAGAGGACATTTTTTAATTTGCCTTTGATTTTTGAAAATAATGTGAAAAAGGCTACAGTTTGGTTACATACCCTCTCCGTCACCTGCGGTGACACCTCTCCCAAAGGGAGAGGCTTTGGCAGGCCGGGCAACTTCCTACTGGACGCCTAAGGCCCGATATGGCGCAAAAGGGCGGGCCTTGCTTGCGGGGGCAGCGGCTTCTGGACAACGCTCCTTGTCAAGCTGTCGCTGGCCTAGACAGCGGAGCACTACCGTTCCCGGGACATCGTACTTTGCTCGTCCAGCGGGAACTTGACCGACATGCCAAGGGCTCCCCCTCTGGGGGAGCTGGCATCGCGCAGCGATGACTGAGAGGGCAAACAAAAACGGCGAAGAAAACTCTTCGCCGCAAAAAGCGCCTCTTGCCTGACTCGAACAGGCGACACCCTGATTAACAGTCAGGTGCTCTAACCGACTGAGCTAAAGAGGCAGATATTCGATTTCCAGCGGACTTGCCGCGAGATGTATTATACCGCATCTCGGGGAGGTTTGCAAGGGGGTTTTGCAAAAAAGCCCTCTCAGTCTCGCTTTCGCTCGCCAGCTCCCCCAGAGGGGGAGCCATTGGCAGGCCGGTCAGCTTTCGTCTGGACGCCTGAGGCCCGATATGGCGCAAAAGGGCGGGCCTTGCTTACGGGGACAGCGGCTTCTGGACAAGCGCACCTTGTCAAGCTGTTGCTGGCCTAGACAGCGGAGCACTACCGTTTCCGAAAAAATCAGACTTTGCTCGTCCCGCGTGGGCCTGACCGGCACGCCAGAGGTTCCCCCTTTGGGGGAGCTGGCATCGAAGGTGACTGAGAGGGCAAGGATGCTGACGGTGATTTGAGGGCGCGGCGATAGCATCGCTCTGACAAAGAGCCTGCTTATCGCTGCATGGGCGGTCCTTTCGCGCCGGGCTTGCCCTCTCAGGCGCTTCGCGCCAGCTCTCCCAAAGGGAGAGCCTTACGCCCCACACCGACCCTTTTCCTCCCGCCCCTCTGCTACCCTAGAAAGAGGGGGTGGGGTTTGTGCGGACGGTCATCTATCTCGATGTGCTGCTTCTGGTGAATTTCGTGGTGGGGGCGGCGTTCCTGCTGGCGGCGGGGCTGCTGTGCGGGGCGTGCTGTTCGCCGCTGCGGCTGGTGGGCGGCGCGGGGGCGGCGGCAGTGTCGTCGCTGGCTCTGCTGGCCCCCACCGTCCCCTGGCCGCTGGCCCTTACTTATAAAGGTACGTCCGCCGCCCTCTGCGTAGCCGCTGCCTACGGCTGGCAGGGGGCGCGGAACACCGCCCGGCTCACGGCGTGGTTCGTCCTGCTCAATCTGACCCTCACGGGGGCGCTTTTCCTGCCCGGCGCGGCCTGCAACAACCTCAGCTTCTATCTGCCGGTGTCGCCGGGGCTGCTGCTGGCGTCCACGGCGGGGGTCTGCGGCGTGGTGGAGGGGGTGCTGCACGTTCTGGGCCGCAGCGGCCCGGCCTGCTTTGGGGCGGAGCTGTCGGTGGCCGGGCGGGTCGTCCCGCTGAGCGTCTTCTGCGACACCGGCTTCCATCTGCAGGAGCCGCTTTCGGGCCGGGCGGTGGTGCTGGTGCGGCTGGATGCCGTGTCTCTGCCCGCCGGGGTGAGGGCGTATCTGGACGCCTGCCTCGCGGGCGTCGGCGCAGAGCCTCGCCCGGAGTGGGGCGTGCGGTTCGTACCCTGTCAGACCGTCGCGGGACACTGTCTGCTGCCCGCCCTGCCTGCCGCGCTTGGGTCAAACGGTAGAAAACGGGACGGAATATACGCAGCGTTTTGCGATATGCCGCCTCCGCCGGGGGGCTGGACGGCTCTCGTCAGCGCGGAAACGGCGGCGCTTCTGGGGAAATGACAATACAGTGGGAGGAATGCACCTGTGTTTCAACGATTTGTAAATCTTTTGCAGCGTCTCTGGGCCAGACTGAGCTGGACGGGCGGCGCACATTATCTGAACGGCGGGCCGGGTCTGCCGCCGCCCCTGACCCCGGAGGAGGAGAAAGTCCTTCTGGCCCGGATGGCCGACGGCGACCCCGCCGCCCGGGATGAGCTCATCACCCATAACCTGCGGCTGGTGGTGTACCTTGCGAAGAAATACGAGGGCAGCGGCGTCCCCTCGGAGGACATGGTATCCATCGGCACCATCGGGCTCATCAAGGCTGTGAACACCTTCACGCCCGAGCGGAGCATCAAGCTGGCGACTTACGCCAGCCGCTGCATCGGCAACGAGATATTGATGTATCTGCGCAAAAGCTCCAACCGGCGGCAGGAGGCCAGCATCGACGAGCCGCTGAACATCGACGGCGACGGCAACGAGCTGCTGCTCTCGGACGTGCTGAGCAGCGAGGCGGATCAGGTGGGCCAGCGTCTCGAGCAGGACGCCGAGCGGGCCAGCCTCCGCCGGTCGGTGGAGCAGCTCTCGCCCCGGGAGCGGCAGATCATGGAGCTGCGCTTCGGCCTGCTGGACGGCGTGGAGCGGACCCAGAAGGAGGTGGCGGACGCCATCGGCATCAGCCAGAGCTATATTTCGAGGCTGGAGAAAAGGATCATACGGCAGCTGAGGGAGCAGCTGGGGGAGTGAAGAAGATTAAACCTCTCAGTCTGCTTCGCAGACAGCTCCCCTACCGAGGGGAGCCTCTGGCGAAGAGATGAAGTTTTCCGGTATGCCAAAGCCTCCCCTCGTTAGGGGAGGTGGCACGCCGAAGGCGTGACGGAGAGGTTATCCCCTGAATTTGGAATGAATGTTATCCTGCCCCTGCGGCCATACTTCCGGTGAAACTGAAACGAAACCGGAGGGTAGGGGATGTACAACAAGGTTGAGCTGTGCGGCGTGAACACCGCCGAACTGCCGATACTGTCCGAGCAGGAGAAGCGCGACCTGCTCACCCGGGCGCGGGCCGGGGACAAAAAGGCCCGCCAGAGCATGATAGAGGGCAATCTGCGGCTGGTGCTCAGCGTGGTGCAGCGCTTTTCGCAGCGGGGCGAGAACATGGACGACCTGTTTCAGGTGGGGTGCATCGGGCTCATCAAGGCCATCGACAACTTCGACCCGGCCCAGCAGGTGCGGTTCTCCACCTACGGTGTGCCGATGATCATCGGCGAGATACGGCGGTTCCTGCGGGACAACAACGCCCTGCGGGTGAGCCGCAGCCTCCGGGACACGGCCTATCGGGCCATGCAGTCCCGCGAGGAGCTGGAAAAGCAGCTGGGCCGTGAACCCACCGTGGACGAGATCGCCCAGAAGACCGGTCTGTCCCGCCGCGAGGTGTCGGCGGCGCTGGAATCGGTGGTGGAGCCGCTGAGCCTTGAGGAACCGGTCTACGCCGACGGCGGCGATGCGGTGTACGTCATCGACCAGGTGCGCGACCCCGACGGCGAGGACAGCTGGATCAGCGGCCTGCAGTTCCGCCAGACCGTGGCGGGCCTCACCCCGCGCGAAAAGCGCATCATGGAACTGCGCTACCTCAAAGGCAAGACCCAAATGGAGGTGGCCCGGGAGATCGGCATCAGTCAGGCACAGGTGAGCCGACTGGAAAAGGCGGCGCTGGAGCAGTTCCACCAGATGACATGACAAAGCGGCGGTGCCTGGACACCGCCGCTTTCCGCTAACGAGGCTTGTGGTATTTTTCCCGGGTGGCCGCGCCGCCCCGCAGATGGCGCTCGGCCTTGTTCCGGGCCAGCACCATCTGCACCTGCCGGAACAGCTCCGGGCCTACCGTCCGCAGCCGCACCGACACGTCTTTGTGTACGGTGGACTTGCTGCAGCCGAAGGCCCGCGCCGCCGCCCGCACGGTGGCCCCATGCTCCACGATGTACTCTCCCAGCAGCAGCGCCCGCTGTTCCGGATCACCTTTCATGACTGCTCCCTCCCGCCAAAGTGTGCTTGTTCCAGAATATGTGACCCGGCGGGCCGATATGCCGCCGGGGGCTTGACTTTTGGCGGAGAGCGGCTATACTGAAAGCGGACATGAAAACAGGGGCGCCGTGAGGCTGAGATCTGCTGGAAGCAGAGACCCTTGAACCTGATCCGGGTAATGCCGGCGTAGGTAGTTTGCGGAAAGGTCCCGATTTTCACAAACAGCCCGTGCGCCTGCCAGCAAAAGCAGGCGCATTTTTGTTTTTGTGTACTATTATTATGAGAAGAGGAATCCTCATGTCGAAATCCTACTCCAAGACCCGGGTGCTGGTGGAGTGCGCGCTAATGGTGGCTATCGGCACCGTGCTGGCCAACATCAAGATCTTCACCATGCCCAACGGCGGCAGCGTCACCCTGCTGAGTATGCTGCCCTTCGTGCTCGTCTCCTTCCGCCACGGCGTCAAGTGGGGCCTGTTCACCGGTCTGGTGAACGGCTGCCTGCAGATGCTGCTGGGCTTCTGGGCTCCCCCGACGCCCACCTTCATCTACTTCCTCGGTGAGATCCTGCTGGACTATCTGGTGGCCTTTATGGTTCTGGGTACCGCAGAGTTCTTCGCCCGCCCCTTCAAGAACCGGATGGTCGGCGTGGCCGTCGGTACCGCCATCGCAGGCTTCCTGCGCTTCATGTGCAGCTTCCTGTCCGGCGTCCTCGTCTGGGGCAACCTGAATGAGGGTCTGAGCGCCTGGACCTACAGCCTCGTGTACAACGCCAGCTACATGCTGCCGGAGACGCTCATCACTGTGGTGGGCGCTGTGCTGCTCATCAAGGCAGCACCCCAGATCTTCGACCGTCAGTACACCAAAGCCTGAGTTCTCCTGAACGCAAGTCCCGCCGGAGGCAGAAATGCACCCGGCGGGACTTTTTTTGCACGAATTTGAAAAAGGCTGTTGACAACTCTCCTTTCAGCTGGTATAATAACACACGTCGTCAGGGACGACACAGGCTATGGGGGATTAGCTCAGCTGGGAGCCCGGTTGGTATCAAAACACACCCCCAGTCAGATAGTCCTGCGACAATCAAATTCCCAACAAAAAACTCCATCCAAGAGGTTCGCTTCTTGGATTTTATGGGGGATTAGCTCAGCTGGGAGAGCGCTTGCATGGCATGCAAGAGGTCAGCGGTTCGATCCCGCTATTCTCCACCAAAAAAGCACTGTACTTCGTTTGAAGTTCGGTGCTTTTCTTTTTGCTTTCTTGGAGGTCGCACTGAAAATCATCCTAATGCCTGATTTTGCAGGCACATGGACGGCAACCCCCCATTCTTGCTGTTTCGTTGTTTCTGAAAATGCTTGTTCGATGTCCGACTGTTTTGCAGGTGGACGCATCACTTCCCCTCAATGTAAAGAGTGAGATCGAAGTTGAACGAGATGTTGATCTGATATCCACGATAAACATCTACCCTGCGGATAAGCTGATTGACGATCATTTTCTTTGCTTCAAAACTGGCACTGTCGTACAGGTCAGCATAGGAAATCAGCTCATCATACAAGTGCCTGTCGTTATGCGATTTTTTCATCGTTCAGCATTTCTTCAAACTGTGCCATATATGCCTTGTGCTGTTTGAGAATCTTCGTGGTCTCCACTTTCACATAGGCATCATCAGGCACCTTGGGGAGATACTTCATCAGGAAATCAACATCCTGTTGGATTCGCCGGACGGCAGCTTCCAGTGCAGAATAGTTGATTCCGTAGAATAGAAATTCTGCTTGCTTTCATAATCTGCTAAAAGTACGCAAGTATGAAGGAAAAGCAAGAAATATGCAATGTACCCTCTTTTAAAAAGAGGGTACAAAGAAAGGAAATTCAAAAAACTGTAGTTTGAGTTATAAATACTGGATAAAGAATTTCTGCGCGGCCTGCACTCGTTCCTTTTCACCAGCCTCATGGGCGAAGCCCGGAAGGATCGTCAGCTCCGTATGGACGCCGTGCTCCTGGAAATTTTTCTGCAGGCTCTTCATACGGGCTACGCGGTTATCGCCATACGGGGAGTCGCCGATAAACTTGTTGTCGAGCTCGCCGACACTGATGAGGACGGGTACCTTCTTTACGGCTTCGAGGTCGACATCATAACCGAAGTAATCCTTGAAATCACGGATACCCCAGAAGTAGTCCTCGTCTGGATTCAGGAAGGTCGGACGGCCAGGTGCACCGATGGAGCAGGCCTTCAGACGATCAGGGTGAGCGAGCAGGAAGCGGTTTACGAACTGCCCGCCACCAGAGTGTCCGAACATGAAAAACTGATCTGTGTGAACGCCTGGATAGCGCTTCGCCATATCCTCGATCATATCGAGGAGAATCAGATCATAGCGGATGCCGTCGCAGGAGAGGAGCTTATAGCTGTTGAAGTCATCGCGCTGAATGAGTCCACCCGGGAACATAGGCGCAAGCACAGCCATATGATATTTGTCGGCGAGTTCCTTCGCCTGCTTGATGTACTCTTCGATTGCACAGCCGGTTCCATGGATGATGACGAGGAGAGAGTACTCATGCTCCTCTTCGTCGTAGTAGTAGTCTGGGAGATGCACCCAGTAGTGGAAACGCAGGTCGGTCGGACAGTGCCAGAGCATATTTAAGTAAGCATTGCCGAACAGGTTTTTCTGCTGCTCAAGCGTGAGATTCGTAGCCAAAGGATTCTGATTTGCCATACGGTACCTCCAGGATTACAGGAATTTACCGAAAATGAAGCTTGCGATGACGAGCATGATGGCACCACCGATTCTGGAAGAAATCTGAGCATAGGACATCAGCTCCATGCGGTGCGCAGCGCCGAGACACTGTACGTCGCCGGCACCACCGCCGTTTGCCATACAGAGTCCGGCAGTCAGCATTCCTTCTACAGGATAGAAGTGGAACAGCTTACCGACGATGAAGGTTCCGATCATCGCACCGATGACAGTCGCCATGATGATGACGATATACGCTGGGTTTGTGAAGACCTTCGCGTAGTCTGTGAGGTTCGTACCGATACCAACGGTAATCATCAGTGGGAAGGACATATACTTTACGAAGAATTGCTGCATGCCCCTTGCGCCGGCCTTCACGTTTTCCGGCAGGATATTCGTCATATTCAGAATCGCCATCAGGATGACCATGAAAGCGAAGGTATGAATACTGAAGCCGAGGTTTGCATGGTTGATGATGGAGATGTGCTTTGCGTAGAGATTAGCTACATTGAAGCATACGACACCGAGTGCGAGACCGGTTGCGTAGTCGGCTGCGGTCGGCTTCACGTCACTGGACTTCGTGCTGACATTTTCTTCACCGACCATGAGACGACCATTACCCGTCATGGATGGCTTGATCTGGCCGAGCTTGTTCAGCAGTGCAGACATGAAGACGGCGCAGAGATTGCCAATGCTGATGATTGCAAAGGCAGATGCATACCAGGAGGAGGCATCACCGCCGGTTGCAGCAGCCCACATCTTGCTCATCGGTGTGATACCGGCACCATTGCCACCGCCCATGACTGGAATTGCATAGGTGGCGATCGCCTCGATTGCGCCGACGCCAGTGATGGCACCTACGAGACCAGCGAGGCCGAGTGCACCTGCAATACCTGCAAGAATCGTCGGAATGAATCCGGCGAAGGATTTGATGAGCATCTTACGATCAACCGAGAGCACAGAGCCGGTGATCAGGACGAGAATGTAGAGATCGAGGAAACCGGTGGAGCCGTTGAAGGTATTCAGGGCTTCCATCGAGCCTTCACCGATCAGGTGGAAGGTGTTCATCGCGCCGGCTACGAGGCAGGAGAAGAGCATGCCGCCGCCGAACCAGGTCTTCCAGACCGGGATATGGTCACCGACCCAGCCGAGCAGCGTGCCGATGATCATTGCGAAGGCGAGTGCGCCGACCATGTTGGTCAGCATCCAGTCATTGGCTGCCATCACCATCATCAGTATACTGAATATAAGGTACATCCACAGAGGGAACCCAAGGATCTTCGTTTCTTTTAACTTATTCACAATAAATCCTCCCAAAAAGTGATACCGAATTTTTAAAGCACTTTTATTTGCCGGCAAATTTGATAAATGTATTGTACAAAAACGGGAGTAATTGTGCAAGATTGTGACAATGGCGATTCTTCTATGGGACGATAACCATTTGGAATGGACATAGCGCCATAAAACAGAAAAAGAAGCACTCGCTCTGTACTGCAAATTGAGTGACGAATGCTTCTCCTTTTTCTGTTATGAACCTGATTCCAAAATGTTATCGATTTTTAGCAGATGCGCTGATCATGTAGCGCCAGACGATTTCTGCAGAAGGGGATAAGTTGCGGCCCTTCTTTCGGGCGACGATGACATAACGATACAGAGTATCGCCTTTTATCGTGCCATAGACCGGGTTTTGACCAGTAGATGAATTACGAATCGTCGTGTGCGGCAACAGGGCGATGCCACAGCCGCTGCAGGCAACGAGATATCGTGTGTCAACATAATCAATGCGCTGCGGATGAATCGGTGTGATGTGATATTTTCTGAAAAAAGATTTTTCGGCATCATACAGCCCCTGACCTGGCGTCGCCAGAATATATCGGAGCGACGGATTACGGAAACGGCTGATGTCGATTTCAACCGGATGCTCGAGTGAATTATCGGAGATATCTAGGTCCTCCAGAATCGGTGATTCCTGTGGAATGACAAATACGAGCGAATCCTCCTGTACTGGCATATACTCGATGTTTTCGGAGTGTACAGGTTCAGTATAGATGGCTAAGTCGACGGATTCGCTTTCCAGCTCTTCTTCGCACTGCTGAGAGTTGCGATTCAGGTAACTGAGATGGATCTCTGGATGTGTCATCATGAAAGGTGCTGCCTGAACAGCAGCGTAGGCGCCACCACGATGCGTTGTAGCAATCAGTACAGGCTCTGCTGGAATCTGATTAAACTGTCGAAGACTATCCATCATCTCGCTTTCGAGCTGCACATAGCGCCGAGCAAAATCGAGAAAAATTTCGCCCTGTGGTGTAACGCTGATCGGGCTGTGCGTGCGGTCAAAAGGCGAAAAGCCCAACTCTTTTTCAAGCTTATTCAGCTGTTTGGTCAGTGCCGGTTGCGAGATAAACAGTCGCTTCGCCGCCTGGGTGATGTTTCTGTATTTTTCTACCTCGAGCACATAACGGAAAATACTTGTATCCATGTGGACCTCCGAAATCGATGTCTTAACGATAGTATATCAGAATCAGAGCGACAAATAATTAAAATTTCGGGTGATGCGCTGTTTCTGCAAAGCAATAAGGTCTAGCTTATCCATGCCGTTGAAAGAAAACAGCTATCGAAACTATAGATTCCAATTGCAAAAACATTGAAGAAAATACCAAAAAAAGAGACTCCGGATACTGAAATGAACCCCAAAAGTTAGACAAAAATGGGTCTTTCCCAAATTTTGTGTAAAGTCCAGACAGCTATAAAACAAGAGCGATTTTAATATAAGGCGAAAGACGGCGAAACCAGCTGTCGCCTTAACAATAACATAACGCCGGCAAGGGGGAATGTCAAGGGCGGCAGTGGCATTCATGCCGGGCATGAGGCTGCCGGTGTCGTCGATGCGGATGGTGACGGGGTAAGTGGTGGTGCCGCCGCTGGTGGTGACTGCAGAGGAGATGCTGGTGACGACGCCCTCAAAGGTGCGGTCGCTGATGGCGTCGGCGGTGATCTCGGCCTTCTGGCCCACCTGAATGTCGAGAATGTCCAGCTCATCGACGTCCAGGGTCATCTCGAGGTAGCTCAAATCGTAGATGACGCACATGGTCTCGGTGGTGGAGGAGCTGGAGCCTACAGTGTCGCCGACCTTGACGTCTTTTGCGATGATGGTGCCGCTGGCAGCGGCAGTGATGGTCTGCTCATACTGGCAGGTGAAGTGTGCCGAGCTCATGGCGCTGACGCCGTTGATGGAGGCTGTGCCGGACATGGTGGTGTTCAGGGTGCCGGGGTTCTGCACGGCGATGACCACCGAGCGGACGGCGAGATTGCCGCTGGAAAGGCTGTCGGCACCGGAGATGGACTGGATGGTGCCGGTGGTCGTCTCAAAGGTGCCGTCGATGGCCACATCCACGCTCTGGCCGACAAAATAAGTGGCGGCGTCGGCGGCGGGGAAGTCCAGCGTCAGCAGCAGGGTGGAATCATACCGGACGACGGCCACCTCCTGCCCGGCAGAGACGACGTCGCCCGCCTTGACCTTCAGGGAAGAGACTGTGCCACGGACAGAGCTGCGGATGTACTGGGTATCCACGGCGTCGTCGTAGCTGCTCTGGGCCTGCTTAAGAGAGAGCTGGGCCTTCTCCACGCTGCTGGCCACGTCCGAGCTGTCGATGGTGTAGAGCACATCGCCCTTGCTGACCGTGTCGCCCACCTCGAAGTCGGCGGTCAGGATGCTACCCTTGACCATCGGCCTGACGGTGTAGGTGTCGGCGGCGGTGATGGTGCCGTCGGCGCTGTAGCTGTTGACGATGTTCCGCTTTTCGGGTCTCGTCTCGACATACTGGGCGCTGGCGGCAGCGGGTTTTGCACTGTTCTTCGGGACAAGCACGGCTGCGGCCACCGCTGCCGCGCAGATGGCGGCGGTGATGGGCTTCCAGTGCTTTTTGATAAAGGGCCTCACGCCCGTCGGAGCCGGCTGGGCAGAGGCCGTGTCAAGGCCGACGAGATATTCCGGATCGACCCTGTCCTGTGGTTTCTTTTTTGATAGCATGGTGATTTGCCCCTCCTAAGAGATCTCGCGGGGAGCACTTCTCCCTATCTGACAGGGAGAAGTATATATTCCAAATCTTAGGAAATGCCCGAGAAATTTATTAAGAAGGACGTAAGAGGTTTGAATTTTTTATGAAAAAGTTTCACAGGACGTAAAAGCCTCTCCCTTTGGGAGGGGTGTCACCGCAGGTGACGGAGAGGGCAAGGATGCTGAAGAAAAAGTTTAGACACAGCGATAGTATCGCTCTGACAAAAGAGCTTGCTTATCGCAGTGCGGCGGCTCTACCATCTGCAGATTGCGGATATGCACCATGACAGTGCCGTTGGAGACGTAGAAATACGGCTCGTCCCACACGGTCTCGTAGATGCCCTGCACCGGGAAGATGCGCTGGGGGCTCTGCATCAGCAGCTTGAGGATCTTGTACTCGGTCTCGGTCAGGTCGGCCTCCTGCTCGTCCACCCGGACCCGGTTGCAGTCCGGCGCGATGCGCACGCCGTCCCGGATGTCTGGGTCATCCTCTACGATCATGATGGGCTGCATAGTCTGTGATTCCTTTCCTGTATTGCATAGTATCAGTATAGCAGATTTTCTGCATTGTGGACAGCTTATCACATACTTCTTGGGATTTGTGGGATAAGCTCCGAAGGAATTCTTAAGAAAGCGGCCATTTTGCCTCTTGCGGAGCGGGGCGGGGGAGAGTATCCTTATAGAAGAATACACAGGAAGTGAGGGTATCCCTATGCACAAAAAAGTTTTGGTATGTCTGCCCCTGAACGACGCCCACCGCGCCGCGCTGGAGGCATCCGTGCCGGAATTTGAATTCCGTTTCAACGCGCTGGACGACGTCCACGCCGAAGATGTGCTCTGGGCCGATGTCGTGCTGGGCAACGCACCGGTGTCGATGATCCGCCAGAACAAGCATATCGAGTGGTTCCAGTCCAACTCCGCCGGCCCCGACGCCTACCTAAAGCCCGGCGTCCTGCCCGAAAACTGCATGGTGACCAACGCCACCGGCGCCTACGGTCTGGCCATCAGCGAGTGGATGCTGGCCATGTGGCTGGGCATCCAGAAGGATATGTTCCTCTACCGCGACCGCCAGAACCAGCGCCAGTGGGCTCCCATCGACCGCCCCGTGAGGGGCATCACCGGGGCGCGGGTGCTCTGCGTCGGCATGGGCGACATCGGCTCCAACTTCGCCCGCCGCGCCCAGATGCTGGGCGCTGAGGTGGTGGGCGTCCGCCGCACGGTCCACCCCGACACGCCCTGCCCGGACTACTGCCTGCGTGTGGTGGCCCAGAGCCAGCTGGACGAGGAGCTGCCCGAGGCCGATCTCATCGCTCTGAGCCTGCCCGGCACCCCCGAGACCAACAAACTGTTCAACGCCGAGCGCTTCGCCCGCTGCAAGGACGGTGCCATCCTCATCAACGTGGGCCGCGGCACCACCGTGGACAGCGACGCCCTCGTGGAGGCCCTGCGCAGCGGCAAAATTTTTGGCGCGGGCCTCGACGTCACCGACCCGGAGCCTCTGCCCGCCGACCACCCGCTGTGGGGCGAGCCGGGCGCTATCATCACGCCCCACAACTCCGGCAAGTTCAGCCTGCCTAAGACGCTGGACAACATCGTGGACATCTTCATCCACAACCTCAAGCGCTACGCCGAGGGCCTGCCGCTGGACAATCAGGTCAACCGCACCACCCGCTATGCCGCCGACCAGAACGGCGGCCGCCGCCTGCTGAGCACCCTGTAAAATACGATAGTGTGATGAAAAGCCCCTCTGCACCGCGGTGCAGAGGGGCTTTTGGTTTAGAGATTCATCGTGCCAGCACCACCGAGAGGGTGACTTCCTTGGCGTCGGGCGAGAGGTCGAAGCTGCCGCCGTCCTGTGTGGTGAGGCAGATAGTGTAGACCTTCTTCGCGCTGAGACGGGCCGGGGCATCGTCGAAGTGCCAGTCGGACACCTCATGGTAGCGGCCATCCGTGCCGAGGGCGAAGAGCTTATAGTCGGCGGCATTTCCGGTCAGGCCGTTGATGCGGAAGGAAACAGTCGTCGCGGGGTGGAGGTTGTCAAGGGTGGCGGTGTGGAGCCAGCTTGCGGGTGTGCCGGCGCCGCCTGCGGCCTGGAACTCTGCCGCCGACAGCACCCGGCGGGAGGTCTTGTCCAGATCGACTTTGCGGTAGGGCATCTCGGGCAGGAAGACGAAGCGGTCCTGCAGGCGGAGCAGCTCTTTGTAGCCGGTGGGGCAGTAGAGCTTGTTGCCGTCACGGCCCGCGTACATGCCGATGGCCATGTTGTTGTAGCCGTAGAGGGAGGCGACGTCCACGGTGAGGACGGTCTTTCCGGTGTCGAAGTCCAGCACGATGTACTGCCACATGCCGCTGTCCACGTCCTGCACGAAGCCGTAGATGTAGCCGGTGGCGGTGGAGAACTTCATCATGGAAGTGTCGCTGAGGTCGTCGCGGCACCAGACGCTCTTCATGGTCCAGCCGTCGGCGGTGCGGATGGTGTCCACCCGTTCGACGCCGGGCATGATCATGCAGTTGCCCTTGAGCAGCCAGTTGCGGTCGTAGATGTTCTCGTAGCTCTGGATGGAAGAGTCACTGTCGGGCTTTGCGAGGTTGGGGCTGCCTGCGCCGAACCAGTTGCAGACGATGGTGCTGACCCGGCCATTGCCGTGGTCGTAGACGATGGCCGAATTTTCCACCGACACCGGCATATTGGCGGGCAGCTCGTCGATGACCGGGTGGCTGGCGGCGACTTCGCCGGTGCGGATGTCCACAGCCATCAGGCTGACGGTCTCGAGGTTGTCGGTGAAGAAGACCAGCTCCCGGCTCAGAGAGGGCGAGCAGCCGCCGCCCCATGCCAGACCGCCGCCGGTGGTGGCAGCGCCTTCGCGGCTGTCTTTTGCGCCCACGCTGTCGTAGGGGGTGCGCCAGACGACTTCAACGCCGCCGTTGGCGCGCAGCAGGTAGCAGGCAAGGTTCGTCAGGATGACCGCACCCTCCCGGCAGGAGGCAATGCCGTTTTCAGCACCCTCGCCGGGAGCGGGAGCGTAGACATGGACTTCGTGGTCGAGGTCGGCGGTGCCGCCGGCAAGGATGGTTTCGATGGCATTGTGGGAGATGTAGCCCATCGCGCCCTGCTGGCCGCGGCTGGGGTAGATGCGGAAGCCGCCGGTGACGAACCAGAGGTTGCCGTCGTAGTCGAAGACGATGGAGAGCAGATTCTGCTCGAGGCTGCGGCCAAGCACCCGCTCGGCGGCCTCCTTGATGTTGATGTCCAGTACCTTTTCGAAAACCGGCAGAGGCGTACCCTTCTCGTCGGTGGCACGAAGCATCAGCACATGGTTGTGGCTGGTGGGGCAGACGATGAGGTTGCGCCCGTCCACAAAGGAATAGGAGCTTTGGATGAGATAGCCGCCGCCGTCGTGCCTGGCGGGAGAGAAAAAGCCGATGGTGCGGACTTCTTCTGCGTCGAGGTCGCGGATGGCCAGACCGCCAAGGAACGGGCTGACGGGGTTATCGAAGTTGTCGAAGAAGATGGCCGGGGAGGCGTTGGGGTTCGTCTTTTCCATTGCCACGTTGACCTCGGGGCAGATGCCCAAGGGGAGGACGGAGTCGGTGGAGTCGGTGTTGTAGCAGTCGTGGTGGATGTTTGACTCGCTGCGGCCCATAAAGGGGTTGAAGTCCACGACTTTCGCCGTCAGAGGCTTCGGCGGCAGGGCGGTGTCTGCGCCGTGGAAAAGGCCGGACAGAAGGCAGTCTGCCCTGGCGGCAGGGGCCAGCTGGCAGGACAACAGTGTGAGAGCGGAAGCGCTGAGGAAGCTGCGTCGGGTCATTTTCATGGTGGAGTCCTCCTTTAATTAGCTGTGTCAACCTCTCCGTCATTGCGAATGCGAGACTGAGAGGTTAAAGGTTCAATAAAATATTCACCCGGAACAAACCGTTCTCGGTCTCGACGGTCATAGAACCGCCATATCTGGAAACGGCCGTCTGGATGGAGACGAGGCCGATGCCCATTCCGTCGTGTTTCGTGGAGTGGAGGATGCCCTGCTGGCGCTTGAGCACACCGTCATAGCGGTTCTCCACCAGCAGGCCCAGCATGGCGGGGCTCAGCATCCGGGCCAGCACCTTCACCTGCCGCTGTTCGGGCGGCAGCTTCTGGCTGGCGTGGAGAGCATTTTCCAACAGATTGCCCAGCATCATGCAGAAGTCAGCCTCCGGGATGGCCAGCTGGCGGGGCAGCTCCAGCCGCCAGTCCACCGGCACGCCAAGGCTATGGGCCTCGTGGTCGTAGTGACCGGCCAGAGCGTCCACGGCAGGATTCGCGCAGAGGGTGGGGCGCTCTTCGCTCAGCTCGGATTCGTACTGGTGCAGGTAATTTTTCAGCTCATCCACCTGCCCGGCCTCGGTGAGTCCGGCGATGACGTGGAGATGCTGGCGGAAGTCGTGGCGGAGATGCCGCGTCTGCTCCATATAGGTCCGCAGCTCGGTGTAGCGGCGGGATTCCACGGCCAGAAGCTGGTTTTCCCGGTCGAGCTGGGCGCTGCGGGTGTATTCCCGGGCCACCTGATACATCTCGTACAGCAGCAAAAAGATGCCCAGCAGCGAGATGGAGACGGCCAGAACAGAAATGATCATCAGACGGTTGATGAGCACGACGGCCGGGTCCAGCGGCATGCAGAAGACGAGGAAAGCCGCGTAGATGGCGGGCAGCGGCCACGCCGACTGCCAGAAGGCTTCGCCCCGGTACTCCCGCAGTAGCCAGCGGCTCCACTGGACGGCGGTGAACCAGAAGATGATGCAGAGCACTGCCGAGAGCCCCAGCTTGAGCAGGGAGGTGGAGACGAGACAGGCCGGGGCGTCGTTGCCCACCTCAGCCCGGGCGTTGAGCACCACGGAAAGGAGGGAGCAGACTGCCATCATGACGCCGGAGACGGCGAAGAGAAAGGCGGTCTGGCTCACGGAAACTTCCGGACCCACCCGCCAGCGCAGCAGCCAGAACGCCGCCAGCAGGGTGGGCAGAAGCAGGAGGTTGCTGTCCAGCTCGAAGATGGCGCAGAGGGCCGCCGCTGCAAGGCAGATGACCGTGACGAGAGTGGCTGCCAGCACAGCGGTGCGCCGGGGGGCCTTCACATGCTCCCACAGGGGCGCGAGGCAGAGGAATGTTCCCGGGTAGAAGACGGCGAGGTCCAGAAAATAGCGTCCAAATAAAGAAAAGTCCAAGGTCGGGCCTCCTCTCGGCGTCATAGCTCCCACCGCATATGGCGGAACTGATATTGTGTGAACTGGGCGAACAGGGTGTTCTTGTCCTTCTGGCGCACGGGCAGGCGGGTGCCGTCCAGCATCTCGAAGCAGTCACAGTCCAGCCGGAGCACCTTGTCCATGTTCAGGATGACGCCCCGGTTGCAGACGATGAAGTTCTCCTGCGCCCGCAGCAGCTGCTCCACCTGGGAGAAGGTGGAGACGGTCCGGCACTCGCCGTCGTCGCTGACGATGCGGACGTAGTGGTTCTGGGCCATGGCGTACTGTATCTTCCGCAGGGGGAGATGTACCTGCTGCCGTGCGATTCGGACTTCCAGCTCCGGTTCGGCCCGGAAGAGCACCCGCCGCAGCTCGTCGGCCAGCTGGAAGAGCTTTTCTTCCCGGTAGGGCTTGAGCAGATAGTCGAAGGGGTGGACGGGGAATGCGTCCCATACGTATTCCGGGGACGAGGTCACGAACACCAGCAGCAGGCCGGGGTCGGTCCGGCGCAGGATGCGCGCCGTCTCGATGCCGTTGGTGCCTTCCATGCAGATGTCGAGAAAAACGACCTGATAATTTTTTGAGGGGAACGCCGCCAGAAAGGCGTCGCCGCTCTCATAATGGTCACAGACCAATGGTTGCCCGCCGCCGAAGGCCAGCCGCAAAAGGCTCTCCAACCGCTGAGCGTCGGGCAGGCGGTCTTCTACGACCGCAAATCGAAGCTCCATCCTCAGTTCCTCCCTTATGACCATATTATAACATAACCATCGGGGCTTAGACACAGCGATTCACGCAGGAAACGACCCCATTCACGCAGGTTTGACGGCCCCCCCCCCAAAAAAGGACGATGGACATTTGTGATGAGAGGATGAAGTTTTGTGTTGTTGAAAACTTTCGGCAGACATAGAAAAGCGCACCCCTTCTGCTTCTGTGTGGAGAAGGGGTGCGCTTCGTTTATACTTCGAGTTCAGCGGGGTCGGACTGGTAGTCCTTTTTCAGCTCTGCCTGCAAACTGCCCTCGATGTCCTTGAGACATTCCAGCAGCAGGGGATTGAAGGTGCCGCACTTGCCGCCCAGTATCATCTGCACGGCCTTTTCGTGGGGGAAGGCTTTTTTGTAGCAGCGCTCACTGGTCAGCGCGTCGTAGACGTCGGCCAGCGAGACCAGCTGCGCCCCGATGGGGATGTCGTCGCCTGCCAGGCCGTCCGGATAGCCCCGGCCATCCCACCGCTCGTGGTGCCAGCGGGCGATGCCGCAGGCCGTCTGCAAAAGCGGTTCGGTGTCGAAATTTTCCAGTCGGTGGAGCAGGGCCGCGCCCTCGGTGGTGTGGGTCTTGAGGACGGCGAACTCCTCCGGCGTCAGGCGGCCGGGCTTGTTCAGTATCTTCTCGTCGATGGCGATCTTGCCGATGTCGTGCAGGGCCGAGGCGAGAGTGATATTGTCCTGCTCCTCGGAAGAGAGGGAGTATTTATCGGTCTTGCGCAGCAGCTGGGCCATGATCTTCTCGGTCAGGATGCGGATGTGGCGGACGTGGGAGCCGCTCTCACCGTTGCGGAACTCCACGATCTGGCTCAGCACATTGACCAGCATGGTGGTGTTGTGCTCCTGCTTGCGGGTCTGGGCCGACACCATCCGTACCAGACGCCGCTGCTTGGCGTAGAGCCTGATGGTATTGAAAGCCCGGCGGTAGACCGTCCGGGCGTCGAAGGGGCGGCTGATGTAGTCGGAGACGCCCCGCTCGAAGGCCCGGCGGATGATGTCCTTGGAGTCGTCGCTGGAGATCATGATGACCGGGATGTCCTCGATGGAGTGGTCACGGTTCATGGCCGACAGCACATCGAAGCCGTCCAGTACCGGCATATTGATGTCCAGCAGCACCAGTGCGACGTCGCCGGGGTTGTGGCGCAGCTGCTCGAGACAGTCTTCGCCGTTGGAGGCTTCCAGGATGCGGAAGTCGGTCCCCAGTATCTCGGCCAGCAGCATCCGGTTCATCGCGGAGTCGTCGGCGATCAGGATCTGCTGGCGGCTCTGCCTGGGCAGCAGGGTGGCCGGAGCCGACAGCACCGCGCTGGAGCTGGCCACGATGACGGTGTTCTTGTGCTCCTTGGCCTGATACATCAGGCGGCTGGCACAGTGGACGGCAGTCTCCATGGTATCCTCAGCAGTCTGCAGTACGCCGCCGATGCTCAGCGAGAGATGGATGTGAGGGTAGCCGGGGACGCTTGTGGTCTGCACCCGGGCGCGTATCTGCTCGAGTTTGGAGCTTATCTTCTCGATGGGGCAGCCGGGCAGGATGAGCAGGAATTCGTCGCCGCCGTAGCGGATGAGGGTGTCGGTCTGACGGATGCAGTCCCGGATGACCGCCGCCGTCACCTCCAGTGCCAGGTCGCCGGCCTGATGGCCGCAGGAGTCGTTGTAGATCTTGAAATCGTCCAGGTCCATGATGGCGACGCCGAAGGGGCCTTCGAAGCCCTGCACGACGTCCTCATAATAGCGGCGGTTGAAGGCACAGGTGAGGCTGTCGTGGTAGAGCTTGACGTCGTAGCCGGATGCCTCGCTCATCAGTGCTTCGCTGTCCTCCGGGTCGATGGTGGTGCGCCCGGGGGTGCGCTGGACGAGCTCGAGGACATAGGGCCTGCCCTCCACCTCATAGTAGTGGGCCGTGATGTGGGCGATGTCGGTGCCGCAGGATTCCAGACGGCAGGCTTTGCTCTTGGTCGCCAGCGCCAGCTTGGCCGCGCAGTGGCGGGAGAAGGCATTCTTGTTCCGGCAGGCAAAGCAGATGTCCGGCCCGGAAGGGTCGGTGCGTGTGCCTTCGTGGATACTGCTGACAGTATCTGCGTCCAGAAGACGGACGTCCGTATAGAGTTCGCGGCAAACCTCGAGACGGGCCTGCATCTCTTCTCTCGTCATAGAAATTGATACCCCAAACTTTTCGATTCAGAAAGAGAGGCTTCGGCAAAAAAGGACCGAAGCTCTCTTTATTCTTTCATTATACTGGCTGGGATACAAAAATGAAAGAGAATTCAAGCAAATACTCCTGTTTTTTCTCTATCTCTTTTCCACTTCTTTGCCAAAAAGCAGGATGAAGCACACAAAAAACAATGAAATGCCCGGCACAGAGTAAGCAAAATACTCTGTGCCGGGCGGAGATGAGAAAAAGTTTCTTAGTGGTTGGCGGCGCGGTAGATGGCGATCATGTCGTCGAGATCGAGTTTTTTGGCCGAGCCGAGGGCGGAGCCGGAAGCCTCGAGGCAGCGGCGGGCCATCTCGTCGATCTGCGCGTCGGTGGGGTCGATGCCCAGCTCATGGAAGCTGGCGGGCATCCCGATGCTGTGGTAGAAGTCCACCATGGCCTCGATGCCTTTCAGGGCAATCTCCTCGTCGGTGCCGTCGGTGGTCACGCCCATGACGTTCCGGGCAAAGCGGACGAAGCGGGGCAGGCAGTCCTTGTAGACGTACCGCGCCCAGCTGGGCCAGAGGGCGGCGAGGCCCGCGCCGTGGGTCACGTCGAACATGCCGCCCATCTCGTGCTCGAGTTTGTGGGACATAAAGTCGCCGCTGGCGATGCCGCAGCCGGTCAGGCCGTTGTGGGACAGACTGCCCGCCCACATCACCTCGGCCCGGGCCTCGTAGTTGGCCGGGTCGGTGTGGAGGATGACCGCGTTCTTCATCACGGTGCGCAGCAGGCCCTCGGCCAGCGCGTCGGTCAGCTCCATATTGCCGCCATTGGTGAAATAGCGCTCCATGGTGTGCATCATGATGTCGGCGCAGCCGGACTCGGTCTGATAGTCGGGCAGGGTCTTGGTGAGTTCGGGGTCCATGATGGCGAACCTCGGGCGGCTGATGTCGTCGTTGTAGGCCCGCTTCTGGTGGGTGTCCACCCGGGTGATGACGCTGCTGTTGGATGTTTCGCTGCCCGCCGCCGCGATGGTCAGGATGCTGGCCACCGGCAGGCACTTCCTGGCCGTGCGGGTGTGCTCGTACAGCTCCCAGACGTCCTTTTCCGGCTCGGCCAGGCCGTAGGCGATGGCCTTGGCCGTGTCGATGACGCTGCCGCCGCCCACGGCCAGCAGGAAGTCGATGCTGTTCTCTTTGCCGATGCGGATGCCCTCGTAGACCTTGTCGAGGTGGGGGTTCGGCACGACGCCGCCCAGCGTCCAGCTGGAAATGCCGGCCTCGGCCAGAGAATTTTCGGCCCGGTCCAGCACACCGGAGCGGACGGCGCTCTTGCCGCCGTAGACGATGAGGACACGGGTGCCGCCGTATTCGCGCACCAGCGCGCCCACGCGCTGTTCGGTGCCTTTGCCGAAGATGACCCGGGTGGGGGAGTAGAACTCGAAATTGCTTGCCATAGTGGTCTGCCTCCTTGTAAGTGCTGCTTTCTGAGCAAAAGTATACACGAAATAGATTCGAAAATCTACAGGCCCTGAGCCTGCCGCCGCAAAATATCCGGGACAAAACAAAGCCCGCATCCTCCCGGCAGGAAAACGGGAGGATGCGGGCTTCATTGGAAAACATCAGACAAAAAACCTGCCGACTCGAGGCGGTTGCAAGCCCTCAGTCGGCAGGATGCTTACTTCTTCGGAGTCATAGCCTCTTGACCTCGGTTTCTTCATTTTTCGGTCTGTACCGGACGTTTCATAGAAGATTCTCCTTTGAAACGGTGAAGAACGATCAGCAGGGGAATGAATTTCTTAGTACATTGGAATGACCCTTTTCTTAACCGTTGGAGTGCGGGATACGAATCACAGAGATGAATTTCATATTACCACATTCTTTCGGGTTAGATTTGCGAAGGGAGTGTCATTACTTAGTACATCGGAGTTTCTCCTTTAGAGTTATTCAAATAAGACGTTCCGTACAAAAGCTTTCTTCATTGGGATCACCTTCGGCGGATCTATTTGAACGCGAGGGATTTTATTTCACAGACTGTTCTGTTGTTCGCTTTATCGATGCTCAAGAACGGCTCTTGTTGTTGTGTTTTTATACGGGGGAAACATCCCGTTTGTGGTGAGCTTCTGTTTTGCTTCTCAGCGAACCCCGACAGTCTGTGCGTACTGTGCGGGTTCCATATCAACCATCGGTCTTCGCTCCTTTCTGCTTAAAGTCAGCGGGGTTAGCTCTCATTTGAGCTTCTGCTGTACTTCTCTGGTTTCTGGCTTTATTATACACGCGCGGGCGCGGTTTGTCCATTCGCAGAATGCACAATGAATTAGTTATATTTTTTCAAGAAACAACTAAAAAATTGTATTGTTCGCACAAACAGAAGACAGGAACAGACTCCCTGCGCAGTCTGGACGGCCCGCAGGGCCTTTTGTGGGAAACCTCTGCGCAAGAACTGCCAAACTTCTTCCGTGCTATCTTCCGCCGCGGTGAACGGAACGCCCGGTGAGCCTATATTATAAACAGGTAATATTACTTAATAAAGATAAGCTTCTGATGATAGCAGTTTGCGTTTTTATCGCAAGTCAAGAAATTAGTGCAACATCCAAACAGCATATTTGCGATATGCAATTCAACGCTGTTGCTGTTGCATTAAAAAGTTGAATTGCTATAATGCACGAGCAACAGCCGCAAACTGCATATCGCAAAGATGCCGTTTTGACCGGCACTGTTTTTGGAGATCGCGATAAGAAAATTTCATCTATCACACACTTGACAGCTATATGAATTTTATATACCCTATATACATGGAGCGTATAATTCTGCCGGAAGGGTTTCGCTTTACCTCAAAAATGAAACGAACCACCAAGGAAGGACTAAGAATTTGGTCGAGATGGACGGCTTGACTGTGCATTATTAAGCAAGATGCACAACATTCCCGGCTAAGGTGTGAAATAAGATATAACAAAAAGTAGAATATCGACCAAAGGTCTTATCAAACTGCACCAATCGTGCTATGATACCAGACGCAAAGGGCTGCGCTGAGCGCGAAAAGAGGGTGTGTTTCCATAAAAACAAACGCACCTTCTTTGATTTTTAGCACAGCTGCTTTAATAAAAGAAACGAAAGGAGATAGAGTGAAAACGAACGATACCTTTACGCTTCAGGATAAGACTCTGCTCAGAAAGGAGGCAAAGAGATGAACGCATTGACTGCGGCCCTGAAAGAAGAGCTGAATGTGGAGATGATCTCCCTCGGCGGCCTGCAGGTGCCGGAATCCGTGGTGGTCAGCTGGGGCATCATGCTGTTTCTGGTCATCGTCTCCATCCTGCTCACCCGGAACCTCAAGGTGGACCACATCTCCAGGCGGCAGGCCATCCTTGAGCTGGTCGTCACCACCATCGACAACTTCTTCACGAGCCTGCTGGGCGAGCAGGGCAGACGGTATGTGCCTTACCTCATGACGGTGGCTCTCTACATCGCCTGTGCGAACCTCATCGGCGTGTTCGGCATCAAGCCCCCCACGAAGGATCTGAATGTCACCGCTGCGCTGGCGCTCATGAGCATCTGCCTCATCGAGTATTCCGGCGTCCATGCCCGGGGCGGCAAGGGCTTCCTCAAGAGCCTCGCCGCCCCCACCCCCATCATGACCCCCATGAACATCCTCGAGATCGCCATCCGCCCCACCAGCCTGTGTATGCGACTGTTCGGCAACGTGCTGGGCGCTTTCGTCATCATGGAGCTCATCAAGCTGGTGGTCCCGGTGTTCGTGCCGGCCGTCTTCAGCCTGTACTTTGATTTGTTCGATGGTCTCATCCAGACCTATGTCTTTGTCTTCCTCACCTCGCTGTTCATGAAAGAGAGTATTGGTGGAGAAGAGTAAACCTCTCAAAAGCCTCTCCCCTTGGGAGAGGTGTCATCGAAGATGACGGAGAGGGCAAGGATGCTGACAAAAAGCAGAAAACACAGCGATGACCTCGCTCTGACGAAGAAGGTTCTTATCGCTGTATGGAAGCTCTGAGAAAGGCGGCCTGCCCTCTCAGGCGCATTCGCGCCAGCTCCCCCAGAGGGGGAGCCTCAAGAAGAATATTGATTTATAAAGGAGAAATAATTATGAACGGACTCGTAGCTCTGGGCGCTGGTATCGCAGCGCTGACTGGTATCGGCGGCGGCATCGGCATCGGCATTGCCACCGGCAAGGCAACGGAGGCCATCAGCCGCCAGCCGGAAGCTTCCGGTAAGATCCAGACCAACCTGCTGCTGGGTGCAGCTCTGGCCGAAGGTACTGCAATTTTCGGCTTCGTCGTTGCTCTGCTCATCATCCTGTTCCTGGGTTGATAACGGAGGCATGACGAATGCTGACTCTGAATCTGAACCTTCTGTATACAGTCGTCAACATTCTGGTTCTGTTTTTGCTGCTGCGCAAGTTCCTGTACAAGCCTGTCATGAACATCATCGCACAGCGCCAGAAGCAGGTGGATGACGCACTGAACGCCGCCGAGACCTCCAAGCAGGAGGCCGCTGCGGCCCTGAACGACGCGCAGGCAAAGCTGCGCAATGTGGACACCGAGGCTGCTGCCCGCCGCACTGCCTACGAGCAGCAGGCCGAAAAGGACAAGCAGCAGCTGCTGGCTGACGCCCAGCAGCAGGCCGACGCCATCCTGGCCGAGGGCAAAGCTGCCGCCGAAGCCGAGCGCCAGCACAAGCTGCGCCAGGCTGACGCCCAGACCACTGCACTGGCCCGCGCCATGTGCGAGAAGCTGCTGGCCCGCAACCTGAACGAGCAGGACGACGCCCGCCTGCTGGACGACCTGTTGGAGAAAGCGGGGGCTGAAAATGGCAAGTGAATTCAGCACCGAGTTCTTCTCGGCCAACCGCATCGTCAAAGCTGACCTCCGTGCCGCCCGCACCCCCCGCGAGGAGGACCTGGAGCGCATCAAGAAAGAGGTCGCGAAGCTGTACGACGCCACCGAGGTCATCCTGAACGTCACGGTGGACGACAGCCTCCTCTCCGGCTATGTGCTGCAGATCGGCGACCGTGTCTTCGATAACTCCGGCCGCCACGCCATTGACCAGATGATGGCCGACAAGCCCTCTCTGGCCACCCTCAAGACCCGCATCGAGGACTACAAGCCTGCCGCCACCAGCGAAGAGGGCGGCGTGGTCATCTCCTCCGCCGACGGCATCGTGGAAGTGGAAGGCATGGACCGCGCCGTCTACGGCGAGATCGTCACCTTCGAGAATGGCGCCAAGGGCATGGTGGAGAGCGTCGAGCCGGGCCGTCTGGGCATCATGCTCTTCGACGGCGCTGAGACCGTCGGCGTCGGCACCATGGTCACCCGCAGCGGCAAGCGCGCCGGCATCCCGGTGGGCGACGGCTTCCTTGGCCGCGTCATCGACCCGCTGGGCGAGCCCATCGACGGCAAAGGCCCCATCGAGGCTGTGGGCTACAACCCCATCGAGAAGCAGGCCCCCGGCATCCTCGAGCGCCAGAGCGTGGATACGCCGCTCCACACCGGCATCCTCGCCATCGACTCCATGTTCCCCATTGGCCGCGGTCAGCGTGAGCTGATCATCGGCGACCGCCAGACCGGCAAGACCTCTATCGCCACCGATGCCATCCTGAACCAGAAGGACACCGGCGTGCTCTGCATCTACGTCGCCATCGGCCAGAAGGCTTCTTCCATCGCCCGCGTGGCCGAAGACCTGAAGAAGCACGGCGCCATGAGCTATACCACCATCGTGGCGGCTACCGCTTCCGACAGCGCCCCGCTGCAGTACATCGCACCTTACGCCGGTACGGCACTGGCCGAGTATTTCATGGCGCAGGGCAAGAGCGTCCTCATCGTCTACGATGACCTCTCCAAGCACGCGGTGGCCTACCGTGCCATCTCCCTGCTGCTCCGCCGCTCTCCGGGCCGTGAGGCTTACCCCGGCGATGTCTTCTATCTGCACTCCCGTCTGCTGGAGCGCTCCTGCCGCATGAGCGACGCACTGGGCGGCGGCTCCATCACCGCGCTGCCCATCGTTGAGACTCAGGCAGGCGATGTGTCCGCTTACATCCCCACCAACGTCATCTCCATCACCGACGGTCAGATCTTCCTCGAGAGCGCTCTGTTCAACGCCGGCAACCGCCCGGCTGTCAACGTGGGCCTGTCCGTCTCCCGTGTCGGCGGCGCAGCCCAGACCAAGGCCATGAAGAAGGCCAACGCCAACCTGCGTATCGAGCTGGCCCAGTACAAGGATATGGAGTCCTTCGCGCAGTTCAGCTCCGATCTGGACGCCGAAACCCGCCATCAGCTCGAGCACGGCAAGGCTCTGACCGAGATGCTCAAGCAGCCGCTCTATCAGCCCAAGACCGACGCCGAGCAGGTGGTCACCCTTGTGCTGGCTTCCCACGGGATGCTGGACGAAGTGCCTCTCGCTGAGCAGCGGGCGCGCACCGCTGCCTTTGTTCGCCAGTTCCATGCAGATGTGTCCGGCACGATGGATGCCATCACGGCCACCGGCAAGCTCACTCCCGAGCAGACCGACACCATCCTGAACGCATGGAAGGCCTACGAGGGAGGCGAGAGTCATGGCGTCCAGTAAGCTGCTGAAAGAGCGCATCGAGAGTATTCAGGATACCCGCAAGATCACGAACGCGATGTATCTGATCTCTTCCTCCAAGCTGCGCAAGGCACGCAAGAACTACCAGAACGTCCTGCCCTACTTCACCCGCATGAGAGACACCATCTCCCGTGTCGTCCCCCATCTGCCCGACGAGCCGGTGCATCCGTTCTTCCACGAGCGGCAGAGAGAGGACGGCGATCCCCGCCGCGCCTATCTGGTGCTGACGGCAGACAAGGGCATGGCAGGCTCTTTCAACCAGAACGTGCTGAAGCTCCTGCTGGAAAAGGCTGAGAGGAACGACCGTTTCTATGTCATCGGTCAGGTGGGCTACCGCGCCCTCCGCAAAGACCCACGCCTGGTGCAGGAGTTCCAGTACGGCGCGACCGCCCCGTCGCTGCAGCGCGCCCGTGACATCACGGTGGACGCCATCGACGACTTCAAGTCGGGCAAACTGGATGAGATCTATCTTATCTACACCAAGATCCAGAACGCGCTCACCAGTGAGCCGGTCATGGTGCGTCTGCTGCCGCTGGACCGCGAACATCTGCAGCCCGCCCCCAAGGGTCTGGGCGACCCCCGCGGCGAAGTCGAGCTGGTGCCGGACGCATGGACCGTGTTCGAGCAGACCGCTCCTATCTATATGCACGGCATGATCTTCGGTGCCATGACCGAGAGCTTCTGCGCAGAGCAGAGCGCCCGCATGACCGCCATGGATTCGGCCACCAAGAGCGCCAACGATATGATACGCGACTTGCAGCTGGAATATAACCGCACCCGCCAGGGCTCCATCACACAGGAGATCACCGAGATCATCGGCGGCGCGTCTGCGGTGAAATCACAAGAATAACTTTTCCGCATAGCCTCCCCTCGCCAGGGGAGGCGGCACGACGCCAGTCGTGACGGAGAGGTTGACACATCTAATAAACGAGGCAAATCTATGATACAGGGAAAAATTATTCGCGTGGCCGGCCCTGTGGTGGACGTGCAGTTCACCGCAGGCCGACTGCCTGCCCTGCAGGAAGCGCTGACCGTGACCGCAGAAGGCACCGAGCGCACGATGGAGGTGGCGCAGCACGTCAACGAATCGACGGTGCGCTGCATCATGCTCTCGGCCAGCGAAGGTCTGGGCAAGGGTATGGAAGTCACCGCCACCGGCCACGGCTTGACTGCCCCGGTGGGCGAGGCCACGCTGGGCCGTATGTTCGACCCGCTGGGCCGCCCCATCGACGGCAAGGGCTCTGTGGACGATGTGCCACACTGGCCCATCCACCGCAAGGCCCCCAGCTTTGCAGAGCAGAAGCCCGCTACTGAGATTTTGGAAACGGGCATCAAGGTCATCGACCTGCTGGCCCCCTACGCCAAGGGCGGCAAGATCGGTCTGTTCGGCGGCGCAGGCGTCGGCAAGACCGTCCTGATCCAGGAACTTATCCACAACGTGGCCACCGAGCACGGCGGCTACTCCATCTTCACCGGCGTCGGCGAGCGCTCCCGTGAGGGCTGCGACCTCTGGGGCGAGATGAACGCCTCCGGCGTCCTGAACAAGACCGCGCTGGTCTTCGGCCAGATGAACGAGCCCCCAGGAGCCCGTATGCGGGTGGCGGAAACCGGCCTGACCATGGCCGAGTATTTCCGCGAGGAGACCCACAAGGACGTGCTGCTTTTCATCGACAACATCTTCCGTTTCGTGCAGGCCGGCTCTGAGGTCTCCGCTCTGATGGGCCGTATGCCCTCGGCTGTCGGCTATCAGCCCACGCTGGCCAACGAGCTGGGCGCTCTGCAGGAGCGTATCACCTCCACCCGCGACGGCTCCATCACCTCGGTGCAGGCCGTCTACGTCCCCGCAGATGACCTGACCGACCCCGCCCCCGCTACCACCTTTGCACATCTGGACGCAACCACCGTCCTGAGCCGTAAAATCGTCGAGCAGGGCATCTATCCCGCTGTGGACCCGCTGGCTTCCACCTCCCGCATTCTGGAAGCTGACATCGTGGGCGAAGAGCACTACCGCGTGGCCCGCAAGGTGCAGGCAACGCTGCAGCGCTATCAGGAGCTGCAGGACATCATCGCCATTCTGGGCATGGACGAGCTGGGCGAGGAAGACAAGCTCACCGTTACCCGTGCGCGTAAACTGCAGAAGTTCCTGTCCCAGCCCTTCTCGGTGGCTGAGAACTTCACCGGCCTGCCCGGCAAATATGTGCCGCTGGCCGAGACGGTCAAGGGCTTTGCCGCCATCGTGGACGGCAAGTGCGACGACCTGCCCGAGTGGGCCTTCTTCAACGTGGGCACCCTCGACGACGCCCGCAAGAAGGCAGCGGACAAGCTGGCGGAGGAAAAAGGCGGTGAGGCCTGATGAACAGCTTCATCCTCAACATCACGGCTTCCAGCGGTGAGTTCTATCAGGGCAGCTGCGAGAGCATGGTGCTGCCCGTGAAGGACGGCGTCTACGGTGTTCAGGCCGGCCACAGCCCGGTGCTGGTGGCTATCCACATGGGGATGCTCAAGTTCACTGTGGACGGTGAGACCCGCGAGATCCTGGTCGGCGACGGCATCGCTGAGGTGACGCCCACCTTCGTGCTTCTGCTGGTGGACAGCGCCGAGCGCCCCGAGGACATCGACAAGAACCGTGCCGAGGCTGCCCGCATCCGCGCCGAAGAGCGCCTGCAGCATAAGCAGAGCATGCACGAGTATTACCAGACCAAGATCGCTCTGGACCGCGCCATGCAGCGTCTGCAGATCGCTGCGAAGTATAAGCGTTAAAACTTCCTTTCTATAGCAGTTTGCGTTTTTAATGCACAAGCAACATCCGCAAACTGCATATCGCAAATATGCCGTTTCGATAGGCACTATTTTTGAAAATTGCGATAAACGATATTTCTCCATTTTTCTCCATAAACAAAGCACCCCACCCTGCCGTATATCGCGGTAAGGCGGGGCGTTTTGCGTTTCTTTTGACAGAGAGGGAGGAAAGTGGTATGATTCTGGTATCCCCAAAGAAAAGACGGCCCGCATGGGAAATGCGGAGCCGCCGGAGTCCGTGGCAGACGGATATGACGAACAGCAGAGAGCCGTATAGGCAGAAAGGGTCGTTATGACATTTATGACAATCCCTGCGGCAAGCATCGCAGGCATGGTGTTTTCCCTTGTCGTCTCCTTCGCACTTCCCATAGGCCTCTTTGTTTACGCAAAGAAGAAGCTGGGTGCGAAGACTGCACCGTTCTTTATCGGGTGCGGCGTTTTCTTCGTGATGGTGCTGATGCTGGAAGCTGCCATCCATCGCATCGTGTTCCGGCTGGCCGGAGAAGCGCTGACCGGAAGCGTGATCCTATACGCAGTCTATGGCGGCCTGATGGCAGCTCTTTTTGAAGAGACCGGTCGTTACATCGCCATGAGGTTTCTGGTGAAGCCGCTGGATTTTCCGAATGCCTTTATGTATGGTGCCGGACACGGCGGCGTGGAGGCAATGCTTCTGTGCGGCGTGGCATCGATCAGCAACATCGCAAGTGCCGTGATGATAAATTCCGGCACCATGTCTGCACAGCTGGCGACTCTTGACGCAGAGAAGGCGGCAGACACGGCAGCGGCTCTTTCGGCGCTGTGGACGACACCGAGCTTGACGTTTTTTGCAGGCGGCATAGAGCGGATCATTGCGGTGGTGCTCCATCTGAGCCTGTCGATTCTGGTGTTCCAGTCCATCCGCAAAAAGGCCCCCATGGAGCTGGTGCGGGCCTACCTGTTCCACTTTGTCATCGACTCGCTGTCCGTTCTGCTCAGTGCAGTGGCATCTGTCTGGGTGGTGGAGCTTGTCACTGCACTCGTGACCGGCGGGGCTGTCCTAATGGCAAGGTATGCCTGCATGGAAGAGTGAACGCGCGGAAATATTCTTGATATGTAGTATATAAAAGTCCCCTCTTCGTCATTGGAGCAAGAACCGTGACGAAGAGGGGACTTTCGCTTTCTGTTACTTTTTCTCGTGGTCGGCCCATCCGCTGGACTGGATGACTTCGCCGTCCGGGGTACACCAGAGGGCCTCCACGCCGTCGAGGGATTCGATGAGCTTCTGGCCATCCTCAAGGGACATACAGAACAGGCCGGTGGTGAGGCAGTCGGCTTCGCCGGAGTCGGGGGAGAGGACGCTCACGCTGTCAAAGTAGCGGGCGGGCCAGAGGGTGTCCGGGTCGATGAGGTGATGGTAGCGCACACCGTCCACGACGTAGTACCGCTGGTAGTTGCCGCTGGTGACGAGAGCCATGTCGCTCATGTTGACACCGGAGACGTAGGAAGAGCTGGCGGTGTAGACGTCCGAGGCGTTCCACGGGTTCTCCACGCCGCCCGACCACTGGGAGCCGTCGGGCTTCGTGCCGATGGCGCGGAGGTTGCCGCCCACGCTGATGAGAGCGCTTTTCAGGCCCCGGGCCTCAGCGGCCTGTGCCACCATCTCCACGGCGTAGCCCTTGCCCACACTGCCCACGTCGAGGGACATATCCGGGTCGGAGAGATAGACGGTCCTGGCGTTTTCGTCGATGACGAGGTTGGAGATGTCGCAGTGCCGGGCGGCGGCATCCAGCGCCTCCTGTTCGGGCAGCTTGTTGTCCGTCTCGTTCGTGTTGGCTTCGGCGGCCTCGCGGTAGTCGTGCCAGATGCGGAGGACGCTGCCCATGGCGATGTTCAGCTTGCCGTTTGTGGTGTCGTACATCTGCCGGGCCAGTTCCAGCATCCCGAGGATCTTATCATCCACCTGAACGGGGGCGACGCCGGCATTGTCGTTGATGGTCTTGACATTCACCACGCCGTCATAATCGTTGTAGATGTCGTAGAGACGGTGGTATTCCAGCAAGTCGGCGTGGAGGGCGTCCATCTGACGGGAGAACTCCTCCTCGCTGTCGCAGTAGGCGATGACCTGCGTGACAGTGTCGAAGGCATCGTAGAAGATGGTGCTGTACCGCTGGGCGTCGGCGCTCACGCCCGAAGAGGCGGGTTTCTGGGCCGAGCCGCAGGCGGTGAGGACGCCGAGGCAGAGCGCCCCGGTCAGCAGAGCGGAAACGAAACGCTTGATGCTCATGCCTGCTCCTTTGCCGCAGTGGTGAAGGAGGCATGCTCTTCCGACAGGTGGGCCAGCAGGTCGCCGAAGACCCAGTTCTTGTTGGACGGGGTGACTACGGCCTTGAGGGGGATGTTCACCTGTGCCTGCTTCATGAGGTCCAGCAGGGTGTCGAGGTCCTTTTCCTTGAAGTTTGCCAGCACCAGTGCGGGAGGGTAAGCACCCGGTTCCAGCACGAGGGTGCGGGAGGCTTTCATCTCCACCTCGCCCAGCAGCTGGGCAACGGTCTTGCCAGCATCGGCAGGGGAGACGGGAAGCAGCTTCATGCCGAAGGCGGGAGCCATCCCCTCGAGGATGCCCCGGTCGGCGGCGGACAGGTTCCAGCCCAGCGCCAGCGGGACGCCGGCGTTCTGGTTGCGTGCGATATGTGCTTTCATAGTGTGAACCTCTTTCTTTCAGAGTGAAGTTTTTGTAAATATACTATAGTATAGCACAGATAACAGGAAAAGAAAACGACTGCCGACCCTTTTTGCAAAGCGGGCAGCAGTCGAACAAGAAAGACGCTATTGTATTTTGTCAAAAATTGTGATATTCTGAAACTGCCGTCAGAAAAGGCGGCAGGCACTGTCTGCAAATGCAGGTGGTCACGCTCCTCCGGCGAAGCGCCAGTGGAGACGAAAATCTTTTTGCTTCCCCTGACGCGAGAGCGAAAGGGGGGATGTTCCATGACGTTTGAACAGGTCGTATTGTTGCTTACGCTTCTCGGCGGGGCAATCTACATTACCTTTGAGATCAGCTGGACCATTTTTAACAACAAAAAGAAATGACCGCCTCTGCCCTCAGAAAGCAAGCGGTCATTCTTTTAACCTAATGCCGGAAGAGCGCTGACCATTTGTGGGACAGTGCCTTCTTTATTTGTAGTATAATCGTTTCAGCGTGAATTGTCAACGCTGAAAGCGTAACTTAGTTCATCTTCTTGCCGAAGAACTCCACTTCCTTACGGATGAAGCCCATCAGCTCATCGAACTGGTCGGGGGTCAGGCTCTGTGCGCCGTCGCACTTGGCCTTGGCGGGGTCGTTGTGGACTTCGATCATCAGGCCGTCGGCACCGGCGGCGACAACGGCCTTGGCCAGCTGAGGCACCATCCATGCGTGGCCGCAGGCGTGGCTGGGGTCTACGATGACGGGCAGGTGGGTCATCTTATGAAGCATGACCACGCCGGCGAGGTCGAGGGTGTTGCGCATACTGGTCTCAAAGGTGCGGATGCCGCGCTCGCAGAGGATGACGTTCTCATTGCCCTCGGCCATGATGTACTCGGCGCTCATGACGAACTCCTCGAGAGTGTTGGCGAGGCCGCGCTTGAGCAGGACAGGCTTTTTCTGACGGCCTACAGCCTTGAGCAGTTCGAAGTTCTGCATATTGCGGGCGCCCACCTGGATGAGGTCTACGTTCTCGAAGAGGGGCAGATGCTCGGTGTTCATGATCTCGGTGACGATGGGAGAGCCGGTGGCACGGCGGGCCAGCTTGAGCAGGTCGAGACCTTCGCTGCGCATCCCCTGGAAGGAGTAGGGGGAAGTGCGGGGCTTGAACGCACCGCCGCGCAGCAGGGAAGCACCGGCTGCCTTGACGCGCTGGGCGCAGTAGGTGATCTGCTCCTCGCTCTCGATGCTGCAGGGGCCGGCGATGACGGCAAAGCTGCCGCCGCCGATCTTCACGCCCTCCACGTCGATGACGCTGTCATCCGGGTGAAACTTGCGGTTGGCCTTCTTGTAGGGCTCCGACACGCGGCGGCAGGTCTCGACCACGGGGTTTGCCAGCACCCAGCTCTCCGCGATGGCCTTGGTGTCGCCGATGAGGCCGAGGATGTGGGTGTCGCTGCCCTTGGAGTCGTTGATCTGCAGGCCCATGCCTTCCAGCTCGGTGCAGAATTCATGGACTTTCTCTTTGGGGGCGTCCTGTTTGAGTACGATGATCATGGCGGGTTCTCCTTTTCCTGTTCTGGTACGGCAGGGGAGATGAGGCCGCCTTGCCGTTGATGTTTCCGTATTGCAAACTTCAGTATCGTGAAGTGATTGAGCATGGACATAGCATAGCACTTCAGTTTCATGAAGTCAATAGTCTTTCCGAAATTTTTTGAATTTTGGGAGAGAAAGTGGTAAAATAAAGTAGCCCTCTCAGTCTGCTTCGCAGACAGCTCCCCCAAAGGGGGAGCTGTCGAGCAGAGCGAGACTGAGAGGGCCATCCTAACAATTATAGAGGTCTTACATATGGGCAAAGAAGCAAAAACCAACGCCATGCGCATTCTGGAGCGGGCCAAGGTGGCCTACACCGCGCATGAATATCCCCACGAAGAGGGTGTGGCTGTGGACGGCGTGACTGTCGCCGCCAGCATCGGCGAAGACCCTGCCTGCGTCTACAAGACGCTGGTGACGCAGGGGAACAGCAAGAACTACTTCGTCTTCGTCATCCCGGTGGCGGCGGAGCTGGATCTGAAAGCCGCCGCCCGCAGCGTGGGCGAAAAGAGCGTGGCGATGATACACGTCGCTGACATCAACAAAGTCACCGGCTATGTCCGGGGCGGCTGCAGCCCGGTGGGCATGAAAAAGCAGTACACCACTGTCTTCGATGAGAGCGTGCTGAGCCAGCCGAAGGTCTACGTTTCCGGCGGGCGCATCGGTACGCAGGTCTGCTGCGCTCCTGCCGACCTCATCAAGGCCGCACGGGCGACTACGGCAAAGATCATCTTCTGAAAGCCTGGTACGATAAACCCACCGCGCAGCGATAAGCAGACGTTTGGTCAGAGAGATATTAGCGCTGTGCAGAGGCTTTGTCTTTGGCATCCCTGCCCTCTCAGGCGCTTCGCGCCAGCTCTCCCAAGGGGAGAGCCTTTAAGAGGATATTTATTATAAAAAGTTTTTCTGAGAAGTCGTACTTAAAAAGAAAAACAGTGTCGAAACTGCACAAAATTTTTGAAAGTTTTTTGACAGCAGGGAACACAAGGGAAAATTTGTCCGAACGCTCTTTGCAAAGGCGTTTTTTTGCCGTATACTGTAGTCAGACGGCGGACGGAAGAGCGCATGAACTCTTTTTTCAGCCGGAGAAGAACAGCGTGGACAACGAGGTTTGCGGAGGATGAGCAGAATGCGAAATGAGCTGCTGGGTACCATGTGCCGTCCCGGTACGGGAATGCATCAGGGGCTCCGTGTAACCTGCTGCGGGTCCAGTCTGTCCAGAATGAAATAAAAGGCCGTGGTGTAAGTGCATCACAGCCTTTTTTGTTTTTCGTCGCGGGAGATAGAGAAAGAGAGGTTGGATACAGATGATTCGTAAAGTGGCAGTCATTATGGGTTCGGACAGCGACTGGCCGGTGGTGAAAGGTGCCTGCGCCCAGCTCAAGGCGCTGGACATCCCCTTTGAGGCACATATCCTGTCGGCCCACCGCACCCCTGCCGAGGCAGCGGAGTTTGCCAAGAATGCCAGGGCCAACGGCTTCGGCGTCATCCTCTGCGCAGCAGGCATGGCGGCCCATCTGGCCGGTGCGTTTGCCGCAAACACCACCCTGCCGGTCATCGGCATCCCGATGAAGGGCGGCGCGATGGACGGCCTGGACGCTCTGCTGGCCACCGTCCAGATGCCCAGCGGCATCCCGGTGGCCACGGTGGCCCTGAACGGCGCGAAGAACGCCGCCTGGCTGGCTGCTGAGATCCTGGCCCTCGGCGATGAGGCGCTGGCTGCGAAGCTGGATGCGGAGCGCGCCGCCATGGCCCGGCAGATCGCGGCCAAGGAAGAAAAACTGCAGAAAGAGATCGAGGAACTGTAATGTCTGATTTTGCATACCCGCTTCACGAAGAGTGCGGCGTTTTCGGCATCTATGACCGTGCCGGCACCGAGGACGTGGCCGCTGCCGCCTACTCGGCCCTGTACGCGCTGCAGCATCGCGGACAGGAGAGCTGCGGCATCGCCGTGAACGACGACGGTGTCATCAACGGCCACCGGGACCTCGGCCTTGTCAATGAGGTGTTCACCCCGGCGGTGCTGGGCTCGCTGGCAAAGCCCACGGCCCACATGGCCACCGGCCATGTCCGCTACGCTACCTCCGGCAGCCGCGTCCGGGCCAACGCCCAGCCCATGATCGTCCGCCATGGCCGGGGTACCATGGCCCTCTGCCACAACGGCAATCTGACCAACGCTCTGGAGCTGCGCCGCCAGCTGGAAAACGAGGGTGCCATCTTCCATGGTTCCTCCGATACCGAGGTCATCTGCTACCTCGTCACCCGCAACCGCCTGCGGATGGGCAGCATCGAGATCGCCATCAGCAAGACGATGGACGTCCTCGAAGGCGCTTACAGCCTCGTGGTCATGTCGGCCACTAAGCTTATCGCGGTCCGTGACCCCCGCGGTTATCGCCCTCTCTGCATCGGCACCCTGCCGGGCGGCGGCTACGTCTTTGCCAGCGAGAGCTGCGCATTGGATGCCGTGGGCGCGACCCTGCTGCGGGACGTGGAGCCCGGCGAGATCGTCATCACCGACACCAAGACCGGTGAGCTGCGCTCCATCAAAGACCACTGCGGCCGTCCCGACCGCCAGATGTGTGTCTTCGAGTTCATCTATTTCGCCCGCCCCGACAGCATCATCGAGGGCAGCTCGGTGCATGAGGCCCGCAAGCAGGCTGGCCGCTTCCTGGCTCAGGAGCACCCCGTGGAGGCCGATGTGGTCATCGGTGTGCCGGACTCCGGCCTTGACGCCGCCCTTGGCTACTCTCAGGAGAGCGGCATCCCCTACGGCATCGGCTTTATTAAAAATAAGTACATCGGCCGCACCTTCATCCAGGGCAGCCAGAAGCAGCGCGAGAACAGCGTCCGCATCAAGCTGAACGCCGTGACCAGCACCGTCAAGGGCAAGCGGGTCGTGCTGGTGGATGACTCCATCGTGCGCGGCACCACCTCTGCCCGCATCATCAAGCTGCTGCGGGACGCCGGAGCAAAGGAAGTCCACTTCCGCGTTTCGGCACCCCCCTTCAAATATCCCTGCTACTTCGGCACCGACATCCCCGACCAGAAGCTTCTGGTCGCTACCGGCCGCACGGTGGACCAGATCAACGAGATCATTGGCGCCGACACGCTGGGCTACCTCTCCACGGAGCACGTCGTCCAGCTGGCCCAGAACGCCAACTGCGGCTTCTGCACCGCCTGCTTCACCGGCAAATACGCTGTGAAGCCGGAAGAGGTGCTTTCCACCGATATTCATGAACGCCACCTGAATGACCGTCCCAAGGACGAGAAAAAGTTAGGAGAGTAACAATGGAAAAGAGCTATTCGGAAAGCTATGCAGCCGCAGGTGTGGACATCACCGCCGGCTATCGTTCGGTCGAACTCATGAAGCAGTATGTGGCCCGCACCATGAACGAGCACTGCATCGGTGGTCTGGGCGGCTTCGGCGGCCTGTTTGAGCTGGACTGCACCGGCTACAAGCACCCCGTCCTCATCTCCGGCACCGACGGCGTCGGCACCAAGCTGAAGATCGCCATGATCATGGACAAGCACGACACTATCGGCATCGACTGCGTGGCGATGTGCGTCAATGACGTCATCTGCGCCGGTGCAAAGCCGCTGGTCTTCCTCGACTACATCGCCTGCGGCCGCAACATCCCCGAGAAGATCGCCGAGATCGTCAAGGGCGTGTCCGAGGGCTGCGTCCAGGCCGACTGCTCTCTGGTGGGCGGCGAGACCGCTGAGCACCCGGGCATGATGCCGGAGGACGAGTACGATCTGGCCGGCTTCACCGTGGGCGTTGTGGACAAGGAAAAGATCCTCGATAACGAGACCATGAAGCCCGGCGATGTCATCATCGCCCTGCCCTCCACCGGCGTCCATTCCAACGGCTTCTCGCTGGTGCGCAAAATTTTTGACATCGACGGCGACCCCGCCGTCCTGAAGACGGCCCCCGCAGAGCTGGGCGGCAAGACCCTCGGCGAGGCCCTGCTGGCCCCCACCAGGATCTACGTCAAGCCGGTGCTGAAGGTGCTGGAGGAAGTGGACGTCAAGGGCATCTCTCACATCACCGGCGGCGGCTTCTACGAGAATATCCCCCGCAGCCTGAAGAAGGGCTGCTGCGCCCGCATCAAGAAGGAGGACGTCCGCACCCCGGCCCTCTTCTACCTGATGCAGAAGACCGGCAGCATCTCTGAGCACGATATGTTCAACACCTTCAATATGGGCGTCGGCATGGTGCTGACTGTCCCCGCTGAGCAGGCCGACAAGGCACTGGAGATCCTCCATGCCAACGGCGAGCCGGAGGCTTACCGTCTGGGCGTCATCGCAGAAGGTGAGGGTGTCGAGCTGTGCTGAACATTGCAGTGTTAGTGTCCGGCGGCGGCACCAATTTGCAGGCGCTGCTGGACAGCGAGGCCCGGGGCGAGAACCCCAGCGGCAAGATCAGGCTTGTCGTGGCCTCCAAACCCGGCGTCTACGCGCTGGAGCGCGCCGCCAAGGCGGACGTCGAGGGTGTGGTGGTCCGCCGGAAGGATCACGCTTCCAGTGAGGATTTTGACGCCGCACTGCTGAAAACGCTGAAAGAACATAACATTGACCTTGTGGTCTTGGCGGGCTTTTTGTCCGTGTTAGGCCCCAGCGTCATCGAGGCCTATCCCCGCCGCATCCTGAATATCCACCCCGCCCTCATCCCGTCCTTCTGCGGGCCGGGAATGTACGGCCTGCGTCCCCACGAGGCCGCGCTGGCCCGGGGCTGCAAGGTGACGGGCGCTACCGTCCACTTCGTCAATGAGGAGTGCGACGGCGGGCCTATCCTGCTGCAGAAGGCCGTGGACATCCTGCCCGGCGACACCCCCGAGGTGCTGCAGAAGCGTGTGATGGAGCAGGCTGAATGGAAGCTGCTGCCGAAGGCTGTGGCAATGGTGTGCAGCGGAGAGATAAAGTAAAGGACAGCAGGGCGTTGTTTCAGCCTCTCCCTTTGGGAGAGGTGTCACCGAAGGTGACGGAGAGGGCAAGGACGCTGCCCGATGTAAACGGGCTTGCCCTCTCAGGCGCTTCGCGCCAGCTCCCCCAAAGGGGGAGCCAAAAGCGCTCTTGATAAAGGAGAATAACAATGGAGAAAATCAACCTGAACGAATATCTGGCCGCGAACGAGTACCCCGGCCGCGGCATCGCCGTGGCAAAGGCCCCGGATGGCCGTCAGATGTTCATCGGCTATTTCATCATGGGCCGCAGCGAGAACAGCCGCAACCGCGTCTTCGACCCGGTGCCGGAGCGCGGCGGCATCTGCACCATGGCTGCCGACTCGGCCAAGCTCGAGGACCCCAGCCTCATCATCTATAACCCCGTGCTGACCCTCGGCAAGACCCATATCGTCACCAACGGCGACCAGACCGACACCATCTTTGACGAGATGAGCCGGGGCAAAAGTTTCGCCGACGCCCTGCGCACCCGCACCTTTGAGCCGGACGAGCCCAACTACACCCCCCGCATCTCCGCTGTGGTGTACGCAGACGGCAGCTACCAGATGAGCATCCTCAAGTCTGCCGACGGCAACGGCGAGAGCGTCCAGCGCTATTTCTTCGACTACCCCCAGCCCGTGGCCGGTGAAGGCCACTTCATCAGCACCTACAAGCACAACGGCAACCCTATCCCCAGCTTTGAGGGGGAGCCGCTCCGCTTTGCCTGCCCCCGCACCATCGGCGACTTCGCCCACGGCCTGTGGCAGAACCTGAACCCCGACAACAAAGTCAGCCTCTTCGCCCGGGTCATCGACCTGGAGACCGGCGAGAGCGGCGACATGATCTTCAACAAATACGACGCTGTGTGCAGCGACCTCGACGACCCTGAGGAGCCGGAGCTGCTGCCCGAAGAGCTGGAACTGCTCAAAAAGCTCGACGCCGAGGAAGAATAACCTAAGACACAAGGAGGATGCACCAATGAATGAACTCGCACTGAAGTACGGCTGCAACCCCAACCAGAAGCCCAGCCGCATCTATATGGAGGATGGCTCTGACCTGCCCGTCACCGTTCTGAACGGCAAGCCCGGCTACATCAATTTTCTGGATGCCCTGAACTCCATCCAGCTGGTGAAGGAGCTGAAGGAGGCCTGCGGCCTGCCCGCTGCCGCTTCTTTCAAGCACGTCTCCCCGGCCGGCTCAGCTCTCGGTCTGCCTCTGAGCGAGGTGGAGCGGAAGATGTACCACATCGCCCCGGACATGGAGCTTTCGCCGCTGGCCTGCGCTTATGCCCGCGCCCGCGGTGCGGACCGGATGTCCTCCTTCGGCGACTGGATCGCCCTCTCCGACGTCTGCGATGTGCCGACTGCAAAGCTCATCCAGCACGAAGTGTCTGACGGCATCATCGCCCCGGGCTATGAGCCGGAGGCACTGACCATCCTCGCCGGCAAGAAGAAGGGCAATTACAACGTGGTGGCCATCGACCCGGCCTACAAGCCGAACCCCGTGGAGCACAAGCAGGTCTACGGCATCACCTTCGAGCAGGGCCGCAACGAGCTGGCCATCAACGCCGACACCATGCTGACCAACTGGGTCACCGAGAACAAGACCGTGACCGAGGAGCAGAAGCGCGACCTCATCATTGCCCTCATCACCCTGAAATACACCCAGTCCAACAGCGTCTGCTACACCGCAGGCGGCCAGACCATCGGCGTGGGCGCCGGCCAGCAGAGCCGCATCCACTGCACCCGTCTGGCAGGCCAGAAGGCCGACAACTGGCAGCTGCGCCATATGCCGAAGGTGCTGGAGCTGCCCTTCCGTGACGATGTGGCAAAGCCCAACCGCGACAACGCCATTGATGTTTACATCGGCGACACCCCCGAGGACGTCATCGGTGACGACGTCTGGGCCGAGACCTTCACCCGTCAGCCCGAGCCGCTGACCGCTGAGGAAAAGAAAGAGTACCTGAGCCACGTCACCGGCGTCTGCCTCGGCTCGGATGCATTCTTCCCCTTCGGCGACAACATCGAGCGCGCACGCCGTTCCGGCGTGACGGCCATCGTCCAGCCCGGCGGCTCCATCCGCGACCAGCAGGTCATCGACACCTGCAACAAGTACGGCATCGCAATGGCATTCTGCGGCATCCGGCTGTTCCATCACTAAAAAGCCTCTCCCTTTGGGAGAGGTGTCACCGGAGGTGACGGAGAGGGCAAGGACGCTGAAAAAATCCGCAGGCACGGCGATAATATCGCTCTGACAAAGAGTCTGCCTATCGCTGTGCGGCGGCATTGTCGTACCGGGCTTGCCCTCTCAGGCGCTTGCGCGCCAGCTCTCCCAAAGGGAGAGCCTTCTGCGAAGGGAAAATGTCAGAAAAACAATAACCTGTTTGGGAGGTTATAAAAATGGCAAAAAAAATTCTGGTCGTTGGCGGCGGCGGACGCGAGCACGCCATCATCAAGGCATTGAAGAAGAGCCCCGACTGCGGCGAAGTCTGGTGTGCGCCCGGCAACGGCGGCATCGGCTATGACGCCCACTGCGTCAACATCAAGGCCACCGACGTGGAAACGATGGTCGGCTTTGCAGAGACGGAAAAGTTCGACTACGTCGTGGTGGCTCAGGACGACCCGCTGGCACTGGGCATGGTGGATGCGCTGGCGGCAGTCGGCATCCCGGCTTTCGGCCCGGACAAGGCCGCTGCCCGCATCGAGGCATCCAAGGTCTTTTCGAAAGACCTCATGAAGAAGTACGGCATCCCCACCGCAAAGTATGAGACCTTCGACGACCCCGCCAAGGTCATGGAATACATCAAGGCTGAGGGCAAATACCCCGTGGTCATCAAGGCCGACGGCCTTGCACTGGGCAAGGGCGTACTCATCTGCGAGAACGAAGAGCAGGCCGCCGAGGGCGTCAAGGAGATCATGCTGGACAAAAAGTTCGGCGCTTCCGGCAACCACGTTGTGGTGGAAGAGTTCCTCACCGGCCCTGAGGTCAGTGTGCTGAGCTTCACCGACGGTAAGGTGGTCAAGCCCATGGTGTCCTCCATGGATCACAAGCGCGCCAACGACCACGACACCGGCCTGAACACCGGCGGCATGGGTACCGTCGCGCCGAACCCCTATTACACTCCGGCCATCGCTGCCGAGTGCATGGAGAAAATTTTCCTGCCCACCATCAAGGCCATGAACGCTGAGGGCTGCCCCTTCAAGGGCTGCCTCTACTTCGGCCTGATGCTCACCCCGGACGGCCCGAAGGTCATCGAGTACAACTGCCGCTTCGGCGACCCTGAGACTCAGGTGGTGCTGCCCCTGCTGGAAAGCGACCTGCTCAAGGTCATGACCGCCTGCACCGAGGGGACGCTGGCCGACACCGAGGTCAGGTTCTCCGACGGCGCTGCCGCCTGCGTCATCCTCGCTTCCGGCGGCTACCCGGTGGCCTATGAGAAGGGCAAGCCCATCACCGGCCTCGTGGACGGCCAGCTGCCCGATGAGCCGAACGTCACGGTCTACCACTCCGGCACGGCCATCACCGAGGACGGCCAGCTCGTCACCAACGGCGGCCGTGTGCTGGGTGTGACGGCCACTGCGCCCGGCCTGCCCCGCGCCGTCTCCATCGCCTACGAGGCGGCGGAGCACATCCACTTCGACAAGCTGCACAAGCGCACCGACATCGGGATGCGGGCGCTGAAAGCGCTGGCAGAGAAGCAGTAAATGCAGCTCTGAAGGCTCTCCCTTTGGGAGAGCTGTCACCGAAGGTGACTGAGAGGGCAAGGATGCTGACAAAGATGCGCAGGCACGGCGATAGTATCGCGCTGACGAAGGGCCTGCTTATCGCTGTGCGGCGGCTTTGTCGCACCGGGCCTGCCCTCTCCGTCATTGCTTCGCAATGCCACCTCTCCCAAGGGGAGAGGCCTTGGCAGGCCGGGAAGCTCTGAGCTGACTGCTGAAAGCATATATGCCGCAAAATACAGTGCGCTGCTGTCAAGAAAAGCAGCTTCTGAACAATAATACTTGTTAAGATGTCGTGAATCTGGACAGCGGAGCACTTCTGTTTCTGGTAAAATAAAACTCCTCTCAGGCTGTGCGGCCTGACCGACACGCCAGTGGCTCCCCCTTTGGGGGAGCTGTCACCGAAGGTGACTGAGAGGGCTGACAACAAGGGGGATTTCCCAATGGTATATCGTATCTATGTTGAAAAGAAACCCGGCTTCGACGGCGAGGCCCAGAGCCTGCGCAATGAGCTCGTCTCCCTGCTGGGCATCAAGGAGCTGAACGGTCTGCGTCTGCTCAACCGCTACGACGTGGAGGGCATCGACGAGGCTCTGTTTGAGCAGTGCGTCCCCACCGTGTTCAGCGAGCCGCCGGTGGATAACACCTATGCAGAGCTGCCTGTCTCCGACGGCGTGTCTTTCGCCGTGGAGTATCTGCCCGGCCAGTTCGACCAGCGCGCCGACTCTGCCGCCGAGTGCATCCAGCTCATCAGCCAGGGCGACCGCCCGCTGGTGCGCTCTGCCCGCGTCTACCTGCTGGAAGGCACCCTGACCGATGAGCAGGTGGCTGAGATCAAGAAATACGTCATCAACCCGGTGGAGGCCCGCGAGGCTTCGCTGGACACCAAGGCTACCCTGAAGATGGAGTATCCCATCCCCACCGAAGTGGAGGTGCTGGACGGCTTCAACGAGCTGGATGAGGCAGGCCTGAAAAAGTTCATCGACGAGAAGGGCCTCGCCATGGATCTGGGCGACATCAAGTTCTGCCAGGAGTATTTCCGCTCGGAGAAGCGCGACCCGACCATCACTGAGATCAAGATGATCGACACCTACTGGTCGGACCACTGCCGCCACACCACCTTCGGAACCATTCTGGACGACGTCCAGATCGACGATGCCGTGGTGCAGGAGGCCTTCGACCGCTACATGGCAATGCGAGCCGACCTTGGCCGCGAGAACAAGCCCCGCTGCATGATGGACCTGGCCACCATCGGTGCCAAGGAACTGAAAAAGCAGGGCATCCTGAAGAACCTCGACGAGTCTGAGGAGATCAACGCCTGCACCGTGAAGATCAAGTGCGACGTCAACGGCAAGGACGAGGACTGGCTGTTCCTCTTCAAGAACGAGACTCACAACCACCCGACGGAGATCGAGCCCTTCGGCGGCGCTGCCACCTGCATCGGCGGTGCGATCCGCGACCCGCTGTCCGGCCGCAGCTACGTCTATCAGGCCATGCGCGTCACCGGCGCAGGCGATCCCCTCAAGCCCGTCAGTGAGACCCTGCCCGGCAAGCTGCCCCAGCGCAAACTGGTGACCACCGCTGCCGCCGGTTATTCCTCCTACGGCAACCAGATCGGCCTTGCCACCGGTCAGGTGGATGAGATCTATCATCCCGGCTATGTGGCAAAGCGGATGGAGATCGGCGCTGTTGTGGGCGCAACGCCCGCTTCCCACGTCCGCCGCGAATGCCCCGCTCCCGGCGACATCATCGTCCTGCTGGGCGGCCGCACCGGCCGCGACGGCATCGGCGGTGCCACCGGTTCCTCCAAGGCCCACAAGCTGGACAGCCTCGAGCACTGCGGTGCTGAGGTCCAGAAGGGCAACGCCCCCATCGAGCGCAAGCTGCAGCGCCTGTTCCGCCGCGAGGACGCCTGCAAGATGATCAAGCGCTGCAACGACTTCGGTGCCGGCGGCGTCTCTGTCGCCATCGGCGAGCTGGCCGACGGCCTGTATATCGACCTGAACAAGGTCACCAAGAAGTATGACGGCCTCGACGGCACCGAGCTGGCCATCAGCGAGAGCCAGGAGCGTATGGCCGTGGCTCTGGCCCCTGAGGACGTGGACAAGTTCATCGCCATCGCCACCGAGGAGAACCTTGAGGCCACCCCCGTGGCAAAGGTCACCGAGGAAAAGCGCCTGAACATGGTGTGGAACGGCAAGTCCATCGTCAACATCAGCCGCGAGTTCCTGAACTCCAACGGCGCTGAGAAGCACCAGAACGTCCACATCGAGAAGGGGACTGTCTGGCAGCCCCAGTGGGCCGGCGTGACCTTCGAACAGAAGATGAAGAACATGGTGGGCGATTTGAACGTCTGCAGCAAGAAGGGCCTTTCTGAGCGGTTCGACTCCACCATCGGCGCGGCCACCGTGCTGATGCCCTTCGGCGGCGCATGCCAGCTGACCCCCCAGAACGCCATGGTTGCAAAGCTGCCCGTGGACGGCGAGACCAACACCTGCTCCGGCATGGCATGGGGCTATAACCCCTACCTCATGAGCGCCAACCAGTATGTGGGCGCACGGATGGCCGTCGTCGAGAGTGTGACCAAGCTGGTGGCCTCCGGCTTCCGCTATGAGGACGCCTACCTGACCTTCCAGGAGTACTTCGAGCGCCTTGGCACTTCTCCGGAGCGCTGGGGCAAGCCGCTGGCCGCTCTGCTGGGCGCACTGGACGCGCAGATCGGCCTCGGCATCGCCTCCATCGGCGGTAAGGACAGCATGTCCGGCTCCTTCGAGCAGCTGGATGTGCCTCCCACGCTGGTGTCCTTCGCCACCGCCATCGGCAAGGCCGGCCGCGTCGTCTCCACCGAGTTCAAGAAGCCGGAGAGCACCGTCGTCCTCATCCGGCCCATCCTGGACCCCGTCACCGGCTGCCCCAACTTCTTCTCCCTGAAGGCCAACTACAAGAAAGTTGAGCAGATGATGGAGGATGGCATGGTGGCCGCTGCTTCCTCTGTGGGCTATGGCGGTCTGGCCGAGGCTCTCTTCAAGATGGGTCTGGGCAACCGCATCGGCTTCAAGATGATGAACAACATGACCACCCACGATATGTTTAAGCCCATGTACGGCTCCATCGTGCTGGAGATGGTCTCTGACGCCCCGGCCGGTGAGTTGCTGGGCGAGACCACCGCAGACTACACCTTCGAGTGCTGCGGCGACAAGCTGGATATGGCTCAGCTGCAGGAGATCTGGGAGAGCAAGCTCGAGCCCGTCTATCCCTACCGCAAGGCCGGCCCCGCCGTCGAGAAGATCAACGGCAGCCTGACCGCCCCCGCTGCGCCCAAGATCGGCGTGGCAAAGCCGAAGGTCATCATCCCGGTATTCCCGGGTACCAACTGCGAGTACGACACCGCCCACGCCTTTGCCCGCGCCGGTGCGGACCCCGAGGTGCTGGTCATCCGCAACCTGACCCCCGCTGACGTCACCGCCAGCTGCGAGGCACTGGTCAAGGCCATCAACGAGAGCCAGATCGTCATGCTGCCCGGCGGCTTCTCCGGCGGCGACGAGCCGGACGGCAGCGCAAAGTTCATCGCCTCCTTCTTCCGCAATCCTGCGGTCACCGAGGCAGTCCGCGACCTGCTGCAGCACCGGGATGGTCTGATGCTGGGCATCTGCAACGGCTTCCAGGCCCTCATCAAGCTGGGTCTGGCCGCTTACGGCGACATCCGCCCCATCACGGCCTGCGACCCGACCCTGACCTTCAACACCATCGGCCGCCACCAGAGTATGCTGGTGCGCACCCGCATCGCCTCCACCGGCAGCCCCTGGCTGTCCAAGTGCAGCGTGGGCGACCAGCACACCGTGGCCATCAGCCACGGTGAGGGCCGCTTCGTGGCACCTCAGAGCGTGCTGGACACCCTCATCGCCAACGGCCAGATCGCGACCCAGTACGTCGATCAGAACGGCAGCCCCAGCATGGATATGAAGTATAATCCCAACGGCTCCGTCCTCGCCATCGAGGGCATCACCAGCCCGGATGGCCGTGTCTTCGGCAAGATGGGCCATTCGGAGCGCAGCGGCGAGTACCTGTACAAGAACGTCACCGGCGACAAGTATCAGCCTATTTTCGAGGGCGGCGTGGACTATTTCAAGATTTGATGGTATAATAGCCCTCTCAGACGCTTACGCGTCAGCTCCCCCCAGAGGGGGAGCCACTGGCGTGTCGGTCAGGTCTGAGCAGGATGAATAAAGTTTTCTGTTTCGGAAACGATAGTGCCCTGCTGTACAGATTCACAGCAGCTTGACAAAATGCCCTGCTGAGAAGCTTCTGCCCTCTGCAGCGAGGCCCGCCCTTTGATGTGCCAGTACACTTCCGGCGGACAGCGCAGAGTTACCCGGTTTGCCAATGGTGCTCCGCACCCGGGTTGCGGCACCCAGCATCCGCTGCGCATTGCGCGCGTCTTGCTGGCCGCTGCCCCAACAGCGACTCCCTGATTCCGCCACTGGCGGCGGTCGTCGTTGTTGCCCCCTTTGGGGGAGCTGGCTGCCGGAGGCAGACTGAGAGGGCTACAAGGAGGAAACAACCAATGTCTCAGCATGACCGTTATATCAGCCCCTTTTCCACCCGTTATGCCTCCGATGAGATGCAGTACATCTTCTCGGACGACAACAAGTTCCGCACCTGGCGCCGCCTGTGGGTGGCCCTGGCCCGGGCCGAGATGAAGCAGGGCCTGACCAATATCACCCCCGAGATGGTGGCCGAGCTGGAAGCTCATGTGGACGACATCAACTATGAAGTCGCCATCGAGCGGGAGAAGCTGGTGCGCCACGACGTCATGAGCCATGTCTACGCTTACGGCCAGCAGTGCCCCAAGGCGGCAGGCATCATCCATCTGGGTGCCACCAGCTGCTACGTCGGCGACAACACCGACATCATCGTGATGCGTCAGGGCCTCGAGCTGGTGCGCAAGAAGCTCATCGGCGTGCTGGCAAAGCTGGCAAAGTTCGCCGAGGAATACAAGGATATGCCCTGCATGGCCTACACCCACTGCCAGCCCGCCCAGCCCACCACCGTGGGCAAGCGCGCCACCCTGTGGGCCAACGAGCTGGTGATGGACCTCAACGAGATCGACCACCGTCTGGCTACCCTGCAGCTGCGCGGCGTCAAGGGTACCACCGGCACCCAGGCTTCCTTTATGGAGCTGTTCAAGGGCGACGCCGATAAGATCCGCGCCGTGGATGCTTCCATCGCCGAGGAGATGGGCTTCGACAGCGAGGCCGTCATCCCGGTGTCCGGCCAGACCTACAGCCGCAAGGTGGACGCCTTCATCCTCAACGCACTGGCCGGCATCGGCCAGAGCTGCATGAAGTTCGCCACCGACCTGCGTCTGCTGGCCAACTTCAAGGAGATGGAAGAGCCGTTTGAGAAGAACCAGATCGGTTCCTCCGCCATGCCCTACAAGCGCAATCCCATGCGCTGCGAGCGCATCTGCGCTTTGAGCCGCTACCTGATGGTGGATGTGCTCAACCCCAGCTTCACTACCGGCACGCAGTGGTTCGAGCGCACGCTGGACGACAGCGCCAACAAGCGCGTTGCCATGGCTGAGGGCTTCCTCGCCGCCGACGCCATCCTGAACATCATGCTCAACGTCACCGACGGCCTCGTGGTCTACCCGAAGGTCGTGCGCAGCCGCCTGATGGCTGAGCTGCCCTTCATGGCCAGCGAGAACATCATGATGCAGGCCGTGGAGAAGGGCGGCAATCGTCAGGAGCTCCACGAGCGTCTGCGCCAGCACGCCATCGCCGCCGGCAAGCAGGTCAAGGAAGAGGGTCTGCCCAACGACATGGTGGACCGCATCGCCGCCGACCCGGCCTTTGGTCTGACCAAGGAAGAGATCGTGGCGGGCCTTGTGCCGGAGAACTTTGTGGGCCGCGCTCCCCAGCAGGTGGAGGAGTTCATTGCTCACATCCTCAAGCCCATCTTTGACGCCAACCCGGATGCTGTGGAACAGCACGCAAACCTGAGCGTCTAAACGTGATTTTACAGGAAAAGAGGCTGTTGCCGCAGGCAACGGCCTCTTTTCTGCACACAGAAGGAGTTTTCATGCGACTCGATAAATATTTAGCCGAGACGGCCCAATGCACCCGGAGCGAGGCGAAGGCACTGCTGGCGAAAGGCCGCGTCACGGTCAACGGCGCGGTCTGCAGGAAAGGGGACACCCAGCTGAAAGAGGCTGACGCTGTGGCGGTGGACGGCAAAGCGCTGGCCTACCGGCAGTTCGTCTACCTCATGCTCAACAAGCCCGAGGGCGTCGTCAGCGCCTCCACCGACAAGCGGGACACGACAGTCGTGGATCTGGTGGGGGATGCCTATCCCCGGCGGGAGCTGTTCCCGGCCGGGCGGCTGGACAAGACCAGCACCGGTTTCGTTCTGCTGACGGACGACGGCGGCTTTGCCCACGACATCCTCGCGCCTAAACGCCATGTCTCCAAGACCTACACCGCCGTCATCGACACCCCGCTGACGGAAGAGATGAAGGCCGGCTTTGCCGCAGGCGTCACCCTTGCCGACGGCACGGCCCTTTCGCCGGCGGAAGTGTCCGCCCTCACCCCCGACGGGCTGACAGTCCGCGTCCTGCTCAGGCAGGGCGTGTATCATCAAATCAAGCGGATGTTCGGTGTCTACGGTGCGGGCGTCAACGCCCTGCACCGGGACGCCATCGGCGGGCTTGCGCTGGACGAGAGCCTTGCTGCGGGCCAGTGGCGGGAGCTGACAGCCGACGAGGTGGCGAAAATTACCACGGGGTAAAGGACTGCTTTTCACCCGGTTTTCAAAAAAGTATCACATTTTGCCGGTAAAATAGCCCTCAGAACCACGCAGAAAGGCCCTTTTTGGCTCGAAAATGGCCCCGAAAGATAATTTCAACAAGAAAGAAGAATTTTTTTTGGTGAAATATGTTGCAAAAGTAAATTCTTTTGTGTAAAATATAAAATGTAATGCGGCGAAATTGTTAAAAATCACAATCCAGCCCACCTGCGGTTTGCACAAGAGAGGAAAAGGGGTATCCATTTATGGCCAATAGAGTATTTCAGAGCGTGATCTACCAGATGAAGGACGCGATCGACCGCGTGGTCGGCGTGGTGGATGAGACCGGCGCTGTCATCTCCTGCTCGGAGTTGAATCTGATCGGCGAGGTGCGCGAGGGCTTTATGGCAGAGCGTCTGACGGCCGGTGACCGCTTCGTGCGGGATGGCTACACCTACCAGCAGTTCTCCAGCGCAAAGCATAACGATTATGCCGTTTTTGTGGAAGGTGCGGACGAGACTGCGGGCCAGTTTGCCGCTGTGCTGTCCATCAGCCTGCAGAGCATCAAGCAGTATCACGACGAGAAGTTCGACAAGGCCAACTTTATCAAGAACGTGGTGCTGGACAACATCCTGCCCGGCGACATCTACGCCAAGGCCCGTGAGCTCCACTTTGCCACCGACGTCTCCCGCGTGGTGTTCATCGTCCGCGTCACCAGCGGCGGCGACATCTCCGCTTACGACGTGGTGAGCAGCCTGTTCCCCGACAAGCAGAAGGACTTCGTCTTCAACATCAGCGAGACGGACACCGTTCTGGTCAAGGAGATCCGCAAGGGCATCGACCGCACCGATATGGAGAAGCTGGCCGCCAGCATCGTGGACACCCTGTCCGGCGAGCATTACATCAAGGCTGTCGTGGGCATCGGCACCCCCATCGCCAACGTGAAGGATCTGGCTACTTCCTTTAAGGAAGCACAGATCGCCATGGAGGTCAGCAAGGTGTTCGACACCGAGAAGCAGATCATCCGCTACGACAATCTGGGCATCGCACGTCTTATCTACCAGCTGCCCACCACGGTCTGCGAGATGTTCCTGCGCGAGGTGTTCAAGCAGGGCAGCATCGAGAGCCTGGACCAGGAGACCCTGTTCACCATCCAGCGCTTCTTCGAGAACAACCTGAACGTCTCCGAGACCAGCCGCGGCCTGTTCGTCCACCGCAACACGCTGGTGTATCGTCTGGAAAAGATCAAAAAGCTGACCGGTCTGGATCTGCGTGAGTTCGACGACGCTATCGTGTTCAAGGTAGCGCTCATGGTCAAGAAGTACCTGTCCAACAACCCGGCCAAATATTGATATTTCGTCTCAGCCGCTCCGGCTGCGGACGCCGAAACCGGCCGCTCGACCCCGATGCTGGCCGGTTTCTTTTGTAATGGCTTGGAACTTCTGTGCCAAATAAATTTTTCAGGAGCAAAATACTCATGATAGATTTTGAACATGTCACCAAGTTATACAGACGGAGTGATACTCCCGCTCTGGAGGACATCGACTTCCATGTGGACGACGGCGAGTTCGTCTTTCTGGTGGGCCACTCCGGCGCCGGCAAGTCCACTCTGCTCAAGCTCATCCTCCGCGAAGAGCTGCCCACCGAGGGCCGCGTCATGGTGGACGGCAAGGACGTCGCCCGGCTGCGCCGGGGCAAAGTGCCTTTCCTCCGCCGCCAGATGGGCATCATCTTTCAGGATTTCCGCCTCATCCCCACCATGACGGTCTACGAGAATGTGGCGTTTGCCATGCATGTCACCAACATCGGCAGAAAAGACATCAAAGAGCGCGTCAACTACATGCTGGAGCTGGTGCATCTGGAAGATAAGGCAAAGGTCTACCCCGAGTTCCTCTCCGGCGGTGAGCAGCAGCGCGTGGCCGTGGCCCGCGCTCTGGCCCACAGCCCCCGCCTCGTCATCGCGGACGAGCCCACCGGCAACATCGACCCCGAGATGAGCCTTGAGATGATGGAACTGCTGGAACGTGTCAGCGAGATGGGCATCACGGTGCTTGTCGTCACCCACGAGCATGAACTGGTGCGCCGCTTCAACCGCCGCACCATCACCCTGAAGCAGGGCCGCATCATCTCCGATGTTCCGGCCAGCTTCGGCGAGGAGGTACACGCATGAAAATCTCTACGTTTGGGTTCCTCACCCGGCGCGGCGTGCGCAACCTCGGCAAGCACTGGGCCATGACCATCGCCTGCATTGCCTCCCTCAGCGTCTGCATGACCCTGAACGCCTTCGCCAGCCTCATTGAAGTCAATGTGGACAGCATGGTGAGCTATCTGGGCAGCCAGAACGAGATGGTGGTCTATGTGGACCCCGAGGCCGATGACGCCACCATCCAGTCTGTGGGCAATGCTCTCAGCGGCACCGCAGGTGTGAGCCGGGTGCAGTATATGTCCAAAGAAGACGTCCTCAACCAGTACAAGGGCTATATGTCTGACTATGCCGCCCTGCTGAACGAGTTCGAGAACGACAACCCCTTTAAGGCCAATTACCGCGTCTCCCTGTCTGATCTGAGCCAGATGGAGACCATCAGCAAGCAGTTCGAGAACATCAGCGGCGTCTACAGCGTCACGGCTCCCATCGAGATGACCAAGACCTTTGTGGAGGTCCAGCGGGCTGTCACCAAGGTCGGGCGCGGTCTGGTGCTGGTGCTGATGGCTGTCAGCATCATCACGGTGGGCACCACCATCCGGCTGAGCGTCTTTGCCCGCCGCCGTGAAATCGAGATCATGAAGTATGTCGGCGCTACCAACGCCCTCGTCACCCTGCCTTTTGTCATCGAGGGCCTGACGATGGGCCTGCTCTCCGGCATCCTGACGGCAGCTGCCACCATCGGCGGCTATGCCTACATCGTTCGGCTGTCGCCCACGCTGGGCGGCCTGTGGCAGATGCTCATGGGTACGGCTCTGGTGCCGCTGGAGAATGTCTGGCCCACCATCCTGATCTACAGCCTCGCGGGCGGTGCTCTGGTGGGCGGTCTGGGCAGCATGTTCTCCATCCGAAAGCACCTGAACGTGTAAGGAGGGCCTACTGTGTACCACGACAAGCATTCCGCAGGCTTTGTCCTGCACCATCCGCCCCGCCACGCAAAGCCGTCGGGCCATTCGGCCATGATGCGCGCCGCCTGTGCCTTTCTGGCCGCCGCCTGCCTCGTGCTGAGCGTGACGGTCTACCCGGCCAGTGCGGCCACCAGCATGAGCTCGCTGCAGAACAAGCTGGACAAGATCTCTGCGTCCATCCAGCAGCATAAGACGGAGCTGAACGACGCCAAAAAGAAGGAAGCTGCTGCCAAGGCCCTCGAGTCTGAGCTGAAGGAAAAAGTCTCGGTGCTCCAGAGCCAGATCGGCGTCCTCAAGAGCCAGATCTCCGAGGTGCAGAACAGCATCGGCGTCAAAGAGCAGGAGATCACCGCCAAGCAGAACGAGATCGCCCGGAAAGAGCAGGAGATCGCCGACCAGTGGGACGATTTCAAGAGCCACATGGCCGCCATGCAGGAGCTGCGGGACGGCGGCAGCGTCGCCATGCTCCGGGCCGTGAACGATCTGTACGAGCTTCTGACCTTCAATGAGGTCATGCAGGACATCTCGGTGAAGGACACCGAGATACTCGACAACATGAAGGCTGCGAAGGAAGCCCTTGTGGCCGACCGAACCCAGCTCGTGGAGGAGCGCACCCAGCTGCAGAACAAAAAGTCTGAGCTGGACGCCCAGAACAAGCAGATGCAGTCCAAGCAGAGCGAGCTCAACAACAGCGTCAAGGAGGCCCGTCTGAGCGCCGCTGAGGCCCAGCAGGCCCAGAAGAACGCCCAGGCGGCCATCGAGTCGGACGAGATGAACTACGAGGCCGTCAAGAAGGAGATCCAGAAGCTCATCGCAGCGGCAGCGGCCAGCAAGCCCCAGCTGAGCTTCAGCGGCTTTATCTGCCCGCTCAAGAGCTATACCCGCATCTCCAGCGAGTACGGCTGGCGCAAGAACCCGGTCTCCGGCGTCAACAAGCTCCACGCCGGCATCGACTTTGCCGCCCCCGCAGGCACGCCCATCTACGCGGCCGCCAGCGGCTATGTGCAGGTGGCCGGCTGGTCCAGCGGCGGCTATGGCAACTATGTCATCATCTATCACGGCAAAATGACAGACGGCAACGCCTACTCCACCCTCTACGGCCATATGCGCTCGGTGGCAACGTCGGCGGGCAGGTATGTCAACCAGGGCGACCTCATCGGCTATGTGGGCTCCACCGGCAACTCTACCGGCAACCACCTCCATCTCGAGGTGTGGAAGGGCGGCTCCAAGGCCAATGCGGTCAACCCCCGCGGTTATATTCCGATAAGATAATACAACTGTAATTGAAGTCGAGGGGTCAAAGGAGGCCACAAGGCGAAATGAACGAGCAAAAACGCAAGCGTATCCTTCGGGTGGGCTGTCTGATTCTGGCAGGAGTGTTCCTGCTGTCGGTACTGGGCAGTGTCATTCTGATGCTTTTGGTCTGAACTGGGGGAGGACACTGAATGAATCGCAAAATTTCCGTAGGGATGACCGTGACCATCGTCATTCTGGCAATGACGGTCACTTTTTCCATCACGATGCTGATGGCGATGCGGCTGTTTGACCACACCGTCACCAGCGTGAAGGAAAAGGAGAGCATGTACAACAAGGTGGCCGAGGTAGACCGCTATGTGCGCGCCAACGACTACTACGACATCGACGAGACCATGCTGTACGACCGTCTGACTGCCGGTTATCTGCTGGGTACCGGCGACAAGTACGCCCGCTACTACACCGCCTCGGCCTATACCGACCTGCTCAACGCCCAGAGCGGCAAGCTGATGGGCATCGGCGTGGAGCTGGCCATCGACCAGTCCGGCTACGCCAAGGTCATCAAAGTGTATGACGAGTCTCCTGCCAAGGAGGCCGGCCTCCAGCGGGGCGATTACATCACCACCATCGACGGCGCAGACATCAAAAGTCTGGGCGGCGTGGAGGCTGTCCAGAACAAACTCCGGGGCGAGAGCGGCACGAGCGTCAATGTAAGCTGGCTGGACAGCGAGAACGCCCAGCACACCGCCGACCTGACCCATTTCGGCTTTACGGCCAACAGCGTCGATTCCGCGCTGGTGCAGGGCAATGTAGGCTACATCAAGATCTGGCAGTTCGACAACTCCACCCCCAGTGAGCTGGATTTTGCGCTCCGCAGCCTGACCGCCAGCGGCGCCCAGAGCTTCATCTTCGACCTGCGCGACAACGGCGGCGGCATCCTTGACGACGCCATCAGCTGCATCAAACTCGTCGCGCCGGAAGGCGTGCTGGCCTACGCGGAGGATAAGGCAGGCAACCGCACCCTGCTGGGCAGCAGCACCGGCGACTCGGTCATCAGCCAGCCCACCGTCTGCCTCGTGAACGAGAACACCGCCAGCGCGGCAGAACTCTTTGCGTCCAGCCTGCGCACCCTGTGCGGCACCCGCCTCGTGGGCAGCACCACGATGGGCAAAGGCACCATCCAAAGCAGCCCCCAGCGCCTCTCGGACGGCAGTGCCGTCGTGGTCACGGTGGCAAAGCTCATCTGCGGCGACGGCTCCTGCTTCGACGGCACCGGCCTGACCGTGGACGTGGAGCGCCCGCTGACTGCCGACGAGCAGGCCAGCTACTATGACTACACCCTCGACACGGACCCGCAGATACAGCGCGCCGTCAGCTGCGCACAGCAGCTCACCGGCGTCACCACCGTGGGCGGCGTGAACGACGCTGACATCGCCGCCGACTCCGCCGCAGCCTCTTCGGAGGCCGCAGCCGAGAGCACCGCTTCCTCCGAGGCCGGTGCGGAAGGGGAGCAGGAGGCTGCAAGTGCGCAGTGACCCTCTCCGTCTGCTGCGCAGACACCTCTCCCAAAGGGAGAGGCTTTGGCATACCGGGCCACTTTCTACTGGATGCCTGAGGCCCGATATGGCGCAAAAGAGCGGGCCTTGCTTCCGGGGGCAGGCGCTTCTGAACAAGCGCACCTTGTCAAGCTGCCGTGAATCCAGACAGCGGAGCACTACTGTTTCCGATACATCGTACTTTATTCGTCCAGCGTTGGCCCGACCGACACGCCAGTGGCTCCCCCTTTGGGGGAGCTGCCGCGCGAGCGGCTGAGAGGGCTGCAACAGAAAGGAAAACCACTATGCCGGAGCTGACCGACCTCTCCGTTATCCGCACCCTGTGCGAAGAATACGATTTCGCGCTCTCCAAGGGCTTTGGACAGAACTTCATCATCAATCCCGGCCTGCCGCCCAAGATCGTGGACGCCAGCGGCGTCGATAAGAGCTGGGGCGTGCTGGAGATCGGCCCCGGCATCGGCGTGCTGACCAAAGAGCTGGCCCGGCGCGCCGCCAAGGTGGTGTCCATCGAGGTGGACGAGCGCCTGCCGCCCCTGCTGGCCGAGACCATGGCGGGCGTGGAGAACTTCAAGCTGGTATTGCAGGATGTTCTGAAGGCAGACCTCCGCGCCCTCATCGAGGAGGAGTTCCCCGGGATGCCGGTGGCTGTCTGCGCCAACCTGCCCTACTACATCACCAGCCCCATCGTCATGAAGCTGCTGGGCGACCGCCTGCCCATCCGGAACCTCACCGTCATGGTGCAGAAGGAGGCCGCCGACCGTCTGGCCGCCGCCCCCGGCACCCGGGCGTCCAGCGCCATCAGCTGCGCCGTGAGCTACTACGCCACCTCGAAGCTGATGTTCACCGCCGCGCCGGGCAGCTTCTATCCGGCCCCGAAGGTCACCAGCGCTGTGGTGCGGATGGACATCCGCACCACGCCCGCCGTACAGGTGGAGGACGAGGACGGCTACTTCGCCCTCATCCGTGCCGCTTTCGGCCAGCGCCGCAAGACCGCCGCCAACGCCATCGCCAGCGGCCTCGGCCTGCCGAAGGATAAGGTCATCGCGGCCATCGAGGCGGCGGGCTTCGACGCCCGCATCCGCCCCGAGGCCCTGACCCTCGAGGACTTTGCTGCCGTACAGCGGGAGCTGAAGTAAGATTTTATCAGAATAAAACGCCAAGGCCCCCGCAGTCCGGAACAGAACTGCGGGGGCCTTGGTCGTTATGCGGAAGGAATGGAGGATGGTGATCTGCTTACCTCAGCAGTGCGCTGTGGTCTGCGCCGCCCACGGTGAAGGTGGCGGTGGAGCCGCTGTGGCGGAGGGTGAAAGGCGTATCGCCCGCACCGAGGGCTGCAACATCGGAGAGGGAGAGGGTGGAAGTGCAGCGTTCGGTGGAGAAGACAACGGTCCCGATGCGCTCAGAGCGGAGGCCGGTCAAATCGGAAAGGACGCCCTGCAGGGACGCCGTCTCATGGGAGACATCGATGTAGAGAACATCGCTGATCCGGTTCAGCCGGACCAGCTGGGCGTTCTGGAGGATGTCGGCCTGAGCCGGGTCGAGGACACGCAGGCCGGTGGAGATGGTGCTGTCGCCGCTGCCGCTGTTGTGGGAGACATCGCGGTACTCCACCTCATTGCAGACCGCGCAGATGCGGTACTCGCGGCTGCTGTCGCCTTGGACAGGCATCCAGCCGCTCCACTGATGGCCGAGGGCGGGCAGCTCCTCCGTCTCAGTGACGACACAGTGTTCGATCTTGCAGCTGCGCTGGCGCTCGCCCGGCTCGGTGCAGGTAGGCTTTTTGGTGATGACCCAATCGCCGAGGGGGTGGGTCTCGCTGCCGGCGGGATAGATGCTCTTCGTGTAGACACCGTTGTGGAAGAGCCGCGTTACGCCGTTCTCTACGAGCTTCACGAGGCCCCGCTTGCCGTTTTCCTCGAGATGGATGATCTCGTCCAGCTTCTTGCCGTCGCGGCCTCGGATGGCATTGTCGGCGTCGGGTGCGGTTGCGGTGAGGTCCAGCGGGGTGTCGGAATTGCCGATGGAGACGATGCCGCTTTCAGTGGACACGCCCGCGCCGCCGCTCTTGCCGCTGCCGCCGGCGGCGCTGATGGTGCCGCCCGCAATATTCACAAAGCTGCCGCCGATGCCGCTGCCGCCGTCGCCGTCCTCGCCTGTGGCGTTGCCGCCGGTGGCCTTCGTGATGGTATCGCCCGAAATCTTCACAACGCTGCCGCTGTGGATGCCGTCGCCGCCGGTGCCATTGGTAGAAGCGCCGCCCTGCGCGGTTCCGATGTTGGCGCTGCCCTCGATGGTGAGGATGTCGCCGCTGGAAATGCCGCTGCCACCGTTTCCATTGGTAGAAGCACCGCCCTGCGCGGTTTCGATTTTGGCGCTGCCGGAGATGGTGAGGGCGCCGTAACTGCCGATGCCATCGCCGCCGCTCTTGCCGCTGCCGCCGGTGGCCTTCGTGATGGTACCGCCCCAAATTTTCACACTGCTGTCACTGCGGATGCCGCTGCCGCCGGTGCCGCCTTTGCCGGTGGCGTCGCCGCCGGCAGCCTGCTCTATCCTGCCGCCCTCGATGGTGAGCTCTTGGTTGCTGCGGATGCCATAGCCGCCGCTTATGCCGCTGCCGCCCTGCGCGGTCCCGATGGTGCCGCCCTCGATGGTGAGCTCACCGACGCTGTAGATGCCGTCGCCGGCGTTCTTATTGCGGTCAGTTGCATTGCCGCCCTGTGCGGTTCCGATGGTGCCGCCGGAGATGGTGAGCTTGCCGCCGCTGTAGATGCCGTGGCCGGCATTACGGTCGCTGGCGTCACTGCCGCAGCTGCCGCCGATGGCGCTGTCAATGGTGGCATTGCCGGAAATGGTGAGGTCGCCGTCGCTGTGGATGCCGTCGCCGGCGTCGTGGTAGCGGCCATAGCCTTGGCCGCCCTGCGCTTTTTCGATGGTGCCGCCCTCGATCTTGACGGTAATATTCTTGCTATCGAGACCGCCGCCGATGCCGTCGCCGGTATTGCCACCGGTGGCGTTCTTGATGGTGCCGCTCTTGATGGTGACTGTGGTCTGGCCGGTGCTGTTCTGACCGCCGCCGATGCCGGCACCACCGGAGCCGCCCTGCGCGTTTTCGATGGTGCCGCCGGAGATGGTGATATTGGTGTTGCCAGTAGCCCCTGAACCGCTGCCGATGCCGGCACCGCCCTGCTTGGTCTGCGCATTGATTTTGGCAGTGCCGCTGATGGTGATATTGGTGTTGCCGGTAGCCCCGTAACCGCTGCCAATGCCGGCGCCATCGGAGGAACCGATGGCTGTGATGTCGCCGCCTGTTATCTCAATGGTGCCGGCACCGCTGCCGAAAGAAAACGTGCCGCTGCCGATGCCAGCAGAGGCACCGCTGCCTGTGGCAGTCAGGCTGCCGGTGTTGCTGCCATTATCATCTGTTCCGGATGTGATGGTCAGTTTGCCGGTGGTACCCATGCTCTCTTCGTTGTGCTCGAGACCGGCGCATTGGTTGCCGCTGGTGAGGGTATTTTTGCCCTCGAGCGTGATTTTCGTGTCGCCCGCGCCCTCGACGCTGAGGGCGGCGTTGTTGGTCTTGCTACTGCTGACATCGATGTTGACATTGTCCAGCGTCACGTTGAGGGTGTTGTCGTTGCCCGTGGCCTTGTTGATGATTCGGATGACGTAGTTGGTGACGTTTTCGGCTGTGTTCTTGAAGTTTTCCGCAGCACGCTTCAAGACCGTGGTCGATTCGTTCCGGGTCTCTTCGTCGTCATTGGCGCTGGCGACCTTGAGGGATGCACCGGTGTACGTGAACTGGCTTTCGGGCGCAGAGCGGTTGCTCTCCGTGCTCTCCGTGCCTTCGGCAGGGGTGGGAGTGCCGCCGGGCTTGGGGGCGTTTTCCTCGCCGCCGGTGGTGTCGTCAGAGCCGGTGGTGCTCCCCGTGCTTTCCGCGCCTTCGGCAGGAGTCCCGCTGCCGGTGGTGGGAGTGTCGCCCGCCTTAGTGTCGCTGCCGCCAGAGCCGGTGGTGCCGCTCTCAGAGCCGGAGGTGCCGTCGTCAGAGCCTTTACTCTCAGGGTCAGAGCTTCCCGCACCGGTGTTCTTGCCGTCGGTGGTGTCGATGGTCTGGTTCTTTTCCGTGGACTGGTTCTCGTTTTCCTCGCCGCTGCCCTCAGAAGAGTCGCTGCCCTTGGTGTCGCCGGGGTAGACCATGTCTTTGTCTTCGTTTTCGCTGTCTTCTGCTTTGAGCGTGGCCGACGCGGATTGGACGGGAGAGTTTGCGGGGGTGCCGGTTCCGGAGGAGCCGCCCTCAGACGAGTTGCCGCCCTCAGAGCCGGTGCCGGTGGTATCCTCTGAGCGCTTGCCGCCCTTGATGATGATGTCGCCGTTGTCTACATCACCCTTGCTTTTATCTTTGTTGTCGGCGTGCTTGACATAGACGTCGCCCTTTTCGTCTTTGGTGATGGTGATGTCACCATCGCCTATGTAATAGGTACCCGCATACGCCGGTGCGGCCATGCCGACCACCATTGCGGCTGTCAGCGCCAGCGCCGTCACCCGGTGGGACGCGGGCCGTGGGGGGGGGGGTACCCGCAGCGGATGCCCCAGAACGCGCATTGCGAGATTGCGATAAGAAATCATAGAAACCTCCTTTGAAAAGTGTGGGTTTTGCACAGAAGCTCCCAACGAAGAGGAAGGAGCTTGTGAAAGAAGCATAAATGTTGAGTTTAATTTATTCTACCACATTCCGGCCATAATGTCACCAAAATATGCGTAAATCGCCGTGTTTTGTGCGTGAATCGCCCCGCAGATGTCTTGAAACGCCCTGACGACAGCGCTGCATGGGCCGTACAGCGGGGCCGGGGGCAGACAAAGATATTGACAAGCGGGGAGGTTTCTGGTATTCTACTAAAGTACCCTGTGCAAACGATATCCGCTGGTGTGGCGCAATGGCAGCGCAACTGATTTGTAATCAGTCGGTTGCAGGTTCAACTCCTGTCACCAGCTCCAAAGAAAACCGCTTAGATTCGATGAAATCTAGGCGGTTTTCTGATTTTATAACACACTATTTAACACACTTTTGAAAATCAGTGCGTTATTTCAGTCGGTTTCTCGGCCGGTCGCCAGTCTGGGTGTCGCTCAAAGAAGCCTGCCGCCTCAAGCTCGGCATAGTGCTCCCGGAGCACTTTATCACGCCACGCGGGATAGTCCCAGCGCTCGGCCTCCCGCTTTTCTAGATACTCGGCGGTGCGCTCCTGTACACTGCCGCCGGACTTCCACGCCCCAAAGCCAGTGCCACGCCATGCTCTCGTGCTGATAACTTCATCGCGCCAGCGGGAAAGGCCGGGCAGGCCCCGCAGCTTTTGGATACCGCTCCACTCGATTTGGCGCACTCGGTCGCGGCTGACGCCAAGCTCATTCCCTACGGCCTGCAATGTCTGCTGGGCATAGTATCGGCAACGCAGAACGTGCGCGGTGCGCTCGGGCAGCTTGCTCAAAGCTTCTTCCAGCGCGGCGTGTAGCTCCTCGGTGTAAAGCTCGTCCTCGACAGTCTGGAACGCTTGGGACGCCGCCGGGTCTTCCTGTAGGTCGCCCAGCGTGCTACTCTCGGTGTCGTTGGTGTCTAGCGGAGTGTCAAGGCTGGTGCAGGCGTCCAGCGGGTTTGTTGAAAGCCGTATCTGCTTGCCGTCCTCGGTGATGCAGGTGCGGTAGTGCTCGCCGCAAACTGCCTTGTTGATTTGATTCTGCACATAGTAGCTCAGGAGGGTGAGGAAACTGCCCTTGGCGGGGTCGTAGGCCTGCGCAGCAGAGCGCACAGCAAAGAATGCCTCTTGGTCGAAGTCCTCGAGGGTCAAGCCGTGCTCGTCTGCTGTGGCCTTGTTCTTGCTGTACCACTGCCAGAACAGTCGATGAAGAAAGCCGTGGTTTATTTCCCAGAGCTGCCCCAGTGCAAAGCTATTCCCGGCGGCTGCCAGAGCTGCAAGGGCCGCATTTGTGGCCTGCTGGTCGGTGCCCTTGTTTGGTTGCTTGTCCATTTTCTTGCACTCCTCAGATCAGATTATGATTCCTTTCGGGTGGTGTAGGCGCGTCAGCTGGCGGCTTCCTGCGTGGCTTAGTCTGGCGGCAAATATCAGTCATGTCTACGGATGGAACTGCATCAAGTAACGCCTTTGCCGCTTTAAGGTTTAACGCGTCTGGGTTTGTCCAGAATGGGAGTGCTTGAATTCCACCAGCAGCGTTATATTCTGCAACGGTCATTCGGACACAGCCCGTTTCAAGCGGGACAATAAGCACCGGGGCAGCGCCACGGGTACGCAAAGCACGCGCTCTAGCTTCCAGCTTGTCAAGTCTGCTGCTCATCGTCCTCAGCTCCTTCCAGTTCATCCAGCTTACGCTCAAGCTCGGCTAAACGCCGCTCCTGCTCATCGGCCCGGATGGAGCCAAGCACAGCATTTCCGGCATAAATCACCGCGTTGGCCTGCTGCGGAGTGATTTCTCCGTTCAAGACCATGTTAGATACTCGCGTCATAGCACGGCGCACCTCGCCCGGATTGGTCATTTTAAGGTGTTTTTTTGCGGTCATGGGTTTGGTCGCCTCCTACTAAAAAGAGGGCGCACAGGTTGCCCCATGCGCCCGGATGATGCTTTATCAGGTGGTGGCCTGATAGTAAATAGCCTTTGCCTTGTTCTGGAGCACGAAAGCGTCATACACCACGCGGCCCTCTACCAGACTGCCGGAAATGCCCGGCGGATCGGAGTGAATGCGGTAATCCTGAAGCTTCAGCGGGGCCACAGTTGCGCAGGGGTGGCACAGCATAAAGCCGAACTTAGAGGGCAGACGGCTTGCGGGCACTTTCTGCACCGCTGCGCCGTCCAAATTGGACACCACACCACGCAGGCGCATATCTTCGCCCACATCGGTATCAAGGACGATCTCCTTGCACTTCTTCATGATGCGGTAAATCTCTGGGGTGACGACCAGCACGCGGCCAGTTTCTGGCACGCCTGCCTCATCCATCAAAGAACCGGCCTTACAGATTTCATCATAGATGTTATCGGCAGTCAGCTCCACGGCTGCGGGCTTTGTGCCTGCGTTGGTGCACATAACACCATAGGTGTACGCGTCCACTTCGGGGATAACCACCTCACGGTTCTGGCGGGCCAGAGCGGTTGCACCGGAAAGCTGCTGCTGGGTCTCATCCTCGTCCAGCTTGTCGATCACAAAGGTGAAAGAACGGTCTTTCTCGATGGTCAGCGGGTAGGTGGTGGCATTGAGCTGCTCCACCTTACCGAAGCGGCTGCCGGTGGCGGGGTCGCCATCGCGGGCATAGTCATTCATTTTGCCGGTGCTGACCTTGTACACGCGCACAGTTGCAGCGCCGTCCCATGTGAAATCCTGATTGGTCACAAGGCTGCGCTTACTCTCAGCGGTAAACTGTTCGTCAGTCTTGGGCAGAAATTTGGTGGTCAAATCTACGGTTGCCATAAAATAAAATCATCCTTTCGGCTTGAATGCATCCGCGATTGCATCACGCTGCCTTGCTGCAAGGGGCGAACCGGTAGCCGATGCCGTGAACTGAGGGAGACCGCCAGCGGGCAGGATAGCGCCAGGGTCAGATGCGGAATACTGCTTGACGTACTCGTCAAACCCCGCAATCTGACTGCCCTGCAATGCAAAATTCTGCTCTTTGCACTGGGCAAGGAAATACCGCCGGGCGCTCTCGCTGGAAAATTTCAGCCTTGCGGCCTGCTGTGCAAGGGCGTTTTCAAGCTCCATGCGCTCAAGGCGCTGGGCGGCGCTCTGCTCTGCCTGTGCAGCCTGTTCGGCTTCCTGCTGGGCTTTCAGGCTTGCCGTTGCCGTCTCGTGCAGCTTGTCCACCAGTGCAGTGAACGTCTCCGGGTCGGACGTGTCCAGCAGGTCGAGGAAAGCTGAGTCATAGCCTTTGGCCTTGCAATGGTCTGCACAGGCAGCGCGGCTTTCTTTCTGCTGCATAGCCTGTTCCCTCTGCTGCACGGCGGCTTCCCGCTCATCCAGAGCGGTTGCACGCTCGTCCTGTTCGGCTGCGCCTGCTTTTACTCTATTCAATCGTTCGCGGACGATGGTGTTGACTTCTTCTTGGGTGAACATCTTCCCGGCGGGGCCGTTGCCCTCCGGCTGAGTGGTGTTTTCCTGCTGGGTGGTGTTCTGGGTGTTATTGTCGGTCATGGTGAATGTCCTTTCCCGGCCTGTTACCTGTGGCCGTCCAGTGATGAGATTGTGCAATCTGCCAGCTTTGCGACGTGGACGGCGCTGCGATCAGTGCCATCACCGGGCAAATTTGCACAAAAAAATAGGCACAGAGAACCGCCGAAGCGTTTTCCCTGTGCCTTATAAGCGAACCGGTCAGCCCGGCGGTACTCTATGCCTTATAAGCTTATTATACCACCTGCCGGGGGATGGGTCAACCGTTTTCCGTGTGCTGGTGCGGGTTTGCGGGATTTGTAACCGTCAGATACAGCGCCTTTGTGGGGGCGTTCCTGTCAGTTTCATGTACTCTTGCAGTGGGGAATATCTGGCGGAGCGCAGCCAGCGCGGCAGCGGCCTCCGGGGCCTGCTCGGGCTTGTATGTGATTCTGACCTTCACTTTCACTTCTTCACCTCCTTGTCTGCCTTGCACACCGGGGGATAGATATGCCGCGTCTCGACCACTCTGCCGATGATTTTCGCACCGGGCAGCTCATCGAGGGCGGTGACTCTGTGTTTCCCCTGTAGTGGCATGTCGGTGAGCATCGTTCCAGCACAGAAGACAAGACGCAAGAGGAATTCGTCCTCCACGCGCAAAACAACGATAGCGCCGTCTTCGGGATGGTCACAAGCGGCAAAACACACAATGTCGCCGTCGTGGATGCCAGCGCCTGCCATGCTTTCGCCGGTCATGACCATGCAGAAATCGGCGGTGGGTATCACGGGCGTGTGAGTCTGTTCCATCTCGTCCACCCCCTCAGCCCCAGAAACCGAAGGTGCGCCAGTAGGCCACAGCACCCACGAAGAACATCAACGCCGCCGGAGCGACACACTGAAATTGATACATCGTCATTGTAAAAATCCTCCATTTTTGTTAAAATAGAGGCGGTATAGCCTATCAGATTTATACCGCCTTTGCCGTTCACGCTGCGCCAACAGTGTGAGCGGCTTTTTATTTGCTTGCTGCTGGCCGGGCACTATGTACTCAACCAGCAGACCGTACAGGGCGAAAATCACGCACGCCTTTTTCTCTGGGAAAATAACAGGCACCAAGGTAGTGTAGTAATTGGGAATGGGGGGCTTTCTAACCCCCATTCCCGATTACACTACCTATCACTATCTTTTTTGCTATATGTAATACTGTTTTTTTCCCCCCTAAATGCAGATTTTGCAGTTATGCCGGAAATCCTGTTTTTTTCCGCCCTTTCTTCCGCCCTGTTTCACTCCTGAGAGATGTTTGACTGGGTGCGCCTAATTTGGCCGGTCTTGGTGTCGCGTTCAAAATTTGGGTGCTCATCAACCATGTATCGAATGGCCTTGTTGGTCATACCCAGATAAGCGGCTACACTGCTGGTAGTGATTTCTACGCCTTGCGCTTCCAGCACGTCGATAGCCGCGGCCAGACGATGGCGGCGCTCTTTCAGCTTCTGTTCCTTGGGCTTGCGGGCATTCATGGCGCGCTGATAGGCAGGTAGCTGGGAGTGGGGTGCGATGTTGTCCGCCAGGTCGAACCGCTCCATAACATGGATGGGGTAGTTGAACCACACATCCACCGGTTCAAAGCTGGGAAACTCCCGCAATGTGCCCTCGATGCGCCACGCGGTCACGCCTGCCTGCCGACGTTCTGGCGGTAGCTCCAACTCGATAATGTCAAGCAGCGCGTCAACGTCACGGGCGAATACGCCAGAGCCGCTGGCCCTGTCCATGCTGTTCTTCCAGCCCTGCTCACCTTTGCTGTGGTGGTGGCAGTAGATAATAGATGCATTGCTCTCCTTTGCAATGCGGTCGAGGCCGTTGCAGAACTGCACCATATCAAAGGCGCTTGTTTCGTTTCCGGCGTTCAACTTGTAAAAGGGGTCAAGGATGATGGCTGCAAAATTTTTGTGTTTAGCTCGGCGGCAAAGAATGTCAACGAAACGCGGCCAGTTGATGGGATGCCCCCGCAAATTCCATACAGTGATATTGTGAAGATACGAAGGACTTTCGACTTCTTCCGGGAAAAGCGCTTTGTTGACGTCGATAAAGCGGTGAATGCATGATGCTCTATCGACTTCCAGATTTACATACATCACTTTCCCCGCGGTGCATTCAAAGCGCCCCAGCCACGGTTTACCAGAGGCCAGACACAACGCCAGTTCGATGAGGGCAAAGCTCTTGCCTGCTTTGGAGGGGCCTGCCAGCAGCATCTTGTGGCCTTGCCGCAATACGCCGGAGATGAGGGCAGGTGCAACGGTGAAGTCCCATTTCCCTTCACGGAAAAAATCGACCAAGCATTCAACTGGCGGAAACCCGTCATCTTCCAGCTTGTAATCTTCCATCATGCTACCCCCTTCTTTTCCTTGGGTGCATCCTCAAAGAAGAACGCGCCGATTTGGTCATGGGGGATGTTCAGCACCTTACAGAGCGCCAGGATCTCGTCAGCGTGCCACGGATGTTTCGCGGTCATGCGGTCGGTCAAGGTTCCTTCCGGGATGCCAGACCGCCGGGCGGCTTCTCGCTGGTTCATGTCCAGCTCGACGAAGCGCAGCCGGATTCTCTTGAATGGCTTGTACATGGTTTTAGTCCTCCTCTTCGATGATTTCAGTCACGTCCACGCCCAGAGCGGCGGCGATACGGCCAGCGGTGGCAGGCATGACCGGCTTGCCCTTGTTGATGTTTAAGGTGGTCTGGCTGGACACAACGGAATTGTCCCGCAGGTCGCGCTGGTTCCACTGCTTGCGTGCAAGGGCAATGTTCAGCTTGCTTTTGGAAATTTTCATAGTTATCACCTCGATTTAGACCAAAACTGGTCTGTATCGTGAATTATAGCAGACCTCAATTGGTCTGTCAATGGTAAAAATAGATTCTTTTTGGTCTGGACTTTTCGCGAAAGTCCTGATATAGTAAAAGAGAGGTGATTCGATGACTATTGGAGAAAAGATAAAAAAGGCTCGCACAGATGCCAAAATGACGCAGAAGGAACTGGCCGAAAAATGCGGTATGGCTGATTCTGCAATCCGCAAATATGAATCCGGAAAAGTTGTGCCGAAGTTGGATACCGTCGCAAAAATTGCGCGCGCAATGGGTCTGTATGCTGGTGATCTGGTGGACGCAGGGCAATGGGGACAGGTGCAGCCGGGTGAAGATAGTGAAACGGCCAGCGCTGCAGAATCCCAGCTGCTTTCCCACTTTCGCACGCTGAACGACAACGGCCAGACCGTGGCCGTGGAGCGCGTGCAGGAGCTTGCCCAGATACCGGCCTACCAGCGCCCCGCAGGTGCCGCCCAGAGCGCCGCCGGGGATGCAGGCGACAAAGACCCCGAGGAAAAATAAAAAGCCCACAGCGGGGAGTTGTGAGCGTGATATGTACCCCTAATACTGGACACCCAGTATTGGGGGTATTTTTATGAAATACAGC
>ERZ809932.2-NODE-2-length-141922-cov-12.6829_pt1 | contig 141922 bp, 123 predicted proteins | sample MGYA00520437_ERZ809932 | MGnify/ENA primary metagenome ERZ809932 (study PRJEB31588, sample SAMN03398967) | human gut metagenome | study: EMG produced TPA metagenomics assembly of the PRJNA231909 data set (A prospective, longitudinal analysis of the...
CGGAATACTATTCCGCCGAGCTTGCCCTGAAAGTGGCGCGCGGTGAGCGCGAAAATGCCCTCCAGTGCAAGTACAACGGCGGTGTGGTGCCGTTGGGCTTCACCATCGACAAGGAGGACAGGCTGTACCATATCGACCCGGAAACGGCTCCTATTGTGCAGGAGATCTTCAGCCGGTACGCCGACGGCGAACCGGCTGAGAAGATTGCCGCATCCCTGAACGAGCGCGGCCTGCGTACCCGCACCGGGAAGCCGTTCGTAAAGAACAGCTTCTTCCAGATCTTCCGCAACCGCCGCTACATCGGCGAATACCGCTACAAGGACATTGTGACGCCGGGCGGCATTCCGGCTATTGTTGATCAGGACTTGTTCGACCGGGTGCAGCAGCGTTTCGAGCAAAACAGGATCGCCCATGGTCGGCCTGCAAAAGAGGATGTGAGCTATCTGCTGACCACTAAGCTGTTCTGCGGCAAGTGCGGCACCCTGATGGGCGGCGAGAGCGGCACCAGCCACATGGGAAACACCTACTATTACTACAAGTGCGGCAACGCCAAACGCCACGGCAAGGCGCACTGCGACCTGAAAGCCATCCGCAAGGAGCCTCTGGAGCGGTTCGTGGTGGACACTGCCATTAAGGTGATTTTTAGCGATGAAATCATCGAACAGCTGATAGATTTGGTCATGGAAGCCCAGCAGAAGGAGAACACCCGGCTGCCTGTCCTGAAAGACCAGCTCAGGGACACAGAGAAGCGGCTGGCAAACCTTCTGGAAGCCATTGAACAGGGCATCCTGACCCCGACCACCAAGCAGCGGCTGGACGAACTGGAAGCCCGGAAAGAAGCTCTGAACACCAGCATTCTGGAAGAAGAGCTGAAAAAGCCCGTCCTGACCCGCGAGTGGATGCGGTTCTGGTTTGAAAAATTCCGCAAGGGTGACATGAGAGACATGGAGCACCAGCGGCAGATCATTGATACCTTTGTCAACTCGGTCTACGTCTTTGACGACCGGGTCGTGCTCAATTTCAACTTCACGGACGATGCCAAAACGGTCACCCGTGAAGAGGTTTTAGGTTCGAGTGCTGTGGAGAATGCTCCACCAAACGTAAAGCCGTTTACCTGAAAAGGTAAACGGCTTTTTCTTGTACCTACGTGATTTTTGATATGCAAAAGTGAAGCGGAATCCTGATATGGTGTGGCAGGGCGTTTCATCATTTCAGCACGAACCGCCTCGGCTTCTTCACGGGTAACGTAAGTGCCGACTGTTTTCATAACCGTAATACCTGTGTGGGGGTCTGGGATTGGCATTCGGAGCAGCCATGGCTTCCGGCGTGTCCCGGACATTTTTGTAATGCTGCCATAGCCTTGAAATCATAGCAAGATGTGAATGACCGCCGAATCGGTTGAGGATCGTTCGGAGTCCGCTTCTTAATGATCCAAGGGCGCGTAGTTCCAGTTGGTATCCTCGTCAATATATCGCCGCCCATCGTCCGGCAGTTCCAGTGGTTCTGCAGGGATGATGGCGCCCCGGTGGTTGACCATCACAAAGGGTGCGATCTCACAAGGAATGCCCCGGTACTCATCATCATGCCGGACATCGTAGGCATACAGGCCATCCGGGACGGTATCCCTCTTGATGCGGATGCTGGTGAACAGCGCAGGCTTTCCGCAAACCATGATCTCTTCGTAGTGTTCGGCCATTGCATGAAAGGTCATAATCTGTCCTCTCCTTATATCAAGAAGCAGGACGATCCACACGGACTGCCCTGCAAAAGTAAAGGGAGAGCATCCGAAGATACTCCCCCAGTAGATAATTATTTTTTCCTTACCATGCAGCGCTTTTTGAAGAACGCGATGCCATAACAGAGGATGTCATCATAGTCATCCCGGAAGTCCGCTGCATACATCCGGTCATTGATCTGCTGAATGGCAGTATCACAGGCATCCGGCAGAGCATCCAGAGTTTTGGCATACTTGGCTTCAAAAATTGCCACGCGGCCATTGCGGATGTCCTTTACAATAACATCGCTGCGCCCCTCGCCATGCTCTTTGTTGGATTCCACCACATAGCCAGCACCAGTAAAGATGCCTGCAAGGAAAGCGTGGTAAAAATCCTCCCGGTAGTCGTGGTAGCTGATGGTCATACGCAGCAGCTTGGTCATCTCTTTTGTCAGAGCTTCGCTGTTTCCGCTCCAGACTGCATCAAACAACGGGCTGCGGTTCCATGCCTTTGCACTGTCATCAAACCATTTGCTTACAGTGGTTTCAAAAATTTCCCGAATCTCTGCATTGGGGATCATCAACGCAGAGCAGCCATCCGGCAGCGAATCCGGCAAATCTTTATCACGCACCTTGGTCAGATAGCCCGTCAGATACAACACACTCCAAAGATTTTCCTCCGAGGAGTGCAGATAATCGTAGGTCAGGTTTTCTTCAATATGCTGAACGATGGAGCCGCCAGCCATCAGCGTTTCGAGCTTCGTGGTGATATTGTCACCTGCATAGTCGATGAAAGAACGGATAATAGCATTATCGCTGGTGTTTTTCCAATAGCTTTTCGGCTTCTGTGCTACACCATACTGGAAATCCCGCAGATAACTGATCACGTCCCACGGACAATAAATGTCTGCATCGCCAAAATGATAACCGTCGTACCATGCCTTGATTTCAGCAGACTGCGATTCAAGACCGGCATCGTTCAGCATTTGATTTACATCTGCCTGTGTGAAACCAAAGGATTCGCTCAACCGGGGAGAAAGAATCGTATCCGAAACGAAATTGTTCGTCCCGGTAAAGATGCTTTCTTTGGCAATTTTCAGGCAGCCAGTAACAACAGCAAAGTCGAGGGAGGTGTTGTCTTTGAGCGTGGTGCTCATTATAGCCCGCATCACATCCAGCATCTGCGAATAATATCCGTTGCTGCTGGCTTTGGCAATGGGAACATCATACTCATCCAGAATGACGACCGCCGACTTTTTGAAATGGATTTCCAGCATGCGGGTCAACAGCAAAAAGCAGCTTTTGGTTTCATCCATGGATGCAGTGCGTCCCAGAATCCGCTTAAAAATGCCTTTGTCATCGTCAGAAATAGCATCATCATCCAAAAGAAACTGATAATCCTGAAATGCAAATGCCAGCTTCATGCACAGCATTCCATAGGCACTTTCAAAGGTCAGACCGTCTGTATCCTTGAAAGAGAAAAAGACCACAGGACACTGGTTCATCCATTTTTTGCAAAGCTCTGTATTTTTGGAGATCGCCAATCCCTCAAACATCTGCTTGCTGTCTTTGCGGATGTCAAGAAAATTTGCGAGAGTGCTCATACCGAGAGATTTTCCGAAACGACGAGGGCGAGTGATCAAGTTGACTTTAGGAATGCCGCCATCCAGAATCTCTGCAATCAGATGGGTCTTATCAATATAATAATATCCTTTGGTACGAATCTCTGAGAAATTCGAGATTCCAACAGGAAACTGCAAATCTGCCATGCAATGCTCCTTTCCGCTCACATAGGAGAGCTTTCAGAACTTACTACTGTAAGTGTACCATGAAATATAGAATCATACAAGAATCAAGTGACATCGAAATAGAGCAGTTTTATTATGCTGCGTTCAGTCTGGTGGCTTTGTAGCAGTCTGCACACATTCCCTCATGGGTAACTGCAAATTCTGCCGCCTGCATGATAGCCTTATTCACATCGAACATGGAGGCTGCTTCTACGGTGCGCTCTTCCATGCCGACCTTTTCACGGCGGAGGGTCTGAGGATTGTACTCCCATTTCGGGGTGGTATAGGTGTAAGGCACGGCTTCTTCACCTCTGCCCAGGCATACGCCCAGCTTACATAGGACCCTCTGTGCATCGTTCTATGGCAAAGAACACAAAAAGGGATCCACTGCTCGAGGTTGAGCAGTGAATCCCTTTTACATGGCTTGGGGGTTGTTTTAGCCGCAGTGGCCGCAAGCGGCACAGGCGGCAGGGGTAGCAGCGCAGCCGCCCAAGGCGGTCTCCCGCAGTTCGGCAGGCAGGTGGCGGCCCACGGTGTACATGGTATCCAGCATTTGATCAAAGGGGATCAGCTGGTGGATGCCGCTGAGGGCCATCTCTGCTGCCACCAAGGCGTTGGCTACACCGGCAGCGTTGCGGTTCTGGCAGGGGTATTCCACCAGACCGCCCACCGGGTCACATACCAGACCCAGCATGTTCATCAGCACGGTAGAGGCTGCATCCAGACACTGCTGGGGGGTACCCCCCATGAGCTCCACGGCTGCAGAGGCTGCCATGGCAGACGCAACGCCTATCTCAGCCTGGCAGCCGCCTACAGCACCTGCCACCGTGGCATTTCGCATAGCCAGATAGCCCACAGCACCGGCGTTGTACAGAGCGTCTATGATGCGCTGGTCGGAGATGCGGTAGCACTCCTGAAGGGCCAGCATCATGCCCGGCACCACGCCTGCAGAACCTGCAGTGGGAGCCGCCACGATCAGCCCCATGGAGGCGTTCACCTCCAGCACTGCCATGGCGTAGGTCATGGCAGTGCCCAGCACGTCACCGCAGATGCTCTTTTTGCGACCGTAATGAGCCTCCAGCTTTTTGGCCTCGCCGCCAATGAGTCCGCCCATGGACTTGATGGGCTTTTTCAGGGGCTGAGTGGCAGAGGTCCGCATGATCTCCCATGCTTTGTTCATGCGGTGGTCGGCGGCATCCCGGGGCATTTCGCCCAGAATGCACTCACGCTGACGCATTACTTCAGAAATAGGCAGCTGGTTTTGCTCACACAGCTCCAGCAGCTTTTCTGCGGAGTTAAAATCCATGTTCATCCAGTCTGCTCCTCCTTACGGCTGCACGATCATCACGTCGTTGATATTGGGGTTCTCCAGTAGCAGCTGGGCTACGCCCTCCGGCAGATGCTGGTCCGATTCCACGATGGTATAGGCTTTGTGTCCCTTTCCTTCACGGAACAGACGCATGAAGGCAATATTCACGCCCCGCTCACTGAGGATTTTGGTGATATGTGCCACCACGCCGGGCTTATCACGCTGCACCACGATGAGGGCATTGTACTCACCGGAGAAGTCTACTGCCACGCCGTTGATGCCCACGATGCGGACCTTGCCGCCGCCCAGAGACTCGCCTCGCACGGTCATGACCTGCCCGGCCTCGTTCTCCATACAGATATCCACCGTGTTGGGGTAGATGTCGGTCTCGGTCTCGTTGGGGGTAAAGCTGTAAGCCAGACCCCGCTCGGTGGCAATGGCGAAAGAGTCCCGGATGCGGGTATCATCGGCAGAGAAGCCCATGATACCGCCCAGCAGCGCACGGTCGGTGCCGTGGCCGTGATAGGTCTTGGCAAAGGAGCCGTAGAGGGTGAAGTCTACCCGCTTTAAGGGCGGGGCAATCATCTTCTGGGCCAAATAGGCAATGATCTCCGCACCGGCAGTATGAGAGCTGGAGGGTCCGATCATATTGGGACCAAGAACATCGAATACACTGATAAATGCCATGGGATATCACTCCTGTCAGTCAGAAGGTCTGGGCGGAAAACCGTTTCAGACCTTGGCTCCGCTCTTGTTGATAAACTTCTGGTAGATGGTCTCCACGATGACGCCGATGGCGTTGTCGCCGGAAACGTTGCAGGCAGTGCCGAAGGAGTCCTGAGTGATGTACAGGGCCACCATGATAGCGCAGATGGGGCCATTGGGGTCGCCGGCCTCAGCACCAAAGATCATGTACAGGAAGGGCAGAGCGGTCATGATGGAGCCGCCGGGAGCGCCGGGAGAAGCCACCATGGCAACGCCCAGAGTCATGATGAAAGGCACCACGATGCTCAGGCTGATGGGCAGCTGGTTCATCAGGCAGACAGCGGTAGCGCAGGCGGTGATGGTGATCATGGAGCCTGCCATGTGGATGTTGGCGCACAGAGGAACCACGAAGTTGCGGATCTGCTCGCTGACGCCGTCAGCAGCTGCACACTGCAGGTTGACAGGGATGGTAGCAGCAGAGGATTGGGTGCCCAGAGCGGTGGTGTAGCCGGGAATCTGGTTGCGAATCATCTTGAGGGGGCTCTTGTGGCTCACAGCACCTGCAACGCAGAACTGCAGGAAGATGCAGACCAGATGCATGATGATGACCACAAGGAACACCTTCCACAGGATGCCCAGAATGGCAAAGGTCTTGCCGGACTTGGTCATGTCGATAAAGGTGCCGCAGACGTACAGGGGCAGCAGAGGGATGATGATAGAGTGCAGGACCTGATCGATGATGCCGGAGAAATCCTTCATGCCATTATAAAGGGTATCGCCGAGGGTCTTGCCCCGCAGGGTGGACAGGCACAGGCCCATCACAAAGGCCAGAACAACAGCAGAGAGTGTGTCAAGGATCGGGGGGATGGAGATGGAGAGGTAGCTGGCCAGAGAGTTGTCAGCAGTTGCAGCGATCTGCTCCAGAGCACCTTCGCTCATAAAGCTAGGGAACAGGCTGGCAGACACCAGATAGGATGCAGAGCCGGCAATCAGGGTGGAACCGTAGGCCAGTGCCACAGTGATGATGAGCAGCTTGCCTGCGCCGCTCTTCAAATCAGCGATACCCATGGTAACATAGGCCACGATCATCAGAGGGATGATGAACTTCAGGAACGAGCTGAAGATTCCAGATGCGGTAACGACCACGCGGCAGAACCACACCGGGAAGAACTGGCCGATGATGATGCCCAGCACAATGGCGATGACCAGCTTCGGCAGCAATCCGAGCTTCGCTTTTTTCTTTTCCATAGAGAATTTTCCTCCTTTTTTCCACTCGGTCAGGTGCCCTGCGGTGCTCTCTTTCCCATCAAAGCATTCGACCGATTTTCTGAAACGTCAAAATAAACCTTGACGTGTTAACACATTTAGTTTAACATATACATACACATGATTCAAATTCATAAAAATAAATTTATAGTTTAAAAATCTTAATAGTAAAGGAGCTTTGCCATGGAAGTGCGTCAGCTGAACACTTTGATCCGTGCGGCCCAGTTCCAGAGCTTTTCCAAGGCTGCGGAAAGTCTGGGCTATTCCCAGTCTGCCGTGACAGTGCAGATCAAGGCACTGGAAGAAGAATTGGGCGTGCGGCTGTTTGATCGCATGGGCAAGCGGGTAATATTGACTGCGCAGGGACGTCGTTTCTTGGAATATGCCCATTCCATTCTGGATACCATCCACAGTGCCCGTCAGGCCATGAGCGACGATACGGACCTGAACGGATGCCTGCATATCGGCACTCTGGAGTCTCTCTGTTTTTTCCGTCTGCCCGGGCTGATGCGGCAGTTCCGACGGGAAAACCCCGGGGTGAGCCTGCGTGTCACCACCGGCTCCCCGGAGGAACTGATCGAAAAAATGGAGCGAGGGGATGTGGATCTGATCTGCATTCTGGATGAGCCTCGCTACTCCAACAGCTGGCACAAGTGCAACGAGGTGCCGGAGGAGGTGGTGTTCGTGGCCTCTCCGGGCTTGGACCTGGGCCACCCGGGCCCCTACCGGGTGGAGGAACTGCTGGACAAGCCCTTTTTCCTCACAGAGCGCAATGCCAACTACCGCCACACCTTTGATAACTTTCTGGCCTCCCGGCAGATCGAGCTGACCCCGGCGCTGGAGATCAGTGACACTGCCTTTATTATTAAAATGTTGGAACGTTCCTCCGGCATTTCGCTGCTGCCCCATTTTGCGGTGACGGAGTCCGCTGCAAGAGGGGGGCTGCGGATCCTGGAGGTGTCGGACTTCCGGCTCACCATGTACCGCCAGATGTTCTACCACTGCGACAAGTGCTGTACCCGGGAGATGCGTGCTTTTATCCATCTGGCCTCCGGGCCGGACCTTCCCCTGTGACAGCCCAGAGAATAAACAGAAGGACCAGCGTCCCAGATTGTGATATGTGCCCAGTTTTCTGGACGCTGGGGGCTGCGGAAAGCGGAGCTTTATTTGTCAAAATTTCTCAAATGGAAAACGCAGCGGCATGGAATGGAATGCCGCTGCGTTTTTCTTGTTTGAGATCAGACGGTGCTGCCCTGAAAGAGTGAAGACGTAAAATTTTATCGCGGAATTTTGTGCAGGGTGATAAAATTGAACTGCGGGCATGGAATCCTCCAAAAGGAGAGGGAGGATATGCTATAATGAAACTGATTTATGGGATGTCGGATGTGGACGCTGTTTGGCGAGAGCGCTCACGAGAGGAGGCGGCAGTGGATGGACCTGCATTCGGAGCGACTGGAAGCGAAGCTGAACGCGGTGGACTGGGCCGTGCGGGATGTACTGGTGGGTACTATGCGCAGCCTGCAGCAGCTGGATATTTGCCGGAAGGACTGCTTTTATTACATCCCCGCAGAGCGCCTGCAGGATAGTGATTTTCCTGTCCGCTATGTGGCCCTTTACCAGTCGCAGTATGTGTTCGGCCCACAGGCAGGCGTCCGGTACTACGGCGAAGTCACGAAATGCAGCGCCGTCCGTCGGAGCGCTATCACAGAGGTCGGCCCCCGGAGAGGAACGGAAGAAAACCTTTATTACCGCTTCGACATCCGGGAATGGAAGCAGCTGAACCGGCCCATCGAGGCCAAAGAAACGGGCTTTGTAAGGGATTTTACCAACCTGTTCCTGCTGGAGCACAGTGTCCAGACGCCGGAACTCTGGCTCCGCACGGAAGAGGAATACCGCCTTTGTTCGGCCCTGAAGCGGGCCGTCTGGGGCGACACCATCAACGAACCGGGCAACGGCCTTGCATTTGAATTCCGGGGCTTCACCGTGAGCTTTGCGGAGGGAAAAATCTTCGTCTCGGATAAGGGCCGCACTTTTGCGCGGTATGAGCTCTCGCATTTTTTGCAGGATCCCGGCGCTGTGGTCCGGGGCATCCGAAGCGAATGCCTCCGGAGGGATTCCATGAGGGAACTCTCGAAGATTTGAAGCGTTCCTATTATTTACTTCTGCACTCCTGCGGCGCACTGCTCGATGAACTGCTTGGCGACGCGGGGGCTGCGGCCTCCGGCACGGATGGCGAAGGCTTCGGCCTTGGTCAGCAGCTCGTCATGGGGCATCTCGATGCCGTGCTGTTTGGCCAGCTCGGTGAGGATGACCTCGAACCGGGCTTTCTCGGGTCGCTGGAAGGTGACGGTGAGGCCGAACCGGGCCGAAAGGCTCATCAGCTCCTGACGGGTGTCGGCCTCGTGGATGTCATCGCCGGTGCGGTCGGAGAGGGTCTCCTTGATGAGGTGGCGGCGGTTGGAGGTAGCGTAAACGGCGATGTTCCGGGCTCTGCCGCCCACGCTGCCCTCGAGGATGGCTTTCAGGGCCGCAAAGTTGTCGTCGTTGGCCGTGAAGCTCAAATCGTCGATGAAGAGGATGAACTTCAGCGGGTTCGCCGCCAGCTTGTCCATCAGATCGGGGATCTGATAGAGCTGGTTCTTCTTGACTTCCACGAGGCGCAGGCCGTCGGCGGCGAACTCGTTGGCGATGGCCTTGACGGTGCTGGATTTGCCGGTGCCGGCGTCGCCGTAGAGCAGGACATTGTTGGCGGGCATCCCGGCCAGCAGGGCGCGGGTGTTGGCGATGACCTTCTCCCGCTCCTGCTCGTAGCCCGGCAGCTCGTCGAGGCGCTGGGGGTCGGGGTAGCGCACCGGCACCAGCTGGCCGTTCTCGACCGTGAAGACGTGGTGCTTGGCGAACATTCCGCAGCCCTTTTTGCCCACCTCGCTCATCCGCTGGGCGTAGGCGGCGTGGAGGTCGATGGCCTTCGTCTCCCACCGGGGCAGGAAAGGCAGCTTGTCGGCGGCACCGGCGGCGTCCAGAAGCTCGTCCAGCGTCAGGCTGCACAGCTGCTGCAGGAGGTCCAGCTCATTGTCCAGTGCAGTCTGCAAGACGGGCGGCACTTCGCTGACAGCTGCCTGCCGGACACAGACCGTTTCGGCTTCGAGGACGGCAGCGGAAAGGTATTCGCCGAAGCTGGTGGTGTGCTCGAAGAGGGCTGCTTCGAAGGAAGCGGCAGCGTCGCACACGGCTCCCGTGCTCTGGAGGGCAGCGGCCATCCGGTCGGTGAGGTCAACAAATTTTGCAATGACGTCATCGTCCAGCAGGGCGCGGAAGATGACCAGCCCGTGGAGCCGGGCGTTCCATTCTGTGAGGTTCATAATATCCCTTTCTATAATTGGCTCTCCCTTTGGGAGAGCTGGCGCGGGAGCGCCTGAGAGGGCAAGCACTGTGCGATAAAGCCAACCGCACAGCGATAGGCAGGCTCTTTGTCAGAGTGATACGATCGCTGAGCTTGTGTGGCTTTGCCGGCGGCCTTGCCCTCTCCGTCATCGCAGGCGATGACACCTCTCCCAAAGGGAGAGGCTATGCTTTAAGTAAAGTCGGTTACTCAGAATTATACAGCGATGTAAGGCCCTGTGCAAGATGGTGTTTAATTATCTTCATGTTTGCCATGATTCACGTTACAAATCGTCGATTGACAACAGCTCGATTTATAGTATAATTGACCCAACAAATGCACAGATGGGAAAAAGTAACGCAGGATACCCGCTTTTCAGAGAGCTGCCGGACGATGCAAGGCAGCAGGCGGCCCGGCGCGGAATCCTCCCGGAGCAGCCTGCTGAAGGACGATATATGGGACGTCTGCTAAGCAGAGCCGGTGGCGGCCGTTAGAGCGCAGGGCTTTGTTGGAAGCCCGTGAGAGGGCGCGGAAAGCGTCAACGAGAGTGGTACCGCAGAGAGTTTTGGATTGATTCCAGGTCTTTGTCTCTTGGATAAGGAGACAGAGACCTTTTGTTTATCAGGTGCTGCTCCAAAGAAGCCGTTTTCATAAGCATTGCACACCGCCTGAGCGGTCTTTTTGCTCGCATACTGCGTTGCTTCTCCTTGCAATCCACCAAGGATTGCTGCGGAAAATCGCCTTGTCTGCGGAGCAAAAATCCTCGTCATTCGGCGCACCCCGCTTACGAAAACAGCTTCTGAGAGTGTTTGGGAAAAAAGTGTATAAAGTGGAAATTGGAAACGGAAACAGGAGAAACTCGCCATGCAGTTGAACGGTTCTCAAATCTTTGTGGAGGTGCTCTGTGAGCAGGGGGTGGACACCCTCTTCGGCTACCCCGGCGGCGCAGTGCTGAACCTCTACGACGAGCTGTACAAAAACGCCGACCGCATCACCCATGTGCTGACCGCCCACGAGCAGGGCGCATCCCACGCGGCGGACGGCTACGCCCGTGCAACGGGCCGCACCGGCGTGGTGCTGGCCACCAGCGGCCCGGGCGCAACGAACCTCGTCACCGGCATCGCCACCGCCTATATGGACTCTGTGCCGATGGTGGCCTTCACCGGCAACGTGACCACGGAGGGCCTGGGCAAGGACGGCTTCCAGGAAGCCTACATCGAGGGCATCACGATGCCCATCACCAAGCACAACTTCACGGTGCGCCGGGTCGAAGACCTGGCCGACACCATGCGTGCGGCTTTCCGCATCGCCCAGAGCGGCCGCAAAGGCCCGGTGCTGGTGGACATCCCGAAGGATGTCACCGCTGCGGTGTGTGAGTTCACCCCGAAAAAGCCGGAGCCCATCCGCACCGTGACCACCTTCAACGAAGAGCAGGTCAAGTGGGCGGCAGAGATCATCAACGGCGCACAGCGCCCGCTGGTCTACTTCGGCGGCGGCGTCCGCTCGGCGGCCAGCTGCCGGCCCCTGCGTGACCTTCTGAAAAAGGCTGAGATCCCGGCCACCTATACCCTGATGGCCGCAGGCGTCGTGCCTTACGGCGACCCGATGAACATCGGCATGGTGGGTATGCACGGCTGCTACACCTCGAACCGGGCGGTGGCCGACTGCGATGTCCTTATCGCGGTGGGTGCCCGCTTCTCCGACCGCGTGGCCCTGAACCCCAAGACCTTCGCCAAGAATGCGACCATCATCCAGATCGATATCGACGCCAGCGAGCTGGGCAAGAACGTGGATGTTGACCTTGCCATCGTGGGTGACGCCGCCTATGTGCTGAACGCCATGCTCCCGATGATCGAGGATAAGAAGCATCCCGACTGGATGAAGATGATCCGCGAGTGGCAGGCACAGGATTACCACCCGGTATCCGACGCCTCCCGCCTGATGCCCCATCAGGTCATCGGCGAGGTCTGCAACCAGTGCGGCCCCGAGGCGGTCTACGTTACCGACGTCGGCCAGCACCAGATGTGGGCGGCACAGTACATCCGCCACACCAAGAGCCGCGGCTTCATCACCAGTGGCGGCCTCGGCACCATGGGCTTCGGCTACGGCGCAGCCATCGGCGCACAGATGGCGCTGGGCCGCGGCCAGCGGGTGGTCATGTTCACCGGCGACGGCTCCTTCCACATGAACCTCAACGAAGCCTGCACTGCTGTCAGCTGCGAGCTGCCCATCATCACGGTCATCTTCAACAATCAGGTGCTTGGCATGGTGCGCCAGTGGCAGACCGCCTTCTACGGCAAGCGCTTCTCCCAGACCGACCCCCACCGCAAGACCAACTTCGTCAAGCTGGCCGAGGGCTTCGGCCTCAAGGGCTATCACTGCGAGAACCTGGCTCAGTTCCAGGAGGCATTCGCCGACGCTCTGAAGCAGAAAGGCCCCACCTGGATCGAATGCATGATCGACAAGGACGAAAAGGTCCTGCCCATGATTCCCGGCGGCGGCGACATCAACGACATCATCATGAAATAAGGAGGACACAGCGACATGGAATCCAATCAGCGCAGGGCCATCAGCCTGCTGGTGGACAACCAGAGCGGCGTTCTGGCCCGGGTGTCCAGCCTGTTCTGCCGCAGAGGCTTCAATATCGACAGCCTGACCGTTTCGGCCACCAACGACCCCACAGTCAGCCGCATCACCGTTTCCGTCTCGGGTACCGAAAAGGAGCTCCAGCAGCTCATCCTCCAGACCAATCGTCTGGAAGTCACCCGTCAGGTCTTCGTACTCAACGAGTCCACCGCCCTCGAGCGGGAGCTGCTCCTGCTCAAGGTGATGGCAAATGTCACCAACCGCGCAGAGCTGCGGGAGATCGCCGGTATCTACAAGGCAAAGATCATCGACCTGTCGCCCGACAGCATGGTCTTTGAGCTGACGGGCCGTCCCGAGAAGATCGACGCCTTCCTGAAGCTCATGGCGGACTATCAGATCCTGGAGCAGTGCCGCACCGGCGTCACCGCCCTCGAGCGCGGCGGGATGCATCAGCATATGCAGAAGCCCGCGCAGGAGGTAAGAGAGGCACAGTTCCCGCTGCCCGGCACGAGATGCCACTAAAGCCCTCTCAGTCTGCTTCGCAGACAGCTCCCCCAGAGGGGGAGCCATTGGCAGGCCGGGCCGCTTGAAGCTGGACGCTGAAAGCGCGATATGGCGCAAAAGCGCAGGCCCTGCTACAGAGGAAAATTTGCTTTTCCGCTCCCCAGTGAGCGAAAATATACGATGCTTATCATTCATCTTATACTGAAATAAGTAAAAAACAAAAGGAGAACAACTACCATGGCTATCAAGAAATACTACGATTCCGACTGCAACCTCGGCGTGCTGGACGGCAAGACCGTCGCTGTCATCGGCTTCGGCAGCCAGGGCCACGCACATTCCGAGAACCTCGCTGAGAGCGGCGTCAATGTCGTCGTCGGCCTGCGCAAGGGTTCTGCTCACTGGGAAAAGGCTTCTGAGTTCGCTGCAACGCATCCCAACTTCAAGGTCATGGAGGTCGAGGAGGCTGCCAAGGCCGGCGACGTCGTCATGATGCTGGTCCCCGATGAGCTGTGCGCTGACATCTACAACAAGCAGGTCGCTCCCTACATGACCGAGGGCAAGGCTCTGGCTTTCGCACACGGCTTCAACATCCACTTCAAGACCATCACCGCTCCCAAGAATGTTGACGTCATCATGATCGCTCCCAAGGGTCCCGGCCACATCGTCCGCCGCCTGTACACCGAGGGCGAGGGCTGCCCCTCTCTGATCTGTGTCGAGCAGGACTTCACCGGCAAGGCGAAGGACATCGCTCTGGCATACGCTTCCGGCATCGGTGCCGGCCGTGCCGGCATCCTCGAGACCACCTTCAAGGAGGAGACCGAGACCGACCTGTTCGGCGAGCAGGCTGTCCTGTGCGGCGGCGTCTGCGAGCTCATCCACGCTGGCTTCGACACTCTGGTCGAGGCTGGCTACGAGCCCGAGATGGCCTACTTCGAGACCTGCCACGAGATGAAGCTCATCGTTGACCTCATCAACGAGGGCGGCTTCTCCAAGATGCGTTACTCCATCTCCAACACCGCTGAGTACGGCGACTACCGTACCGGCAAGCGCCTCATCACCGCGGAGACCCGCAAGGAGATGAAGAAGGTCCTGACCGAGATCCAGGACGGCACCTTCGCTTCCGAGTTCCTGACCGAGATGAGCCCCAACGGCGGTCGCAAGGTCCACTTCCTCGCTCAGCGCCGCATGGAGGCCGAGCACCCCATCGAGAAGGTGGGCGCAGAGCTGCGCGGCATGATGAGCTGGCTGAAGAAGTAAGCCCTCTCAGTCGCTGACGCGACAAGGTCGGGTTGCGGCTCCCAGCATCTGCTTCGCTCTCGCTCGCATCCTGCTGGCCGCTGCCCCAACAGTTCCTCCCTGTTTCCGCCACTGGCGGCGGTCGTCGCCGTTGCTCCCAAGGGGAGAGCCACTGGCGTGTCGGTAAAGCCCACGCTGGACGATTTGAGTTTATTTGGATGTAAAGCGCCGGGCGCTGTTCTCGCACTCAGCTGCATGGATACTTGCTCTTTTATCAGGAGCGAATGGAGTTTGATGCCGCTGAAGAATGAGAGCGGAGCCCGGCATTTTGTGATAGAGGCAAAAGCCCGCCCGGCCTGCCAATGGCTCCCCCTCTGGGGGAGCTGGCAGCGCCAGCAGGCGATGCCTGAGAGGGTATAACATGAGAAGTGACAACGTGACCAAAGGCTCGGAGCGCGCGCCCAACCGAAGCCTGTTTTACGCCCTGGGCTACACCCCGGAAGAGCTGGACCGCCCCCTCATCGGTGTGGTGAGCGCCTACAGCGAGATCGTCCCCGGCCACATGAATCTGGATAAGATCGCCGACGCCGTCAAGGCAGGCGTCCAGATGGCAGGCGGCACCCCCATCCTCATCCCGGCCATCGGCGTCTGCGACGGCATCGCCATGGGCCATGTGGGCATGAAGTACAGCCTCGCCTCCCGCGAGCTCATCTGCGACAGCGTGGAGACCATGCTGATGGCTCATCAGCTGGACGGTCTGGTGCTGGTGCCGAACTGCGATAAGATTGTTCCCGGCATGGTCATGGCCGCTGTCCGCATGGATGTGCCTGCCGTGGTCTGCTCCGGCGGCCCCATGCTGGCCGGCACCTACGGCGGCGAGGAAGTCAGCCTTTCCAAGATGTTCGAGGCCGTGGGCGCCTATAAGGCCGGTATGATCACCGACGAGCAGCTGGAAGACTGCACCTGCAACTGCTGCCCCAGCTGCGGCAGCTGCTCCGGCATGTACACCGCCAACAGCATGAACTGCCTGTGCGAGGCCATCGGCATCGCACTGCCCGGCAACGGCACCATCCCCGCCGTCTACTCCAAGCGCCTGCTGCTGGCAAAGCACGCCGGTATGGCCGTCATGGAGATGGTAAAGAAGGGCATCACCGCCCGCCAGATCATCAACGAGCGCTCCATCCGCAATGCGCTGACCTGCGATATGGCGCTGGGCTGCTCCACCAACACCGTCCTCCACCTGCTGGCCATCGCCTACGAGGCCGGTGTGCCCATCGACCTGAAGCTCTTCAATGAGATCAGCGCCAAGACCCCGAACCTCTGCCATCTGGCCCCCGCAGGCCCCACCCACATGCCCGACCTCTACGCCGCCGGCGGCATCCCTGCCGTGCAGGCAGAGCTGGCCAAGAAGGGCCTGCTGGACCTCGATGTCCCCACCGTCACCGGCAAGACCCTCGGCGAGAACATCAAGGGCGCTCACATCCTGAACGACAAGGCCATCCGTCCCATCGATGCTCCCTATTCTCAGACCGGCGGCCTGCAGATCTTGTGGGGCAACATCGCCCCCGATGGCTGCGTCGTCAAGCGCAGCGCCGTGGCCCCCGAGATGCAGGAGCACTCCGGCCCGGCCCGCGTCTTCAACAGCGAGGAAACGGCCATCGCCGCCATCTATGCGGGCAAGATCGTCCCGGGCGACGTGGTGGTCATCCGCTACGAAGGCCCCAAGGGCGGCCCCGGTATGCGTGAGATGCTCAACCCCACCTCCGCTCTGGCCGGCATGAAGCTGGACAAGACGGTGGCCCTCATCACCGATGGCCGCTTCTCCGGCGCTTCCCGCGGCGCTGCCATTGGCCACGTCAGCCCGGAGGCCGCTTCCGGCGGCCCCATCGGCCTTGTTGAGGAGGGCGATACCATCCACATCGACATCCCCAACGCCAGCATCACGCTGGAAGTGCCCGATGAGGTGCTGGCCCAGCGCAAGGCAAAGTATGTCGCTCCCGAGCCCAACATCAAGACCGGCTGGCTGAGCCGCTACGCCCGCATGGTCACCAGCGCAAACCTCGGCGCAGTGCTGAAGTAAGGCGCATTTTCCGCAACACCAAAGCATCCCCTGCAGGGCCCGGCCGGGCAATGGCCGGAAAGGCTGCAGGGGATGCTTTTTTGTTTTAGCCGGGGTGCAAAAAAGCCCCGGGCCGCAGGGCTCCGGGGCAGGGAGACTTACGCCTCCATAATGATCACAGTAAGGACGTAGGTACGGCCATTGACAGTTTTGTGAGTGACTGCGATTTTCAGGCTGGTGACAGAGGCGGGGTCAATCGACTGAATGTTGTTGTCGAAAGTTATCCTCGATTTGGTCAAATTTAAGGCTTCCATGAACGGGGTTTTGACATCCGTGACATCCGCCGCAAGGAAGGTGAGGGCGGAAGTAGCGGAAATGTAGGGGCTCAGGATGTCCGTCAGGGTAGCTTCGACGGTCTTACCGTTGACCATGTGGTTGCTGTTAAGGATATCACCATTGCGACCTTTGGTGATCCAGTTTTCATCGAACAGGGGGGCGATATCACGGCTGAGCTCGGGAACCTGATAGCTGACGGAGATATTATTTTTATTTCCCTCTTGAGCGAGTAACAACTTTGTGTGCTCTGCCAAACCTTCAGCTATAGTACGGTTCAGAGACGTTGCCTTACCGCATCCGGTGAGCAGGGCCAGAGCCATGACGCCTGCAAGGATGAGGGCGAGAATTTTTTTAGCGGATTTCATACAAAAGTCCTCCTTATCCAGTGTTGAAAAAAAAGTTCCACCGCCCGCAGGCAGAGAGTTGATTCATTATACCCCCCCCCTACTATTATTTCAAGGGCTTTTTACAAAATCATCGTTTTGCCTAAGATAATTGGATAAAACCGGGGAATTTGACGGGGTTACACGCCGAAGGTCGGGAAAAGCCCGAAAAAAAAAAAACAGGCGCTGAAGGACAGCGCCTGTTCTGAGAAAGACTTAACCAAACAGTTTTTTCGTATTGTGCATATACACCGACAGCACCAGCCCCACGCAGATATACAGCATGAGCACCGAGCTGCCGCCCGCCGAGTAGAAGGGCAGGGTGACGCCGATGACCGGCAAAAGGCGGAGGTTCATGCCGACGTTGACGAATATCTGGGCCATGAACGCGCCGCCGATGCCGGCGCAGATGAAGGAGCCCAGAATATCCTCGCTGCATGCTCCGGTGGCGAAGGTCTTGATGATGATGGCCAGCAGCACGCCCAGCACCACGCAGCAGCCCACGAAGCCTGCCGCGTTGCCGATCCAGCTGAAGATGAAGTCATTGTGGGCGTTGGGGACGCTGTAGTAGCGGCCATCGAAGAAGCCGTTGCCGAAGATGCCGCCCGAGCCGATGGCGATCTCGCCCCGCTGCTGCTGGTAGATGATGTTCTTCCAGACCGTCTCGCTGGGCGCCCAGCCCGTCTCGTTGTTGGGGTCGATGACCGCAAGGATGCGGTACCACTGGTAGCCCTTGCCGATCTTGTCGCTGAAGAAGGCGAAGGCCACCGCTGCCGCCGCTGCGAGGGCAGCGAAGGCCCCGATGATATACTTCCAGCTCAGCCCGGCGGCAAAGAGCATACAGCAGCCGATGATGCCGTAGATGATGGCCGTGCCGTCGTCACCCTGAATGTGGATGATGCCGATCGGCACGAAGAGATGGAGCAGCAGCTTGCCCAGCTCTTTCGGCTCGTTGAGGCGGCTGCGGACATTGTTCAGATGCATGGCGAAGGTGAGGATGAAGCTTATCTTTGCCAGCTCGGTAGGCTGGAAGGTGAAGCCGCCCAGCTTGTACCAGGAATAGTTGTCGGTGTCACCCGCGTTGTAGCCGATGGTCAGCGGGCCGAGGGTCACGTTGCGGATGACCAGCGTGGGCAGCACGAGGCCCCATGTGAGCACCACATGGACGGGCCAGACATTGACGAGGCTACGGTAGTCGATGTTGGACAGAAGGATGGCCACCAGAATGCCGATGGCCGCTGCGCCCGCCTGCACCACGGCCCGGCGGTAGTTGCCGATGCCGGTGATCTGGCCGGTGAGCTCATCCACGGCAAAGCCGCTGCCCTGCTTCGCCGCCCACGACGACAGCGCCAGCACCGCCATCGCGCTGCTGAACAGGCAGAGCAGCAGGTACATCTTGTCTGTCCGTTTCCAATATCGCTGAATGCTTTCCAAAAAAGCACCACCTTTCTGTATCCTTGGGAAGCCGTTTTCTGAGCGATGCACTCCGCTTACGAAGACAGCTTCCCCGAAACCCTGCCTCACAGCCGGGCATGATCCCCCGATATACCTTATTATACAGCAGGGGAGAGAGGCGCGCAAGATGGACGGTTGTGACAGCTTTGCAAAATCGGCGCAGAACGCTTGACAAAGGCCGATATGCCCTCTAAAATGAAACGTACCGGGGCGGTAAATGGCCGGTCCCCGGCGTTCTTGGAGGAACAGTTTTTACATGAAGGAACAACGCCATCGAATTTTGTGCGCGGTCTGCGCACTGGCACTGGTGCTGACGGCTGTGCTGGCTCCCGCCGCATGGGCGGCAGACGGAGCGGGCGAGGTGCAGGATACGGCAAAGCTCACCCTCACCACCGACGATGCCGCCGGGATGCAGCAGGCAGACGCCGCTGTGACGGCCCTGACCGGCAGCGACGAATACGAGCAGATGTCCCGGGAAGAACGGCTCACCGCGGCCCTTGCGGAGCTGGATGAGCTGGCCCGGAAGGGGCTGGTGCGCCGGGACTCCATCCGCACCGACGAGGAGAACGGGATGGTCAGCTTTACCTACCGCTGCGGCGTGCTGGGCGGCATCCTGCTCACTCTGCCCGACGAGCTGGACGAGATGACCTTTGACGCCGGAGACAACGGCCTGCGCGCCCCGAGGGACATTGCTCAACGCACTCCCCGCACCGAGATGCCCCTGACCGACGATGTCCGGCAGGCTGCGGAGGCCCGGCAGTACCGGGAGAACGCTCTGCCTGAGACGATCGGCCGTGCCGCTATCTATTATGCCTTCGATAATACGGTGAACAGCTCCCGCTTTCCGTATTATTCCTATATGCAGGGCTTCTGGGAAGGCATGGGCCTGCGCACGACGATGAACACCCGGGTGACCCTGTCGGACCTGCGCCGGATGAACAAATACGATTTGTGTATCCTGAGCGCCCACGGTGCCTACTATACTTACAGCTACGGTACGTTCCGGAAGCACACCCGGACCGAGCCCATCATCCTGCTGACAGAAGCGTCCACGCTGTACAAAGACATCATCTACGGCTTTGACCTGCTGGCTCACCGCATCATCAAGCTCAACGGCCTTTACTGCGTCACGGCGGATTTCTTCCGCAACGCGTACCGCTCGGGCCAGCTCAGCAATACCATCATCTACTCCGAGACCTGTGAGTTCCTGGGCGTCACGAACAGCGTGGATGAGTCGATGGCCGAAGCGCTGCTGGCGGGCGGCGCACGGACTGTGCTGGGCTATGTGAACAACGTCTACACGGTCTACTCCCGCAGTATGCTCTGGGATACCGTCAATCATCTTGCGATGGGACAGACCATCGGCAGGGCGCTGGCCCATGCGAAGGACACCTACGGCGAGAACGACATCATCTGGTATACGGAGCAGGGCGGACGCCGCCCCCACGCCGCCGCAGCGTATCTGGTGCTCTACGGAGACGAGAGCGCCCGGCTGAATGTGCCGGAAAACTTCTCGCTCGAGGAACGCGCGGAGGCCGCGGAAGATATGCTGGCCGATGTGCTCGAAAGCGCGGCCTGAGCGTTGCACTTTTGACAGAAATAGTTTATACTAAGGGACGGCAGAACAGGACGGCAGGACTCTGCCGTCCCTTTTTTATAGAAACGCATATGAGGTGGGATACCCATGTCTGAATTTATCACCCACTCCCGTGAGGAGACGGTGGCGCTGGGGGTGCAGGTGGCGCAGCATCTTGCGCCCGGGGCGCTCATCGCCTTTACCGGCGGGCTTGGCGCGGGCAAGACGGCCTTCTGCGAGGGCATTGCCAGAGGTCTCGGCTGCACCGACCCGGTCAGCAGCCCGACCTTCGCCATCGTGAACTATTACCGCGGGCCGCGGCCCTTCGCGCATTTTGATTTGTACCGCATCTCCACGGAGAACGATTTGTGCGCGGCAGGGTTCTACGACTATCTGGATGAGGGCGCTGTGGTGGCGGCAGAGTGGAGCGAGAACTTCGCTGACCTGCTGGCGCTGGAAGACCCCATCCACATCAACATCGAGCGGGTGGACGACACCACCCGCCGCATCACCATCGAGGGGGTGGAAGTATGAACATCTTAGCCGTGGATACAGCGGGCAAGACCGTGGGCGTGGCCCTGCTGCAGGACGACCGCCTGCTCTACGAGTGCTATCTTGACGCGGGCATGACCCACAGCGAGACCCTGATGCCCCTCATCGACAACTGTCTCAAGCTCTGCGGCATGGGCTGCAGGGACATCGACCTCTACGGCGTCAATGCCGGCCCCGGCAGCTTTACCGGCCTGCGCATCGGGCTGGCGGCGGTGAAGGGTCTGGCCTTCCCCCGGGAGACGCTCTGCGCCCCGGTGTCCACGCTGGAAGCGCTGGCGGCGGCCCACACCGGCTGCGGCACCGTGCTCTGTGCGCTGGATGCCCGCCGTGCGCAGGTGTACAGCGCGGCTTTCGACCTTGAGACCCACGAGCGTCTGATGGACGACGATGCCCGTGCCGTTGCCGACCTGGCCGAGTTTGTAGAAAATTGCAAAAAGCCTCTGTTTTTTGTTGGTGATGGCGCGGCTCTGTGCTATAATAAATATGGCAATGTCCCGGGCGTGCTCTGTGTACCGCCGGCTCTCCGCAATGGCCGTGCCGCTGCGGTGGCCTATGCGGCAAAGCAGATGGCTCAGCGGGGCGAAGCCGTCCTGCCCGAGGCTCTGCTGCCGGATTATCACCGGCTGAGCCAGGCCGAGCGGGAGCGGGCCGAGCGTCTGGCCGCAGAAGCTGCCCGTACCGAAATACCGGAAGATACTGCAAAGGGAAAGGATCGACACCAATGACGAAACCCATCGCACTTGCCGCCGACCACGGCGGATTTGAACTGAAAGAGGCCGTCAAGGCCCATCTGGACGAGCTGGGGTTAGAGTACATCGACTTCGGCACCCACAGCACCGCCAGCGTGGACTACCCTGACATGGCTCTGCCTGCCTGCGACGCCGTGGTGAGTGGCCGGTGCAGCAAGGCGCTGCTGTTCTGCGGCACCGGTGTGGGCATCAGCATGGCCGCAAACAAGGTCAGGGGCATCCGTGCCTGCTGCTGCTCTGACAGCTTCAGCTGCGAGTATACCCGCCGCCACAACGACGCCAACGCCCTGTGCATGGGCGGCCGCGTCGTCGGCCCCGGCCTCGCCTGCCAGCTGGTGGATATCTTCCTCAACACCGAGTTCGAGGGCGGCCGCCACGAGAAGCGCATCGCAAAGCTGATGGCGATCGAGAATCGGTAAACCTTAGGATTCCAATATCTATTCACAATATAAGGAGAGTGTATTATGACCCCTATGATCGTTGAGCATCCGCTGCTGCAGCACAAACTGAGCATTCTGCGCAACAAGCAGACCGGCACCAAGGAGTTCCGTGACCTCGTGGGCGAGATCGCCACTCTGCTGTGCTATGAGGCTACCCGTGACCTGCCTCTGGAAGAGGTGGAGATCGAGACGCCCATCACCATGGCAAAGACCAAGGTGCTGGCAGGCCGCAAGCTGGCTCTGGTGCCGATCCTCCGCGCCGGCATGGGTATGCTGGATGGTATGCTGACCCTGCTGCCCGCCGCTAAGGTCGGCTTCATCGGCCTGTACCGCGACGAGACCACCCTGCAGCCCGTGGAGTACTTCTGCAAGCTGCCGCAGGACATCGCCGAGCGCGACGTTCTGGTGCTCGACCCGATGCTGGCTACCGGTGGCAGCGCCATCGACGCCATCACCCAGATCAAGAAGCACGGCGCAAAGCGCATCAAGTTCATCGGCCTCATCGCTGCTCCGGAAGGCATCAAGGCCCTGCACGAGGCACATCCCGATGTGGACATCTACCTCGGCGCACAGGACGACCACCTGAACGAGAACGGCTACATCGTCCCCGGCCTGGGCGACGCAGGCGACCGTATCTACGGCACCAAGTAAATCTCTGTATAACGGAAAAGTGCTCTGCCGGCCGGCAGAGCACTTTTTGCGTGATACAGTAATATTTACAGCATTGTAAATTTTCTGCGAGGCGCTTGACTTTTTTAGAAAACTGCGTATACTTACAGATGAGAAAACCAAATGCTGTTCATCTGGAATCGCAAATAATAAGACCCCTTCTCGGAGGTGCTAGCTCCGGGAAGGGGTCTTATTATTTAGTGCTTACAGTCCTTGTTGAACCATCTGCCAAGCCACTTGTAGATGCAGTTTGCAACCACACCTGCTGCGACAGACAGCATAAATGAGAAAACGCCATTCATCCGGAATCACCTCCCTTCCAAACGGAATGGAGTGGTAAGGACGGCGATTCGATTATATCATAGTTTTCGACAGAAGAACAGAACTTTTTTCAGCACGATTACTTGCTCTTTCGTGCTAAAATCTCATCCAGAATGGCGTCCGCCACATCATCCTTGCTCATCAGGGGCAGCTCGCGGGCACCGTCCGGCGTGATGAAGGTGACAACATTGGTATCCACGCCAAACCCGGCACCGGCCACCTTCAGATTGTTGGCCACCACCATGTCGAGGTTCTTTTTCTCGAGCTTGGCCGAGGAGTTGGCCAGCATATCCCGCGTCTCCATCGAGAAGCCGCAGAGGAACTGCCCCTTCTTTTTGGGGCCGATGGTGCCGAGGATGTCGGGCGTCCGCTCCACGGCGATGGAGAGGTCGCCGTCCTTCTTCTTGATCTTGTCGTCGGCCACGGCGGCGGGGCGGTAATCGGCCACGGCAGCGGCCATGACCAGAACGTCCATCGCGTCGAAGCGGCTGGTCACGGCCTCGTACATCTGCTGGGCTGTCGTGATGGGGACATCCTCGGTGAACCGCACCGGCTGCAGGGCCGTCGGGCCGTGGATGAGGGTGACTTCGGCACCCCGCATCGCGGCGGCACGGGCCACGGCATAGCCCATCTTGCCGGTGGAGTGGTTGGTCAGGTAGCGCACAGGGTCCAGCGGCTCCTGAGTGGGGCCGGCCGTGACGGCAATGCGCAGGCCGGCGAGGTCCTTCGGCTTTGCGATGGCGCGGAAGATATAGTCCAGCAGGACATCCTCTTTCGGCAGGCGTCCGCTGCCCACGTCCTTGCAGGCCAGTACGCCGCTCTCGGAGGGGATGACCGTGAAGCCGTACTTTTCCAGTGTGGCGATGTTGTCCTGGGTGATGGGGTTCTCCAGCATCCCGGTGTTCATGGCAGGGGAGACGAGCTTGGGACACTTGGCCGCGAGAACGACGGTGGTGAGCATATCGTCGGCGATGCCGTGGGCCATCTTGGCAATGATGTTGGCGGTGGCCGGGGCCACGAGGATGACGTCGGCCTTCTTTGCCAGCGAGATATGGGTGACTTCGAACTTGAAATCCCGGTCGAAGGTGTCCACCATGCACTTGTGGCCCGTCAGGGTCTCGAACGTGATAGGGGTGATGAACTGGGTGGCGTTTTTGGTCATGACGACCTCCACGTCGGCCCCCAGCTTGCGCAGTGCGCTGGCCACGTTGGCCATTTTATAGGCGGCAATGCCGCCGCTGACGCCCAGAAGGACGCATTTTCCCTTCAGATCCATCCAAAATACCTCCTATAAATAGGGATAATATAACTACAGTATAATGCAAAACGGCCCAGAGCACAACAAAATCTTTGATGGGGGTTGTATCTTGGCTCAAAATGCGGTAAAATACAGCTTGACTTATACAAAAAAGCTCTCCGTCAGCGCTGGCGCACACAAGCCTCTCCCTTTGGGAGAGGTGTCACCGAAGGTGACGGAGAGGGCAAGGACGCTGACAGGAAACCGCAGACACGGCGGCAGCATCGCTCTGACAAAAAGTCTGCTTATCGCTGTGTATGAGTTCTGTCGTACCGGCCTTGCCCTCTCAGGCGCTTCGCGCCAGCTCCCCCAGAGGGGGGAGCCTTTTGCGGAGAGGTTCGACCCTGCGAGGAACTGAATTATGATTTTAGCCATTGACATAGGCAACACCACCGTCGCCCTCGGGGGCATCCGGGACGGACGTGTATGCTTTGTGGCCCACATGGACACGGTGCGCACCCGCACAGCGGCGGAGTACCGTGCCGAGATGGAAAAGGTGTTCTCTCATCGGAGACAGCCGGAAAAGCCCATCCGCTTCGAGGGCGCCGTCCTCACCAGCGTCGTCCCCCAGATCACGGGGGCGCTGGCCGAGTGCGCCCACCACTACACCGGCAAAAAGCCGGTCATCGTCTCTCCCGACATCCGCACCGGCCTCACGATGGGGGTGCCTGACCCTCACGCCGTCGGCAAGGACCGCCTTGTGGATGCGGCCTACGCGGCGGCGAACTTCCCCCTGCCGGTGGTCACGGTAGACCTCGGCACCGCCACCACGTTCAACGTGATAGATGAGAATAAGGTCTTCCGGGGCGGCGTCATCTGCCCCGGACTTTCCACCGGTCTGCGGGCGCTGGGGGAGCGGTGCGCCCAGCTGCCGCAGGTACATCTTTCTTCGCCCAAAAGCGCGATCGGCGTCGATACCGAGAAGTGTATGCTCTCCGGCTCTGTGCTGGGGGCGGCTGTCCTGCTGGACGGCATCACGCAGCGCATCGAGGAAGAACTGGGCCGTCCGGCCACGCTGGTGGTCACGGGCGGTCTGGCAAAGTATGTCATCCCGCTCTGCCGTCACCCGCTCACCTATGACCCCGAGCTGCTGCTGAAGGGGCTGGCTCTCCTTTACCAGCTCAATGCGCCGCAGCATGAGCGTCACCACGAGCCGCGCAGCGACGGTGAGCGCCGCCGTCCCCGCCCGGCAGGCAGACGCCCTTACAACAACGGCAGCAGCCCCCGCCGCCGCAGCCACAATAACCGCCGTCCCCGCCGGGACGATGAGGCCAAAGCGGGCTGAGCCCTGAAAGGAGAGACCTTATGATGAAATTAGGCATTCTCGGCGCAGGCATGATCGTCCGGGAGTTCCTGCCCTGGCTCACCGGGCCGGAAAGCCCCTTCAAGGTCGAGGCTCTTTGCAGCACGGAGCGGAGCGCCGGTGCAGCACAGGCTCTCTGCGACCAGTATGGTGTGCCGCGCCACACCACCAGCTACGACGAACTGCTGAGCTGGGTGGACGTTGTGTATATCGCCGTACCGAATATCCTGCACGTAAAATATACCCGTGCCGCTCTGGAAGCGGGCCGCCACGTCATCGTCGAAAAGCCGATGGCCCCCACGGCGGCGCTGGCCGAAGAGCTGGCCGAGCTGGCCCGGAGCAAAAAGCTCTTCCTCTTTGAGGCTGTCACCACGCAGTATCAGGACAACTACGCCAAGATCCGTGAGGTGCTGCCCAAGGTGGGGGCCGTCACGATGGTGCAGTGTAATTTCAGCCAGTATTCCAGCCGGTATCATGATTTCTGCGCCGGCAAGATCTGGCCGTCCTTTGACCCGGCCTGCGCCGGCGGCGCTCTGATGGACCTGGGCGTCTACAATGTCAGCTATGTGGTGGGCCTCTTCGGTTCGCCCAACAAGGTCCACTATGCGGCCAACATCACCCGGGGCATCGACACCAGCGGCGTGCTGACGATGGAGTATCGCAGCTTCAAGGCTGTGAGCATCAATGCCAAGGACAGCAGTTCCCCGGCCCGGTACATCATTCAGGGTACCAAGGGGTATCTGCTCCAGAAATCCACCGCCAACTTCTGCGGCGGCGTCACCTTCCACCCCTATAAGGGCAAGGAAGAACACTTCAACCTCAGCGCAGGCCGTCCCCGGCAGGCGGCGGAGTTCCACGCCTTTGCCCGCGCCATCGAGAGCGAGGATATGGAGCTTTGCAGCCGGATGCTGGACACCTCGGTAGCCGTCAGCCGTGTGCTGGAAACGGCCCGCCGCGATGCGGGCATCCGCTTCCCTACTGATTTATAATGCTATCCCCGGGAGTTCCCTGACAAAACATCCCGTATATTTCAGACTGTATTCTACAAAAGACCCCGTGTATTTCACGGGCAGGTTTGCGCCGTATCCGACGATTCAGGGCGGAACGGCAGCAAGGAGGAAAACTGAATTATGAAAAACAATGACATTCGCACCCTCACCCGGCTGGCACTGCTGGTCGCCATTGAGCTGGTCATGAAGGCCGTCGGCCTGGGCAGTGTCCCTGTAGGCCCGCTTTACATGAGCTTTTTGACCCTGCCGATCGCCGTGGGTGCCATCACCATGGGTCCCGCCGCGGGCGCTGTCCTCGGCGGCGTGTTCGGTGCCGTGAGCTTCTATGACGCCGTCACCGGCGCTTCCGCCATGACCGGTGCGCTGTTCCAGGTCAGCCCCGTCAACACCTTCATCCTCTGTGTGGGTATGCGTGTGCTGATGGGCGTGTGCGTCGGCCTTATCTTCAACGCTGTCAAGAATTTCGATAAGCCCGGCACCTGGAGCTACATCGTCAGCGCCATGTGCGCCCCGGCCCTCAACACTCTGTTCTTCATGGGCTACATCGTGCTGGCCTTCTACGGCTGCGATTACGTCCAGAACCTCGTGTCCGTCAAGGGCGCAGCCAACCCCCTGATGTTCGTCGTCCTGCTGGTCGGCGTGCAGGGCGTGGCCGAGTTCCTTGTCTCCGGCATCCTGGGCGGCATCGTCGCCCGCGCTGTCCACAAGTTTTTGAAGTAACAGGCGGTGTCGGTCAGGGACATCCGCTGATAAACCTCTCCGTCACGGCTGACGCCGTGCCACCTCCCCTATCAAGGGGAGGCTGAAAGGAAAGATCATATCATAGGCCCCTCCCCCGGCAAAAATGCTGAGGGAGGGGCTTTTGTGTTGATTTTAGCCTACCGGTGCGGTATACTTATCATACTTTATTCAAAAGAAGGAGGCGGCGGAAAATGCCCATCGGCCCCAGCAGACCCCTGAATTTAGCAAAGCCGGAGTCCATCGACATCCGGCAGGCCGCGCGGTATTTCGGCGCGCGGGGCGAGGCGGACAGCGCTACCCTCACCCTTCTGGAAAAGTGCGCTGCGCCCCTTCTCGCCGCCGCCACGCCCCGGGCCGTCTGGCTCGAGGCCGACGTGGAGAGCCTCACGCAGGCCGGTATTTTGAAGGGGGAGGACATCTTCCGGCATCTGGAAGGGTGCAGCGAGGCCCTGCTTCTGGCCGTGACGGTCGGCCCCGGCGTGGACGGACAGATACGCCGGGCCGGTGTGGGCGACATCGCCGCCGGTGTGGCGTCGGACGCCATCGGCTCTGTGCTGGCCGAACAGGCCGCGGACGCCGCCGAGGCCGAGCTGCGGCAGTGGGCCGCAGAGCAGGACAAGTACCTCACGGGCCGCTTCTCGCCGGGCTACGGCGACTGGCCCATCGGGGTGCAGCCGCTGGTGGCGGCGGCACTGGACACCGCCCGCCGGGCCGGGCTCTGCGTGACCGAAAATGACCTGATGACGCCCCGCAAGAGCGTGACCGCTCTGCTGGGCCTGAGCGACCATCCGGTGAAAGGACGCCTTGCCGGGTGCGGACACTGCGTGCTGAACACGCGGTGCGAATATAGAAAGAGGGGCAAGACCTGTGCAAGCGAATGAACTGTTTACCCAGCCGAATACCATCCTTCTCGACGGCGGCATGGGTACCATGCTGCAGGCGGCGGGCCTGAAGCTCGGCGCACGGCCTGAGGAACTGAACATCACCGACCCGCAGCTCATCGAGAGCATCCACAGCCGGTACGCCGCCGCAGGCAGCCGCATCATCAATGCCAACACCTTCGGCGCGTCGGCCCATAAGCTGGCGGGCAGCGAATACACGCTGGAAGAGATCATTGCGGCGGGCATCGCCAACTGCAAGCGGGCCTGCGCCCCCTACGGCGCACTGGCCGCGCTGGACGTCGGCCCGCTGGGCGAACTGCTGGAGCCCAACGGCACGCTGGCCTTTGAAGACGCCGTGGCCGAGTATGGCCGCATTGTCCGGGCGGGCGTGGCCGCCGGGGCCGATCTCGTCTTTTTTGAGACCTTCACCGACCTCTACGAGCTGAAAGCTGCCCTGCTGGCCGCGAAAGAGAACTGTGACCTGCCCATCCTCGCCAGCATGAGCTTTGAGGCAGGCGGGCGCACCTTCACCGGCTGCACCGTCGAGAGCTTCGCCGTCACGGCCCGGGGCCTCGGGGCCAACGCCGTGGGCATCAACTGCTCCCTCGGCCCGAAAGAAATTTTCCCCATGGCAAAGCGGCTGGCCGAGGCTCTGCCCGGCGATTTCCCGGTCTTTGTCAAGCCGAATGCGGGTCTGCCCCGCGCCGACGGCAGCGGCTACGACATCACGCCCCAGCTCTTTGCCATGGAGATGAAGCCCTACCGCGATCTGAAGCTCTTTGCGGCGGGCGGCTGCTGCGGCACCACCCCCGATTTCATCAAGCTGCTGAACGGCGTCTTCGCCGACTGCAAGCCGGGCCGCCCCGCCCACGCCATGCCCTCGGTGCTCTGCTCGCCGATGGACTTCGTCACCGTGGACGGCATCACCGTGGTGGGCGAGCGCATCAACCCCACCGGCAAAAAGCGGTTCCAGCAGGCCCTGCGCGAGGGCGACATGAACTACATCCTCGAGCAGGCCGTCAGCCAGTCTGAGGCCGGTGCGCAGGTGCTGGACGTCAATGTGGGCGCGCCCGGCGTGGACGAGCCCGCCGTCATGGAGCAGGTGGTGAAGGCGTTGCAGAGTGTCGTCAGCCTGCCCCTGCAGCTGGATTCCTCCCACGCGGACGCCCTCGAGCGGGGCCTGCGGGTCTACAACGGCAAGCCCATCGTCAACTCGGTGAACGGCGAGACCGAAGTGCTGGAGCGTGTCCTGCCCCTCTGCAAAAAGTACGGCGCGGCCGTCGTCGGCCTTGCCATCGACGAGCGGGGCATCCAGCCCAGCGCCGACGCCCGGTTTGAGATCGCAAAGCGGGTGGTGGACGCGGCGCTGGCCCACGGCATCCCCCGGGAAGATATTTATATCGACTGCCTGACCCTCACCGCCAGCGCCCAGCAGCAGGACGTTCTGGCCACCGTGGAGGCGCTGGCCCGCTGCAAGAAGGAGCTGGGCGTCCGCACCATCCTCGGCGTGTCCAACATCAGCTTCGGCCTGCCCTGCCGCCCCTACCTGAACACCACCTTCCTCACCATGGCCATGTACGCGGGCCTCGACCTCGCCATCATGAATCCTTCCAGCGAGGAGATGATGGCAGCGGTCTACTCCTACAACGTCCTCACCAACCGCGATAAACAGAGCATGGCCTACATCGCCCGCTATGCCGATAAAGTCCCTGCCAGCGCCGCGTTGAAGCAGGCCCGGACGGCTCAGGCGTCTCAGACGTCAAACACCCCGGCGGAGGCGGATGCAGCTCACAGCGGCCCCTTTGCCGCGCTGATGCAGGCGGTGGAAAAGGGCCTCAAGGGTGAGGCCTCCGCCCGCACCCACACCCTGCTGGACGAAAACGAGCCCCTGACGCTGGTGGACGAGGCCCTCATCCCGGCGCTGGACGTCGTGGGTGAAAAGTACGAGAAGGGCAGGCTCTTCCTGCCCCAGCTGTTACAGGCCGCCAGCGCCGCACAGGCCGCCTTTGAAGAGATCAAGACCGCCATCGCCAAGCGGGGCGGGGCCGGGGCCAGCAAGGGCCGCATCGTCCTCGCCACCGTCAAGGGCGATGTCCACGACATCGGCAAGAACATCGTCCGCGTCATCCTCGAGAACTACGGCTTCGAGGTCATCGACCTTGGCCGCGATGTGCCGGTGGAGACGGTGGTGGACACTGTCCGGGAGAAGGATGCCCACCTCGTGGGGCTCTCGGCCCTGATGACCACCACCCTCAAGAGCATGGAGGAGACCATCGCGGCCCTCCATGCGGCAAAGCTCGACTGCAGGGTGATGGTGGGCGGCGCTGTCCTGACGCCCGAGTACGCCGAGAAGATCGGCGCGGACTGGTACGCCAAGGACGCCAAGCAGAGCGCCGATATTGCCAAGAAATTCTTCGGTGAGTCATAAAAACAGAGCAAGAGCCGGTGCATCTGCACCGGCTCTTTTGGCGTTTACTTATGCTCCACCAGCGCCATGATGCGCTCCGGCGGGGCGGAGAGGCAGGCCGGGGCATCGGGTTCGGCCACGGAGAGGGTCATCTTGCTCACTTTCCACCACAGACGGGTGGTGCCGTCCGGCAGCTGGAAGATGAGGTTCCAGTCGAAGGGGTTCTCGCTGGCCGAGAGCAGCTCCACCGGCAGGGCATTCTCTGCGCCCGGGGCGCAGGGAGCGAAGTCGTGGGCGCGGATGCCCACGGCGGTGCAGCCCTCCGGCACCTCAGCGGCCAGATGCAGCACCTGCTCACAGCCTGCGAGGCGGACGCTGTGGGCGTCCACCCGGGTGCAGGGCAGGATGTTCTTGCAGCCGGTCAGCCGGGCCGCAGCGGTGCTGCCCGGGTCGGCAAAGACCTCTTTCGTGGTGCCGGTGCGGAGCACCTGCCCGCCGTCCATGACGATCATGTCCCGGCACAGGCGGTAAGCCTCGTCCCGGTTGTGGGTGACGAGGAGAGCCGTGCCGGCGAAACCCGCCAGCAGGCTGCCCACTTCGCCCTCCACTTCCTCGCGGAGGTAGCTGTCCAGTGCGCTGAACGGCTCGTCCAGCATCAAGATCCTCGGCTTGCCCACAAGGATACGGGCCAGCGCGGTGCGCTGCTGCTGTCCGCCGGAAAGCTCTGCCGGGCGGCGGCTGGCCAGTTCTTCCAGCCGCAAGGCCCGCAGCATCCCGGCGCAGCGGGCCTTGCGGGCGGCTTTGTCCCTTTCGGCCTTCAGGCCGCAGAGGATGTTCTGCTCCACGGTCATATTCGGGAAGAGGGCGTAATTCTGGAAGAGCAGGCCCACGCCCCGCTGCTGGGGCGGCAGGTCGATGTGCTGCCCGCTGTCGAACAGCACCCGCCCGTCCAGCACGATGCGGCCCTTGTCGGGCTTCACGATGCCCGCGATGCAGCGCAGCGTCATGCTTTTGCCGCAGCCCGACGCGCCCAGAATGGCCGTGGCAGTGTTCCCGGCGGCGAAGTCGGAGCAGAGGGTGAAGCCGTTCAGCTTTTTCTCGATATGTACTTCCAGGCTCATGCGCGGCCACCTGCTTTCTGCTTTTTCTCAAGGAGGTTCACAGCCAGCAGCACCACAGCAGAGATGACGATGTCCACCAGCACCCACCGCATGGCACCGGCCTCATCGTTGGTGCGCCAGAGCTGGTAGACGGTGGTGGCGATGGTGGCCGTCCTGCCCGGGGTGTAGCCCGCGATCATGCTGGTAGCACCGTACTCGCCCAAGGCCCGGGCAAAGGCCAGCACCGTACCGGCCAGAATGCCCTGTCGGCAGCAGGGCATCCGCACCCGCCAGAATATCCACGCGTTGGACTGTCCCAGCGTCTGGGCCGACCAGGCCAGCGTCTCGTCAAAGCTCTCGAAGGCGCCCCGGGCGGTGCGGTACATCAGCGGGAAGGCCACCACGATGGACGCAAAGATGGCGCTGTACCAGTTCATGACCAGCTTGACGCCGAAATGCTCCAGGAAGAAGATGCCCAGCGGCCGCTTTGCGCCGAAGAGCAGCAGCAGAAAATAGCCCACCACCGTGGGCGGCAGCACCATGGGCAGGGTGAGCACCACGTCCAGCACGCCCTTGACGGTGCGGGGCAGCTTTGCGATATAATAAGCGGCAAAAATGCCGAGGAAGAACACCGCTGTGCAGCTGATGAGCGCGATGCGCAGGCTGTTCCATAAGGGATACCAATCCATAAATGATACCTCGAATGCAAGCGGCCTTGCCCTCTCAGGCGCTCACGCGCCAGCTCCCCCAAAGGGGGAGCCACTGGCGAGCCGGGTAAGCCCACACTGAATGAGCAAAGCTCGATTTATCGGAAGCAGTAGTGCCCTGCTGCCTAGATTCACTGCAACTTGACAAGGAGCGCTTGTCCAGAAGCTGCTGCCCTCTGTAGCAAGGCACGCCCTTTGGTGCTATGTCGAGCCTCAGGCGTCCAATAGAAAGTTGCCCGGCATGCCAAGGCCTCTCCCTTTGGGAGAGGTGGCTGCGAAGCAGACGGAGAGGGCTATTACATCGCCGTGAAGCCCACGCCCTCGAACACGGTGGCGGCACGGTCAGTCTGCAGATAGGCCAGAAACTCCCTGGCGGCCTCGGCGTTGGGAGCAGCCTTCAGCACAGCGGCGGGGTAGATGACCTGACCGCACATCTCGGCGGTGGCCTCGTCCACGGGGGTCAGACCGGCGCTGTAAGCGTCGGTGCAGTAGACGACACCGGCGTCCACACTGCCCTCGCTGATCTGGGTGGTGACTTCCTTGACGTTGGAGCCGTAGGTGATGACACTGGCAGCGGCCAGAGCCTCTTCGTCGAGGTCATAGTAGGCGAGGATCTTCTGGGTGTACTGGCCCACAGGCACATCGCTGTTGCCCATGCAGAACAGGATGTCCTGAGCCTTCAGGTGCTCGGCCAGAGCATCAAAGCTGTCGATGCCCTTGTCGCTGCCCTCAGGCACACAGAGGACGACCTTGTTTTCCAGCAGGTCCACGCGGGTGGAGGGGTCCACGAAGTCCAGACCGTCGGTGTTCACGTCGGCAGAAGCGGTGATGTCCAGCTGGTTCATCTGCTTCTGACCGGCAGAGAGGAAGAGGTCGCAGTCAGCGCCCTCCTGGATCTGGGTCTTCAGGGTCCCGGAGGAATCGAAGTTGAAGCGGAAGGTGACGCCCGGGTTCTCGGCAGAGTAGTCTTGGGCGATGGCGTTCAGGGTCTCGGTCAGGGAGGCAGCGGCGAAGACGATGAGCTCGACGCTCTCGCCGGCAGCCTCGGAAGAAGCGGCCTCAGAGGAAGCAGCTGCGGAAGAGGCAGTGTTGGAAGCAGAGCCGCCGCAGGCGGTCAGGGCAGCGGCAGCACCGACTGCGCCGACCACGGACAGAAAGCTGCGGCGGGAAATGAGATCGGTTTTCATGAATTTTCTCCTTCTATCATTGGTTTATACTTTCGTCCCACAGCAGGGCGCTGCTGTTTCCGAAACATCGTGCTTTTCTCGTCCGGCGTAGGCTTTGCCGACACGCCAGAGCCTCTCCCTTTGGGAGAGGTGGCTGCGAAGCAGACGGAGAGGGCTTAACGGGCCGCCGCTCTACAGGAGGGATGCTGCGGAGCGGGACAACAATGTTACCTGCGGGCGCACTCGCCGTCCAGACCGGCGGCGATGCGGACGCCGTGCCCGAGGCTGGGCAGGATGTACTCGAGGTTCTCCTTCACGGCCTTCGGGCTGCCCGGCAGGTTGACGATGAGCGTCTTGCCGCGCAATACACTGGCGGCGCGGCTCAGCATCCCGCGGGGGGTGATGGAAAGGCTGTGATACCGCATGGCCTCGGCGATGCCGGGGGCGTTGCGGTCGGCCACGGCATAGGTGGCCTCGGGGGTAATATCCCGGGGCGAGAAGCCGGTGCCGCCGGTGGTCAGGATAAGGTTCACCTGACGGCCATCGGCCAGACGGATGAGCTGTGCTTTCAGCGCCTTGGCCTCGTCGGGCAGGAGCATCGTCTCTTCCACCACATAGCCTGCGGCGGTGAGCATCTCCACGATGAGGGGGCCGCTCTTGTCCTCCCGCTCGCCCCGGCTGCCCTTGTCCGAAAGGGTGATGACCGCAGCGCGCAGCGGCGGATCTTCCGGCGGGGGCAGAAGGGTCACTTCGTCGCCGACATGAATCTCGCCGCCCTTCAGCACCCGGGCAAATACGCCCTCCCGGGGCATGATGCACTCGCCGGTCTGCTGCTTGATGACGCAGTCGTTGTGGCACTCCTTGCCGATCTGGGTCATCTCCAGCACCACGTCGCCGATGGCGAAGCGGCTGGTGACGGGCAGGCTGCGGAAGTCGAAGCCCTCGATGACGAGGTTTTCGCCGAAGGCACCATAGTCCACCCAGATCTTCTTGCGGAACGCCTCGATTTTTTCGGCGCTGAGCAGGCTCACCTGCCGGTGCCAGTTTCCGCCGTGGGCGTCGCTCACGATGCCCCATTCCGGGGTCAGGACAGCGCTTGGCACCTCGGTCTTGACGGTGCCGCGCTTGGGGCTGGTGCAGATCGCCAGAATTTTTCCCATAGTAATTTATCCTCCGATACGGTACATCCCGCGGGTGGCGGGCATGGAATTGTCTCCGAAATGATGTTCCCGGGGTTTCGACCAGATGGTCTCCCGGATGGCCTGTAAAAGCTCCTCGTCGGCTGCGCCGCCGCGCAGCAGGGTGCGCAGGTCGCAGCCCGTCTCGCTGGCAAGGCAGGGGCGCAGAAAGCCCTGACTGGTCAGCCGCACCCGGTTGCAGGAAGCACAGAACTTGCCATGGACCGCCGCGATGAAGCCCACATCGCCCTTCCAGCCCGGGACGGTGTAGTAGACGGCAGGCCCGTCGCCGAACCCGGCGCTCTGGGCGGCGGGCAGGGGCGAAAATTCCGGCCAGCGGCGGGCAAACCGCTCCCGCAGCTCCGGCCCTGAGATGCAGGGCATGGCCGCGCCATAGCCGATGGGCATCATCTCGATGAACCGCACCTGTAACGGGCGGCTCTCGGCGAGGGCGGCCAGGTCTTCCAATTCACCCTCGTTCACGCCCACCTGCGGCACACAGTTCAGTTTGACAGGGATGCCGCTGTCGAGGGCTGCGCGGATGCCCTCCATGACGTGCTCGAACTCGCCCCGGGCCGTGATGCTTTGGAACACCTTGGGGCGCAGAGTGTCGAGGCTGATGTTCACGCTGTCAAGGCCGGCGTCCAGCAGGGCGGGCAGCTGCTGCGCCAGCAGGATGCCGTTTGTGGTCATGGTGACTTTGCGGATGCCGGGGATGGCTTTCAGCCCCGCCACCAGCTGGTCTACGCCCTTGCGCACCAGCGGCTCTCCGCCGGTGACGCGGACGGTATCGACGCCGCACCGGGCGAACAGGGCCGCCAGACGCAGGAACTCTTCGTAGGTGAGCACGGCTTCCCGCTCCAGCTTTTCCACGCCGTCGGGCATACAGTAGCGGCAGCGCAGGTTGCACAGGTCGGTGACGGACAGGCGCAGATAGTGGATATTGCGCTGGGCAGAATCAAACATAGCCGCCCTCCGCCCGGATGTAGTGGCCGCTCTTGCCGCCGGTCTTCTCGACGAGATGGATCTCGCCCAGCTCCATGCCCTTATCGACGGCCTTACACATATCGTAGATGGTGAGCAGGGCGGTGGAAACGCCCGTCAGGGCCTCCATCTCCACGCCGGTGACGCCCGCCGTCTTGACGGTGCAGAGCGCCTCCACAGCCTGCCGCTCGGGCAGAAGCCTGAAGTCCACGCTCACTTTCGTCAGGGGCAGCGGATGGCAGAGCGGGATGAGCTCGCTGGTGCGCTTGGTGGCCATGATGCCGGCAATGCGGGCCACGCCCAGCACATCGCCTTTCTTCACGGTGCCGCTCTCCACGGCGGCGAATGCCTCGGCGTTCATGGTGATGATGCCGTGGGCGGTGGCCTCCCGGAAGGTGACGGTCTTCTCGCTCACATCCACCATCACGGCGTTGCCGGAGGCATCAAAGTGGGTCAGATTAGTTTCAGTCATGATCGTATCTTTCTGCTTAACAAAAATAAATCGTATGGGGAGCCGGGCTTGCCCTCTCAGTCTCGCTTCGCTCGCCAGCTCCCCCAAAGGGGGAGCCGTTGGCAGGCCGGGCAGCTCTGAGCGGGACGCCTGAGGCCCGATATAGCGCAAAAGGGCGGGCCTTGCTACAGAGGCCGGCAGCTTCTGGACAAGCGTTCCTTGTCAAGCTGCTGTAAATCTCTGTCGCAGGGCACTATCGTTCCCGACAGGAAGAGCTTTTCTCGCCCAGCGCGGGCCTCACCGACACGCCAGTGGCTCTCCCTTTGGGAGCAACGGCGACGACCGCCGCCAGTGGCGGAAACAGGGAGTCGCTGTTGGGGCCGCGGCCAGCAAGACGCAAGCAAAGCGCTGCGGATGCTGGGTGCCGCAACCCGGGCAGTGGCACGGCAGTAGCCGTGACGGAGAGGTTTATATTCTCTCAGCAATGCCCAAATCCGCAGTTGGGCCAGTGGCACTCGGCGCAGCCAAGGCAGAGACCGCCCTCGCCCAGACGGGCAATATCCTCGGCGGTGATGGCATCGTCGGCCAGCAGACGGGGCAGCAGCAGGTCAAAGATGGTGCGCTTGGCGTACATGACGCAGCCGGGCAGACCGCAGACCGGCACACCGTCCAGATAGCTCACGAGGAACATGGCACCCGGCAGCACCGGTGCGCCGTAGGTGACGATGTCCGCGCCGGTGTTCCGGATGGCCAGCGGGGTGCGGTCGTCGGGGTCCACGCTCATGCCGCCGGTGGTGAAGATGAGCTCACAGCCCGCCTCTTTCGCTTCCAGAATGGCGGCGGTGATGCCCGCCGGGTCGTCGTCGCAGACCTTGTGGAAGGTCATCTCGCAGCCGTACTCGGCCAGCTTGCCCACGAGGATAGGGGTGAACTTATCCTCGATGCGGCCCTTGAACACCTCGCTGCCGGTGGTGATGACGGCAAACTTCTTGGCCTGCATGGGCAGCACGTTCAGGATAGGCTCACTGCCTGCGGCAGCCTGCATGGCCTCCATCTTCTCCTGCTCGATGACCAGCGGGATGATGCGGGTGCCGGCCAGTTTCTGGCCCTTTTTCACGGGCAGGTCGCCGTGGATGGTGGCGATCATCATCTGGGGCGTGCGGTTCACGGCCAGCAGGGCTTCGCGGTTGATCTTCAGCAGGCCGTCGCAGTCGGCGATGAGCTCGATCTTGCCCTCCTTCGGCTCGGTGCCGTGGATGTTCCTGCCCGCAGCGGCCTTGTACAGCAGAGCGGCGGCTTCGTCCTCGTGGAGGATGCCGGGCGTTTTCTCCCAGACGTAGAGGTTTTCTTTGCCGATGGAGAGCAGCACGGGGATGTCCTCGGGCTGGATGATATGGCCCTTGCGGAAACGTGCGCCCTTGAACTCGCCGGGAATGATCTGGGTGATGTCGTGGCAGAGCACCTGGCCTGCCGCGTCTTCGGTACGAATCAGTTTCATGTCTGTTTTCTCCTTACAGGCCCGGCATCTGGGCAACGAGCCAGTCGGCCAGAGCCTGCGCATCTTCCAATCCAAAATCTGCCCCCGGAATATCTCCCACCACCGCCAGCGGCTGGAAAGACACCGGTGTGTCCGAAATTTCTTTGCGGACAACTTCGATTTTCGGCCAGCCGCTGTCCTTGAAGCCTTCCAGCAGCACCAGATCATAGCCGTGGCGCTCGAAGAGCGCCAGCAAGTCCTGCTCCGTCAGGCGGAACATCTCGGTCAGCAGATAGCGCTGGCCGGAGTAGACCGCCACCCCCTCGGCCCCCGCTTCCCGCAGACGGCAGCTGTCGGTGCCGGGGACATCGGGGGTGAAATCATGGCCGTCGTGCTTGATAATGCCCACTTTCAGCCCCCGGCTGCGCAGGGCGGGCAGAAGCTTTTCCAGCAGCGTCGTCTTGCCGCTGTTGTGCAGGCCGCTGACGGCCAGCACCGCCGGGCGCTTGAGTTCGATCTCCTGGGCCAGAGCCTCTTTCTGTTCACTGTACAAAGCTGAGCACCTCCACTTCTTCGCCCGGAGTCACCGGGCCGCTGCCCGCAGGCAGTTCAACGAGACAGTTGCAGCCGATCATGGCAGAAAGGCTGCCGGACGAGTGGGCTTCGGCGTTGCCCTCGCCGGGGATGGTCACGCTGCCGCCCATGGCCTTTGCCCGCAGATAGCGGTTCCCCTTGCTGGGCTTCGAGAAGCCCGTGGTCAGGGTGCGGGTGGTGCGGGGAAGAAGGCAGCTTTCCTCGCCGCGCCCCGCCGCCCGCAAAAGAGCCGGGACGGCGTATTGTTCCAGCGTAGCGGCGGCGGCAAAGGGGTTGCCGGAGAGACAGAACACCAGCTTGCCGTCAACTTTTCCGGCCAGCATGGGGCTTCCGGGCTTCTGGGCCACGCCTGCAAGGAGGATGTCCGCATTCAGCTGTTCCAGCACAGCGGGCAGATAGTCTTTCTGCCCCACCGAGACGCCGCCGCTGGTGATGACGGCGTCGCACTCCGCCAGCAGTTCCCGCATCTCACGGGCGATCTCCTCCGGGTCGTCGGAGCAGTGCCGACGGTTTACCGCAAAGCCCAGCTGCCGCAGGCGGGCGGCGTTCTGGACGCCGTTGGCGTCGTAAATTTTGCCGGGCGTCCAAGCCTCGCCCGGAGCTAAAAGCTCGCTTCCGGTGGCCAGTACGCCCACGGTCAGCGTCTTGTAAACGGGGACATCCGCGTATCCCTGCCCGGCCAGCACGCCGAGATGGGCGGGGGAGAGTACCGTACCGGCCTCGGCGATGACAGCGCCGGCGGCGATGTCTCCGCCCCGGAATACCACGTTCTGCTGGGGCTTCATGGCGGCATAGAGCTGTACCGTCTCCTCGCCGCTGTCGGTCAGCTCCTGCATCAGCACACAGTCTGCGCCCTCGGGCAGGGGGGCGCCGGTCATGATGCGGGCCGCACAGCCCACAGGCAGGGGCGAAGCGGGGGCATCTCCGGCGTAGAGCTTCATGGTCACGGGCAGGGTGACGGGTGTTTCGCGGCTGGCACCGGCGGCGTCGGCGCTGTGCAGGGCGTAGCCGTCGAAGGGGCTGCGGTCAAAGGGCGGCTGGTCCATCCGGGCCGAAAGCGTCCGGGCGGCAATGCGGCCGCCCGCTTCGTCCAGCGGGACGGTCTCCGTCTCCGGCCTCGGCAGAGCCGCAGCGGCATCCAGCACGCGGCGCAACGCCTCAGAGGGCGCGCAGAAAGGCTGTTTCATAAAAAATCCTCCAAATGCCCGGCCGCACCCGGCCTGCTATGGCTCAGGCGGGGCGCAGCGGGGATCCATATAAAAAGACAGGTTAAAAAAAGAAGCGGAGGCGTCTTGATGAAAAATCAAAACGCCTCCGCAGAATATCCGCACATTCCGGCAAAGGGCAGCTTGCAGACTGCCCTGCCGATGGCTGCTCTCCGCTCCCTGCCGCTCTTGCAGTGGCGGCAGGGCACGGAAGACCCCTGTGTGGATGGGAGGAGTTCTTTTTTTCAAATTGCAGCGTTTCTTCTGCGGGAAGGCGGCGGGGTTTCCCCCTCCACCCTTGAATGCCGGCTTAGATAGCCCTTAGCATTGCGGCGCGGTGTCATGCCAGATGGTTTAGACACCTTTGCTCAAAGAAGCTCGTATACCCTATTTGATTGTGTGGGATGCTTTAGTCGGTCCACTCGTCCACGTCGCTGATGGCTTTTGCGTAGCGGCGGGTGAGGTGCTGGGTGGAGAAGAGGAACCGCTCGTTCTGGTTGTTGGTCAGCTCCTCGATGTCGGCGTACTCCGGCTTGCCCTGCATGGACTGCCACGTCTGCTCGATGGCTTCCTGTGTCAGATCGTAGGGCGAGCGGCGGAAGTACCGCAGCGGGGTGGCGCTGGGGTAGACGCGGGCGTTGAACCGCACCATCTCGGCCACCATGGCGCAGAGGTCCTTGTCCTCGATGAGCTGCGCGATCATGGCGTAGTTGTCGCTCATGTTGGCGCTGGAGTAGTAGTAGGCATCCTTTGCGCCGGCGCGGGACACGATGTCTGCGCACTGGGGGTCTTCCGGCATCTGGGCCAGAAGCTCATCGGCGTTTTCCACCTCACTCACCAGCAGGGCGTGGGATGTGACCAGCGCCGCCGCCGAGCGGGAGCGGATGTAACCCGCCAGCTCCTGTGCCGGAGTCAGCTTGGGCAGCTCCGGCGCGGTGACGGTGGGCTGGTCGGCGTAGGGGTCGCCCTCTGCCTCCGGTGCAGCGGCCAGAAAATCCAGCAGCTGGTTTTTTTCGGCGGCGTCCGGTGCAGCCGTCTCTTCGGGAGCGGGCTGTGCCTCGGCCTGCCTTGCGGCCAGAGCATCCGTCTCCTTCTGCACAGCGGCAATGACGTCCTCGCCGAGCTTTGCGGCGCTGCCGTCGAACATACTGCCCGTTTCCTTCAGGCGGCGGGCCGTCTCGCTGGCCGCGTCGATGTCAAAGACCTCGGCCTTCGGCTTCTTTTTCGCGGCCATCTCTGCCTTCTGCAGCTCGAGGATGACCTGCTCGGGGTCGGAGGCGGCGTCCACCGTGGTGGTATAACCGGGTTTGCGTCTGCCAAACAGCATGATAGTTCCTCTCGTTTCTGTGAATTACTGGGCTGCGGCCTCGCTGGCAGCAGTCTCCCCGGCGGGAGTCTGGGCGTAGATGCCGCGTGCTTCCAGATCGTCGGCCATGTCGCCGAGGTCGAACTTCTCCAGCGTCTCGCGGGTCGGCACACCGGTGGTCTTGTCCCAGCCGAAGATGTCATAGAACAGGTCTTTTGCCTTCTCCATGTCGGCGCGGTCCAGCTTGGTGGTGCCTTCCTCGAATGCCTTGAAGTCGGGTTCCTTGTCGAAGACCCAGTCGCAGATGGCGTCGTGCTCCTGACGGAGGTTTGCGCTGCCGCAGTTCTTCTGGAAGCTGATGGCGGTCATGGCGCGCAGCATCTGGGTGATGCGCTCGCCTGCCTCCTGCAGACCGGCCTGGGTGTAGGTCTCGCCGGTGACGGCGGTCATGAAATCTGCCTGCAGGTCCAGATCGCCGTGGTAGGCCCGCTCCTTGGAGGGAGACTGGGTCATGGGCCACATCCAGTTGCAGAGGGTGGCGGAGTCGTGGAAGTTCTTGTCGTTGACGCAGTAGGCGGCCAGCTTTGCCTTGTTCTCGTTGATGGGCGTGTAGGCCTTGGCCTTGTCGTAGCAGCCCTCGCCGAAGAAGTCCTCCATGACCTTTTTGGTCACCTCGTAGGGTGCGCCGGAGCCGGTCTCGCAGACGATCTCGTGGATCATGCAGTCTCTGTTATACACCAGATTGTACAGCATGCCAACCTGCCATGCCTCTGCGGGGCCGTGGTGGTTGGGGAAGCCGTTGTAGATCAGGTTGGAGTTGGTGGCACCGTCGTTGCGGTCCAGCCAGCTCTTGGGCAGGCCGAACTTTTCCATCATGGCCAGCGTACCCTTTGCGATGACGGACAGATCGCCCTCGCCGTAAGCCATGCGGCGGATGAGCTCCACCTCCCAGCGGGGGTCACCGGCCTTTTCCCATGCCCAGGGCAGGGAGTCGTACTCTTCCTCGCTGATGTACTTGGTGGCCTCCTCACGGGGCATCCGCAGGATCCACAGCAGGTCACGGTTCAGGTTGCCGTAGTTGTCCCACAGGCCCATGTCATCGACGGCGTGAGCCCATGCCAGGTTGATGACCATGGTGCCGTCGCCCTCGTACTTGAAGTCGTGGACGCCGTCCGGGTAGACGCGGGTGCCGTACAGCACGGGCATACAGGTGTTGGAGTTGTGGGTGGGCAGGTCGTAATCGGCCAGCGGGTCCACATCATACTCGGTGTAGCAGCGGATGGGGCAGGAGGAGCAGCCGCCGTTCTTCACGGTGTACTCCGCAGCCGGTGCGCCGAAGTCGAAGTAGCCCTTGAAGCAGCGCAGCGCGATCTTGTTGATGTCGTTGTAGGGCTGCTCGCCGGTATCCACGGGGCCGCCGGGAGCCTTTTTCCACATACGGCCCGGTGCGCCGGACCAGCGGTTCTTGCCGGAGGTGGCGCTGTACTCGGCCCAGCTCTGGGGCTGTGCGGGGACGTTGTGGTTGTTGTTGCCGCCGATGAGGTTGCCCATCATGTAGTTGGAAAGCTCCAGCACCTTCTTGGGGTCGGCGACCTTGACGCTGCCGGTGCCGCGGATGGCCAGGCCCTTCAGCTTCTTGTTGCCCATGGCAGCGCCCAGACCGGCGCCGCCGGAGTTGCCAAAGCTGGTGTTCAGGGTGGAGTAGTCCACCAGATTCTCACCGGCAGGGCCGATGGAAGCGGTCTCGAACTCACGGCCGTTCTGCTCCACCATCCACTTGTTGGCCGCGAACGTACCCTTGCCCCAGATGTCAGAAGCGTCCTCGAGGGAGACCTGGTCGTCCTCGATGCGCAGGTAGACGGGCTTTGCGGAGATGCCGGTGATGACGATGCCGTCCCAGCCCGCATACTTCAGCATGGGGCCGATGTGGCCGCCCATGTGGGCGTCGATGATGGAGCTGCCCTTGGACCATGTGGAGCGGAAGGTGACGTTCATGCGGCCGGAGCAGGGCACGCCGGCACCGGTCAGGGGGCCGACGCCGAAGATGACCTGTGCCTTCTCGTCGTAGGGGTCGAGGTCCATGGGAGCTTCCTCATACATGATGCGGTAGGCCATGCCCATACCGCCGATATATTTATGGTACTTTGCGTCGTCCTGCGTGGTGATTTCGCCAGCGGTCAGGTCAACGCGCAGGATCTTGCCTGTCCAGCCATAACTTTCAGCCATTGTTGTTCCTCCTTACAGGTCCATGTAGGCAGCCTGTGCTGCGCTGGTGACGGCATCCCAGTCCACGATGGACAGAGCGCCGGACGGGCAGCCTGCCACGCAGGCACCGCAGGCGATGCACTTGGACGACTTGCCGGTCTCGGGGTTGACGGTGGGCATATGCCAGGGGCAGGCCTCGTGGCAGGCGCCGCAGCCGATGCACTTGTCGGTGTCCACCACACGGATGCCCTGCTCGTTGGTCGTAATGGCCTTCTGGGGGCAGGCGTTGCCGCAGGCGGGGTCCTCGCACTGGCGGCAGGTATCCGGGAAGTAGACAAAGCAGTTGTCGTTGCCGGACAGCAGGCCGTTGCCGGCACCGTCCAGATTCAGACGGCGCTGGATCTTCACGCGGCTGATGTAAGAGGAGCACACACCATCGTTGGTCAGCGTGCAGTTGATCTCGCAGCGCTGGCAGCCGGTACACAGGTCGGCGTTGACCACCAGAAGGCCCTGGGGCAGCGCCCAGGTAGCCACTGCGCCGCTGTCCACCTGCTTCTGCGAGCAGCCGAAGAGGGACAGCATGGATGCGGAGAGGGTGAGCCCTGCAAGGCTCTTGCCCGAGATCTTCATAAATTGACGGCGGGTCATGTCAGCCGTCAGAAAATCAGTTTTTGCCATAGGTTCCATTCCTCCGTTGAGGTCACTCTGCGCGGAGCACCTCAGTTACATAGAAATACGAGTTGTTGACGATGTTGGTGACGGCGGTCGAGGTGATGGTCGCGCCGGAAAGGGCGTCCACCTCGGTCAGGTCTGCGCTGACAGCGCCGGCACTGGTCTGCCCGGTGGTCAGTTCGGCCTGCGCCAGCCGATAAGCGGCCTGCTTTTCTGCGGACCAGTCCGCATAGGGCAGAGCCTGCTCCTCGCCGTCCTGCGCACTCTTGCTCAGACCGGCGGCGTAGAGCTTGCGGCGTGCCACAGCCTCGGCGCTGGAATCCAGCGGCGGAGCCAGCTCATCAGCCAGCGGCTCGCCGTTCAGTGCCGAGAGGGTCAGACCTGCTGCATACATCCTGCGGGTGGCCTCGGCCTCGGGAGAGGTGTCGGACACGTTCCACTGCGCGGGGTCAAAATCCTCCGCAGCAGCGGGCTGCTCCTCCGCCGCACCGGCAGCGGCATAGGCGGCACCGGTAAGGGGGTCGGTCACAGTATAGCTTTTGCCTGCCAGCGTAAAGGGAGCTGCGCCCTGATACTGGGACGTGAACTCCGGGTCAACACACTGGCCGCCGAGGCTGTCCGTCTCTGCCTGCGAGAGGATCTCGACAGCGGAAACATTGCCCTCGGCGTCAAGGGTCACGGCAGCCTGCACATCGCTCTGGAAGCCCTTCTGAGAGCCCTCCACACGATAGCTGCCGTTGTCGAGCTGGTACACTGCGCTGATGCCGTAGGCGGCTGCATCCGCCTCCGACACCGGCAGCAGGGTGCCTGCAACCGTGGTGCGCGCGTGCTGCATTGCGATAAGACCTACCGCCATTGCGACTGTCGCAGCGCCCATGGCTGCGTAGCCCGGCAGCCGCTTGCGCCACAGCGGAACGGGCGCAAACGGGTTGGTTGCCTGCTTCATGTTATCACCTGCCTGTTTTTTTCTGCCTGGGTTTCCCCGGACAACAGTTAAGGCCGCCCCAGCTGCTGCAACAGCGGAGCGGTCTCTTCGTTAATATATTATCACTCAGACCGGAAGTAAGTCAACGCAAACTGTAGGCTTTCTTTGCTTTGTAACTTTTATTTTGTATGTTCCTTCAAAGTTAAGGGGTGTTTCCGGCCGCACACGAATTGCAGGCCGTATTCTGCGGCCAGCTCCAGCGACTGGACGGTGGGCATGGTCTTGCTCACCAGTGCCGGAACGCCGGCCCGGATGGCTTTGCGCACCATATCCATCGGTACGCGGCCGCTGGTGTAGAGCACGCATTCGCTGAGGGGGACACCGGCCAGAAGCATGCTGCCCACGGCCTTGTCCAGCGCATTGTGGCGTCCGATGTCCTCACAGGCACAGAGGATGCGGCCCTCGTGCAGCACAAAGCAGCTGTGGACCGCATGGGTGGCCTGATAAAGCGGCAGGCCCGCGCTCATGGCGGCGGCGAGGGCGTCCACCCACCCCGGCTGCACGTCCAGATGCGGCACCGCGCGCAGCGGCTGCACTTCCACCGGACTGCCCAGCGCGATATTGTCGGTGCAGCAGCTGGAAACCTCCTGTGCCGCCGCGCGGCGGGCCGTCAGCGGGTGGTTCAGGTAGATATTGACTTTCAAGCCTTCCGCGCAGACGGCAATTTGTTCCACTTCCTCTGCGGAGGCGATCCATCCTTCGGTCAGCAGCCGCCCCAGCGCCAGCTGCGGCAGAAGCTGGGGCGTGCATACCACCCGGAAGGCCGGCTGTTCATTTACATAGAGAACTGCGGCGTGTTCTGTTGGAATGGCCGCTTCCGTGCCGTCCGGCATCCGTACGGTTTCAAAGGCGGCTGCTGCGCCGAAGAGGTCGTTTATCTGCATGGGGGGTCCTTTCTCTGTTCAATGCTGTCCTTCGTACGACCTCTCAGTCTGCTTCGCAGCCAAGGCCGGGTTGCGGCACCCAGCATCCGCAGCGCTTCGCTTGCGTCTTGCTGGCCGCTGCCCCAACAGCGACTCCCTGCTTCCGCCACTGGCGGCGGTCATCGTTGTTGCCCCTATTAGGGGAGCCTCTGGCGAGCCGGGAAACTCTGAGCTGGACGCTGGAAGCCCAATATGGCGCAAAATGGCGGGCCTCGCTACAGAGGGCAGCAGCTTCTGGACAATGCACCTTGTCAAGCTGCCGTGAATCTAGGCAGCGGAGCACGATTGCTTCCGATAAATCGAGCTTTGTTCGTCCAGCGTGGGCCTGGCCGATATGCCAAGGGCTCCCCTATCAGGGGAGCTGGCAAAGCCGACAGGCTTTGACTGAGAGGTTTTTCCGGGCCAGAGCTCTGTAAAAGCTGCTCTTCAAGTCCTCTTTCGCACCGAAAAGAAAAAGCAGAACACAAACGTGTTCTGCTTTTTCTTGGTGCGGATAAGAGGACTTGAACCTCCACCGAGTTGCCCCGATTAGAACCTGAATCTAACGCGTCTGCCAATTCCGCCATATCCGCATATTCTGTTTTGTTCGCCGCCGTTCGGCTCGGAACGATATTTATTATACCACAGGTGCAAAGAAAGTCAAGCGTTTTCTGCAAAAATAGTACGACAAATTTTTTTGCGAAAATTGTTGCATTCCGTATAGGCCGAATGGGGCGAAAAATCCGGCGGAGTATGATACAATAAATATTGCCCCTGCGGGGCAGCGGCCTGGCGGGACTATTTACGGAAGAAGGAAACTGCGAATGTTCAACATCATTATCTTTCTCATCGGTGCAGGCATCATGTTCTACATGGCATGGCGGAGCTGGTCGAGACGCCGCAAGCTCATGACCAGGGGCGAAAAGGTCGAGGCCGCTGTGGCAGGCACCGTCCAGAGCCGGGACGGCAAAGCCTACCTGTTGGAGTTCACCACTGCTGGCGGCACCCACCGCCTCCATTACCCCAAGTCTGCCAAGGGCAGAGAGCTTGCACAGGGAGCTGTCGTCACCCTTTATTATAACCCCGACGACCCTGCCGAGATGTACGTCGAGGGCGACAAATCCGTCCTGGGTGCAGAGGTGCTGTACGTCGTGCTGGGCATCGTGCTGCTGGTGCTGATGGCCGGCATCGTCCGCTGAGAGGGGGAGAAGAAAATGAAACTCGAACATTTTGGCATGGCAGAACCCGGTGACTGCCGGGTGGTCTTTTCTGCCGCAGCAGAAGAGCTGGAAGCGGCGGTGCAGGCCGAAAAGGCGGCCCCGGACGCCCCGCAGGACGAGGACGACCTGCTGACGGCGGCGGTCAATCGGGCGATTCTGGAGGGTTTCTCGCCTCTGTTCGCTCAGCTGATGAAAGAAAACGATCTGCAGCCCGTCACCGACCCGGATTTTGAACTTCTGGCGCTCAACCGGGCCGAGGGCTTCCGGGCGGGGGCGCAGTTCTTCTGCCTGCCGCCGCTGGAACTGGGAGAGTACACCGGCTTTACCCAGCCCGTCCAGCCCCGGCCCATCCGGGAGCTGACCATCGAGCTTGAAATAAACCGCCGCCACGGTGACGAAGACCGCGCCGCCGACGCCGAGGGCAAGCGCGCCCTCCGCGCCAAGGTGACGCAGGACATCTATGCCCAGCGCTGCCAGCAGGCCCGCGCCGTGGCCGAACAGGCCCTCATCGCCCAGCTGGGTACACACGTCACCGGCCCGCTGCCCAAGCAGCTGGTGGCCGGCAACTACTTTGCCGAGCAGCGCCAGTTCAATCTGCGGATGCAGGCCAACGGCGTCAATTTCGACCAGTACTTAAAGGTGCAGGGCCAGACGGTGGAAGAATTCCGAGCCTGGCTCCACGCCGAGGCCGAGCGCAAGCTGCGCAGCCGGATGGGTCTGCTGCTGGTGGCGCAGAAAGAAGGGCTCTGGCCGACGGAAGCCGAGGTGGATGACGAGCTTGTCCACTGGGACGCAAAGCGGGACTGGGAGCACACCTTCGCTTCCAACGACCGCCGCCGCGCCGCCCAGCGCATCGCATCCAGCCGCGCCGCTGCCTTTATTCTGGCCCACTCCACCCTCACACCGCCGCCTGCTGAGGCAACGGTGCTGAAAGCCGAAAACAGGTAAAAAAGAAACTATTGCCGACCCGCAAAAATAAAACAGAGCAAACAAAAATGGGGCTGTTGCAAAATAGCCCCAACGAAAAAAATGAGATAGACTTCCCCGAAAGGGGTGGCCTATCTCATTTTTGGTTGTAAGCTGAAACTGCAATGAACCAACTACAACAGAAACGGTGATCTTCTGAGCGCCGCATAGGAAATAAGGAAGTTTGCAAGCCAACCTGCCGGGACTGCAAGCCAAACAAAAGCAATGCCAAAACGCGGTGCACAAATCAAAGCAACAGACAAGCGGATCGCAAGGTTTACCATATTTGCAATAAGAAACGGCCGCATGATTCCAAGTCCGCGAAGAACGCCATCGGTTGCCATCTTGATGCCCATGAAGATGAAAAAGTAACCAAGCCATCTCATATAATCACCGGACACCTGATAGGCCAACGCGGTTCCGTCTTTTCCCAGGAACAACGAGGAGATCTGTGTGTGCAGTGTTTCAATGACCACGAAAGCAAGAACTGCAAAGCATAGATCCAACACCAGTGCAGCATGATAACCTTTTTTGATACGCTCAATTTTCTTTGCGCCAAGATTCTGGGATACAAACGGCGAAACTGCATTGCCGATGGATACGAAAATCAGCGAAAAAACATTTTCTACCCGCATCGTTGCCGCATACCCGGCAAGTGCCTGTGTGCCGAAGGGATTTACCACTGCCTGCACGATCATCATACCGATAGACACTGTGGACTGCTGCAAAACCGATGGTACCGCAATGCGAAGCATGGAATACAGCTCCTGCCGGTCGAACCTGCTAAAGGAGCTCTTGTATTGCCGCGTCCGAGACAGAAAGATCAAAAACGAAAACACGGCAGAAATTCCTTGTGCGATCAAGGTCGCAAGGGCTGCGCCAAACACCCCCAGACCAAGACCGGCCACCATCCAGAGATCCATAAAAATATTCAGGATAGATGAGAAGATCAGCAGTCCCAACGGAATTTTGGATTCACCGATGGAAGTGAACATGGTGGAAAGAATGTTGTACATGAATAGAAACGGGAAACCCACAAAGTAGACACGCAGATACAATACTGCTTCTTCCAATATATCGGCAGGGGTCTGTAATCCGCTCATCATGAAATGGGAAAAGCAGAAGCCAAAGACACCAAGAACAACGCTTAAGATCAAAAAGCTGATCAGGGACGTTGACACAATGGTTTTCATTCTACCATAATTTTTTGCACCAAAACAGCGGCTTACAAGCACACCTGCGCCCACACCGGCCCCAAGCGCCACACAAATAAAAACATTGGTCAGTGCGGCACAAGCACCAACAGCCGCAAGTGCCGAGGAGCCAACAAATTGACCAACGATTATGGAATCGGCCATATTGTATACTTGTTGAAAAAAGCTGCCAAGGATCATCGGCATCGCAAAAACAGTCAGCGCTTTAAGGGGTGGATCTGCAATCAAATATTCATCTTTCGACACGATTATATTCCTTCCCAAAATCGTTTATCGCAAATTTTATCGCAAGTCAAGAAATTAGTGCAGCATTCAAACGGCATCTTTGCGATATGCGATCCACCGCTGCCGCGTTGAAAAGTTGAATCGCTATCAGCTGAAGCGTTAAGTCTCCACGCCCTCGAACTGGCTGTTGTAGAGCTTGGCGTAGAAGCCGCCCTGCGCCAGCAGGGTATCGTGGCCGCCCTGCTCCACGATGTGGCCGTCCTTCATCACGAGGATGACGTCGGCCTCCCGGATGGTGGAAAGGCGGTGTGCCACGATGAAGCTGGTGCGGCCCTGCATCATCCGGGCAAAGGCTGCCTGGATACGCACCTCGGTGCGGGTGTCGATGGAGGAGGTGGCCTCGTCCAGGATCAGCATCGGGGGCAGACAGAGCATCACGCGGGCGATGCAGAGCAGCTGCTTCTGGCCCTGGCTGATGTTGCCGCCGTCCTCGGCGATGACGGTGTCGTAGCCCTCGGGCAGGCGGCGGATGAAGCTGTCGGCATGGGCCGCCTTGGCCGCAGCCACCACCTCGTCGAGGGAGGCGTCCGGCTTGCCGTAGGCGATGTTCTCCCGCACGGTGCCGGCCCGGAGCCAGGTATCCTGCAACACCATGCCGTAGCTGCCGCGCAGGGAGGCGCGGGTCACGTCCCGGATGTCGGTGCCGGAGACTTTGATGGAGCCGCCGTTGACATCATAGAACCGCATGAGCAGATTGATGAGGGTGGTCTTGCCGCAGCCGGTGGGGCCGACGATGGCGATGCGCTGGCCGGGCTTGACGTCCAGAGACAGGCCCTCGATGAGCGGGCGGTCGGGCAGATAGCGGAAAGAGACGTCCTCGATCTGGACGTGGCCGTCCGGCACGAGCTTTGCGGCGTTCTCCGCTTCGGGGGTCTGGTCTTCAGCGTCCAGCAGCTCGAACACGCGGGCTGCGCAGGCCAGAGCGTTCTGCAGCTCGGTCACGACGCCGGAAATTTCGTTGAAGGGCTTGGTGTACTGGTTGGCGTAGTTCAGGAAGATGCTCAGCTGGCCGATGGTGATGCCTCCGGCTACGGCATAGATCGCGCCCACGAGGCCGACGCCTGCGTAGACGATGTTGTTGACGAAGCGGGTGGCGGGGTTGGTCATGCTGGAGAAGAAGATGGCCTTCAGGCTCACGTTCTGCAGTCGGCCATTCACCTCGTCAAAAGCCTTGAGGCTCTGGGCCTCGTGGCCGAAGGCCTGCACGACCTTCTGACCCTCTATCATCTCGTTGACAAGGGCAGTCTGCTCGCCGCGCACGGTGCTCTGGCTCTGGAAATACTTGTAGCTGCGCTTTGCGAGAAAGCTGGCCACCACAAGGCTCAGCGGGGTGATGCAGACCACCACCAGCGTGATGGGGACATTCTGCTGCAACATGAAGAGCAGGGTGCCGAGGATGGTCAGCACACCCGAAAACAGCTGGGTGAAGCCCATCAGCAGGCCGTCCGCGAAGGTATCCACGTCGGCCACCATCCGGCTCACGATGTCGCCGGATGGATGGCTGTCGAGGTAAGAGAGGGGAAGGGTCTGGATCTTCCGCATGGCGGCGTTGCGCAGGTCACGGCTGACTGCGAAGGTGATGCGGTTGTTGCAGACGCTCAGCAGCCACTGCGCAAAGGCGGCGACAACCGCCACCACGATGATCTCGTAGATGATGCGCAGCACGCCCGCGAAGTCCACGGCACCTTTGCCCAGCATCATGTCGATGGCACTGCCGCAGAGGATGGGGATATACAGCTGAGCCGCCACGCTCACAGCAGCCACGATGAGGCTGCACACCACGAAGAAGCCGTAGGGCTTGATCTTTTGCAGCACCCGGGTCATGGTGGCCTTCTGCTGTTCAGGGGTCAGCTTGCTTTTTGCTTTTGCACTCATTTCTGCGCATCCCCTTTCTTGAACTGGCTCTCGTAAATTTCCTTGTAGACCGGGCAGCTTTCCAGCAGCTCGGCGTGACGGCCAAGGCCCACCATGCGGCCATCGTCTAGCACGATGATCTGGTCGGCGTGCTGCAGGCTGGCGGCGCGCTGGCTGACGATGAAGACAGTCAGATCGCCCGGCAGAGCGGCCAGAGCCTTGCGCAGGGCCGCGTCGGTGGCATAGTCCAGTGCGCTGGCGCTGTCGTCGAGGATGAGGATGTCCGGCTTGCCTACGAGGGCGCGGGCGATGGTCAGACGCTGTTTCTGACCGCCGGAGAGGTTGCGTCCGCCCTGCTCCACCGGCTCGTCGAGGCCGAGGGGCTTGGCTTTCACGAACTCCGCAGCCTGTGCCGTTTCCAGCGCAGCCCAGAGGTCGGCGTCGGAGGCATTCTGGCTGCCCCAGAGCAGGTTGGAGCGGATGGTGCCGCCGAAGAGCTGGGCCTTCTGCATGACCACAGCCACCTTGCCGCGCAGGTCGGCGCGGGGGTACTGCCGGACCGGTCGGCCCATGATCTCCACACTGCCCTCGGTGGCGTCGTAGAAGCGGGGGATGAGGCTGATGAGGCTGGATTTGCCGCTGCCGGTGCCGCCGATGACGCCGATGGTCTGGCCGCGCTTGGCGGTGAAGCTGATGTCAGAGAGGCTGGGTGCGCCTGCGCCCTTGTAGGTCAGGCTCACATGGTCGAAACGGACGGCGTCGCCGGACTTTTCCGCCGGAACATTGCCGGTGAGCTGGGCCGGGAACTCCATGCCGGGCTTTGTGTCCAGAACCGCCTGCACACGGCCTGCACAGGCCAGAGCCTTGCTCACCTGAACGATGAGGTTGGCCAGCTTGACCAGCTCGACCAGGATCTGATTCATATAGTTGACCAGCGCGATGACGTCGCCGGAGGCCATGCCGCCGATGTTGATCTCGATGCTGCCTGCATACAGCAGCGCCACGATGGCAATGTTGATGATAACGTAGGTCAGCGGGTTCATCAGGGCGGAGATGTGGCCCACGTGGAGCTGCATTTTGGTCAGCAGCTCATTGGCGTCCTCGAAGCGGTCCACCTCGCTCTTTTCCTTGTCGAAGGCGCGGACGACGCGCACGCCGGTCAGGTTCTCGCGGGTGAGGCCAAGGACCCGGTCGAGGCGGGTCTGCACCGACTTATAAAGCGGACGGGTGATGACCATGACGCCGAAGACCACGACGCTCAGCAGCGGGATAGCCACCACGAAGATGAGGGCGGCGCGGAAGTTGACCGTAAAGGCCATGATCATGGCGCCAATCACCACGAAGGGGCTGCGCAGGAACAGACGGAGGAAGAGGTTCAATCCGCTCTGCACCTGATTGACGTCGCTGGTCATCCGGGTGATGAGGGTGCTGGTGCCCATGGTGTCCATCTCGGAAAAGCTCAGCGTCTGGATGTGCTCAAACAGCGCATGACGCAGGCCGGTGGAGTAACCCACCGCGGCTTTGGCCGAGAAGTACTGGGCCGTCAGGCTGCACGCGAGGCCGACGATGGCCAGAAGCAGCAGGATGCCGCACCGCACGAGGATGTAGTGGAAATCGTGGGCCGCGATACCCACGTTGACGATGTCGGCCATCACAAGCGGCACGAACAGGTCAAACGTAGCTTCCAGCATCTTGAAAAGCGGTGCAAGCACGCTCTCGCGCTTGTAGTCGCTGAGATAGCGAAGCATTTTGTTCAAGGCTCGATACTCCCTTTCTTTAATTTCTTTAATACATTTAGTCGAGACGCTCCTTATTATAACGCACTCCCAACAGGAATGCTATGTTTTTGCCGAAGAAAACCGGCTCTGGAAGCAGATTTCGCTCCGGAGATTGAGAAAACCGGAAAATCCTGCTATACTGGAAGGGAATCTCAACGGAAAGAATGGTGGATGCAATGGCAAAAGATGGTGCGGCGCGGCTGCGGCTGCGCCCGGTGGGCGCAGCAGACCGCAAAAAGCCGCCGGAATACGGGCCGCTGGGTACGGGCTGTCCGGCGATAGAGCGGGCTGTGGCAGCGCTCTATAAGGGCCAGAACGAGGAGAGCTTCTGGGCGCTGATGAACGCCATCAACTATGCCCTCGAGCTGGACACCAGGGTCCTGGTGCCGCTGGAAGCTGCGTCCGACCAGCCGGACGGGGCCGCCCCGTGGGCGGAGCATCCTGTCCCGGCGGAGAAAGCGAAAGACCTGCAGCCCTGGACCCTGCGCACCCAGAAGGGCCGGTGCTACCTGCCGGTGTTCACCTCAGTGAAGATGGCGGAGGCCGATAAAGGCACGGCCAACCGCCCCATGGCGGAACGGCTTCTGGCTTCCGCCATGCAGATGGCGCTGGACTCGGACAGCATCGACGGCGTGGTCATCGACCCGTGGACCAGCTCTGCCACGCTGGACTGCTCGCTTTTGAACGGTCTGCTCCACGCAAGCCACGACACCGATGAGCCGGGCGAAGCGGAGCTGCGGGCCGGCAACCATGCCATGGCCGAGGAACGCTGGGACGACGCGATGCACTATTATCAGCTCTCTGCTGAAGAGGGCTGCGCCGAGGGCCTTGCCATGATGGGCGAGATGCTCTACGAGGGCCGGGGCTGCCGCAAGAGCCCTGCACAGGCCCGCAAGCTCTGGAAAAAAGCCGCCGACGCCGGCGATGTGGCCGCATGGGTGGCGCTGGGCGACGATGCCATGGCGCAGGGAAAAGGGGCCGGCGCGGCTCTGCGGGCCTACCGCAAGGCCCAGAAGCTCTGCGCCTCCACCCCCGACATCGCCTATATGCCGCAGGTCTGCCTGCGGGTGGCCCAGTATGAGACCCAGTATATCTCCCGCAAAAAGGCGCTGGCTCAGCTGGCTGAGGCGAAGCAGGGCTTCCTCGTCCGCAAAGAAGAGGGGGACCAGACGGCCCAGAGCTGGCTGGACGAGACGGAGGCCGTCATCCGCCAGCTGCTCGAGAGAGAATGAGCGGAAACACAGAATCTTTACAAATGCTCTAAGAAATCGTCATACGGAACCGATATGATATTGAAGGAAAAATATGCGCGTCGCAAAAACAGAGAGGACGACCAGAATGAGCAGAGTGATCGGTATTGACCTTGGCACCACGAACAGCTGCGTGGCAGTGGTGGAGGGCGGCAAGCCCGTCGTCATCACCAACGCGGAGGGAGAGCGCACCACCCCCAGCGTGGTGGCCTTCACCAAAGACGGCGAGCGTCTGGTGGGCGGCGCAGCAAAGCGCCAGCTTGCCACCAACTCCGGCCGGACGGTGTCCAGCATCAAGCGGCATATGGGCAGCGACTACCGCGTCCACATCGACGGCAAAGACCTGACTCCGCAGGAGATCAGCGCCATGATCCTGACCAAGATACGCCGCGACGCCGAGAGCTACCTGGGTGAGCCAGTGACGGAGGCCGTCATCACCGTCCCCGCTTACTTTGACGACAGCCAGCGCAAGGCCACCCAGGACGCGGGCCGCATCGCGGGCCTGAACGTCCTGCGCATCATCAATGAGCCTACCGCCGCCGCCGTGGCCTACGGCCTTGACAACGAAGCGCCCCAGAAGATCCTGGTCTACGACCTCGGCGGCGGTACCTTCGACGTCTCCATCATCGAGATCGAAGACGGCACCTTTACGGTGCTGGCCACCGGCGGCGATACCCGCCTCGGCGGCGACGACTTCGACCAGCGCATCGTGGAATACGCCGTGGCAGAGTTCAAGAAATCGGACCGCATCGACCTCTCCCGCGACCCCGCCGCCATGGGACGCCTGAAAGAAGAGGCCGAAAAGGCCAAGAAAGAGCTGTCCAGCGCCCTCTCGGCCCAGCTCAATCTGCCCTTCATCGCGGTGGGCAAGGACGGCCCCCACCACCTGGATCTGACCATCTCCCGCCCCCAGTTCGAGATGATGACCGGCGACCTGCTGGCACGGACGGTGGCCCCGGTGCAGAACGCACTGCGGGATGCCGGCATCTCGGCCTCGCAGCTGGGCAAAGTCCTTCTCGTCGGCGGCAGCACCCGGATGCCTGCCGTCGAGCGTCAGGTGAAGGAGCTGCTGGGCTGTGAGCCGAGCCACAGCCTCAACCCCGACGAATGCGTGGCGATGGGTGCCGCTGTGCAGGGCGGTCTGCTGCAGGGCGGCGGCAAGCTGGCTGGCGCTTCCGGTGCGGCGGCGCAGGGCCTTGTGCTGATGGACGTCACCCCGCTGACCCTCTCCATCGAGACACTGGGCGGCGTGGCGACCCCCCTCATCACCCGCAACAGCATGATACCCACCCGCAAGAGCCAGATATTCACCACGGCCCGCCCCATGCAGACCAGTGTGGAGATCAACGTCCTGCAGGGTGAGCGGCATTTCGCCCGCGACAATAAGAGCCTCGGCAAGTTCAAGCTGAACGGCATCCGGGCCAGCTTCTCGTCCAAGCCCCAAATCGAAGTCACCTTTGATATCGACGTCAACGGCGTCGTGAAGGTCTCGGCCAAAGACCTCGGCACCGGCCGGGAGCAGAACATCACCATCACCGGCAGCACGAACCTCTCGGAGAATGAGATCCAGCGCGCCATGGCCGACGCGGCCGCCTACGAGGCCGAGGACAGCCGCCGCAAAGAGCGGCTTGACCTCCACAATCAGGCCGAGGTGCTGGCCTACAAGGTGGACGAGGCCCTCTCCAAGTGCAAGAAGGAGCTGGACAAGGAGGAGAAGAACCGCATCAAGGCCGATGTGGCCAACCTCCGCCGCTGCCTGCGGAAGGATAAGCCCGAGAAGATGAACGAGACGGAGGAAGCGAACCTCCGTCAGGCCAAGAGCCAGCTCGAAGCATCCGCAAACCACCTGATGGTGCTCTATGCATCGGAGCAGAGCGAGAACGGCTCGGACGGGACCATTTGATAAACAGTAAGACCCCCGCTGCGTTTGCAGCGGGGGTCTTTTGCGTCTGAGGGAAAAGTATCGATGGAAAACAAAGAGGGGAGTGGGAAAAGCTTATCGGCCAACGATGAGGTCGCGGCGGCCGCGGAAGCCCACGGTGAGGTGAGCGCTGCTGCCGAGGTGGCGCAGAGTGACCCGGGTGCCGGGCTTCTGGCCCTGGCACAGCAGAGTCAGGTTCAGGGTGGTGGAGGTCTTGCCGGTCTTGAGCACCAGAGTGCTTACGCCCTGATTCATCAGGGTCTGCATGTCGAGGATGGTGGTGCGGAAGGTGGCGTTGTCATCGGGGGCGTCCAGCGTCAGCACGCGGCCCTCCTGACGGGCGGTGTAGAGCACCTGCTTGCCCAGTAGGCCCTTGACGGTGTAGCGGGCTTCGCTCTTCTCCACCGGCGTGTCAGAGGGCAGGGGGGTCTCGTCGGAGATCATCATCACGTTGCCCTGAATGGGGTTCTCCACCGGGGAAGCGTAGCCGCCGTAGTTGGGGTCTACCTCCCCCACCGGAACGTCAGAGTGGAGAGCGATGTCACCCTGAACCATGACCTCGGACGACTGAGGGGGCAGATAACCGGCAACGGTCGTGTCCTCGGCGTCGGCGGCAAAGGCACCCACGCTCATGGCGGCGGTCATGGTCAGCAGCGCGGCAGCAGCGGCGGCGCGGCGGGCAGTGTTCTTGTTCAGCAGTCTCATAGTAGTATCCTCCTGTAGGGGACAAGGCCCCAGATTTCTGTTTTATTCGCGGTACAGCGTATCAGAAAACCGCCGTATCTGTAATGAATACGGATACGGCGGCTGGATTATTGCAGAGATCCTGTTTTAATTTTCGCTGGAATCTTTTTCCTCAAGGATAGCCATGAACTCGTCGCCGGTGATGGTCTCCTTTTCATAAAGGTACTTCGCCAGCTCGTCGAGCTTTGCGCGGTTGTCGGTGAGGATCTTGACGGCCTTTTCGTGCTGGGCCTTTACCAAGTCCACGACCCGCTGGTCGATCTCCCGCTGGGTCTGGGCCGAGCAGGCCAGAGAGGTGTCGCCGCCCAGATACTGGTTGTTCACCGTCTCCAGGGCCACCATGTCGAACTCTTTGCTCATGCCGTAACGGGTGAGCATGGCGCGGGCAAGCTTGGTGGCCTGCTCGATGTCGTTGGACGCGCCGGTGGTGATGGAGCCGAACACCACTTCCTCGGCAGCACGTCCGCCGGTGAGGGTGGCGATCTTATTTTCCAGCTCTTCCTTGGTCATCAGGTAGTGGTTGCCCTCTTCGACCTGCATGGTGTAGCCCAGTGCGCCCGAGGTGCGGGGGATGATGGTGATCTTCTGCACGGGTGCGGAGTGATTCTGAAGCGCCGCCACCAGTGCGTGGCCGATCTCATGGTAGGCTACGATGCACTTTTCCTTGTCGGTGAGGATGGAGTTCTTCTTCTGGTAGCCTGCAATGACCACCTCGATGCTCTCCTCGAGGTCTGCTTCCGTGACCGACTTGCGGCCGGCGCGCACAGCCCGCAGGGCGGCTTCGTTGACGATGTTGGCCAGCTCTGCGCCGGAGGCACCGGAGGCCATCCGGGCCACGGTGTTGAAGTCGATGCCGGGGGCAAGAGCGACTTTCCTGGCGTGGACCTTCAGGATCTCTTCGCGGCCCTTGAGGTCGGGCAGCTCCACAGGAACACGGCGGTCAAAGCGGCCGGGACGGGTCAGAGCCGGGTCAAGGGAATCCGGACGGTTGGTGGCCGCGAGGATGATGACGCCGCTGTTGCCCTCGAAGCCGTCCATCTCGGTGAGCAGCTGGTTCAGGGTCTGCTCGCGCTCGTCATTGCCGCCCAGCTGGCCGCTGTTGCGCTTCTGGCCGATGGCGTCTATCTCGTCGATGAAGACGATGCAGGGGGCCTTTTCCTTGGCCTGCTTGAACAAATCGCGGACTTTGGACGCGCCCATGCCCACGAACATCTCCACGAACTCCGAGCCGGAGATGGAGAAGAACGGCACGTTGGATTCGCCCGCCACGGCCTTTGCCAGCATGGTCTTGCCGGTACCCGGAGGGCCGACGAGCAGGATGCCCTTGGGCATCGAGGCACCGATCTCTTCGTATTTCTTGGGGTCGTGCAGATAATCTACGATCTCCTGCAAGTTCTCTTTGGCCTCATCCTCGCCGGCCACATCCGCAAAGCGGATGCCGTGGGTGGACTGGACGTAGACCTTGGCGTTGGACTTGCCCACGCCGCCGAACATCATCGAGTTTGCGCCGCCGGCCTTTTCTATGAGCTTTTTGTTCATGAAATTGCCCAGCCAGACGAAGAGGACGATGGGCAGCACAAAGCTCAGCAGAAAGCTCATCAGCGGCGAAGCCTGCTCGACGATCTCGCTGGAGAACTGGGCGCCTGCGTCGTAGAGGCGCTGGGTCAGGTCAGGGTCGTTCATCAGGCCGGTCTTGTAAATTTGCTTTTCGTCCTTATCGGTAAAGATGATCTGGTTCGATTCCACATCCACCCGGCCGATGTCTTTGTCCTCGGTCATGGACATGAAGGTGCCGTAGTCCACTTCTTTTACCTGCCGTTCGCTCATCCACGGCACGAGCACAAAGTTGAGCAGCATCAGCACCAGTAATACAATGGCGTAGTAAATAGCCAATGGCTTTTTGGGGGTCTTGACTTCTTTCATGGGGATCCCTCCTTACGTTGCAAACAGCATACCACGACGCTATTTCAGAAACCAGCGTTTCGAGGCGAACTTTGCAAAAACTTCGCAGATTCTTAACAAAACCGAGGAACAAGGAGGCCGTCCGCTTGACAAATCAAATCACTTTGACTATACTGAACATACAAGAAGGTGCTGTCCGCAATGGTCAGCTTCCCTCGGCTAAGTCAAACAATAAGAATGACCGCTTTGCTTGGTAGGCTGGGGCGGTCATTTCTTATTGTTATGTATCTCTTTGAAGATAGCCCATGAGATCTGAAAGGTAACAAAGACTGCTCCGCCCAGCAGGCCGAGCAATGCGATAGTTTCCGTCAGGGTCATAAGGCATCCCCCCTTTCGCGTTTGCGTCCGGGGGAAGCAACAATAAGGTTTCACACCCCCGGAAGCTTGCCGGGGAAGCTAGACCACCTTTTTATGCAGACAGCACCTGGATACCGCCGCTTCGGGCGGTATTTTTATTTTACCATAGTTGGTGATATAATACAACAAAAATAGGATCCACCCGCAAATTTTGAAAATTTATGCTGCTATTCATGTGAAATCGTTTCATTTTCATTGTGAGCAAAACTGCTTGACAGGGGCGGCGGGTTTTGCTAAAATGAGACCACTTTGAACAAAGCGCAAATGCGTTGACGGGGAAAAAACGATTTTCTTCTGCGTGCAGAGAGCCGCCGGATGGTGCAAGGCGGTGCAGAGGGTCTCGGTTACTGGCCCCTGAGCGGCAGGACTGAAGCAGACAGTAGGTCCTGACGGAAGCCCACCGTTATAAGGGCAGCGATTCGCCCTAAAAGGCCGATCGTGCAGAGCGGCTGTGCTTATGGCACAGCAAAGAGAGTGGTACCACGGGTGCCCTGTAACAGAAATTACAGGCTCTCGTCTCTCAGGGGATTTCGTCCTTTGAGAGACGGGAGCCTTTTCGTTTGTGGGAAACGGCCTCGCCCTCTCCGTCATTGCTTCGCAATGCCACCTCTCCCAAAGGGAGAGGCTTTTGGCTCCCCCTTTGGGGGAGCTGGCGCGAAGCGCCTGAGAGGGCAAGGCTGTTCCCCAGAAGTGCAAAACGTAAATCAATAGGAAACTGGAGGAAAACAAAATGATGGACGCTACCAAGTACGCACCGGGATATTACCCGGTCCCCGCCGGCTATGACAGCTGGGTCAAGAAGGACCACATCGAGAAAGCTCCCATCTGGTGCAGCGTGGACCTGCGCGACGGCAATCAGGCCCTTATCGTCCCCATGAGCCTCGAGGAAAAGCTGGAATTCTTCCAGATGCTGGTCAAAATTGGCTTCAAGGAGATCGAAGTCGGCTTCCCGGCCGCCAGCGAGACGGAGTACGAGTTCCTCCGCACCCTCATCGAGAAGAACATGATCCCCGGCGATGTCACCGTGCAGGTGCTGACCCAGTGCCGCGACCATATCATCCGCCGCACCTTCGAGGCTGTCAAGGGCGCACCCCGTGCGGTCATCCACTTCTATAACTCCACCTCCGTCGCCCAGCGCGAACAGGTGTTCCACAAGTCCAGGGAGGAGATCAAGCAGATCGCCGTGGACGGCGCAAAGCTGGTCAAGCAGCTGAGCGAGGAGTATGAGGGCAACTTCCTCTTCGAGTACAGCCCCGAGAGCTTCACCGGCACCGAGGTGGACTACGCCGTTGAGGTCTGCAACGCGGTCCTGGACATCATGCAGCCCACCCCCGACCGCCCCATGATCATCAACCTGCCGGTCACGGTCGAGATGAGTATGCCCCACGTTTACGCAAATCAAATCGAGTACTGCGACAAGCACCTCAAGTACCGCGACAGCGTCATCATCTCCACCCACCCGCATAATGACCGCGGCACCGGCGTCGCCTGTGCAGAGCTGGCCGTTCTGGCCGGCGCTCAGCGGGTGGAGTGCTGCCTCTTCGGCAACGGCGAGCGCACCGGCAACGTGGACGCTGTGACCCTCGCCATGAATATGTACAGCCACGGCGTAGACCCGAAGCTGGACTTCTCCGATATGCCCGCCATCTGCGCCGCCTATGAGCGGGTCACCCGGATGCACATCTACGAGCGCACCCCCTACGCCGGCCAGCTGGTGTTCGCCGCCTTCTCGGGCAGCCATCAGGACGCCATTGCAAAGGGCATGGCCTACCGCAAGGAGAAGGGCGACCACCGCTGGACCTGCCCCTATATCCCGGTGGACCCCCACGACATCGGCCGCACCTACGACGCCGACGTCATCCGCATCAACAGCCAGAGCGGCAAGGGCGGCATCGGTTTTGTGCTGGAGCAGAACTACGGCTACAACCTGCCCGCCAAGATGCGCGAGGCGCTGGGCTACAAGGTCAAGAGCGTGTCCGACCACAGCCACAAGGAGCTGAGCGCAGGCGAAGTGCTCCACATCTTCGAGGATACCTTCCTCAACAAGTCCAAGCCTCTGTCTGTCGTCGAAGCCCACTTCGCACAGGTCAACGGCATCACCGCCACCGTCACGCTGGATCTGAACGGCCGGCGCAAGGTGGTCACCTCGGTGGGCAATGGCCGTCTGGATGCTGTGGCAAACGCCATCCAGAGCGCCACCGGCATGGACTTCCACCTGGAAACTTACTCCGAGCACAGTCTGGACGAAGGCTCCACCTCCCGCGCCGCTTCCTACGTCGGCCTCGAGTGGGGCGACGGCGTCGTCACCTGGGGTGCAGGCACCGATACCGATATTATCGTGGCCGGTATCCATGCACTGGTCAGCGCGATCAATAATAAATAAGAGAGTAAATAAAGGGCAGCTCTGCACAACCTCTCCGTCATTGCTTCGCAATGCCACTGCCCGGGTTGCGGCACCCAGCAGCCGCAGCGCTTTGCTTGCGTCTTACTGGCCGCGGCCCCAACAGCGACTTCCTGTTTCCGCCACTGGCGGCGGTCGTCGTTGTTGCTCCTAACGAGGGGAGGCCTTGGCATTCCCCGCAAAGTAAACGGTTTCGCCAGAGGCTCCCCTACTAGGGGAGCTGACGCCGCAGGCGGCTGAGAGGTTGGACAGAGGAGAGACTGACCATAGAGAACAAGCTACGATAAAAAGGAGAGTACCATCATGGGAATGACCCAGACGCAGAAAATTCTGGCCGCACACGCGGGCCTCGCCGAGGTCAAGGCAGGCCAGCTCATCAACGCCAAGCTCGACATCGTGCTGGGCAATGACATCACCACCCCCGTCGCCATCAACGAGTTCGAAAAGGCGGGCTTCAACGGCGTGTTCGACAAAGAGCACATCGCCATCGTCCTCGACCACTTCGTTCCCAACAAGGACATCAAGAGCGCGACCCAGTCCAAGCAGTGCCGCGAGTTCGCCAACAAATACGACATCCTCAACTTCTACGATGTGGGCCAGATGGGCATCGAGCACGCTCTGCTGCCCGAAAAAGGCATCGTGACCGCCGGTGACTGCGTCATCGGCGCCGACAGCCACACCTGTACCTACGGCGCACTGGGCGCATTCTCCACCGGCGTCGGCTCCACCGATATGGCCGCCGGCATGGCTACCGGCATGGCATGGTTCAAGGTGCCTGCCGCCATCAAGTTCGTGCTGAACGGCAAGCTGCCGCCGAAAGTTTCCGGCAAAGACCTCATCCTCCACATCATCGGGATGATCGGCGTGGATGGCGCGCTGTATAAGTCGATGGAGTTCACCGGCCCGGGCGTCGCTTCCCTCTCCATGGACGACCGCCTGAGCATCTGCAACATGGCCATCGAGGCCGGTGCCAAGAACGGCATCTTCCCCGTGGACGACGTGACCAAGGCTTACCTCGAGGGCCGCAGCCAGCGCGAGCCGGTGTTCTATGAGGCCGACTCGGACGCCGAGTACGAGAAGACCATTGAAATCGACCTCTCTGCACTTGAGCCCACCGTCAGCTACCCCCACCTGCCCGAGAACACCCACCCCGCCAGCGAGGGCAAGGAGATCAAGATCGACCAGGTGGTCATCGGCAGCTGCACCAATGGCCGCCTCGAGGATATGGAAGCCGCTTACAACATCCTGAAGGGCAAACACATCGCAAAGGGCGTGCGCGGCATCATCATCCCCGCCACCATGGCCGTGTACAAGGAGTGCATCCTCCGCGGCTGGACGACGGCCTTCATCGACGCGGGCTGCATCGTCTCCACCCCCACCTGCGGCCCCTGCCTCGGCGGCTACATGGGCATCCTCGCCGAGGGTGAGCGCTGCGTCTCCACCACCAACCGCAACTTCGTGGGCCGCATGGGCCACGTCAAGAGCGAGGTGTATCTGGCTTCGCCCGCTACCGCTGCCGCCAGCGCACTGACCGGCTGCATCACCGACCCCCGCACGGTCTGAGAAAAGGAGAGTCACCCATGAACAACGCAAACGGTTCTGTTTTCAAATACCCGGATAACGTGGATACCGACGTCATCATCCCGGCCCGCCACCTGAACACGCAGGATGCCAGAGAGCTGGCCAGCCACTGCATGGAGGACATTGACAAGGATTTCATCCACAACGTCAAGGACGGCGACATCATGGTGGGCGGCTGGAACTTCGGCTGCGGCTCCTCCCGTGAGCACGCACCGCTGGCCATCAAGACCGCCGGTATTTCTGTCGTCATCGCCAAGAGCTTCGCGCGCATCTTCTACCGCAACAGCATCAACATCGGCCTGCCCATCATGGAATGCCCCGAGGCCGTGGACGCCATCAGCGCAGGCGATACGGTCAGCGTGAATTTTGATACCGGCGTCATCACCGATGAGACCACCGGCAAGACCTTTCAGGCCGAACCCTTCCCGCCCTTCATCCAGAAGATCATCGCCGACGGCGGTCTGATGAAGTCGCTGACGAAAAAGTAAAGCGGCATTGCCTCTTTGCTGGACGTAAAGTTTATCAGAGACGTAACACCATCGGCGAAGCCGTAAATCGGAGAAACGAGAAAAAAGCGTTTAGCGAAGCGGCTAGCTTTTTTCCGTTTCGACTTCTCCTTTGGGGTCTGAAAGGGGCGAGCAGCCCCTTTCTCGTGGATCCAGCGCGTCGAAATCGCTGGTGGTTTTCTGGTTCTCTTTTGCCAGCAAAAGAGAACATAGCCTGACGAAAGATGCTGTTGTCCAATAAAAGAAAGGATACCCATTATCATGGAAAAAACCATTGCTGTCATCTGGGGCGACTGCTCCAGCCCCGAGATCGTGAAGCAGACCCTCCGCGTTCTCGATAAGGTGGCCGAAAAGTACGGCCACACCTTCCACTACACCGACGCCGCGATGGGCGGCGAGGCCATTGACAAGTACGGCGACCCGCTGCCCCAGCATGAGCTGGACAAGTGCCTCGCGGCCGACAGCGTCCTTCTGGGCGCAGTGGGCGGCCCCAAGTGGGAGGGTCTGCCCGGTGAGCAGCGCCCCGAAAAGGGTCTGCTCCGCCTCCGCGCCGGCATGGGCCTCTACTCCAACAACCGCCCGGCCAAGATCTGGCCCCAGCTGGCTCCGGCCAGCCCCCTCAAGCCCGAGATCGTGGCCAAGGGCATCGACTTCATCATCGTGCGTGAGCTCATCGGCGGCGTCTACTTCGGCAAGCACGAGACTTACACGCTGGAAAACGGCGAGAAGCAGGCGGTGGATTCCATGCCCTACGCGGAGCACGAGATCGAGCGCATTGGACGCATCGGCTTTGAGACGGCCATGAAGCGCCGCAAAAAGCTCTGCTGCGTGGATAAGGCCAACGTGCTGGATACCAGCCGCCTCTGGCGTGCGGTCATGCACCGCCTGCAGGCTGAGTACCCCGAGGTGGAGTACAGCGAGATGTTCGTGGACAACTGTGCCATGCAGGTCGTCAAGGACCCCAGCCAGTTCGACGTCATCGTCACCGAGAACATGTTCGGCGACATCATTTCCGACGAGGCCTCCATGATCACCGGCTCCATCGGCATGATCCCCTCGTCCAGTCTGGGCGACGGCACCCGGGGCCTGTATGAGCCCATCCACGGCTCTGCTCCCGACATCGCGGGCAAGGACATCGTCAACCCTACTGCCTGCATCCTCTCCGCCGCTATGATGCTGCGCTACTCCTTCGGTATGGCTGAGGAGGCTGACGCCATTGAGAACGCGGTGAATAAGGTGCTGGACAAGGGCCTGCGCACCGCCGACAACATGAGCGAGGGCTGTACCTGTCTGGGCTGCACCGCCATGGGTGACGCTATCCTCGCGGAGATTTGAGTTTACCGGAAAGTAATAGGATAAAGTGGTAATACCCCGCCGCTGTTCGCTGTTTGGTGAATGGCGGCGTTTTTTCTATAATACAATGTCAGCAAATTCCGCTTTCCGCCTTAAACTGTGAAATAGATTCATTTGACAAATCAATTTATGTAAACTATACTAAATCCTGTCTTTAACAATAAAAATAGCCCGTGTGCCGGGATGGATAAACAGAGATAGGATGGAAAAAACGATATGCTGACACTGGATAAGATCTACCACGCCGCCTTTGTCCTCAAGGACGTAGCCCGCAAGACCGACCTCATCGAGGCACCCCGGCTCTCCAAGGACTGCCAGCTCTACCTCAAGACCGAGAACCTGCAGGTGACCGGCAGCTTCAAGGTGCGCGGCGCTTATTATAAGATCAGCCAGCTCTCCAAGGAGGAGAGCGACAAGGGCGTCATCGCCTGCTCGGCGGGCAACCACGCACAGGGCGTGGCGCTGGCCGCTACCCGCCGCGGCATCAAGAGCATCGTCTGTATGCCGGACGGCGCGCCCATCATGAAGGTGGAGAACACCAAGAACCTCGGTGCGGAGGTCTGCCTCGTACCCGGCACCTACGACGACGCCCACGACAAGGCCGTGGAGCTGCAGGAAGAGACGGGCATGACCTTCATCCACCCCTACGACGACGAGCAGGTCATCGCCGGTCAGGGCACCATCGGCCTCGAAATTCTCGACCAGCTGCCCGATGTGGATGCTGTCATCGTGCCTGTGGGCGGCGGCGGACTCATCTCCGGTGTGGCCTTCGCCATCAAGAGCCTGAAGCCCGACGTCAAGGTCTACGGCGTGCAGGCCGAGGGCGCACCCAGCATGTATCGCTCCCTCCATGAGCACAAATACCAGACCCTCTCTGCCGTCTCCACCTTCGCAGACGGCATTCAGGTCAAGACTCCCGGCGAGCTGACCTATAAACTTTGTGAAGAGTATGTGGACGACATCGTCACCGTCACTGAGGACGAGACCGCAGCCGCCATCCTCTCCCTGATGGAGAACCAGAAGCTGGTGGCCGAGGGTGCAGGCGCAGTGCCTGTGGCGGCGGCGCTCTTCCATAAGCTGCCCATCGAGGGCAAGAAGGTCGTCTGCCTCGTCTCCGGCGGCAACATCGACGTGAACATCCTCAACCGCGTCATCACCCGCGGCCTCGTCATGAGCGGCCGCAAGGCCAACCTGACCATCGCGCTGGAAGACAAGCCCGGCCAGCTGCAGCAGGTGGCCGACATCGTCTCCCGCTGCGGCAGCAATGTGGTGTCCGTCCTCCACGACGGCTCCGACCCCAACATGCCCATCTCCAGCTGCTTCCTCAAGCTGACCCTCGAGACCCGCGACAACGCCCAGATCGAGCAGATCCGGCAGGAGCTCACCAAGGCAGGCTTCCAGCTGGTGGCCGAGCGCGTATAACTTTATCAGAAGATGCAGAAACGCCGCCCGAATGGGCGGCGCTTCGTTTTGTCAGCCGATGATCTCGTACTGGAAATATTCGCACTTGAGCTTGCTGCCCACGTCGATCTCCGGCGGCAGGAGCGCCAGTGCCACCGGGTTCAGCTCGTCGCTCTCGATGTCGGTGCGGCGCAGGTTGACGTAATCGCCGTCAAAGCTCACGACTTCGTAATACCAGGGCCCCATACTGTTTCCTCCCCTGATTCATTCCGGTGTGTTCTCTTTTTCCTGCTTCCGCCAGTGGTAGTACGGCCCGAGGATGCAGACGGCGGCGAGTATCATCACCGCGAGGATGATGCTGGTGACGGTCTGGTCGTCGGAGAAAAAGTAGAACAGCAGCTGCCCGCCGCCCACGATGAGCTCCAGCACACCCAGAAGCCTCTGCCAAAAGCGGCGGGCCTCTTCGCTGGACGCTTCCAGCCGCCGTGCCAGCACCCCGGGCAGTTGGAGGCGGAGGACGTCCGCAACGCCCCAGAAAAGGAAGATGATGCCGATGACAAGATGGTGTACCATAAGCTCCGCTCCTTTCTGCGTCACGCGCTGAACAGGAAAAAATTTTCAACATAAGTATATCATATCGGTGGGACCCCGGCAAGGACGGGATTTGCCTGCCCGGCTCAGAAAATTTGGGTGGAACCGCCCGGCGGGCTTGTGGAATTTTGAAAAATATGCTATACTATTCTCTACTGATGCGCCATCGCCAAGCGGTAAGGCAGGGGACTTTGACTCCCCCATCGCAGGTTCGACTCCTGCTGGCGCAACTGTATAAAAAAGCCCCCGGATGCATTGCTTTCAGCGCATCCGGGGGCTTTTTTATCTTATCTTACAGGATGTCGATGTACTCACCGGCCAGAGCCTTGTTCATGCTGCGGACGGCGCAGAACTTGCCGCACATGGAGCAGGTGTCGCTGTGGTCGTCCTCGGGCAGGCGGGCGTCACGGATGGCCTTTGCCGTCTCGGGGTCGAGGGCGCAGGCGAACTGCGCATCCCAGTCGAGGACGCGGCGGGCGTCGCCCATCTTGTCGTCGATGTCCCGGGCGTGGGGGATGCCCTTGGCGATGTCGGCGGCGTGGGCGGCGATCTTGGAAGCCACGATGCCCTGCTTGACGTCGTCCACATTGGGCAGAGCCAGATGCTCAGCGGGGGTGACGTAGCACAGGAAGGCTGCGCCGCTCATGGCCGCGACAGCGCCGCCGATGGCAGCGGTGATGTGGTCATAGCCGGGGGCGATGTCGGTGACGAGGGGGCCGAGGACGTAGAAAGGTGCGCCCATGCAGATGGTCTTCTGGATCTCCATGTTGGCGGCGACCTGGTTCAGAGGCACATGGCCCGGGCCTTCCACCATGACCTGGACGTTGTGCGCCCAGGCCCGCTTGGTCAGCTCGCCCAGACGCACCAGCTCTTCGATCTGGCAGACGTCGGTGGCGTCGGCGAGGCAGCCGGGGCGGCAGGCATCGCCCAGAGAGATGGTGACGTCGTGCTCTTCGCAGATGTCCAGAATCTCGTCGAAGTGCTCATAGAAGGGGTTCTCGTTGCCGGTCATGCACATCCATGCAAATACCAGCGAGCCGCCGCGGCTGACGATGTTCATCTTCCGCTTATGCTTGCGGATCTGCTCGATGGTCTTACGGGTGATGCCGCAGTGGAGGGTGACGAAATCCACGCCGTCCTCTGCGTGCAGACGCACCACATCGATGAAGTCCTGTGCCGTCAGGGTGGCGAGGTCGCGCTGATAGTGGATGACCGAGTCGTACACCGGCACAGTGCCGATCATGACGGGGCATTCGTGGGTCAGCTTCTGACGGAAGGGCTGGGTATTGCCGTGGCTCGAGAGGTCCATGATGGCCTCTGCGCCCATGTTGACGGCGCTCATGACCTTCTGCATCTCGATGCTGTAGTCCTTGCAGTCGCGGGAGACGCCGAGGTTGACGTTGATCTTGGTGCGGAGCATGGAGCCGATTCCCTCGGGGTTCAGGCACTGGTGGTGCTTGTTGGCCGGGATGGCGACCTTGCCCTCAGCGACCAGCTGACGGATCTCTTCGACGGTGCGGTACTCCTTCTTGGCCACCGTTTCCATCTGGGGCGTGACGATGCCCTTGCGGGCGGCATCCATCTGTGTGGTGTAAGTCTGCATTTGAAAATCCTCCGAAAATACGCTCTCTTTATTTATGAACAGCGTCCGGGACGCCGTGCATCCAGTTTTCGACCCCGACGCCGCCCAGAGTGTGGTCCAGCGGGCCGGAGCCGCGGCCCAGATCAAGCTGCGCGTTCAGCGCGTCGGTCAGGTAAGCCTTGGCCCGGGCGATCGCTTCTTCCAGCGCAAACCCTTTGGCGAGGTTGGCCGCAATGGCACTGGACAGAGTGCAGCCGGTGCCGTGGGTGTTGGGGTTTGCGATACGCTTACCCGGAAACCAGATCTCCGTGCCATCCGGGAAGGTGAGCAGATCGTCGGCGTCGGTGTCACTGTGGCCGCCCTTGAGCAGGACGGCACAGCCGCAGTCGGCGGCGATGGCCCGGGCGGCGGCGCTCATGTCGGCACGGCCCGAGATGTGCAGGCCGGACAGCACTTCGGCCTCGTGCCGGTTGGGCGTGATGACCTCGGCCAGAGGGAACAGCTCCCGGCGCAGGGTGCGCACGGCATCCGATGCGATCAAATCAGGGCCGGAGGTGGCTGCCATCACGGGGTCCACGACGATGTGCTCCGCCTTGTAAAAGCGGAGACGCGCGGCGATCGTCTCAATGAGCGGGGCAGAGGACACCATGCCGATCTTGACGGCGCAGGGGCGGATGTCGGTGAAGACGGCATCTATCTGCCGGGCCAGAAATTCGGGGCTGACCTCGAAGATGCCGGATACACCGGTGGTGTTCTGGGCCGTCAGGGCAGTGATGGCGCTCATGGCGAAGACGCCGTTCATGGTCATGGCTTTGAGGTCGGCCTGAATGCCGGCGCCGCCGCTGGAATCGCTGCCCGCGATGGTAAGTGCAGTTTTCATAAATTGAAATCTCCTTAAATAAACCTCTCAGTCTCGCTATCGCTCGACAGCTCCCCTACCGAGGGGAGCCTCTGGCGAAGAGATTGAGCTTTACGCAATGCCAAGGCCTCTCCTCGATAGGAGAGGTGGCAGCGCGTCAGCGCTGACGGAGAGGTTATACAATTACTTCCGCCAGCGCCTTCAGCTCTTTGCACTCAGCCTCAATGTCCTCGGCGCTGAAGATCGCGCTCACGAGAGCCACGCCGTCCGCGCCGGAGCCTTTGAGCTTGAGGATATTGTCTTTATGGATGCCGCCGATGGCCACGACCGGCACATCCACGGAGTCGCAGATCTCTTTCAGCCTGCCTTCCGGCAGGACATCCACATCGGTTTTGGTGTGGGTGGAAAATGCCGCGCCGACGCCCAGATAGTCCGCGCCGTGGGCCACGGCCAGCTGTGCTTCCTCGACGGAATGGGCCGACACACCGATGATCATGTCAGGGCCCACCTTGGCGCGGACGTCTGCGGCGGCCATATCTTCCTGCCCGACATGGATGCCGTCGGCATGGCATTTTATAGCGATCTCGACGTTATCGTTGATGATGAAGGGTACGCCATAGCTGCGGCAGAGGGCGGAAAGCTCCATGGCTTCCTGCAAAAATGCCGCGTCGTCCAGCTCCTTTTCCCGCAGCTGGACGCAGGTGACGCCGCCTTTCAGCGCGTCTTCCACCTGCTGGCGGAGGGTCTCGCGGCCCGTCCACGCCCGGTCGGTGACGGCGTAGAGAAGCATGGTGTGTTTATCGCATTTCATAGCGTGCTCCTTCCTCGAGCTGTTCGGGGGTCATATTGAAGATCGCGTCGATGATGTAATTGTGGTAGGTGGCGTTGCCGTCCAGCCTGGACAGGCGGCTGTGGGCTGCTTCGCCCGCAAGGCCCATGGCGCAGACCGCCGCAGCAGCGGCTTCCAGAGGCTTGTCCGGGTTGGCCGCACAGAATGCCGCCGTCAGGGCCGAAAGCTGACAGCCGGTGCCGGTGACGGCGCTCATCATGGGGTGGCCGTTGCGGATGCAGAAGGCCCGCTCTCCGTCGGCCACGATGTCGATGGCACCGGTGACGGCGACGACCGCCCCTGTGCGGGCCGCAAACGCTTTGGCGAATGCCACGGTCTTGTCCAGCGTCTCGTCCGTCACCTTGTCGGCGGCGTCGGCGTCCACGCCTTTCGTGGTGCCGCTGCCTGCCGCCAGCGTCCGGATCTCGGAGATGTTGCCCCGGATGACTGTGAACTTCACTTCCCGCAGGAGGCGCAGTGCCGTTTCGGTGCGCAGATGGGAAGCGCCTGCGCCCACGGGGTCCAGCACGACAGGACGGCCCAGCCGGTTGGCGGTGTGTCCCGCCAGCAGCATGGAGGGGATGGTGCGGCTGTTCAGCGTGCCGATGTTGAGGTTCAGCCCGGCACACAGCGAGGTGATGTCCTCGACCTCGGCGGCATCATCCGCCATGATGGGGGACGCCCCGCAGGCGAGGACGATGTTGGCACAGTCGTTGACGGTGACGTAGTTGGTGATGTTATGGACAAGCAGGCTTTTGGCCCGGACGTTGGCAAGGATGTTCCGAAACATGGCTTCTCCTTCGAATCAGCTCAGGCTGGCCTGCATGGCGCGGAGTGCGCCTGCGCGGGAAAGTGCGGCCAGCAGTGCGCCTGCAATGATGGCACCGCCGGCGGTTGAGACGAGGAAGGGGACGATGTAGGCGTAGAACGCGATGTCGCCGGCGCTCTTGCCCATCAGCAGGATGGCGACGGGGTAGGCGCACAGACCGCCGAGGATGGAGGTGCCGAACACCTCGCCCACGAGGGTGGGCAGCAGCTTATTGGTTTTGTGGAAGACGATGCCGCAGAGCAGTGCGCCGAACATGCTGCCGGGGAAAGCCATCAGACTGCCCAGACCCAGCAGGTTGCGCAGCAGGGAGGCAACGAAAGCCACGCCCACGCCGTAGTAAGGTCCCAGCAGGACAGCGCAGAGGATGTTGACCATGTGCTGCACAGGGGCGCATTTGCTGCCGAAGACCGGGAAGGAGAAGACGCTGCCCACGACAGCGACAGCGCAGAACATACCGGCGAGGGCCAGCTTTTTGGCAGAATAGTGTTTCATAGTGAGTGCTCCTTTTCAATAAAAAATAAGTGCAGGGGCAGACCGCCGCTCCCGCACACGAACAGACCCGGCACCCGCGCAGAGATGCCGGAAACGGAAGAAGCGGTCGAGGCTCACTGGCCTCCTCTCACGCCGGAACACGGCTTCCCATCGCATACAAAACCCCAGACTCAGGGCGCTCCCCCTCAGCCTGTGACGCGAGAAGCCGTTTTCTAAGCGTTGCACACCGCCTGAGCGGTCTTTTTGCTCGCATACGGCGTTGCTTCCCCTTGCAATCCACCAAGGATTGCTGCGGGAAACCGCCTTGTCTGCGGGCAAAAATCCTCGCCATTCGGCGCACCCCGCTTACGAAAACAGCTTCTAAACAAAAAAGGAGACGCCTTCTGCGGCGTCTCCTGTAAAAATCCATAAACGGTGTTATGACTTCCTACAGCGGCATTATCCGCATCAGGTGCAGAAACTGTCCGAAAACAATTTCTAAGGGTCGAAGTTCGAGAACTCCCTCTCAGCCTGCTTTTACAAGCTCCCCTGTATTTGTTTGTCGGGAGTATTCTACACCCATCGGGGATAAAATGCAAGGGTTTTCTTTTTTCGCGGCGCGTTTTGTGGTATACTGAAAAAAGCCCGCATTTGCAAAAATGGGCAGATAAAGGAGATATGGCTTATGGGTCTTGTCAAAGCGGCATTGGGCGCAGCATCCGGCGTGATGGGCGACCAGTGGAAAGAATACTTTTACTGCAGCGCTCTCCCGGCGGAGGTGCTGGCAGTCAAGGGACAGAAGAAAGTCTCCGGGCGCTCTTCCAACCGCCACGGCGCCGAGAACATCATCACCGACGGCTCCATCGTGGCGGTGGCCGAGGGCCAGTGCGCCCTCATCGTGGAGCAGGGCAAGGTGGTGGACCTCTGCGCCGAGGCCGGCGAGTACACCTATAACACCGGCACCCAGCCCTCTCTGCTGAGCGAGGGTCTGGCCAAGAACATCGACGAAGTCTTTGCTGAGATCGGCAAGCGGTTCAGCTTCGGCGGTCAGGCTGCCACCGACCAGCGCATCTATTACATCAACACCAAGGAGCTGATGGGCAACAAGTACGGCACCCCCAGCCCCGTGCCGTTCCGCGTCGTGGACCAGCGTGCTGGCATCGACATCGACGTCAGCATCCGATGCTTCGGCGAGTACAGCTACCGCATCGTCAACCCCATCCTGTTTTACACCAACGTCTGCGGAAATGTGGAAAACGAGTACACCCGTGACGCGCTGGAAGGCCAGATGCGCACCGAGATGATGACCGCATTGCAGCCCGCCTTTGCCCGCATCAGCGAGATGGGCATCCGCTACTCGGCTCTGCCCGGCCATACCACCGAGCTGGCCGAGGCTCTGAACCAGGAGCTGTCCGGCAAGTGGAGCAAGCTGCGCGGCATCGAGATCGTCTCCCTCGGCGTGTCCGGCGTCAAAGCCAGCGAAGAAGACGAGCAGATGATCAAGGAGCTGCAGCGCAGCGCCGCCTTTATGGACCCGACCCGCGCCGCCGCCCACATGGTGGGCGCACAGGCTTCGGCTATGCAGGCAGCGGCTTCCAATACCTCCGCCGGCCCGGCCATGGCCTTTATGGGCATGAACCAGGCCGCTGCTGCCGGCGGCATCAACGCCCAGGCCCTCTACCAGATGGGTGCACAGCAGCGGCCTGCCGCTGCTCCTGCCCCCGCAGCCGCCCCGGCGGCTGGCAGCTGGAGCTGCTCCTGCGGCCAGACCGGCAACACCGGCAAGTTCTGCACCGCCTGCGGCAAGCCCCGCCCCGAAGCAGGCTGGGTGTGCAGCTGCGGCGCACACAATACCGGCAAATTCTGCTCGGAGTGCGGTAAGCCCCGCCCGGCGGCCAAGTGCCCGAACTGCGGCTGGACCCCTGCCGACCCGGCCGACCCGCCTAAGTTCTGCCCCGAATGCGGCAAGCCTTTCGGGGCCTGAAAGGGGAGCTGAGATATGGCAGAAAACACCACGAATTACCAATGCCCGGCCTGTACCGGCCCGCTGCGGTTCGACAGCGCCAGCGGAAAGCTCTGCTGTGATTACTGCGGCTCTACTTATGATGTGGCACAGGTCGAGGCTCTTTACAGCGAGAAGCAGGCTCAGGCCGATAAGGCCGCCGAAGCCGCCGAAAAGGCCGCGTCCAGCGGCCCTGTCTGGGGGGAGATGGAGACGGGAGAGCTCAGCAGCCGCACCTGCACTTCCTGCGGTGCAGAGCTGGTCTGCGGCCCCGAAACAGCCGCCACCACCTGTCCCTACTGCGGCAACCCCACCGTGCTGGGCGGACAGCTTTCCGGCAAGCTCAAGCCGGAGTACATCATCCCCTTCCGGATGGACAAAAAGACCGCCATCGAGAACCTGAAGAAGTATTATAAGGGCAAAGCCTTCCTCCCCAAAGCCTTCAAAGAGTCCAACCACATCGAGGAGATCCAGGGCGTGTATGTGCCGTTCTGGCTCTACGATGGCCGGATGGAGGCCCGGGGCGCTTACAAGGCCGAGATCAGCGAGAGCCACCGTGAGGGCGACTACATTGTCACCACCACCAGGCACTTCGACGTGGCCCGCGTGGGCGACGCCGACTTTGTCCGGGTGCCGGTGGACGGCTCCAGCAAGATGCCGGACACCCATATGGACGCCATCGAGCCCTTCGACTACAGCGACCTCAAGCCCTTCTCCACGGCCTACCTGCCCGGCTTTCTGGCAGACCGGTACGACGAGGACGACAAGAAGTGTGCTGCCCGCGTCCTGACCCGGATGAAGAACAGCACCGCTGCGGCCCTCCACGATACGCTGGGCGGCTACACCGGCGTCCAGACCCTCTCGGAGCAGCTCGACCCGCGGACGCTGGAACCCCACTACGCCCTGCTGCCGGTCTGGATGCTCCACACCCGCTGGAAGGAGCAGGACTTCCTCTTTGCGATGAACGGCCAGACCGGCAGGCTCATCGGTGACCTGCCCGTGGATAAGGGCAGGGTAGCTGCATGGTTTGCCGGCATCAGCATCCCGCTGATGATACTGACGGCTCTCATCATGCTGCTGTGAGAGGGGGAGACGGGAATATGAAATACTGCAAAAAACTGTTTGCCCTTCTGGCTGCGGCCCTGCTCTGCATGGCCCTGACCCTGCCAGCCGGGGCAGCCGCCCCGCTGGTGCGGGACGAGTGCGGCGTCTTTGATGCCGACACGCTGGCCGACCTTGAGGAGCAGGCCGAAAGCGCCTCTGACGGCCACGACGTGGATGTCTACTTCCTCGTGGTGGACGACATCGGCGATGCCGACCAGCGCGACTACGCGAAAAATTATTACATCTCCAACGGCCTCGGCTATGGCGACGAGCAGAGCGGCATCCTCTTCCTGCTGGCAGTCGGCTCCCGCAAGTACGTCACCATCACCTACGGCGAGGGCGTCACGGCTTTCACCGACTACCGCATCGAGCAGCAGGAGGACGAGATCGTCCCGGAGCTCTCCGATGAGGAATGGGCAGATGCCGCCTATACCTATATCGATATGTGCGACGATGCACTGGACTACTATGCCGACCATGGCGAGCCCATCGATGTGGATAACGACATCGGCCTGGAAGACCTGCTCATTGCCATGATCTTCCCTCTCGGCATTTCGGCGTTCATCTGCCTCATCCTCTACCACCGGATGAAGACGGCCCGGCAGAAGACAGAGGCTGACGAGTATATGCCCGGCTTCACCCTGCGGGTCAAGCGTGACCGCTACACCCACACCACCCGGGAGCGCACCTATGACCCGCCCAAGAAGGAGTCCAACTCCTCCGGCGGTTCGTCCGTCGATTCCGACGGCTTCGGAGGCTCGTCGGGCGGCTCGTTCTGAAGCATAAAAATAAAAACACCTCGCTGCATGACACAGCGGGGTGTTTTTATTTTCGGGGTCTCAGCCGAGGCTCACGCCCATCCGGCGGGCGACGGTGAGCAGCTCACAGCCCTCGGGGATGTTGCGGGTCTTACCGGCGATGTCCTCGAGACGGTTGGCGACGACGCGGTTGTTGACCATGGCGACGGTGACGCCGTAGCGCTCCACTTCCACCAGCTTGGCGGCGTAGCTGCCGAACTCGGTGGCCAGTACGCGGTCGTAGGCGCTGGGGCTGCCGCCGCGCTGCATGTGGCCCGGGATGCAGACGCGGGTCTCCATGCCGGTCTTTTTCTGGACGGCGGCGGCGATGCGGTTGGTGGCGGTGATGCCGTGACCGGCTTCGGCGCGCTTTGCCATCCACTCTTTCCGCTTCATCCTGGCCTCTTCGGTGTTGATGGCACCCTCGGCCACGGCGATGATGGAGAAGTTGGAGCCTTTGCGGGCGCGGCGCTCCACAGCGGCGCAGACACGGTCGATGTCGTAGGGCTGCTCGGGCAGCAGGATGATGTCTGCACCGCCGGCGATGCCGGAGTAGAGGGTCAGCCAGCCGGCCTTGTTGCCCATGATCTCGATGCACATGACGCGGCTGTGGCTGCCGGCGGTGGTGTGGATGCGGTCGATGACCTCAGTGGCGATGTCCACCGCGGTGTGGAAGCCGAAGGTGACGTCGGTGCCGTAGATGTCGTTGTCGATGGTCTTGGGCAGGCCGATGATGTTCAGACCCTCCTGGGAGAGGAGGTTGGCCGTCTTGTGGGTGCCGTTGCCGCCGAGGCAGAGCAGACAGTCGAGCTTGGCGTCCTTGTAGGTCTTTTTCATGGCCGCGACCTTGTCGATCTTGTCCTCTTCCACCACGCGCATCAGCTTGAAGGGGGTGCGCTTGGTGCCGAGGATGGTGCCGCCCAGCGTCAGGATGCCGCGGAAATCGTCCTCGCACATCTCCTTGTATTCGCCGGTGATGAGGCCGTGGTAGCCGTTCAGGATGCCCACGATCTCGACGTTCTCGCCGAACCGTGCATACAGGGCTTTGGCCACGCCGCGGATGGTGGCGTTCAGGCCGGGACAGTCGCCGCCGGAGGTCAGGATACCAACACGTTTTTTCATATCGAACAACCCTCGTTTCTTCCGATTTTAATTCTAGGGGCAGGTGTAGCAATTCAACTTTTTAATGCACCAGCAACAGCGTTGAATTGCATATCGCAAATATGCTGTTTTGATATTGCACTGATTCTTGCCTTGCGATTAATGATACTATAAGAGTATTCCCAAAGGGGGCGGGTGTCAAGAGCCGGGAACGAAAAAAGGCGTGAAAACGCAGAGGTAGGGAAGACAGAAAAAACATGGACGGAAAAATCAAAAAAAGTGGTTGACAAATGGAGGTGGAGGCTGTATAATATTCTTCGTCAGCGGCGCTTCGGTGCTGAGGGCGAAACCGAATAGTGGGGATTTGCATAGTGGTAGTGCGGTAGACTCTGACTCTACTTGTGGGAGTTCGATTCTCTCATCCCCAACCAGACCGCAGCCCATTGGGTTGCGGTATTTTCGGGGCATAGCGCAGTTGGTAGCGCGCCTCGTTCGGGACGAGGAGGCCGTGGGTTCAAATCCCGCTGCTCCGACTGAAAAAGACCGGTACACATTCGTGTGCCGGTCTTTTTCTATCTCCGCAGCGGGATTTGAACAGCAGCAGAGCCGACCGCCGCCAGCGGCGGAAACAGGGAGGCGAGGCTGGGGCCGCGCTCCAATTTTTCAAGGCCCTGTCAGGGGCTGCGGAAAAATTGGCAAGCGCAACTCGAAGGCGGCGCAGCAGAGCAAGCAATCAGCCCAGTGGGCTGTTGCTTAGCCCGCGGGTCCCAATCTTCAGGAATGTCAACAGTTGGTGACTGCCGCTTCGATTCGGGCGCGGGATGTGCCGCTTCACATTCGTGTACCGGTCTTTTTCTATCTCTGCAGCCGAAGCGACCGCTGCCAGCGGCAGAAACAGGGAGCTGAGGCTGGGGCCGCGGCCAGCAGGATGTGAGGCCCGCCCAAGGGCCGAAACAGACGCTGGGAGCCGCAACCCGGGTGCCGCTTTATTATTCACACAAATCCCTATCTCTTTCTTCTGAAATATGCTAAAATAGTACCACTACGACACAGGAGGTCTTTCTATGCTCAAACGTCTGCGCAGCGCCCACCCGATGCTCTACTGCCTTGTGGCTGAGGTGCTGTTTCTGGGGATGCTGTTCGTGGCATCGCTGCTGTCGCTTCTGCTCATCTTGTTCGTCGTGCGGGATATCGATGCCGTCGATGATTATATGCTGACCTTCATGCAGGAGGCAGCAGGCGTGCTGGTGGCGTGGCTCTTTCTGGCGCGCACCGGGAAGAGCGGCCTGCTCCGCCGCCGGGGCAGCGGCTTTTTCAACGGTCTGCTGGTGGGCCTGTACCCCATCGCGCTCATCAGCTACAACGCCTACAACACCCTGCTGTTTGGCAGGCCGGAGGGGGATATGCTGCCCGCATGGCATGTCGTGTGGTTCCTCATCGGCATGACCAGCGTCGGTGTGGCAGAAGAGTTTCTGTTCCGGGGCGTCATCGCCCAGACGCTTCTGGAGCATTTCGGCACCAGCCGGGCCGGCGTCTGGAAAGCCTGCCTGCTGTCGGGTCTTTACTTCGGTGCGGCCCACCTGACCAACCTCACCGGCAGTGCGCCGCTGGGCGTTCTGATGCAGTGCGTCTTTGCGGCCTCGCTGGGTACGCTGCTGGCGGCGGTCTATTTCCGCACCGGAAACATCTGGGTGACGGTGTTCATCCACGCCGCGATGGACATCACGTCCATGCTCATCGGCGGCCTGTACGGCACCCAGACGGTGGCCGACAGCATCAGCACCTATGACATCACCATGCTGACGTCTATCGCGGTCTACCTCATCCCCACGGCATTCCTGCTGCGGAAAAAGAAGCTCAGTGAAGTGGAGCTTTACTTCGGACGTGATATGAAATAAACGGAATGGCCGCGCACAGCTGTGCGCGGCCATTCCGTTTTCTATCTCAGTTATTCGTAATCAATGGGCAGAGTCGGCAGACCGTTCAGCTCCAGCCCGGCGGTATGGCCCGCGATGTACTGATAGTAGCCCTGAGCCGCGATCATCGCGCCGTTGTCGCCGCAGAATTTCAGCTCGGGCAGGTAGACCCTGGCCCCCAGCTTCTGGGCGCCGTCGTTGACCAGCTGGCGCAGACGGCCATTGGCCGCGACGCCGCCCGCCAGACAGACCTGCTTTGCGCCGGTGTCGGCGGCGGCGAGAAGGAGCTTTTCTGCAAGGATGCCCGCGATGCGCTCCTGAAAGCTGGCCGCGAGGTCGGGGACGTTGATGTCAGTACCCTTCATCTGGGCCTGATTCACCTCGTTCAGCACGGCAGTCTTGAGGCCGGAGAAGCTGACGTTGTACCTGCCCTCCACATGAGGCACCGGCAGACGGTAGGCTTTCGGGTCGCCGGTCTTGGCGGCGTTGGCGACGCTGGGACCGCCGGGATAGGGCAGGCCCAGCGTCCGGGCCACCTTGTCAAAGGCTTCGCCGGCGGCGTCGTCCACCGTGTGGCCGAGGATGTGGTAATGGGTGTAGTCCTGCACCTCCACGATGTGGCTGTGTCCGCCGGACGCCACAAGGCAGAGGAAGGGCGGCTTCAGCTCCGGGTGGGTCAGGTAGAGGGCCGCAATGTGGCCCCGCAGATGGTGGACCGGCACCAGCGGCTTGCCCGCCGAGTAGGCGAGGCCCTTGGCAAAGTTGACGCCCACCAGCACTGCGCCGATGAGGCCGGGCGCGAAGGTGACAGCCACGGCGTCCACGTCGTCGATGGTCTTGCCTGCGTCCAGCAGAGCCTTTTTGACGGTGGCGCTGATGAACTCGCAGTGGCGGCGGCTGGCGATCTCCGGCACGACGCCGCCGTAAAGCGCCTGCTCCTTGACGCTGGTGGAGATGACGTTGCTCAGCAGGTGCCGGCCATCTTCCACCAGAGATGCGGCGGTCTCGTCGCAGGTGGATTCGATTCCTAAGATGATCATGGTTTTAGTGGGCCTCCAGCCAGTTTTTGCCCTGATGCACTTCGGTGCTCAGGGGGACAGCATAATTGACACAGCCTTCCATCTCTTCCTGCAGGATGGCGGCGGCTTTCGCGGCTTCTGCCTCCGGGGCCTCGACGATGAGCTCGTCGTGGACGGTCAGGATGAGGCGGCTCTCCATCTTCTCGTCCCGCAGACGCCGCCAGACCCGCACCATCGCCAGCTTGATGACGTCGGCGGCGGTGCCCTGGATCGGCGTGTTGCGGGCCATCCGCTCGCCGCTGGCCCGGATGTTGTGATTGTTGCTGGCCAGCTCCGGCAGGGAGCGGCGGCGCCCGAAGAGGGTGGACACATAGCCGCAGTTCCGGGCGTCGGAGATGGTCTTGTCCATGTAGCCGCTGACTTTCGGGAAGGTGGCCAGATAGTTTTTCAGGAAGGCGTCTGCTTCTTTGACGCTCACGCCGATGTCCTTCGAGAGGCTGTAAGCGCCCTTGCCGTACATGATGCCGAAGTTGATGGCTTTTGCCGAAGAGCGCAGGCGGGGCGTGACCTGCTCGAGGGGCAGACCGTAGATCTTAGCGGCAGTGCTGCGGTGGATGTCCTCGCCGGTGAGGAAGGCCTGCTGCATATGCTCGTCGCCGGTGACGTGGGCGAGGATGCGCAGCTCGATCTGGCTGTAGTCGGCGTCCACCAGCACGCAGCCGGGCCGCGCCACAAAGTAAGCGCGGAGCTGGCTGCCCAGCTCGGTGCGGATGGGGATGTTCTGCAGGTTGGGGTTGTCGGAGGAAAGCCGTCCGGTGCGGGCTTCGGTCTGGTTGAAGCGGGTGTGGATGCGGCCATCCTCCGCGATGACCTTCAGCAGGCCCTCGACGTAGGTGGAGTTCAGCTTCTGGTAGGCGCGGTACTGCAGAATATCCTCCACCAACGGGTAGTCCCGCAGGGCTTCCAGCGTCTCGGCGTCGGTAGACCAGCCGCGCTGGGTCTTTTTGCCGTGGGGCAGGCCCATGGTGTCGAAGAGCATCTCGCCCAGCTGCTTGGGGCTGTTGGGGTTGAAGCTGGCGCTGCCCGTCTCCATGTGGATGCGGGTGAGGACGTCTTCCAGCTCCGAGCGCATCTTCACGCCGAACTTCTCGATGCCCTCTTTGTCCACGAGGATGCCGATGCGGGTCATGTCGGCCAGCACCTGCGCCAGCGGGAACTCAATGTCGTTGTAGAGGGAGTCTTCGTCCAGCGCGGTGATCTCTGCCTTCATCTTGGCGAACAGGTCGGCCAGCGCACCGGCATCCGGCCACTTCTCACAGGTGAAAGCGGCGTCGGCGCGGTAGCTGATGATGAGCTCCGAGAGGTTGTACTTGGAAGCCGAGGCGTCCAGCAGATAGGCCGCCAGCTTGCCGTCCCAGACGATGCTGCTGCCCCAGCCGCCCGCAGCCATGGCGCGGGCGTAGAGCGGCGCGCTGTCGAAAACGTCAAGGGTGACGTCTTTGTTGTCCAGCAGGCGGAGCAGGTCTTCGGATTCCAGCGGAAAGACGGTCTTGTCCTGCACGGCATACCACACGGCGGGCTGCAGCTCCACGATGCGGACGCCCTGCTTGCCCATGACAGCGGGCCGCGCGGCCACGAGGTAATGGCCCTTCGGCTCAGCGGGCAGAGCGGCAAGTTCGGCTTCCGGCAGAGGCTCTGCCGGCGCTCTTTCCGGGTCGGCGGCGGGGGTGATGTCGCTCAGGCCGAAGCGGGCGATGAGGGAGTGGAGCTCCAGCTCCTGCATCAGCCGGACGGCTTCAGCCTTGTTGCCCTCGCCCACGGCATAGGCGCCCTCGGCGGTGTCGATGGGGGCGTCGGTGCGGATGGTGCCCAGCGTGTAGCTCAGCTCTGCCATGGCGCGGTCTTCGGCCAGATGCTCCCGCTGCTTGGGCTTGATGGTCTTGTCAGTGGTGTCGTCGAGGTGGGCGTAGACCCCCTCGAGACTGCCGTATTTCTGGATGAGGGCGAAGGCACTCTTCTCGCCGATGCCCTTCACGCCCGGGATGTTGTCGGAGGTGTCGCCCATCAGGCTCTTCACGTCGATGAGCTGGCGGGGTGTGACGCCGTATTTCTCCTTCACGGCGTCCACATCCATGGTGACGGTCTTGCTGCGGCCCAACGCCGTGGTAGCCAGCAGAACGGTGGTGGTGTCGCTGACCAGCTGTAAGCTGTCCCGGTCTCCGGTGGCAAGGAAGCAGTCGTCGCTGCGGGCGGCGCAGGCGGCGGCCAGCGTGCCGAGGATGTCGTCGGCTTCCCAGCCCTCGGCGGTCACTTCACGATAGCCCAGCAGGGCCAGAAGCTGCCGGATGACAGGCAGCTGGGCAGCCAGTTCGTCGGGCATCTTATGGCGGGTGGCCTTGTAGCCGTCGTACATCTTGTGGCGGAAGGTGGGGGCTTTGAGGTCGAAAGCCACGGCCACCTCGTCGGGCTCAGATTCTTTGAGCAGGGAGAGCAGGATATTCAGAAAGCCGAAAATGGCGTTGGTATAGCGGCCGTCCTTGGTGGTCAGCAGCTTGATGCCGTAAAAGGCACGGTTGGCGATGCTGTTGCCGTCAATGACCAGTAAACGCATAGCTTGTGGTCCTCCATTCCATAATTTCACATTCTATAGTATACCACAAAATAGAGCGGATGGGGGAGGGTTTGCACAAAAAAAGCCGCCTTTCGGAAGCGCTCTGCCGTTAGAAGCCCTCTCAGGCGCTTGCGCGCCAAGGCCGGGTTGCGGCACCCAGCGTCTGCTTCGCTGCCGCTTGCATCCTGCTGGCCGCTGTCCCAACAGCTCCTCCCTGTTTCCGCCGCTGGCGGCGGTCATCGCTGTTGCTCCCAAAGGGAGAGCCACTGGCGTGTCGGTCAGGCTTTGTCTGGACGAGCAAAGTCTGTATGTTCCTAAAACAGGAGTGCCCTGCTACCAAGGTCAACAGCTGCTTGACAATGAATGTCTGTTCTGAAACAGCTGTCCTCTATAGCAGGGCACTATCTTTTGCGGGATATTATACTTCAGCAGTCAGGCGAAAGTGGCCCGGCCTGCCAAGGGCTCCCCCTCTGGGGGAGCTGTCACGCCGCAGGCGTGACTGAGAGGGTCACTCCACCCTTATCGCGCTCACCGGGCAGGCGTTGGCGGCGTCCACGGCCAGCGGCACCTGATCGGGCGGGATGTCGCCGGGGATGGCGACGGCCAGAGTCCCCTCCATCTGGTATACCTCGGGGCAGAGCCCGGCACACTGGGTGCAGCCGATGCAGAGTTCAGGGTCTACGAATGCTTTCATGTTGGTACTACCTCCATTCAAAATGAGAAAAAGGCGCTGAGAGCAGTGTGGCCCGGCGGAGCAGAAAATATGCTATAGGCTTTCGGGCGCAGATATGTTACAATAGAGCAGAACGAACAGGAGGGCAAGAGCATGAACATCCAGATATTCGGCACCACCAAGTGCTTCGATACCAAAAAGGCTCAGCGCTATTTCAAGGAGCGCGGCATCAAGTTCCAGATGATCGATTTGAAAGAAAAAGAGATGAGCCGGGGCGAATTCGAGAACGTGTCCCGCGCTCTGGGCGGCTGGCAGGCGCTGGTGGACCCCAACGCCAAGGACAAGCAGACCCTCGCTCTGCTGGATGCGCTGGTGGACTGGCAGAAGGAAGACAAGCTCTTCGAGAACCAGCAGCTGTTCCGCACCCCCATCGTCCGCAATGGCCGTCAGGCCACCGTCGGCTACCAGCCCGACATCTGGAAGAACTGGGAGTAAGAAGCTGTTTTCATAACCATTGCACATACTCTGGCTATGAAAACAGCTTCTGGGCCGGTTTCACCAAAATAACACGGGCAGGGTTTTGCACCCTGCCCATGATTGTGGTATACTGTTTTTATCTGAAAAGTGAAACAACGCAGGAGACGATAACGATATGAAGATAGAAATGACCCTGGAAGAACACGCCCGGCTCCACCGCCGCCGCGGTCGGCAGGCCCTCGGGCTGGTCATCGCGGTGCTGGTGCTCATCGGTGTGCTGACCGTGCTGCACGCAGGCGTAAACGCCGTGGCAAAGCTGTTTGACGATACGGCCCAGAAGCAGGAATACGAGGACAAGCTGGAAGGTCTGGTGCTGTTCGACCCCGTGCCTTTTGAGGGCATCGAGAACATCGACGACCTGACCCTCCGCGAGGCCGCTGTCTGGGGCTGTGTGTACAGCATCCAGGAGACCCAGGGCGGCTTCGACGGCTACAACACCGACCCCGACACCGAGCAGCTGCTCATCCCCTCGGTGGACGTGGACGCCTACCTCGCAAAGCTTGTCGGCCCCAGCTTCCGCATGACCCACAAGACCTTCGAGATGGAGGATATGACCATCGAGTTCGACGACACCACCCAGTGCTATAAGATCCCCGTCACCGGCAGCGTGGGCAGTTACCGCGCCACCGTCACCAAGCTGTTCAAGAAGGACGGCCTCCTCCACGTCACCGTGGGCTACATCCCCAACCAGAACGCAACGGACAGCATCCTCACCACCACCTCGGATACGCCGGTCAAGTACATGGACTATCTGTTCAGCCGCCAAAGCGGCAGCTGGTATCTCACCGGCCTGACCGAGAGCGAGACGAAGCCCGAGTCAACGGCGGCGTCCACTGCCTCCGAGCCTGCCATGATGGCAGACAGCGAGGTGCAGGACGCCATCCTCGCCACCGGCGGCGAAACGCCCGCTGACTCCGACGCCGCGTCCTCGGAGGCCGCAGCCGCCAGCGGGGAAGCGGACGGCACTGCCGAAAGCGAAGCCGCCTCGGACGCAGAGCCGCAGGCCGAAAGTGCGGCCAGTGCGGCGGCGTAAAACGAATCACAAACAAAAACCGGGAAGCTCCCAGAGCTTCCCGGTTTTTGCATATCTAAAATTATTTCAAATCAAACCGCACGACCACCAGCCGATACCAGAGATACGGCACCATGTTCCATATCATCCACAGCTCCATCAGAACATAATTCGGCAAATCACGGAGACGGAAGGGGCGCTTGCCCAGCTGGCCGTTTTTGAGCAGGGCGAAGGCTTCGTGCATTCCCTTGTCCCACGCCTCGCCGAAGCCCTGTTTGTGGAACTTGTAGCACTTGAGCAGATAGCCCAGCGCCAGCGGAAGGATGTTGAGGATGAGCATCAGCAGAGGCTCGTTCTTGAGGGGGAGAAGGATGCTGTTGCGGCCGCTCTGCTGGCTCTTGAAGGCGTTGTACCGCACCGCGCCGGTGCTGGCGCCGCAGATGTGGTAGCACTTTGCCGTGGGGCAGAGGACGTTCTTGTAGCCCGCGTTGTTGGCGCGCCAGCTGAGGTCTACGTCCTCGAAGTAGGCAAAAAAGTTTTCATCAAAGACGCCGATCTCGTCGAGGATGCTTTTGCGGTAGAGGGCCGCGCCGCCGCAGGCCGAGAAGATGCGCTTCTGCTTTGTGTAGCGGCTGGCCCGGCGGCCGTCGCCGGTCTTGCAGGCAAAGCCCATCCATGTGACGTAATCGCCGGCGTCGTCGGCAAGCTCCCGGTCGAAGTGGCGGATCATAAGGCTCTGGACGGCAAAAATTTTCTCGTCGCTCTCGGCCACGCGGATGAGCTCGGCCAGCCACTGGGGCTCTGCAAAGGCGTCGTTGTTGAACAGCACCACGAACTCGCTTTTCGCCCGGGCGATGCCCTGATTGACGGCGTGGGAAAAGCCGGTGTTGGAGCCGTTCTCGATGAGCTGGAAGTTCGGGCGGCTGCAATAGCTGCGGGCTTGCTCAAGGCTTTCGTCGGTGGAGCCGTTATCCACCACGATAAGCTCGAAGTCCTGCTCCGTCTGGGCGTAGACCGACTCGATGGAGTCCTTGAGCCAGCCTTTGCCGTTGATGTTGGGGATGATGATGGTCGCTTTCATAGATTCTGTGCTCCTGCGCATTTTCTTCTGGCATACAAAAGACAGTATAACATATTTTGAAGAAATTGAAAATTCCCTCTTGACAAAAAAGATGATTTGAGTATTATTGTATTAAGCACTTAGCACAGCAACACAAGGAGATGAGACGATGGGCGAACGATTCGATATGAGCCGCCCCATCTACGCACAGATCGTGGAACGGCTCAAGGCAAAAATATTGGCGGGCGTCTACCCGCCCGGCGGACATCTGGACTCGGTGCGCGACATGGCCGCAGCGGCAGGCGTCAACCCCAACACCATGCAGCGGGCGCTGGCCCAGCTGGAAGCGGAAGGGCTCGTCTACACCGAGCGGACCACGGGCCGCTTCGTCACCGAAGATACAGCCCTTTTGGAACAGCTGCGGGACGAGACAGCCCGCGCTATGACCGCCGAATATCTCGAGAAAATGCGCGGCATCGGCTACGGCCCGGCAGAGGCCGCAAAGCTTATGACGGGCTGGGAAACAAAGGAGAGTGATTCAAATGAATGAGCTTTTAACTTGTGAGGGCCTGACGAAATCCTACCAGAAGGGGACAAACGCCCTCGATAACATCGAGCTGCACATCGGCTTTGGCCGCATCGTGGGCCTGCTTGGCCCCAACGGCAGCGGCAAGACCACCCTCATCAAGCTGGCGAACGGCCTTTTGCAGCCCACGGCGGGCAGCATCCGAATCGCGGGCATGGGCCCCGGCCCGGACACGAAGGCCATCGTCTCCTACCTGCCGGATGCCGCATGGCTGCCCGACTGGATGCGGGTGGAGCAGCTGGTGGAGATGTTCCGGGATTTCTACGCCGACTTCGACCCCGCCAAGGCGAATGAGATGCTGGAAAAGCTGGAGCTTTCGCCCAAAGCACCCCTCAAGAGCCTTTCCAAGGGCAACAAGGAGAAAGTCCAGCTCATCCTTGCCATGAGCCGGAACGCCCGGCTCTATTTGCTGGATGAACCCATCGGCGGCGTGGACCCGGCGGCGCGGGACTATATCCTGAACACCATCCTCACCAACTACAGCCGGGACGCCTCGGTCATCATCTCCACCCACCTCATCGAGGACGTGGAGCCGGTGCTGGATGAGGCTGTGTTCCTGAAGAACGGCAGGATTTTTGCCCACCGCTCGGTGGATGAGCTCCGCGAGACCGAGGGCATGAGTGTGGATGCATATTTCCGGGAGGTATTCAAATGCTGAAAAAGTTACTGAAATATGAGTTCAAGGCCACCGCCCGCACCTACGGCGGAATGTATCTGGCCCTGCTGGCGGCGTCGGTGCTCTTTGGCGGCTCCGTCTGGAGGTGGAACGGCACCAATAGTGACGCCTATTCGACTCTCGTGGGCCTGATGAGCCTTGTCTACACCGCCGTCATCATCGGCACCGTGGTCGTCACCATCATGACCATCGTGCAGCGGTTCTACCGCAACCTGCTGGGCCGGGAGGGCTATCTGATGCACACCCTGCCGGTGACGGAAACACAGCTTGTGACCTCGAAGCTCATCTCCAGCACCGTGTGGAGCCTGTGCAGCATCCTCGCAGCCTGCCTTTCCTTCGGCATTCTGGCTGTCCTGATGATGGCGGATATGGACCTGCTTGCGCAGCTGCCGCTGATGTGGTCGGGCATCCGGGAGGCATTTGCCCGCTGTAACATGGAGTTCTGGGGGGCGCTGGCTTTCAGCGGCGTCGTCAGCTTCGTGCGGATGGTCAGCGCCATCGCCTGCATCTATGCTGCCTGCATGGTGGGACATCAGTTCAAGAACCACCCCGCGCTGGCGGGCATCCTGAGCTTCTTTGTCATGCAGTATCTGCAGGGCTGGCTCGAAAAGCTGCTCCGGATCGGCACCGGCGTCTACGAGACGGCCATCTATAGCGCCGTAGGCGATATGGGCAGCATCGAGGCTGCCGTATCGGCTCTGGGCTACATGGAGAGCGCGATGGTCACGCTGGGCGTCGCGGCGGCGTTCGGTGTCTTCTGGTTCGGGCTGACGGTCTGGCTGATGCGAAACAAACTCAACCTCGAGTGATGTAACGTGAAAAAATCTGACGGAAAATTTTGAAATTCCCTCTTGACTTTACACGGATAAAGTGTATAATGCAATCAAACCGATGAGGCGGAAGAGAACCTGCAAAGCGCATCTTCAGTGAGCCCGGACAGTGAAAACGGGCGAGAGCGGGGCAGAGATTCGTGGGCCGCCGAGGGCCGGGCAAACGAGGCAGAGCCTCCAGTAGCTTGGGACGGAAGCCTCCGTTACAGGGCAGGGGAGTGTTGGCTCTCCGTGAGGGGCTTTGCGGCTTTCAAGAGGAAAGCGGGCAAGGCAAGCAAGGTGGCACCGCAGATTCGAATTTCTCGACTCTGTCCTTGTGGATGAACACACAGGGACAGGGTCGTTTTGTTATATGAGAACAAAAGCCCGTCCCGCAAGTGGAGCGGGTTTTTATTTTACATGCCGCCCGCTCCAGGGAAGGAGCAACCGCTGTGAAAACCATGAACATGATCTCCCGCCGCAGCTTTCTGAAAGCCGCTATGGCCGCCGCCACTGTTTCCGCTCTGGGTCTGACCGGCTGCGGTTCGTCCGCTTCGAGCACTGCATCCGGCACCGCTTCCGGTGCAGCAGCATCTTCTGCCGCCGCCAGCGAGGCAGGCCAGACCTTCAAGGTGGGCATTGTCAACTATGTTGACCACGCTTCTCTGAACCAGATCGTTGCGTCGGTGGAGGAGCGTCTGGACGAGGTGGGCAAGGAGAAGGGCGTCACCTTCGACTACGCCGACTACTACGCCAACGCGCAGGCCGACCAGACCAACCTGAACCAGATCGGCGCCGACCTCGTGGCCGACGGCGTGGACGTCATCGTGGCTGTGGCCACCCCCACCGCCGCTACCATGCTGGCCGCTGTGGAGGACACCGACATCCCCGTCGTCTACTCCGCCGTCACCGACCCCGCCGCCGCAGGCTTTGACACCGAGCCGAACATCACCGGCACTTCCGACGCCCTGAACACCGACGCCATCATGAACCTCATCCTGGCCGTCAACCCCGACATCGACACCATCGGCCTGCTGTATGATCTGAGCCAGGATGCTTCTACACAGGCCATTGCAGACGCCAAGGCTTTCTGCGACAGCAAGGGCATCCAGTACATCGAGAAGAACGGCACCACCACCGCCGAAGTCCAGATGGCCGCTGATGCCCTCATCGCCGCCGGTGTCAAGGCTGTCTTCACCCCCACCGACAACACCGTCATGACCGCCGAGCTTTCCATCTACGAGACCTTCACCGAGGCAGGCGTCCAGCACTACACCGGCGCTGACAGCTTCGCCCTGAACGGTGCCTTCGTGGGCTACGGCGTCGATTACGTCCAGCTGGGCGAGGCGACCGCCGATATGGTGGTGGAACTGCTCTGCGACGGCAAGACCCCTGCAGACCTGCCTTTCCAGACCTTCGACAACGGCATTGCCACCATCAACACCGAGACCTGCGAGGCGCTGGGTCTCGACCTCGATACCGTGAAGAAGGCCTTTGCACCCTACTGCACCGAGGTCGTGGAAGTGACCACGGCGGAGAACTTTGGTTAAACCTCTCCGTCATTGCTTCGCAATGCCACCTCCCCTATCGAGGGGAGGCTTTGGCATTTCGTAAAGCTTTCTCTCTTCGCCAGAGGCTCCCCTCGGTAGGGGAGCTGTCGAGCGGTAGCGAGACTGAGAGGTTACACATTAGAATAAAAGGAGCACACCATGCTGGCGAGTATCTTTTCGCTCAACGTCATCCAGACCGCGCTCGAGCTGGGCTGCATCTACGCCCTCGTTGCGCTGGCTCTGTTTCTGAGCTATTCCATCCTGAATATCGCGGACCTGTCCACCGACGGCTGCTTCACCCTTGGCTGCGCTGTCGCCTGTCAGGTGGCGCTGACCGGCCACCCCTTCCTTGCCCTGCTGGCAGCGATGGCGGCCGGTGTGTGCTCCGGTTTTGTAACAGCCTTTTTGCAGACCCGCCTCGGCGTCGAGAGCATCATGGCCGGCATCATCGTCAACACCGGCCTCTACACCATCAACCTCGCCGTGATGGGCTTCTCGTCCACCATGTCGCTGGTCAAGACCGATACCGTCTTCTCCATCGCCAAGAGCGCCCTGAGCTTCACGGGCGGCGGGTATAAGCTGGTGCTGGCGGCGGGAGTCATCGCGCTGGCCGGCGCCGCCATGGTGGGCTTCCTCGGAACCCGCCTCGGCCTCTCGATTCGTGCCACCGGCGATAACGCTGCCATGGTGCGTGCTTCCAGCATCAACCCCGCCTTCACCATCACGGTGGGCCTCTGCATCTCGGGCGCATTGACGGCCCTTTCCGGCGGCCTGCTGGCTCAGTACCAGAAGAGCTGCGACATCAACGTAGGCACCGGCATGGTGACCATCGCACTGGCTTCCCTCATCATCGGCGAAACGCTGGTGGGCAAGCGGACGATGGTGCGCCGTGTGCTGGGCGTCGTGTTCGGCAGCTGCCTCTACCGTTTTATCGTGGCGGTGGCCCTCCGCTTCAACGTCCCGGCTGCTGCCATGAAGCTGGTCAGCGCCATCATCGTGGCGGTGGCCATCTCGATGCCCGCCATCCGGGAGAAGATCGCCTTTGAGAAGCGCCGCAGTGCGGCCCGTCAGGCACGGAAGGAGCGTGTGTAAAATGGAGATGCTCGAAGTTCGTGACCTGCACAAGACCTTCAACCCCGGCACCGTCAACGAGAAAGTGGCCCTGAACGGCGTCAGCCTGACCATGGAGGCGGGAGACTTCGCCACCATCGTCGGCTCCAACGGCGCGGGCAAATCCACCCTCTTCAACGCCATCACCGGCGGCTTCATCGCCGACGAGGGCAGCATCACGCTGGGCGGCGAGGACATCACCTTCGCGCCGGAATATCAGCGCAGCCGGGTCATCGGCCACCTGTTCCAGGACCCGCTCAAGGGTACGGCCCCCAACATGACCATCGAGGAGAATCTGGCGCTGGCCTACCTTCGCGCCGGGACCGCCCCCAACGCCATCTTCTCCCGCATCTCCCGCAAGGATAAGGAGTTCTTCCGTGAGAAGCTGGCCCTGCTGGATATGGGCCTCGAAGACCGGATGAAGCAGCCGGTGGGCCTGCTGTCGGGCGGTCAGCGTCAGGCGCTGACCCTGCTGATGGCCACCCTCGTCACCCCGAAGCTCCTGCTTCTGGACGAGCACACCGCCGCTCTCGACCCCGCCACCGCCGAAAAGGTGCTGGACCTCACCAAGAGCATCGTGGCCGAAAAGAAGATCACCTGCCTGATGGTCACCCACAATATGCATCAGGCATTGGAGCTGGGCAACCGCACCCTCATGATGGACGCGGGCCGCATCGTCTTTGACGTTAAGGGCGAGGCCCGCAGTAAGATGACCGTAGACGACCTGCTCGAGAAGTTCCGAGAGAACGCCGGCAAGGCCCTCGACAATGACCGCATCCTCCTGAGCAAGGTGGAAGCCAACAACTGAGCATAAGCAGAAAGACTGCTGTAAAACAGCACTCTGAAAAAAAAAAAAACAATGAACAAAACCCGGAACTCCTTCAGAGCCAGGACGGCTTGAAAAGGGTTCCGGGTTTTGTGTTGTTTCTTTCTATCTTACAGCATCTTGGAGAGGAATGCCTTCAGGCGCGGGTGCTTGGGGTTGGTGAACAGCTCCTGCGGCGGCTCATCCTCCTGAATGCGGCCCTCGTCAATGAAGATGACGCGGTTGGAGACTTCGCGGGCAAAGCCCATCTCATGGGTGACCACCAGCATGGTGATGCCGGTGTGGGCCAGTTCCTTCATCAGCTCAAGCACTTCACCGACCATCTCGGGGTCGAGGGCGCTGGTAGGCTCATCGAAGAGGATGACGTCCGGGTCCATTGCCAGTGCCCGGGCGATGGCGATGCGCTGCTGCTGGCCGCCCGAAAGGCTCTTGGGGTAGACGTTGGCCTTGTCGGCCAGACCTACGCGGGCCAGAAGCTCGTCGGCGCGCTTGGAGATGGCCTCTTTGTCCTTGAGCTTGAGCAGGCTGGGGGCCAGCTCAAGGTTCTTCTTGACGGTCAGGTGGGGGAAGAGGTTGAAGTGCTGGAACACCATGCCCATCTTCTGGCGGACAGAGTCGATGTGGTCGTCGTCCACCTCCACGCCCTCAAATTTGATGCTGCCGCCGGTGGGGATCTCCAGCCGGTTCAGGCAGCGCAGGAAGGTGGATTTGCCGCAGCCCGAGGGGCCGATGAGGCAGACCACGTCTCCCCGGTAGATGTCGATGTCGATGCCCTTCAGGACGTCGAGGATGGGGGTGGGCTGCTTTGCGCCCTTCCGCTTTTCGCCGCCATAGGTCTTGGTCAGACCGCGGACTTCCAGGATCTTATCGGTCACTTTGTGCCAGCCTCCTCTCAAACTTTGCGAGCAGCCATGTGAACAGCATCACCAGCACCAGATAGATGAGGGCGACGCCAAACAGGGGGAACATGGCCTCGTAGGTGCGGTTCATGATGCCCTGGGCCGCATACAGCAGCTCCTTGCCGCCGATGACGGTGATAAGGGAGGTATCCTTCAGCAGCATGATGAACTCGTTGCCCAGGGCAGGCAGCACCGCCCGGATGGCCTGAGGGATGATGATGACCACCATGGTGGTGATGTAGTTCAGGCCCAGGCTGCGGCCGGCCTCCATCTGGCCGGGGTCAACGGCCATCAGGCCGCCCCGGATGATCTCGGAGACGTAAGCGCCCGAGTTGATGCCCAGCGCCAGCGCACCGACCATGGTAAAGTTGCGGCTGTTGTTGAAGATGACCATGCTCATGATGAGCAGCTGCACCATCATGGGGGTGCCCCGGATCACGGTGGTGTACACCTGGCACACGGCGTTAAAGACCCCCAGCACGGGGTTCGAGCGGCCGGGGCGCTGCTGGTCGTGGGCCACACGCACCAGAGCCACCACGCTGCCCAGCAGGACGCCCATGGCCAGAGCAATGGCCGTGACCAGCAGGGTGGTGCCTACGCCCCCGATGTACTGGAGCCAGCGGTCCTTCAGGACAAAGGCCTGATAAAATTTGTAGAACAGCTCCTGCCCCATGTCCAGCCGGCCGCCGCTTTTCAGCAGCTGGCTCAACAGTTCGTATTGTGCGGCCATTCGCATCCTCACTTTCTTTTCGTCTGTTGTGATCTTGTCAGAAATTTGTAACCTATATCCCTTAAAAAAGGGGAGGTGCCCGGTGGGCCGCCTCCCCTTGAGGGGTCTGTTTACTCAGCCTTGATGTACTTGTCCACGATGGCCTGCAGGGTGCCGTCGGCCTTCAGCTCCTCCAGAGCGGCGTTCACAGCCTCCAGCAGAGCGGTGTTGCCCTTGGCCATGCCGATGGCGTAATCCTCCTCGGCGTAGCTGGTGTCCAGGATCTTCAGGCCGGGGTTGGACTCCACATAGGCCTTGGCGGGCTCGTTGTCGATGACCACAGCGTCCACCTGGCCGTTGTTCAGGGCCTGTACAGCGGTCAGGCCGTTGTCGTAGGCCACCACGGCGTCCTCGCCAAAGTCGTCGGAGCAGTACAGGTAGCCAGTGGTGCCGCGCTGGGTGCCGATCTTCTTGCCGGCCAGATCGTCCACAGAGGCAATGTCGGAGCCCTCGGGCACGATGACGGACTGGATGCCGGTGGCGTAGCTGTCGGAGAAGGACATCACAGCCATCCGCTCGTCGGTGACAGTGATGCCTGCCATGGCGATGTCGGCCTTGCCCTGCTGCACGCTGAGCAGAGCGGCGTCAAAATCCATGTCGTCGATCTGCAGCTCCAGGCCCAGCTTCTCGGCAATGGCCTGTGCGGTGTCCACATCGATGCCCTCAATGGTGCCGGCGTCGGTGGTCATCTCGTAGGGAGGGAAGGTGGCGTTGGTGGCCATGGTCAGCTTGCCGGCCTCCACGGTGGTCAGCTCAGCAGCGGAAGCGCTGGTGGAAGCAGCCTCGGAAGAAGCAGCAACAGAGCTTGCAGCGGCGGAAGAAGCGGTGGAGGCGGAGCCGCCGCAGGCGGTCAGAGCCAGAGCAGCAGCGGAAACAGCGGCGGCAGCAAGAAAGCTGCGGCGAGAGATCTTTTTCATATTCAAACACTCCTCTTTATGTGCATATCGTTTGCATCTCTCTGCTGCGATGCGATTCATCGAAAAATCAGAGAGCGTGTTTAGTATAGGTTGTACAATTTGAAAAGTCAAGTGTTGTGCAAAAATTCCATCAAATTGAAACCGAATTGCAAACAATTATGCAGAATAAAGCTGAAGAGAGATGTATATATGCAGAACCTCTCAGTCTGCTTCGCAGACAGCTCCCCTAATAGGGGAGCCCTTGGCATGTCGGTCAGGCTTACGCTGGACGAGCAGGGCTTGATTTATCGGGAGCTGTAGTGCCCTGCTGCCTGGATTCACGGCAGCTTGACAAGGGGCATTGTCCAGAAGCTGCTGCCCCCGCAAGCAGGGCCCGCTCTTTTACGCCAACGGAAGCCTTGAGCAGTCAGGACAAAGTGGCCCGACACGCCAGAGGCTCCCCCTCCGGGGGAGCTGGCGCGTCAGCGCCTGAGAGGGTTAAACCGTCCGCGCCAGCTCTTCCACGCTCCGCTTCGGCACGCAGTAGTCACCGTTCTCATCGAGGTAATACTTGATGCCGGTCTTTTCCGTCATCGGTACGACTCTGGCGGCGTGAGTGGGGTAGCCAAGCGCTACCATGAACGCCAGCTTGTCCGGCGCGGCGATGCCCAGCAGCTCGCTCAGGGCGGGCTTGTTGATGGCGCCCATGATGCAGCTGCCCACGCCCTTGGCCCATGCGGCGAGGGTGATGTTCGCCAGCGCGATGCCGGTGTCGGTGTTCAGGTCGCCGGGGATGGAGCTGTCCTGCACGACGGCCAGATACATCACCGGCTGCTCGTCGGCTTTGGGAGCACCCTGCTCCGGCGGCAGATAGGCGGCCCACTTGACCAGCGGATGGACCTTTTTCACCATCTCAGGGCTCTGCACCACCACCAGCTTCACGGCCTGACGGTTCGCGCCGCAGGACGACAGGCGCAGAGCCTCCACCATATCGTCCACCACATCCTGCGGCACCGGCTTCTGAGCGAAGCGGCGGTAGGTGCGGCGGGTGTTGAGCATTTCCATAACAGACATCGGCAGACACTCCTTTACTATATAAGTACAGCCTGATTATAGCATAGCAGCAGGCGCAGTGCAAGGAATTTGGATGCGGCGGCAAACACGGACAAGACACGTCTGCGAGATGAAGTAATGAGAGAAAAATCCATAAACTGAAGACAAAAATGACGATATAATGTTAATGAACACTAACATACCGGAAAAATATTGACAAAAAGCAGGAGGTAAGCTATAGTTAGTCGTGACAAACCAACCGTCTTTTGCGGAGACGCGCAAAGGAAAACAAGAAGAAACAAAACAGTTTATGAGGTGTAAGAAAATGACTGATATGACTCGTCGTAATTTTTTGAAGAGCGCTGGTGTGATGGCTCTGGCCGTGGCAGCAGCGGGTGTTCTCTCTGGCTGCAATAGCAGCAAAAATCCTGTGATGGCAGATGTCAAGGTCCAGTATTGGCGCAAGAGCAGCTTTTTGGGCGATCAGAAGGTGGGCAACAATGATGAGTACGATGAGACCGTCAGCGTGGTAAAGAGCGGCAAGGTCAAAAAGGAGCAACTGCAGAAGCTGGGCAATGTAATGGTGAATACAGGCTATAAGCTGAGCGATAGCACGGCAACCGAGTTTGACGTGGACTGGACCCAGGAGCCCCCGGTGGCAAAGGTCTGGATGGAGCTTTGAGCCTGCCCCGAGAGGCTACAGAAAAGCAGCAGCACCCCCGGCTGTGCATTGGCAGCGCACAGCGGGGGTGCTGTTTTGTGATCTATTTGCGTTTCCAGAACGGGGCGTGGGGCATGGGCAGGCCCAGCACCAGCGCGATGCCCACAGCCAGCGCCACGGCCACCTTGAAGGTGGAGATGCCGTTGGCCAGCGAAAGGGCATTCTCGCCCTGGATGAAGTAGTAGGCGGTGTAGTAGATGCCCGCGCCGGGGACCAGCGGGAAGATGCCGGTCAGCAAAAAGACCGTCACCGGCGCCTTGAGCAGCACGGCGCAGATACGCGCCGCCAGCGACAGCGGGATGACCGCGATGAGGGAGGCTGCCGCCGCGTCGGCCCCGTATAAGACAGCCAGCTCGTAGACGAACCAGCCCACCGCGCCCACCAGCGCACAGCAGGGGAGGGTGCGCTTAGGGCAGGCGAAGAGGACGGCGAAGCTCAGCGTCCCCGCCCCGGCCAGAAAGAACTGTGCCGCCAGCTGGCCGAGCTGTGTGCTTGTCAAGGTCATCATACCACCGTCACCCCCGTCAGCAGAGAAATAAGGCTCAGCACGAAGCCGGTGCCGATGGCGATGCTGGCCGCGATGAGCAGGGCGTCTATCATCCGGATGGTGCCGGAGAGGTAGTCGCCCTGCACGAAGTCCCGGATGCCCATGGTGAAGGCGATGCCGGGGGTCAATATCATCAGGGCGCCGATGATGGCGTGGCTGGCCTCAGTGTCCAGCAGATGGCACCCCAGAATGCAGACCAATGTAATGAGCGCTGCCGCCGAGACCTTGCGGAAGCCGTTGGAAAGCCTCCGATTTTCACAGAGCAGCAGATAGCCGCTGACGATGAGACCCGCTGCCGCTGCCGCCAGCGCCGAGCGTATCGTGCCGCCGAAGATGAGCGCAAAACAGGCTGTGCCGCTCATCCCGGCGAGGAGCTGGGTCTTGCCCTTGGGGAAGGGGATGCGCCGGGCCTCGGCCAGGCGGTGTTCAGCCTCGTCCAGTGTGACGCCCCCGGCTGCTATCTCGCGGGAAAGGGCGTTCACCGCGGCCACCCGGCCCAAGTGGGTCGTCCGCACCGGCACGTTCCGCACTTCGGCGATCTCTGCCGTGCCGGCGCTGGCGAAGATGCCGTTGGTCAGCACGTAGACGTGGAACTCCCGCAGATGGAAGCTGCGGGCCATGATCTCCATCGTCTGCTCCACCCGGAAGACCTCTGCTCCGTTTTCCAGCAGCGTCTCGCCCGCCGCCATGATAAAGTCCATGATGCGGCGCCGCTGCTCGTCGCTGGGATATAACTCTCTGCTGTCCATTCCGGCCCTCCCTGTCATGCCCGCCAAAGGGGGCATATCATCTCATGCTATACTGTATCACAATTCCGGCGGCTTGCAAAGGCGTCTTTTCACATTTTTGCACAACTTCTGTCCTTGCCGTCGGGGGCGCAGTGTGTTACACTGATAACAACTATGAAAAGGTCCAGAAACCACAGGAGGAAATGACCGTGAAGCAGAGTCTGAGTTTCGCGCGCCGTCTGGCGGCGCTGGTGCTGGCAGCTGTGATGCTGTGCGTGGCTGTCCCGGCGGCCTTCGCCGAGGATGCCGCACCCGGTGCCACCACCATTGGCGGTGCAAACACCACCCTTATCCCTGAGGAAGAGGAAAATTGTCTGAGCTGGCTCTTCGGCTCCAAAGATAAGATCACACTGCCCTATCTGAACATCAAGGGCAAGGGCCTGCGCCGGAACCTGTCGCTGGACCTCGTGGACTGCCTGGTGGGCATCACCTACACCGAGCTTGGCTCCATCGGCAGCTATGTCAGCGCCGGCGCCGCGCAGGAGGCGTGGAAGGCCCAGGCCGTGGCCATCCACTCCTACCTCGAGTACCATAAGCAGTACGGCTCCTCGGCCAACGCCCTCATCTACACCCCCGTGGAGGACATCCCGTCCTCGGCCCGGTCGGCCATCCGCAAGGCGGTGGAGTCGGTGAAGGATGAGGTGCTGACCTACAACGGCAGCGTCATCGACGCCGTCTGGTCGGCCAGCGCGGGCTACAACACCCAGACCGGCGTCTACGGCACCTGCTCCAGCCTCGACGCCTGGGGCTCGGACGTGCCGTATCTCAAGAGCGTGGAAAGCCCCTATGAGCGCCAGTACCACGAGAAGATGCGCCGCGTCATCGGCAAGGATTATGACTATGTCGAGTACAACGACAGCCGCACCGGTGAGCCCTACCAGAGCGCCGACACCACCCACAAAGACCTCGGCGGCTTCGTCCAGTACAACACGCTGGTGTCCAATGGCCGCAGCTACCGCTATATCGGCCAGTTCGTGTCCTCCCGCTACTGCTTCGATTTCAGCACGGATGCAGCGGGCGTGCCCTGTATGTACTACTACGGCTTCGGCCACGGCGTGGGCATGAGCCAGTGCGGCGCTGTGGGCTACGCCGCCGAGGAGGGGATGGGCTACCGCGACATCCTGAAGCACTACTACTCCGGCGTTTCCATCCGGACGGTGGGCAGCGGCACGAGCTCCGGCGGCGGTCTGTTCGGTTGGCTGCGCCGCCTGCTGGGCATGTAAAAAATCAAAAGGAATTGCGCAAAATACTTCTCAAATGAGACGTGATTTGGTATACTGTACACGCTTGTACACAAGAGACGGACGATTTCGCGTTTCACGCTCCAAAGCGGGAGCGATACGATAAAGAACAACAGTTGGAGAGAACGGAATGCAGTTGGAGAAGGAAAAGAAAGAAAAGCGGGAGCGGGAGCGCTGCCGCGCACTGGCGCAGCGCATCGCGGAGGAGGCAAACCCCGCCTCGGCGGCCCTGCTGGGAGAGCAGATGTCCCTGCTGGCCAAGGCCCTGCACCGTGCAGGTGTGGAGGCAGAAGAGTGGACAGAGGGCTCTGAGGCAGAGCTTCTGGTGGTGGCAGACCCCGCGTGGGAAACGCTGCCCGAGACCCTGCCCGCCCGGGTGCTGCTGGTGAGCGATGAGAGCACCGTTATGGCGGGCTGGGCCGAGCAGCTGGCCCAGAGAGGGTATTTCCGCGATTTTGGCTGGCGCAGCAAGGGCCGCGCCCAGCAGTCGGCGCTGTTCTGCACCAGCCAGCCCACCCAGCTGAAGATGGTGCGGGGCTACGAGATGGAAATGGACATCCTGCGTGACCGGATGGTGCGCGCCGAGCGCACCAGCGGCGAGGAAGCCGAGCTCATCGCCCGGCTGCGCAGCGACCTTTCGCTCAGCCGCAGCCACGAGCAGCAGCTGGAAAAGGCACTGGGCGAGGTGACCGGCTCGAAGTTCTGGAAGATGACCTGGCCCATGCGCTATGTCGTCAGCAAGAGCCGCCAGCTCTGGCACACTCTGCCCTTCTTCGTGCTCCTGCGGGAGCTGCGCAGCGGCGGCATCGAGGGCGTGCGGGAACTGGCCCGCGCCCGCCGCGAGTACGCCGCCCTCTTCCCGGGCAAAGTCATGCGCGCCGACCGGTTCGCACCGGTGGAACTGCTGGTGCGGCAGGCAGGCAATCAGCCTGCAGGCCCCAAGATCAGCATCGTGGTGCCGCTCTACAACACCCCGCTGGACTTCCTCGAAGAGCTGCTGGATTCCGTCGTGAACCAGACCTACCGCAACTGGGAGCTCTGCTGTGTGGACGCCGGCACTGCCCCGGGTGTGGGCGAGATGGTGCAGCAGCGCGCCGCTGTGGACCCTCGTATCCGCTACAGGAAGCTGGAGAAGAATGAGCTCATCCCCGGCAACACCAACAAGGGCATCGAGATGGCCACCGGCGACTTCATCGCCCTGCTGGACCACGACGACATCCTCCACCCCTGCGCCCTCTGGTACGCCGCCAAGGCCATCGCCGAGCAGGGAGCCGACTTCGTCTATACCGATGAGGCGACCTTCGAGGGCAAGGTGGAGAATGTGGTGCTCTACCACTTCAAGCCGGACTTCATGCTGGACAATCTCCGCTCCAACAACTATATCTGCCACCTGACCCTCTTCAGCCGCCGGCTGATGGACGCCGCAGGCGGCCCGGAGCGGATGGAGTACAACGGCAGTCAGGATTATGAGCTCTTCCTCCGCCTGACCGAGACGGCCCGGAAGATCGTCCACATCCCCCACGCCCTCTATTACTGGCGTTCCAGCCCCGGCAGCACGGCCAGCGACATCTCCGCCAAGACCTACTGCATCGACGCGGGCATTGCCGCCCTCAAGGCTCATTACGCCCGCTGCGGCGTGGCCGTGGACGATGTGTCCCTCATCCCGGGTACGCCGGGCTACTACAAGACCGATTATACCATCGACCATCCGGGCCGGGTGAGCATCCTCATCCCCACCTGCGACCACATCCATGACCTGGAGACCTGTGTGGAGTCCATCTACGCCCGCACCACCTACCCGGATTTTGAGATCATCCTCATCGAGAACAACAGCAAGGCCCCCGAGACCTTCCGCACCTACGAGCGGATGCAGAAGGAGCACCCCGATAACCTCAAGGTCGTCACCTGGGAGGGCAAGGGCTTCAACTACAGCGCCCTGAACAACTTCGGCGAGAAGTTCGCCACCGGTGAGTATCTGCTTCTGCTCAACAACGACACCGAGGTCATCACCGCCGCCTGGCTGGAAGAGATGGTCATGTACGCCCAGCAGAAGCGGGTGGGCTGCGTGGGCGCCAAGCTGCTCTACCCGGACGATACCATCCAGCACGCCGGTGTCGGCTTCGGCATCGGCGGCGTGGCGGGCCATCTGCACAAGTACTATCCCGCCAGCTCCGACGGCTATATGGGCCGCCTGAACTATGTGCAGGACGTCTACGCCGACACCGCCGCCTGTCTGCTCATCCGCAAGGAGATCTACGACGAAGTGGGCGGTCTGGACGAGAGCTATGCCGTGGCCTTCAACGATGTGGACTTCTGCGTCCGTGTCCGTCAGGCAGGCTACACCAACGTCTTCACCCCGTTTGCCCAGCTCTACCACTACGAGAGCAAGAGCCGCGGCATGGAGGACAACCCCGAAAAGCAGAAGCGTTTTCAGGGCGAGGTGCTGCGTTTTCAGGCCCGCTGGGGCGACCTGCTGGCTGCGGGCGACCCCTGCACCAACCCCAACTTCGACATCCAGCGCGAAGATTTCAGCCTGAAGATATTACCGCTGGAATGATAAGGAGAACGAACTTGGAACTCTCTGCCTGTATCGTTGTCTATAACGGCTGCGACGAAGCCCTCAGGGCGGCGCAGACGGTGCTGCAATACACCCGCCGCCACCCGCTGACCCTCTATCTGGTGGACAACGCCAGCCCCGACGGCAGCGGCGCACGGCTGGAAGCCGCCGTGAAGGGCGGCGCTTTGAGCACTCAGCCCGGCCAGAAGGTCGAGGTGCGCTGCCGCAGGGAGAACGGCGGCTTCGGCACCGGACACAACACCGTCCTGCCGGAGCTGACGAGCGACTATCACTTCATCCTGAACCCGGACATCCAGCTCACCGCCGATACCCTCAGCGATTTGGCCGACTGGATGGCCGTCCACCCGGATGCTGTGATGGCCCGGCCGGGGCTGCGCTTCCCGGATGGCCGTTCCCAGAGCCTGCCGCTGCGGCGCTGTGCGCTGCGGCCCATGGTCTACCGCCAGCTGCCGTTTTTGAAATTCTGGGAGAAATATAACCGTGCGTATTTGATGGAGGGGGAGGATCTGTCCGCTCCCGTTGAGATCGAGTTCTGCACCGGCAGCTTTTCCGCCGTGCGGACGGCAGAGTTCAAGGCCGTGGGCGGCTTCGATGAGCACTACTTCATGTATGTGGAGGATGCCGACCTGACCCAGAAGATGCGCACCACCGGCAAAGCCTACCTCGTGCCGCAGTACACCGCCATCCATGCGTGGCATCGCGCGGCCCACCGCAGCCTCAAGCCCTTTTTGTGGCAGACCGGGAGCCTGCTGCGGTACTTCCACAAGTGGGGGTTCAAGTTCTGAGGGCTTGCTGATGAAACAAAAGAGCGCCCTCCGCAAAAATTTTTGCGGAGGGCGCTCTTTCCTTGCTTTTTTTTCGATTTGATAGTAGAATAAGGTGTAATACTATCGCAAGCCTGCCAGTAGTGCATAGCGAGAGCCTGCCAGCGCGCGTGGCGCGGGAAGCCCGGCTGGCGGCGTATTACCACCAACATTGTTTACAGCGGACGCAGCTCCGCTTTGAATCCATACAAGACCCGGCGGATACGCTGCCGGGCTTTGTACAAGCTGCACAACTTTTTTATTTCATAATATAAGGAGTGCACAAAAATGAAAGGTATCATTCTGGCCGGCGGTGCCGGCACCCGGCTCTATCCGCTGACGATGGTCACCAGCAAACAGCTGCTGCCCGTCTACGACAAGCCGATGATCTATTATCCTCTGTCCACCCTCATGCTGGCGGGCATCCAGGACATCCTCATCATCTCGACCCCCACCGACACGCCCCGCTTCGAGGCGCTGCTGGGCGATGGCAGCCAGTACGGCATCCATCTGCAATATAAGGTCCAGCCGTCCCCGGACGGCCTGGCTCAGGCTTTCATCCTCGGTGAAGAGTTCATCGGCGACGACTGCTGCGCAATGATCCTGGGCGACAACATCTTCTACGGCAACGGCTTCTCCAAGATTCTGAAGAATGCTGTCTCCAACGCCGAGAACAAGGGCCGCTGCACCGTCTTCGGCTACTATGTGCCGGACCCCGAGCGCTTCGGCATCGTGGAGTTCGACGCAAACGGCAAGGTGCTGAGCGTCGAGGAGAAGCCCCAGCATCCCAAGAGCAACTACGCCATCACCGGCCTGTACTTCTACAACAAGGAAGTCGTCAGGATGGCAAAGCAGGTCAAGCCCTCGGCCCGCGGCGAGCTGGAGATCACGACCCTGAACGATATGTACCTCAAGCAGGATGAGTTGGACGTCCAGCTGCTGGGCCGCGGCTTTGCATGGCTGGACACCGGCACGATGGACAGCCTCGTGGAGGCAGCCGATTTTGTGCGGATGATCGAGAAGCGTCAGGGCATCAAGATCAGCGCCCCCGAGGAGATCGCATTCAAGTACGGCTGGATCGACCGCGATACCCTGCTGGAAAGCGCAGAGCGCTACGGCAAGAGCCCCTACGGCCAGCACCTCAAGAATGTGGCCGACGGCAAACTGAAGTATTAAGAGAGGCGGTATCCGCATGAAAATCATTGTTACCGGCTGCAGAGGCCAGCTTGGCACCGAGATCATCAAGCAGCTCCGGGAGGGCCGCAGTGAGCTTGGCCCCATCCCCGAGAAGCTGGTGAGCGCCACGGTCATTCCGGTGGACCTGCCGGAGCTGGACATCACCAACTACAAGATGGTGGATGACTTCATCCGCCGTCAGCGCCCGGACGTCATCATCAACTGCGCCGCTTTCACCAACGTGGACGGCTGCGAGGTGAACCATGACGCTGCCTTCAAGGCCAACGCCATCGGCCCCCGCAATCTGGCACAGGCCGCCACCAAGACCGGCGCCCGTCTGGTACACGTCTCTACGGATTACGTCTTCTCCGGCCGCGAGAACGGCGGCATCCCGCAGGATGAGGCCACCATTCCCGGCCCCATCAGCGCCTACGGCTCCACCAAGCTCATGGGTGAGAAGTATGTGGAGCAGTTCTGCCACCGCCACTTCATCGTCCGCACGGCATGGCTCTACAGCTACTACGGCAAAAACTTCGTCAAGACCATCGTGAACGCCGGCAAGAAATTCGGCAAGCTGGAGGTCGTCAACGACCAGTGCGGCAACCCGACCAACGCCGTCGATCTGGCCCACGAGATCCTGCAGCTCTGCGTGACCCACGAGTACGGCTTATATCACTGCACCGGCGAGGGCATCTGCTCCTGGTATGATTTTGCATCGGAGATCATCTGCCTGTCCGGCGTGGACGCCACCGTGTCTCCCTGCACCAGCGAAGAGTACAAGGCAAAGCACCCGGACAGCGCCGACCGCCCCAAGTGGAGCGCTCTGGACAACCGGATGCTCCGCTGCACCGTCGGCAACGACGTCCGCGACTGGAAAGATGCGCTGGCCTGCTTCTTCGAGCACTGGGATGGCGACAACGGGATGAAAGCTTAATTTAAGAGGAAAATCTTATTATGAAAAAATATCTTATCACCGGCTGCGCCGGTTTTATCGGTTCCAACTTTGTGCATTATATGCTCAAGAAGTACCCCGAGATCCTGCTGGTCAACCTCGACAAGCTGACCTACGCCGGCAACCTCGAGAACCTGAAGGACGTTGAGGGCGACCCCCGCCATGTCTTTGTGCAGGGTGACATCTGCGACAAGGAGCTGGTCGAGAGCCTGTTTGCAAAGTACGATTTCGATTACGTCATCAACTTTGCCGCTGAGAGCCATGTTGACCGCTCCATCAAGAACCCTGAAATTTTCGTCCAGAGCAACGTGATGGGTACCGTCAACCTGCTGCAGCGCGCCAAGGAAGCCTGGTACGACGCAGACGCCAAGACCTGGAAAGAGGGCAAGAAGTACCTGCAGGTGTCCACCGATGAGGTCTACGGCGCTCTTGGCGCTGAGGGCTTCTTCATGGAGACCACTCCGCTCTGCCCCCACAGCCCCTATTCTTCCTCCAAGGCCAGCGCTGATATGTTCGTCATGGCATTCCACGACACCTACGGTATGCCCATCAACATCACCCGCTGCTCCAACAACTACGGCCCCTACCAGTTCCCCGAGAAGCTCATCCCGCTGATGATCAACAACGTCAAGCACCACAAGCAGCTGCCCGTCTACGGTGACGGTATGCAGATCCGCGACTGGCTGTACGTTGAGGACCACTGCAAGGCCATTGATATGGTCTGCAACGGCGGCAAGGTGGGCGAGGTCTACAATGTCGGCGGCCACAACGAGCGCCCCAACATCTTCATCGTCAAGACCATCATCGAGCAGCTGCATGACCGCCTGAAGGACGACGGCATCAGCGAAGACCTCATCAAGCACGTCGCTGACCGTCTGGGCCATGACCGCCGCTATGGCATCGACCCCACCAAGATCAAGAACGACCTTGGCTGGTATCCCGAGACTCCCTTTGAGAAGGGCATCGTCCTGACCATCGACTGGTATCTCGACCACGAGGAGTGGATGGAGCACATCACCAGCGGCAACTATCAGAAATACTATGAGGAAATGTACAAGAATAAGTAACTTCTTGTAAATAGCCTGAAAGCGAAAAAGAGCAGGGCGTGCGGCTATATGGCTGCACGCCCTGCTCTTTTTTGTCGGAGTTAAAGCTTATCCTCTTTCATGTAGCGGATGAGCAGGGGCAGCTCATAGACCAGCATGGACAGCCAGCCGATGCCGTAGCTCACAGGCATGATTTGAAGGTCTACCTTGAGCACCAGCACCAGCACAGCGGCGGCGGCCACGCGGAAGCCCATGTTGAGCATACTGCTGTTCAGGGTGATCTTCAAATCGCCGAGGCCGCGGAAGCCGCCCTGAATGCCGTTGGTCACGCCGGGCATCAGGTAGAAGAGGGAGGCGCACCGCAGGAACTTGACGCCCAGGTCGATGACGGCGGGGTCATCCACGAAGAGGGAGATGATGGGGCGGGCGAAGAGCAGGCAGACGGCCATCAGGCAGAAGCCGTAGATGAGCTCGATGCGCAGGCCGCAGAAAAAGCCCTGACGCACCCGCTCCTTTTTGCCGGCACCGTGGTTCTGGGCCATCAGGGTGGTCATGGCGTGGGCGATGTTCTGCTGGGGCATATAGGTGAAGTCGTCCACCCGGCTGGCGGCGGTGAAAGCGGCCATTGCGTTGATGCCCAGAGTGTTGACGATGGCCTGCACGGCGATCTTGCCCAGCTGGACGGTGGCCTGCTGCATGGCGCTGGTCCAGCCGTACTGGACGGTGCTGCGCAGCAGAGAGCTGTCAAAAACGAACCAGCGCCGCCCCAGCTGAAGGACGGGAACTTTGAACTGGATGTAGACGACGCAGAGCACACAGCAGAGCGCCTCGCTGAGGACGGTGGAGAGGGCGCAGCCTTCGCTGCCCCAGCCCAGCACCTCGACAAAGAAGAGGTCGCCGCCGATGTTCAGCACCGAGCTTATCATCAAAAAGTAAAGGGCGCTCTTGCTGTCGCCCAGCGCCCGCATGGTGGCGGCGAGGAAGTTGTAAAAGAAGGTGAAGATGAGGCCCGCAAAGACGATGCGGAGGTACTGCACCGCGATGGGCAGGATCTCTTCCGGCACCTGCATCAGCCGGAGCAGCGGCGTCGCCAGCAGGACGCAGAGGGCCGAAAAGACCAGCGAGAACACCGTGCCTGCGATGGCGGTGGTGGAGACCTGACGCTCCACGCGCTGGGTGTCTCCGGCACCATAGGCCGTGCTGACGAGGATGCCGGCACCGAGGCAGAGACCGTTGATGAAGAGGATGGCCAGCGTCATCAGCGGGTTGGAGGTGCCGACGGCGGCAAGAGCGTCTTCGCCGACAAATTTGCCCACGATGATGCTGTCGGCGGCGTTATAAGTGAGCTGGAACAGGTTGCCCAGCACCAGCGGGATGGTGAATTTGACCAGAAGGGGCGTGATGGCTCCGGTCGTCATGTCTTTTGTCATGGATCTCTTCTCGTTTTCTTTTTATAGTATGTTCTGGCGTGCGCTGAACACGGCCAGTGCCGAGCGGCTTTTGCCGTTTGCGATAAGCCGGGCCGCTGCGTGGAGGGCGGCACCTGCGCTGGGGGAGGCCGGGATGGCATCGGTGCGCAGGACCCGCTGCGCCGCCCGGACGGCATCGGCGGTGGTGACGGCGGCGATGTTGTCCACTACATAGGAGTTGTAGTTGCCGGGAACGAGGCCGAAGCCGATGTCCGGGATGCCGTGGGAGCCGGTGAGGCCGCTGCTCAGGGCCTGACTCTCATAAGGCTCCACGGCTACGATGCGGACGTCATTCGTCCACGCCTTGACCGTTTCGCCCACGCCGGTGATGGTGCCGCCGCTGCCCACGCCGATGACGATGCTGTCCACGATGCTGGAACCCTCCCGCGCGATGGAGCGCACCAGTGCAGGCCCCGTCACCCGGCGGTGATAGGTGGGGTTGTCGTCGTTGTTGAGCCAGTCCATATAGTACCAGCCCTTTTCGGCGGCGGTGGCTTTTGCCAGCGCCCGTGCGCCTGCAAGGCCCGCCTGGGCCGGGGTGTGGATGATCTGCGCTCCGAGGCGGAGCAGGCTCTCCTGCCGCATGGCGGGGGCGTCCTCCGGCATGACCAGCGTCACCGGGTGGCCCGCCGTCAGCCCCGCCAGCGTCAGCGCTGTGGCAAAAGGCCCTGACACGGCCTCCACGATGGTCTGGCCGGGGGTCAGCGCCCCGCGCTCAAGGGCCAGCGCCAGCATCCCCTCGGCCAGCTCGTCCCGCGCCGTGCCGGTGGGGCCGTTGTAGTTCAGATAGGCGTACAGCCGCCCCCGCAGCCCGCAGGCCGCAAGATAGCCCCGCAGCTCGACGATGGGGCCGGGCAGCAGGGTCTGGTAGATGTTGGGGTAGATAGGCACGGGCGGTCTCCTTTCGCGTCCGGGGGAAAGCTTACGCCTATAACTTTAACGCAAAGGAGAGGAAGCGTCAAGCGGGGCTTGGGCAGAAAAGAGAAAAATCGGGAGAAAATTTGGCAAAATGACGCAAAAAGTCCTTGACAAGGGACACCCCGTCTGCTATACTCCGTATGTAAAGCAAAAAACCTTTACAAACAGCGGAGGTCAGAGCAGGACAGAACATGGCAAAAGACTTTGAAATGGGCTATCTGCTCGATTTTTACGGCGAAGTGCTCACGCCCAAACAGCGCGAGATGCTGCGCCAGTATTACAACGATGACCTCTCCCTCAGCGAGATCGGAGAAAACTTCGGCATCACCCGGCAGGGGGCGCGGGACGCCATCAAGCATGGCGAAACGGCCCTCAAGGAGCTGGAAGAAAAGGTCGGCTTTGCGGCCCGGTACCGCCGGGTGCAGCAGACGCTGGAAGAGCTGGAGCAGCTGGTCATCGACGCCCGGTTTGAATGCACCGGCCCGAACGCCCGGCTGACCACCACCGAGTATGCCGCCACTCTGAACAAGATGCTGGGGCTCATCCGCTCCATCGACGAAGTGAATGAGAGCTGAAAACTGATTTGAGAGGAGCACCGAACAATGGCATTTGAATCTTTGACCGACCGCCTTGCCGGTGTGTTCAAAAAGCTGCGCGGCCACGGCAAACTGAGCGAGGCGGACATCAAAGCCGCCATGCGCGAGGTCCGGATGGCCCTGCTGGAAGCCGACGTCAACTACAAGGTGGCGAAGGACTTCTGCGCAAAGGTCTCCGAGCGCGCCATGGGCCAGGAGGTCATGGAGAGCCTGACCCCTGCCCAGCAGGTCGTCAAGATCGTCAACGAGGAGCTGGTCGCCCTGATGGGCGGCGAGGAAGCGCCTCGTCTGGTCATCAAGAACAAGGGCCAGACCATCATCATGCTCTGCGGCCTGCAGGGCAACGGTAAGACGACCCACGCAGCAAAGCTTGCAAAATACTACATCAAGCAGGGCCGCCGCCCGATGCTGGTGGCCTGCGACATCTACCGTCCGGCCGCTATCGACCAGCTGCAGGTGGTGGGCAAACAGGCCGGTGCGCCGGTCTTCACCCTGCCCGGCGAAAAGCCGCCTGCCATCGCCAAAAAGGCGTTGGCCCACGCCAAGGACTACGGCAACGACATCATCATCCTCGATACCGCAGGCCGCCTGCAGATCGACGAAGTGCTGATGCAGGAGCTGGTCCAGATTAAAGAGGCTGTCCCCGTGGACGAGACTCTGCTGGTCGTGGACGCCATGGCCGGTCAGGACGCCGTGAACGTCGCCAAGACCTTCAACGAAACGGTCGGCATCGACGGCATCATCCTCACCAAGACCGACGGCGATACCCGCGGCGGCGCAGCCCTCTCGGTGCTGTCCGTCACCGGCAAGCCCATCAAGTTCCAGGGTACCGGCGAAAAGCTGGATGACCTCGAAGTCTTCCATCCCTCCCGCATGGCAGGCCGGATCCTCGGCATGGGCGATGTGCTGAGCCTCATCGAGCGCGCACAGGATGCCGCCGACGAGAAGCTGGCCGAAGAGACCGCCAAGCGGATGATGGAAAACAAGTTCGATATGAACGATATGCTGGCCCAGTTCGCCCAGATCCGCAAGATGGGCGGCGCGGGTGCCATGCTGAGCATGATGCCCGGCATGTCCGGTATCGACGCCAGCCAGATCGACGAGAAAGCCTTCGACCGCATCGAGGCCATGATCTACTCGATGACCAGGGCCGAGCGCGAAGACCCCTCCATCATCAACCCCAAGCGCAAGCGCCGCATCGCAGCGGGCAGCGGCACTCAGGTGTCCGACGTCAACAAGCTGCTCAAGCAGTTTGAGATGATGCAGAAGATGATGAAGCAGCTCAAGAAGAGCCCCAAGGGCTTTGCCCGTAAGCTGGGCGGCCTGATGGGAAACCCGGGCGCCTTTAGAGGCATGAAATAATTCCGGTATACACCCCGCTGTGGGGTTGTACAGATAGATTTAATCCCCGCAAACCGGGGAACAAGAAATTTTTGGAGGATATTACCATGGCAGTTAAGATTCGTCTGCGCCGCGTCGGCGCCAAGAAGGCTCCCTTCTATCGTGTTGTTGTTGCTGACAGCCGCTTCCCCCGCGATGGCCGTTTCATCGAGGAGATCGGCACTTACGACCCCAATCAGGAGCCCTCTGTCGTGAGCATCGACGGCGAGAAGGCTAAGGCCTGGATCGCCAACGGCGCTCAGCCCACCGACACCGTTCGCGTGCTGCTGAAGAAGTCCAACATTCTGTAAGGTGGAGGGCTGACTCATGCAGGAGCTGTTGCTGGCAGTTGCCCGCGGCCTCGTGGAGGATAAGGACGCCGTCAAGGTCACGGTGGACGCCCCCCGTGAGGACGGCACCATCGTCTACCACCTGAGCGTGGCAGAGGGAGATATGGGCCGTGTCATCGGCAAGCAGGGCCGGATCGCAAAAGCCATTCGTGTGGTGATGCGCGCGGCTGCTGTGCGGGTCGATGAAAAGGTCCTTGTTGAGATCGACTAAGCACCCTACAGGCCCTTTGCTGTAATGGCAAAGGGCCTTTTTGATTTATGAACGGGCTTTCCCTCTCAGGCGCTTGCGCGCCAGCTCCCCCAAAGGGGGAGCCAAAAGCCTCTCCCTTTGGGAGAGGTGGCAATGCGAAGCATTGACGGAGAGGGCAAGGACGCTACACAGGAGCGAGAATATGCAGCAATATCTGGAAGCAGGCAAGGTCGTCACCACCCACGGTGTGCGCGGCGAAATGAAGCTGGAGCTGTGGTGCGACGGCGTGGATTTCCTCAAAAAGACGGGCCGTCTCTATGCTTCGGCAAAGGGCGGCAAGTGCTATAACATCATCTCCATCCGCCCGCAGGGGCAGATGGCGCTGCTCCAGCTGGAGGGCGTGAACGATATGGACGCCGCCCGCGCCCTGCGGGGTCAGGTGTTCTACTTCGACCGCAGCGACGCCACCCTGCCCGAGGGCCGGTGGTATGTGGCCGACCTCATCGGCTGCGAGGTGCGGGACGCCGACACCGGAAAGGTGTACGGCGTCGTCACCAGCGTGGACCACCCCGGCGCACAGGACATCTATACGGTCAAGTCCCCCAGCGGCAGGGAATATATGTTCCCCGGCGTGGACGCCTTTCTCAAAGAGCGCAACCCGCCGGAAGGCTATATCCTCGTCACCCCCATCCCGGGCCTGCTGGACGACGATTTCGACAGTGAGCGGGAGGAGGAGTGAGCGATGGGAATGCGTGTGGACATCGTGACCCTTTTCCCTGAGATGTGCCAGCAGGTGCTGGACGCCAGCATCATCGGCCGCGCAGCCAGGCGCGGCTGCATCGAGACCCACTGCCATCAGATCCGGGATTACACCCTCAACAAGCAGAAGCAGACCGACGACTACCCCTATGGCGGCGGCTGCGGCATGGTGCTCTACGCCCAGCCCATCGCCGACTGCCTGCGCGCCGTCCAGAAAGAGGCAGCGGAACAGGGACGCCCGGCCCCGCATATCGTGTTCTTGACGGCGGGCGGTCAGCGCTACACCGAAGAGCACGCCCGGCGGCTGGCCCAGTACGATAACCTGACGCTGGTCTGCGGCCACTATGAGGGCATCGACGAGCGCGTCATTGAAGCGTTTGCGGACGAAGAGATCTCGATTGGCGACTATATCCTCACCGGCGGCGAGCTGGCCAGCCTTGTGGTGGCCGACAGCGTCCTCCGCCTCAAGCCCGGCGTTCTGGCGGAGCAGAAGGGCTACGAGGAGGAGAGCTACTGGGACGGCCTGCTGGAATACCCCCAGTACACCCGCCCCGAGGTCTGGGAGGGCCGTGCCGTGCCCGACGTTCTGCTGGGCGGCGACCACCAGAAGATCGACGCATGGCGGGGCGAAAAGAGCCGGGAGCGCACCCGTCTGCGCCGCCCGGAGCTGTATGAGCAGTGGTGCGCCAGCCACCCCATCACCGAGCTGCCCAAGTGGAAGCGGGGCGAGAATGTCCGCCTTGTCAAGACGGAAGAACAGTTTGCCGCTGCGGCAAAGCTGTTTGCGGAGGGACGCCGCGCTGTCTGCGCCGGAAACTGGACGGAAGAGTATTGTGCAAGCCTGACAGAAGAGGAGCTTCTCGCTCAGCTCAAGGCGGAGAAAAAGGGCGGCTGGGCCTGCTACCTGCACACGACGAAGGATGTGCCGGACGGCATGGTGAGCGTAGACCACAGGACCGGCCGCATTGAGCATCTCTTTGTGTCTGGGCATGCCCGGGGAAAGGGCATCGGCCAGAAAATGCTGGACTTCGCCCGGAAAAAGCTGGAAGAGTATGAGCATCCCCGCCTGAGCGTGCTGGACACCAACGCCCGCGCCATTGCTCTCTATCGTCGGATGGGATGGAAATTTACAGGCGAAAAAGACATGGAATTTGACCCTGCGGAATATCCTTCTGTTGTAAAGAAATGCGCGCTGCTGTGGATGCAGTACGAGGGTTGAGCGGAGTCTGCGGCAAAGGTCATACTCTGCCGGATAAGCACAAAGAAAGTCGGAGTGCTGACCCTCTGTCGAAAAAATGTTGAAAACTTTTGTATTACCCCGCCAACACTGGGGGAATAATTTTGTTGTATTTGTATAAAAGGTGGAAAATGCCCCCCTCATCCTTGGGAAAACCGCCAAAAATTCGTCTGGGGACTGTACAACGGTTTCGGTTTGCGCTAAAATAATCACAACGCAACAGGCGCGAAACATAATTGCATTTCCCGAACGATAATAGATAGGAGCGTTTTACTATGTACGTCAAAGAAGTTACCGTTGAAAATCAGGTTGGTCTGCACGCCCGTCCGGCAACCTTCTTTATTCAGAAGGCCAATGAGTTCAAGTCTTCCATCTGGGTCGAGAAGGAAGAGCGCCGCGTGAACGCTAAGAGCCTTCTGGGCGTCCTGTCTCTGGGCATCGTGGGCGGCACCACCATCCGCATCATCGCGGATGGCGCAGACGAGCAGGCTGCTGTCGATGGCCTCATCAAGCTGGTGGAGTCCGGCTTCGCAGAGTAATTCAGTTCCATTTCGTGTATGAGCGGCGGGGGTCATCCTTGCCGCTTTTTTTGGTATGATGCATCAGAACAAAGGAGGCAGCCTCATGAAAGATTCGACGAAAGAAGCACTGTTCAAGTTTGGCGAGTTCTGTGATTCCGGCAAGCCGTGGTACTGCTTTTTTGGCGTCTATCTGGTGACGCTCATCGTCAACATCACCCTTCTGCTCACCTCGGAGCGGAAGCCCAGGTGGTGGAGCGTGGCCCTCGACGTGTGCGGTCTGGCGCTGGCAGCGTCGAATATTGCCAAGACCGAGAGGATGCAGAAAGGCCGGCACAACATCGGATGACCAAGGCAGAACTTTACAAAAAGGCCTGTATGCTGCCGCTTCTGCCGGGCGTCTATATCATCCGGGACAAAAGCGGCACCATCATCTATATCGGCAAGGCCAAGCGTCTGCGCATCCGGGTGAGCCAGTATTTCCGGGAGGGTGTGCCTCACGACAACAAGGTCAGCCAGATGATCGCCCATGCCTACGCGTTCGACGTCATCGTCTGCCAGAGCGAGTTCGAGGCGCTGGTGCTGGAGGCGAGCCAGATCAAAGCCCACACCCCGAAGTACAACATCCTGCTCAAGGACGACAAGGGCTACAGCTATATCAAGGTGACAAAGGACGAGTGGCCGCGGCTGTCGTTCACGCTGCAAAAAGAGGATGACGGCGCGGAGTATATCGGCCCTTATACCTCGAGCTTTGCGGCCCGTCAGATGGCCGAGACGGCGATGGATGCTTTTCTGCTGCCCCGGTGCAGCCGGCGGTTCCCGCAGGAAATTGGCCGGGGCCGTCCCTGCCTGAACGCCCACATCGGCAAGTGCATGGCGGTGTGCAGCGGCAGGATAAGCCGTGAAAACTACGAGCAGGCCGTCAAAAGCGCTGTCCACCTCATCCGCTACGGCAAAAAGGATATTCTGAAAACCCTCAACGAGCGGATGCTGGAAGCCTCTGACCGGCTGGAATTTGAGACAGCGGCCCTCATCCGCGACCAGATCGCCGCCATTGCCAAGGTGACGGCAGGGCAGAAGGTCGTGGTTGACCCCGACGTGGAGATGGACGTGGTAGCGCTGGCGGGTACGCCCAGCAGCGTCTGCGCGGCTGTCCTCCGCTTCCGGGAGGGGCGGCTGACCGACAAGCGGGAGTTTCTGTTCCACGATACCGCCGACATCGCGGCGGTGCGGGAGGAATTTCTGCCCCGGTACTACCTCGACGATGAGCAGATACCGAAGGTCATCGCCGTGGACGATCTGCCACCGGATGTGGACGCCTTGCAGCAGGCCCTCAACGAGAAGCGGGGCAGCGAGGTGCAGCTCTATGTCCCTCAGCGGGGCGATAAGGCGCACCTCGTCGAGATGGCCCACACCAACGCCGTCGAGCGGCTGGCCCGCGAGAGCGGCCGTTACGCCCGGGAGGAAAAGCTTCTGGATGAGCTGGCGCAGGTGCTGGGCCTGCCCAAGCCCCCCCGCACCATCGAGAGCTACGATATTTCCAACTGGGGCGACGGCACCAGCGTCTGCGGCATGGTGACGTTCCGGGACGGCAAGCCCTACAAGGCGGGCTACCGGAAGTTCAAGATGAAGACCGTCGCCGGCACCGATGACTACGCCTCGCTGGCGGAGACCGTCTCCCGCCGTGCGGCGGAATACGAAAAGTATTCCGAAATGGCCGCAAACGGCGAGCCGAGCAGCAACTACTTCGGCCAGAAGCCTGACCTGCTGCTGATGGACGGCGGCAGGGGACAGGTGAGCGCCGCGAAGGCCGCACTGGCCGGGACGGCACTGGCCGATGTACCCCTCTACGGCATGGTGAAGGACGACCACCACCGCACCCGCGCCATCGTGGACAGCGAGGGCCGGGAGATCGCCATCAACATGAACCGCGGGACGTTCACCTTCGTCACCGCCATTCAGGACGAGACGCACCGCTTCGCCAACGCCTACCGCAAGCAGCAGATGAAGCAGAAGAGCTATTCGTCCACCCTCACCGAGGTGCCGGGCGTCGGCCCCAAGACGGCCAGGGCCCTGATGGCACAGTTCAAGAGCGTGGGTGCCGTCAAAGAGGCCACCCCCGACCAGCTGGAGAACACCCCCGGCGTCGGGCGGCAGATGGCCCAGACCATTTACGAATATTTCCACCCGCAGGGGTGAAGCAAGTGGAAAAGTCCGGCGCAGACCAGTCTGCGGCCGGGCTTTTTAGAAGGAGTTTTTATGTATCAGTTCCAATACGACATCAAGCCGGGCCGTTACCGGCACTTCAAGGGCAACGAATATCAGGTCCTCGGGATGGCCCGCCACAGCGAGACCGAAGAGGAAATGGTGGTCTACCGCCCCCTGTACGGCGAGGGCGGGCTCTGGGTGCGCCCGGCGGCTATGTGGGCCGAAGAGGTGGAGCGGGACGGCAAGCGTCAGCCGCGCTTTGCCTACATTGGCGAAATGTAAGGGCTTGCGCCCGGAGGCCAAACGCGATACAATGGGTTTTGCAGGACAAACGCGCCTGCGAAACTGTATAAATGAGCACTATACATACAAGATGTAAAATTTTGGAGGATAACAGCTATGGCTTGTACTACCATCCTTGTCGGCAAAAAAGCCTCGTATGACGGCTCTACCATGATCGCCCGGAACGACGATTCTGGCTCCGGCCACTTCACCGCGAAAAAGTTCGTTGTCGTTCAGCCGGAGGAGCATCCGGCTGTTTACAAGTCGGTCATCTCTCATGTAGAAGTTCCCCTGCCGGGCAATGCCCTGCGGATGACCGCCATGCCCAACGCCGTGGAGGGCAAGGGCATCTGGGCTGCTTCGGGCGTCAACGCCGCCAATGTCGGCATGACCGCCACCGAGACGATCACCTCCAACCCCCGCGTTCTGGGCGCAGACCCGCTGGTGGTCTACCAGCCCGCCAGGGACGGCCAGCCGGAAGTCCCCGGCGGCATCGGCGAGGAGGATATTGTTTACCTCGTCCTGCCCTACATCCACTCTGCCCGCGAGGGCGTGCTCCGTCTGGGCAGGCTGCTGGAAGAGTACGGCACCTATGAGATGAACGGCATCGCTTTCCAGGATGTGGACGAGATCTGGTGGCTGGAGACCATCGGCGGCCACCACTGGATGGCCCGCCGTGTGCCGGACGACTCCTATGTGGTCATGCCGAACCAGCTGGGCATCGACGCCTTCGACCTCGACGACGCTTTCGGCGCACAGGAGAATCATCTCTGCTCTGCCGACCTGCGGGAGTTCATCCGGGACAATCACCTCGACCTCTCGCTGGATGGCCGTCTGAACCCGCGCGACGCCTTCGGCAGCCACGACGACGCCGACCACGTTTACAACACCCCCCGCGCATGGTTCATGCTCCGCCACCTCAACCCCAACACCTGGGTCTGGGACGGCCCTGCCGCTGACTACGGCCCCCGCTCGGACGACCTGCCCTGGTGCATGGTGCCGGAGCGGAAGCTGACCCCGGAGGATGTGAAGTATCTGCTGTCCTCCCACTATCAGGGGACTCCCTTCGACCCCTACGCCAGCTACGGCGACAAGAGCATGAAGGGCGCTTACCGCTCCATCGGCATCAACCGCAACGACTTCATGGCCCTCATCCAGATGCGGCCTGACGTGCCGGAAGACATCCGCGCTGTGGAGTGGATCGCCTACGCCTCCAATGCCTTCAATACCATGGTGCCGTTCTACGCCAACGTCGAGCGCACCCCGGCCTATCTGGCCTGCACCACCGGTGAAGTCTCCACCGACAGCTTCTACTGGGTGAGCCGGATGATCGCCGCCATGGCCGACGCCTCCTACGCCAAGAGCCTCATCCATGTGGAGCGGTACGAGGAGGGTGTCCTCTCCGCCAGCCGCGCTCTGCTGAACCAGTACGATAAGAACATCGCTTCGGCCGAGGAAAGCCAGCGCGCCGCCCTGCGGGAGGAGGCCAATACCGCCATCGCTGCCGAGCTGAAGAAGCGGGCTTCCGATACGCTGGATAAGGTCCTCTTCGAGCTGAGCAGCGGCATGAAGAACGCTTACGCCCGTTCGGACGCCTAAATCGCATCCGACCCGGAAGGGAAAATCATTTCTGGCAAAACCAAAACCGTCAAAAACGGTCAAATCAACCCACAAAACCGTCATCCGCCCCGAAGCTGACCGCTCCGGGGCGGATTTTTTGCGCTCTTTTGCGGGTTGTATCCCACTTCTTGTGCAGAATGCATGATTTTAACGGAAATATTTTGGCAGGTAAACGGACGGAAAGTGATTGATTTTGACGGAATGTTTGCTATAATACAGACAGAAACAGCCAAAATGATTCAAACACAAGCAAAAACGTGCAACGGGAGGGATAAAGATGTTGGCAGAGGAGCGGCTTTCCCGCATCATGAAGCTGCTGAGCCAGCAGCGCACCGCGACGGTGCAGGAGCTCTGCGAGGCGCTGGACGCCAGCGAGTCCACCATCCGCCGCGATTTGAACGAGCTGGACAGGATGGGCAAGGTGAACAAGGTACACGGCGGCGCGACCCTGCCGGACAGCCAGTTCCTCGCTGACGAGCCGACGATGGCCACGAAGGAAACGCTGGCCGTCGTCCAGAAAAAGTGCATCGCAAAGGCGGCAGCGGCCCTTATCACTGCAGAGGATTTCGTCTTTCTGGACGCCGGCAGCACCACGCTGGCGCTGGCCCGGGAGCTGAGCGGCCCGGCGCTGGACGCCCGGTACGTCACCAACGGCGTCGCTCACGCCCGTCTGCTGGCCCAGAAGGGCTGCAAGGTCTTTCTGGTGGGCGGTCTGCTGCGGCCCGAGACGGAGGCCATCATCGGCGCTGCGGCCCTCCACAGCCTGCAGCAGTACAACTTCACGAAAGCGTTCCTGGGGGCAAACGGCGTGGCGCTGGACGCAGGATTCACGACCCCCGACCCTGAGGAAGCGGCTGTCAAGGCCGCGGTCGTGCGCCGGGCGAGAGAAGCCTGGTTCCTCGTGGATGACTCGAAGTTCGCCCGCATCTACCCGGCGGTCATCGCCGAGCTGTCCGGCGGCGCGATCCTGACGAATCATTGTCCGAATCCGAAATACAGACAATTCACTCTGGTAAAGGAGGCAGCAGAATGATCTATACCGTGACATTCAACCCGGCCATCGACTACGTCGTGCGGCTGGACACGCCGCTGGAAGTGGGCGAGGTGAACCGCGCCAAAGGCGAGGACTGCGTGCTGGGCGGCAAGGGCATCAACGTGTCCGGTGTGCTGGCCGAGCTGGGCTGCCGGAACACGGCGCTGGGCTTTGTGGCCGGTGAGACGGGTGCGTGGCTCGAGCGGGGTCTGGCCGCGCAGGGCATCACCACCGACTTTATCCACCTCGAGCAGGGCATGACCCGCATCAACGTCAAGATAAAGGCGGGGCAGGAGACTGAGCTGAACGGCGCAGGCCCGGACATCCCCGAGAGCGCCATGGAGCAGCTGGAAGCACAGCTCGATAAGCTGGCTGAGGGCGACATCCTCATTCTGGCGGGGAGCATCCCGTCCAGCCTGCCCCAGACCACCTACGAGCGTCTGCTGGCCCGTCTGGAAGGCCACGGCGTGCATACGGTGGTGGACGCCACCCGCGACCTGTTGGTGAATGTGCTGCAGTATCACCCCTTCCTCATCAAGCCCAATCATCATGAGCTGGGTGAGATCGTGGGCCGCACCCTCACCACCGACGCCGACATCACCGCCGCCGCCCGCACCCTGCAGGAAAAGGGCGCCCGGAACGTACTGGTGAGCATGGCCGGTGACGGTGCGCTCCTGCTGGACGAGAAGGGCGAGGTCCACCGCATCGGCACACCCAAGGGTAAGGTGGTCAACAGCGTGGGCGCAGGCGACAGCATGGTGGCCGGTTTCGTGGCAGGCTACCTGCGCAGCGGCAGCTATCTGGAAGCTCTGCGTCTGGGTACCGCCTGCGGCAGTGCCACTGCGTTCAGCCTCGGGCTGGCAAAGAAGGAAAAGATCGACGCCCTGCTGGCGACGATTTGAGCGATAGAAGGAAACAAGGAGAGGAGACACACTATGCGAATCACGGAATTGTTCACGGCACAGTCCATCGCACTGGACGAAGCCCAGCAGGACCGCAGCCAGATCATCGACCGTCTGGTGGAGCTGCAGGCGACCCACGGCAACATCAGAGACAAGGAAGCCTACAAAAAGGGCCTGTATGAGCGCGAGGACGAGGGCTCGACCTATGTGGATAACGGCATCACCGTCCCCCATGCCAAGTGCGACTGCGTGACCCGGCCCAGTCTGGCGGCCCTCCGCCTCAAGACCCCGGTGCAGTACAATGCCGAGGACGACGGCAAGACCGACCTGCTGTTTGCCATCGCAGCCCCCAAGAACGGCAGCCTCCACGTGGATATGCTGGCCCGTATGATGCAGATGCTCATGAACGAGGACTTCGTGGAGAAGCTGCGCACCGCCAGGACCCCGGAAGACTTCCTCGCCGCCATCGACGCGCAGGAAGAAGCCCAGTTCGGCGACGAGAGCTTCACCGACCAGGAGATCGAGCAGGCGGGCTGCCGTGTGCTGGCCGTCACCGCCTGTGTCAACGGCATCGCCCACACCTACATGGCCGCTGAAGCCCTGAACAAGGCCGGTGCCAAGATGGGCGTGACCATCAAAGTCGAGACCAACGGCTCCGACGGCGCAAAGAACATCCTGACGAAAGACGAGATCGCCAACTGCGACGGCATCATCGTGGCGGCGGAGAAGAAGATCGAGACGGCCCGCTTCGACGGCAAGCCGGTCCTCTTCACCCGCGTGGACGACGGCATCCACAAGCCCGAAGAGCTCATCCATAAGATAACCTCCGGCGAGGTGCCGGAGTTCCACGCGAAGGGCGGCGCACAGGCCGCGGAGGATGCTTCTGCCTCCGACAGCTTTGGCCGCAGCCTCTACAAGAACCTGATGAACGGCGTCTCCCACATGCTGCCCTTCGTGGTGGGCGGCGGCATCATGATAGCGCTGGCCTTCCTGCTGGACGATTACAGCATCGACCCCTCCAACTTTGGCATGAACACCCCGCTGGCCGCCTTCTTCAAGACGGTGGGCTCTGCGGCCTTCAGCTATATGCTCCCCATCCTGGCGGGCTTCATCGCCATGTCCATCGCAGACCGTCCGGGTCTGGCTGTCGGCTTCGCAGGCGGCGTGCTGGCCATGAACGGCACCAACTTTGCCGGTATCGCCGCCGGTGAGACCACCGGCATCTCCGGCGGCTTCCTGGCCGCTCTGCTGGCCGGTTTCGTGGCCGGTTATGTGGTGGAGTTCCTCAAGAAGATCACCGAAAAGCTCCCCGCCAGCCTGAACGGCATCCGTCCCATGCTCATCTACCCGCTGGGCGGCATCCTCATCGTGGGCGCGGTCATGTGTGGCATCAACCCCATCATGGGCATGATCAACACCGCCATGACCAACTGGCTGAACGCCATGGGCGGTACCTCCAAGGTCCTGCTGGGTGCTATCGTGGCCGGTATGATGAGCATCGACATGGGCGGCCCCTTCAACAAGGCGGCTTACGTCTTCGGCACCGCAGCCCTCGCCTCCGGCAACTATGAGGTCATGGCCGCTGTCATGGTGGGCGGCATGGTGCCTCCCATCGCCATCGCCCTCTCCACCACCTTCTGCCCCAGGAAGTGGACTCCCGACGAGCGCCGCAACGGCATCGTCAACTACATCATGGGCCTCTGCTTCGTCACCGAGGGCGCTATCCCTTACGCTGCCGCTGACCCGCTGCGCGTCCTGCCCAGCTGCGTCATCGGCGCAGCCCTCTCCGGTGCGCTGTCCATGACCTTCGGCTGCGCCCTCCGCGCCCCTCACGGCGGCATCTTCGTCTTCCCGGTCGTTGACCATGCCGTGATGTACTGTGTGGCTCTGGCGGTCGGCAGCGTCGTGGGTGCGGTCATCCTGAGCCTGCTCAAGAAGACCTGCACCGAAGAATGATCAGGCGATCCTCCTCCTTTCAAGTATAAACAGCCAAAGGCCCCCATCCGGCAGATATCGGATGGGGGCCTTTGGCGTGTAAGATACAGTTAGAAAGGCTCTCCCCTTGGGAGAGGCTTGGCAGAGCCATAAAAACCTGTATAAAACACAAAAACCCGCCTGGCAGCGGGTTTTTGTGTATAGAGGGGTGGGAAAGTATATAAAGTGGTGAATCGCGTGATCAGTCGGCAGCATATCGTACCCGAACACCGGGATCCCCGGCGGCACATCAGAACTTCAGTGACGCTGCCTTGCAGTATGTATTATACCCGAATTTATTTTCTTGTCAAATGCAAAAATTTGGTTTCGCTTTAATTTAGCACTTTACTTTTTGACAAAAACTTTATATAATTAAAGACGGCAAAACGAAAACTGATTTTTGCACAGTTTGTACTATTGCTACAACAATAAAACTTTACTTTCAGAAAATTTTATGTAATGTAACATATTTTAAAAGGAGTACTTTTCCTATGGACGATTTGGACCGCAAGATTCTCGCCCTCCTCGCAAAGAACGCCCGTATGCCGGTGAAGGAGATCGCCGAAAAGGTGGCGCTGACCAGTCCCGCTGTCTCCAGCCGCATCCACAAGCTGGAAACGGACGGCATCATCAGCGGCTATACCGTGATGCTCAACCGCCCGTCTGACCGGGTCTATGTGGACGCTCTCATCAGCCTCTCGGTGGCCCCGTCCCAGCGGGACGAGCTGGTGGAGCTGATGAAGAACAGCAAAGAGGTGCTGCAGTGCTACCACGTCACGGGCGCTTACACCTTCCTCATCAAGGTGAGCTGCGGCAGTATGCCCCAGCTGGAACACCTCATCTTACAGTTCCAGAAGCTGGGCACCACCAGCACCCAGATCATCCTCTCGACGCCCGTCAATCACGGTGACCTTGAGGCCATGATGCTGTAAGCGTTCATAGAACTGTTACACTTGTAGGTGCAATTTTCGCCCGCCGTGGGTCGTTTACCGAATAGCAGGGATAAAACATCAAATACTATCACTGCACACCGAAAACCTCACCCTGCGAACGAAAGGATAAATTGAATATGAAACGTATCATTGCTTGTCTGATGGCCGGCGTCATGCTGCTGGCTCTGGTGGGCTGCGGCGGGTCGGGCGGCTCCGGCAGCGCGTCTTCTGCCGCGAAGAAAGATTACACCCAGATCATCCACGACGCCCGCAGCGACGAGGACAACAAGTATGAGATGATATTCACCAAAGGCAAGGACGGCAAATTCACGGCCCAGTACGGCTACAGCGCCGAGTATGAGGCCGACCAGCTCTCCGATGAGGTGGCCAACATGATGATGCCTCTGCTGGGCCTCGAGGACGATATGTACGACGACTTCGCCGCCTCGGTGTCCGGCATGATGGTCAGCGTCTACGGCGTGGCCATCGTCAAGCCCGCCGAGGGCAAGACGCAGGACGTGGTGGACGCGATGAATGCCTATGTCCAGAGCCAGCAGAAGTCCATGGAGCATTACCTCGAAGACCAGTACCAGATCGCTTCTGCCGCCCGCGTGGCGACTGTCCCCACCGGCGAGGTGGTCATGGTCTGCTGTGAGGACGGCGACACCGTCTTTGAAAACATCAAAAAGGCTCTGGCCGCATAACGTATTGCAGGAAAAAGCCCCCGCTTCCAGCTGGAAACGGGGGCTTTGCTGTATTCGTTGATCACGGGTTCTCGATGGCGTTCACGAGCTTGTTGGCGATGTACTGGTGGCCCTTGATGGTGGGATGCACGTCGAGGGTGGTCTCGGTGTTGGGGATGGCCACATAGGTCAGGTTATAAGTCTTGGCGATCTGCTTCTCAAACTTGTTCAGCTTGTTGAAGTAGCTGCGCCAGCAGGGGATGAGCGGCACAGGATTGGTGTAGCCCACGAGGATGATCTGGGCATCCGGGTTGAGATTGCGGATCTCCTGCACGATGGAGATGAGGGCTGCGGTGGTCTTGGGGTAAGTCTCGTCGCAGATCTTGCTCATGCCGGAGAAGAGCAGATTCCAGGTGGCATCCTTCTCGGCCTTGGTCAGGTCCATCGCCTTGATGCTGCGGTAGATGGTGGACATGGTGGAGCCGGAACCTTCATTGCGCAGGTCGCCGGCCAGAATGGTAGCGGCCAGCTTCTCGCTCTTCCAGTTGGTGGCGTTGCCCAGAGCCACGATGCAGGGGACGAAGGCGTCGTTGGAGCCGATCTGGACGGAGACGACGTCGGCCTTGCGGATGTAGTCCTGGAACTCAGGGTAGTTGTACTCGCAGCCGGACGCCATGTTCATCTGGGGCATCTTGCCGTACCGGATCATGTCCGCGAGGTCGGGAGCCGTCAGGGCCGGCAGGCCGAGGTTGATGGCGTGGTCACGGTCGAGGCCGAGAGCTGCAGCCACCTTGCCGACATAGCAGTCGGGAGAGTAGCCATGGAAGTTGGGAGCCATATCGACGCTGTAGCCGGAGCGCGCACTGTACTGGACATCGGCAAGGCCGACGCCGGACACGATGCTGTCGCCCAGTGCGACGTAGGTGAGCTGCTGGTCCTTGGTGCCATCAGCTTTGACCTCGGCTTTAGCAGCGGTCGCTGCTGAGGCTGCGTCGTACGCAGAAGGGACCGGGTCAGCCTGAGCCGTCTCGGTGGCAGAAGCCGCGGCTTCCGCCGGAGTCTCGGGCTGCAGGGCAGTCTCCGGGTTCAGGGTGACGATGACATGATCATCGCCGGCGGCGTCCGCAGCGGCCTCGGTCCCCTCGGCCAGCGCGGGGACGCTGAGCAGGGAGACGAGCAGCAGGGCAGAGACCGCCAGACTTGCAAAACGCTTGTTCATGGCAGAAGAGTCCTTTCATGAAAATCAATAGTCGCGGGGGGAGATGTCAGCTTCGAGCTGACGGTAATCGACCTTGCCCACAGGGGTCATGGGCATACTGGGAATAAACTTGTAGGCCACGGGCTGGACGTATTCGGGCAGCTCCTCGGCGCACATCCGCTCCAGCTCCCGGATCACCTGCTTTTTCTTGGCGGTGGTGTCGGCCTTGAGCACGATGTAGACGAAGGGCAGACGGCCCTGCACATGGTCCTTGTCGGCGCAGCCCACCACAGAGCACTGATGCACAGCGGGGTGGCGGCTGACGACATTCTCGATCATGGAGGGGAAGACCTTGAAGCCGTCGTGGCGGATGATCATCCGCTTGATGCGGGAGTCGAGGTAAACGAAGCCGTCCTCGTCCAGATAGCCCATGTCGCCGGTGTGGGCCCACACCCGGCCGTCGGGGTGGCGGCGCAGCAGGATGGCGGTCTCCTCGGGTTTGTTGTAGTAGCCCTTCATCAGGCAGGGGCCGGAGATGCACAGCTCTCCCCGCTGGCCGATGGGCAGCTCCTGATCGGTGCCCGGCTCAAAGGCCGCCACCACGGTGTTCACCATGGGGATGCCCACACTGCCGGGCTTGTTGTCCAGCCCGGCGGCCACCGTGGCTGCCGAGGACACTTCAGTCATGCCGTAGCCCTTGGCAATGGGGTACCGGGCCCCGTGGGCAGCCAGAAAATCGTTGACGGTCTGCTCGGCCCCCCGGGAGAGGGAGTCGCCGCCGGCGGCGTAGTTGGTGATGAAAGAAAGGTCCTTGTCCCGCAGCTTGGGGTCAGAGGCAAGCTGCTGGTAGTGGGTGGGCACGCCGAACATATGCTCGGGCTTGTGCTTCAGCACCAGACTGCCCAGCTTGGCCGGGTCCAGATTGGGGATGATGATGACCGTGAAGCCCAGCACCAGGGGCAGATGGATGCCGCAGGCAAAGCCGTAGGCGATAAAGGGGGGCATCACGTTCATCAGCTTCTGCCCCCGGTGGAACAGCTTGGGGTAAGCCTGAAACTGCAGGGCGATGCCGTTGAAGCAGTCGTCCGTCAGCATGACCCCCTTGGGGGAGCCGGTGGTGCCGCCGGTGTGTACCACCACGCAGGCATGGTCTGGGTCGTAGGGCTCGGCGGCAGTGCTCTGGTCCTTGCCCCCTGCCATAAACTTCTTCCAGCGGATGACGTTGGAAGCATATTTGTTCTTGTCGGGGCTGGTCAGCTTGTAGCCTGCGGCCATCACCGGGGGCAGCGAGTCGGCAGGGGAGAGGACGATCACCTTTTCCACATTGGTGCGCCGGGCAGCCTGGCTGCAGCGGTCGTACACCACGTTCAGGCAGACCAGCAGGTGGGAGTCCACCTCCTCAATGTACTCACGGATGCCTTCGATGCTGTAGCGGGGGTCCACCAGATTCAGGGTGGCTCCCATCATATCGGCGGCATAAAATAGGGCGATGATCTCCGGGGTCATGATGCTGACCACCGTGATGATGTCGCCCTTTTTCACCCCGGCGCCCCGCAGGGCGGCGGCGGTCTTTTTTACGTTGACGATGAGGTCGGCGTAGGTGAACTTGCGGCCGTAGTATTCCAGAGCCGTGTCGTTCAGGTGGTTCTTGCTCCGCTGGCAGACATACTCAAAGGCCGAGAGGGCAGGCAGGGTCTGATCGATGAATTTCTGGTCGTAATACTTGAGCCAGGGCTTGGCCTGGGATGCGTAAACAGGATTCTGCGTCGTCATCAATTTCTCATTCCTTTATGTTTGTAGACCCGCGCGGGGGCCAATGTTTTGTTTCGTTTTGTTACAAAGCCACTCCTGTTATTGTAGTAGAGCAGAGAACAAAAGTCAATAAACAGAGAGGCCACAATGAGAAAAACGCAAGAAAAAGTTTACGATTCCCGGCACCAGTCTTCGGCCTCGGAGGCGCTGCAGAGCACCCAGTGACGGGGCCGAAGCTCCCGCCACTGGGGAGCCTCCGTAGAGTAGTCGTGCATGGAGGGGTCATAGACCAGCAGCTTTTTCTGCCGCTCACGGCGGGGGCTGGGCATGGGGATGGCCGACAGCAGGCTGCGGGTATAGGGGTGGATGGCGTGGGTCACCAGCTCTTCGGCGTCGGCCAGCTCCACGATGTCGCCCTTGTGGATGACGGCGATGCGGTCGGAGATGTAGCGCATGACGGAGAGGTCATGGGCGATGAAGAGGTAGGTGATGCCGCGCTCCTTCTGCATATGGCGCAGAAGGTTCAGGACCTGGGCGCGGATGGACATATCCAGTGCCGAGATGGGCTCGTCGGCGATGATGAATTCCGGCTCCACGATGAGAGCCCGGGCGATGCCGATGCGCTGGCGCTGGCCGCCCGAGAACTCGTGGGGGAAGCGGGACGCAAACTCGGGCAGCAGGCCCACATCCAGCAGCGCCTGACGGACTTTTTCGTCCCGCTCGGCGGCGGAGAGGTCGGGCCGGACGTTCATCAGGCCCTCGCCTACGATGTAGCCCACCTTGGCGCGCTCGTTCAGGGAGGACTGGGGGTCCTGAAATATCATCTGAATTTCCTTGATGACCTGCTTGTCCAGCGCGTGGGAGATCCTGCCGTTTATCTTCTGGCCCTTATAGAACACCTCGCCGCCCGAGGTGGGCAGGATGCGCATGATGGCCCGGCCGATGGTAGTCTTGCCCGAGCCGGACTCGCCCACCAGACCGAAGGTCTCGCCCTTATAGATGGTGAAGTTTGCGTTCTTGACGGCCTTGTAAGCCTTGCGGCCGGAGCCGTAGGTCACTTCGAGGTTTTTTACCTCGACCAGAACTTCGCGTTCGTCTGCCATGTTATTTGCCCTCCTCTTGCAGCATCCGCACAGCGGCGGGCGGTTCTATCTTGGGTGCGCGGGGGTCGAGAAGCCAGGTCTTGGCCCGGTGGGTCGTGCTGACATCAAAATAAGGGGGACGCTTGACGAAGTCGATCTTCAGCGCCAGCGGGTTGCGGGGCGCGAAAGCGTCGCCGTGAATTTCCGTGAAGAGGTTCGGGGGCGTACCCTGAATGTTGAACAGGTCTTCGCCCTTCACGCCCATCTGGGGCATACTGGACAGCAGCGCCCAGGTGTAGGGGTGGCGGGGGTCGTAGTAGATCTCATCCGAGGTGCCGATCTCCACGATGTCGCCGGCATACATGACGGCCACACGGTCGGCGATGTTGGCCACGACGCCGAGGTCATGGGTGATGAGGATGATGGTGAGGTTATATTTGACCCGCATCTCCTTCAGCAGCTCGAGGATCTGGGCCTGAATGGTCACGTCCAGAGCCGTCGTGGGCTCGTCGCAGATCAGGATCTGCGGGTTGCAGGCCACAGCGATGGCGATGACGACGCGCTGGCGCATACCGCCCGAGAACTCGTGGGGATACTGCTTGAAGCGCACCTCCGGGTCGGCGATGCCGACATCCCGCAGGTACTCGAGGGTCTTCTCCCTGGCGGCAGCGCCCTTGAGGCCCTGATGGAGCTCCACGGCCTCCATGATCTGGTCGCCGATGGTCTTCAGGGGGTTCAGGCTGGTCATGGGGTCCTGCATGATCATGGCAATCTCGTGGCCGCGGACTTTCAGCCAGTCCTTCTCCTTTTTCAACTCGGAGAGCCGGATGGGCTGGCGGTCGTCGGCACCGAAGTAGTCGATGGTGCCGGAAGTGATGGAGCCGTTGGAGTCCAGCAGGCCCATGAAGGACTTGGTGAACACGCTCTTGCCCGAGCCGGATTCGCCCACGATGGCGAGGACTTCGCCGTGGTAGACGTCGAGGTCGATGCCCCGGATGGCGTGGAGGATCTTTCCACGCAGATTGAATTTGATGTTGAGATCCCGCACAGAGAGGATCAGTTCATTCTTTTTCATGCCTGTTCCTCCTTACTGCAGATGGTTCTTGGGGTCGGCTGCGTCAGAGAAGGCGTTGCCGATGAGGTAGAACGCGATGGTGACGAAGCTGAGGATGATGGTGGGGTAGAGCAGCTGATAGCGCAGGCCGGCCTGCATCATGACCTTGCGGCCATCGTTGATGAGGTTGCCCAGAGAAGGCACCTCGACAGAGAGACCGAGGCCGATGTAGGTGATGAAGACCTCGCTGCCGATGGCGGCGGGGATGGTCAGGGCCATGCGGAGCATGATGACCGACACGAGGTAGGGCAGCAGGTTGCGCACCACGATGCGGGAGGTGGGGGTGCCGATGCAGCGGGATGCCACGTTGTAGTCACGGTCACGGATGATGAGGATCTGGTTGCGGATAAAACGCGCCATGGCGATCCAGCCCGTGATGGACATGCCCAGGATCAGCGTCTCGACGCTGGGGCTGGCGACATAGGAAATAAGGATCAGGATGATGGTGGAGGGCACGTTGTCGCAGATGTTGTACAGCTCGGTGAAGAAGAAGTCCAGCTGACGGACATAGCCCCAGAGCACACCCACCGTGATGCCCACCACGGCCTCGATGAGGGCCACGAAGAAGGCGATGGTCAGGCTGGTGCGGGCGCCGGCCCAGATGCGGGCCCAGAGGTCCTGGCCGATGGCGTTGGAACCCCAGATGAAGCCCTTTTCACCGGGGGCGATGTTGCGGTACTGGATGCCGGTGGCGGGGTCCACGGCGCAGAGGTTGGGGTCTGCCTGACCGGGCAGGTAGGGCTGCAAAAATGCAAAGGCCACCACGGCGATGAGGGCGACGAGCAGCAGCACGGCCACGCGGTTCTTGAAGAAGGCGCGGAAGGTGCTGCCCCAGTAGCTGTAGTTGGAGTAGGACGTGGCCTCGGCCCGCTCTTCGCTGAACCCGGCGGGGGTGAACAGCTCTTCTTCGGGCAGCTTTGCCCATGCGGCGGGGCCGTCCGCCTGTAACTTATCCAGCTCTGCCTCGAGCTGGTGTGCTTTTTCATCTTTCATACGGAAAAGCATTATCGGCCACCTTCTTTCTTGCCAAAGCTGATGCGGGGGTCAATGAGCACCATGAGCAGGTCGCCCAGGATCAGGCCGATGATGCCCACGCAGGCGTAGAGCAGAACGATGCCCTGCACCATCGTGTTGTCGTGGCGCTGGACACAGGTGACCAGCAGGCCGCCCATGCCCGGGATGCTGTAGAGGCTCTCGATGTAGATAGAGCCGACCACAGTGTTCAGGAAGGCGGAGGGAATATACTGCACCAGCGGCACCATTGCGTTGCGGAAGATGTGGCGCAGGGCGATGTTGTTCTCACTCACGCCCTTGGCACGGGCAAGGCGGACATAGTCCTTGTTGCTCTCGTCCACCATGTACCGGCGCAGCCACATGGCGTAGAACGCCACGTTGCCCAGACTCATGGAGCAGACGGGCAGCACCCAGTATTTCCAGTTGGAGGCGTCGAAGAGCAGGCCCACGTTCAGCGCGGTGGTGCCGTACATCTGGATGTACAGATAATACACTGCCGCAGGCACAGCCTGGATGAGGACGATGATGGCCGTGCCGACCTTATCGGGCCAGCGGCTCTTGAAGCGGCCCATGAACAGGCCCATCGGGATGCCGATGACAAGGCTCAGCAGCATGGCGTACACGCCCATCTGGATGGAAATGGGCAGCTTCTTGGCGAGGATGCCGGTGACGGAGGCGTTGACCTTATAGATGTGGCTCACGCCGAGGTCGCCGTGGAGCGTATTGACCCAGAAGCGGCCGATCTGCACCGGCAGCGGGTCCAGCAGGCCCATGGACTGTAAGCCGGCCTGTATCTGGGCCTCGGTCATTTTTTCGTAGTTAGCAAAATAGCCTTCCACCGGCATCAGCCGCAAAAGGCAGAAAACGAGCGTGACGATAATAAACAGGGTCAGTATCGAGCGCCCGATGCGTTTCGCCAGATATTTGAGCATATCTGTGCGCACCCCTCTCTTTTATAAAATGAATGTCGGATAGGAATAGAATACAACAAAAAACCACTTTTGGAAAGTGATTTGGCAAAGTTCGTTACAAAAATTCATGTAAGAGGCTTCAGAAACGAAAAGCTCTCCGCTTTCCCGTGGGAAAACGGAGAGCTTTGGAGCGGACAGACTCAAAAAGTCTTAGCGGGCGTCGCGGTTGGCCTCGTACTCGCTCATGGAGATGTAGTGGTCGAGGACGTGGATGCCCTTCAGGCGCTTGTTGGAGAAGCCGGTGGAAGCGTACTGGCCCTCCCAGTAGTTCAGACGGGTGGCGATGTAGGCCGGGATGCTCATGCCCATGGGGACGACGAGGGCATTGTTGATGAGGGAAGCCTCGGCGTTGGCGAAGGCATCGTAGCGGGCGTTGATGTCGTCGGTGATCTTGACAGCCTCTTCGATGGCCTTCATGTAGTTCATGACGGCGTCCGCGGTGTCGCCGGTGATGAAGCCGTCCTCGACGCCGGTGCGCAGGAAGGCGTAGCGGCTGCCGCGTGCGCCCTCGGCCTGATAGAAGGGGTCGGTCTCGGTCTGGGGGTCGGAGTAGTCAGCGCCCCAGTTGCACTGCAGGAAAGCGAACTTGCCGTTGCGGCGGACGCTGGACAGGAAGCTGTCGGAGGGGCCGGCGGTGATGAGGATGTCGATGAAATCGAAACCGTCGTTCAGCACACCCTCGAGCTGCTGCTTGAACACCTGGCACTGCTTGTCCCAGTCGGTGGAAGAGGGATTGTAGGGCATCTGCACCTTGATGGGGAAGGTCACACCGGCAGCGGTCAGCTCCGGGATGGCAGCGTCGCGGTACTCCTTGGCCTTGGCCTCGTCGAAAAACTCGGTGATGTCGGCCAGGTCGCCGCACTTGAGGTAGTCCACGCCGTCCGCGTTGGCACAGAAGCTGGGGGGCGTGATGGTGTTCAGCTTGTAGTTGTCGTAGCCCTCGGGTGCCTTGACGGCCAGCGTGACAGAGTTGTTGATGCCGTAGAGGAAGGATTTGCGGAAGTTGGTGTTGTTGATGGCCTTGGCCCAGTTCTCCGGCTCATACTCGGCGTCCATGCCCTCCACGCTCCAGTTGGAGAACTCGTGGGAGAAGGGCATGAAGTTGAACATATAGAAATAGGTGTAGTTGGTGTTGGGACGGTCCATGGACACCATGTCCTTGGTGGTGTCGTCGGACAGCCAGCTGTCGAGGATGTCGGAGCCGATGGTGGCCTCGTCGATCTCGCCGCGCTTGATCATCTCGGGGCCGTTGACGCTGGCCTCGGCGTTGTAGATGCGGCTGATGGTGTCGATGAAGACGTTGTCGGCGTCGTAGTTCTCGGGGTTCTTCTTCATGACCCAGGTCTCCAGAGACTCGTAGGCGGCCAGATAGAAGGCGCCGCAGCTGTAGGTGGTCTCTGCGCTGGTGGCGAACTGGTCGCCGGTCTCTTCCAGCAGCGGGCCGTAAGCGGGCTCGTAGGGCAGATAGCACAGCAGGCTCAGGAAGCCCGGGAAGTCGTAGGTCAGGGTGTAGGTCAGGGTGTGGTCATCCACAGCGGTGACACCCACGGCGTCGAAGTCCACCGGTGGGTAGGTGGCGGGGGCAGAGTCGGGGGCAGTCACGGTGACGACGCCGCTGCCGTCCACGGTGTAGGTGGTGCCGTCATCGTCCACGACGCCGGTGTTGGCGTTGTTCAGATAGACGTGGTAGTGGTAGTAGTCGTCAGCGCCTGCGATGTAAGCGGTGACGAGGCCCACGTTGGAGGCGGCGTAGTCCGGGGTCAGGACGTACTTCAGAGCGTCCACGAAGTCCTGTGCGGTGACGGGGGCCACGACCTCACCGTTGCAGTCCACCCAGTTCTCCTCACGCAGATGGAACGTCCAGGTCAGGGTGTCGGCATCCCAGTCCCAGCTGGTGGCCAGGCCTTCGCGCATGACGCCCTTGTTGTCGTACTCGACCAGCGTATCCACGCAGTTTGCGCCCACGACCATCTCAAGGTCAGTGCCGGTGGTCAGGTAGTTCAGGGTAGCGGGCTGGCTGTCGTACAGGATGGTGTAGCTGGAGCCGGAACCGGAAGAGGCTGCGCCGGAAGCGCCGCCGGAGGAAGAGCCGCCGCAGCCGGTCAGCAGGCCGGCTGCGCAGGCACCGGCGGCTGCCAGGCCGCTGGTCTTCAGGAACTGACGGCGGGAGATGGAAGTGTTCATCATAAATTCCCTCTTTTCTTGTTTTTGCTGTACAAAGGACAGCATCGCGTTGTGCGGTGTCCGCTGTTTCCCGGCAACGGACAAATGGACCGTTTTTTATGAAAAAAGAGCAACGGAAATCCATCCGTTACTCCTTTGTAACAGTCCCGGCCACCAAACAGTGTGGTCATGACTGAGTATAGCATTGATTTGCGGCCGCGTCAATCCTTTTCGGGTGCAGATGCTGTTTCTGCAATAGAAACAGCTGTTGCCGCCGCAGCGGCAGGTGCGGGAGAGACGGGAACCGCTGCCGTTTCGGCTGCGGCGGCACCGGAAGCATTTGCTGCATTTTCAGCGGCCAGCTCTGCGGCAGCGGCCTTTGCGGCCTCCTCCGCTGCCTTGCGGGCCTCGCGCTCGGCGATCCGCTCCTTGGCGCGGGCTGCGGCCTCCTCCTGACGCTGCTTGGTGCGGCGCTTGATGCGGCAGACCGAGCAGATGCCCTCGGAGCTGTTCGGCGCGATGGGCTTGCCGCAGTCGGCGCAGAGGGTCTTGCTGCATTTATAGATGCTCACCGGGCCGAGGGTGGTGAGCTGGCGGAGCTTCATGCCGTCGATGCCGCTGTTGGAGCAGGCCGCGACGCAGACGCCGCACTCGCTGCACTTCCAGGGCGTGATGACCACGCGGGTCTGGCCGTCGGGCATATCCTCGAGCTTGAGTGCGCCGGAGCGGCAGGCTTTCTCGCACTTGCCGCAGCCGAAGCACTTCTGGGTGAAGTTCGGCAGATACCAGCCGTAGCGCAGCGGCGTCTCGGAAGCAGCCTTGAGCTGCTTTGTCCGCTGGTGGAGCATGAGGCGGAAGTCGGCGGCGCTGTCCTCCTCGCTGCGCAGGCCGGGCAGCATCTGCAGCAGCTTCTTGGTGCCGGCGCGGGAGCCCTCCGTCATGTGGGAGAACATCTCCCGGCGGCTCAGCTCCTGCACATGGTAGGGCGCTTCGTCCTGCTCATAGGCCAGCGTGACCCGGCTCTCGAAGAGCTGGGGGCCGAGGAACTCCACCAGACGGGTCAGCTCTTTGCGGAGCTGGGCGGCGCAGGCGTCGTTCTCGCACTCACCGCAGGGGGTCAGGTCAAGGACCAGCTTCTTGTTCAGAGCCAGATAGGCCAGCGCTTCCCACGAGAAGGAGGCGATGCAGGTGCGGACGGCGGTGTTCTTGCGGGTGCTTTTTTCGCAGCCCAGCCAGAGGGTGTCGTTGTCGGTATCAGCCAGCGAGGTGTCCCGCTGTACCTGCTCCGGCGAAGGGACGATACAGCCCGAGCGGCAGGCAGATACGCAGAGGCCGCAGTCGGTGCAGGGGTCCCAGTCTTTAACGAGGTTGGGGCGGGTGAAGATGGCATCGCCGTAGGGGCAGATGTCCTTGCAGGCCGTGCAGGGGGTGCGGTGGGGGTGGAGATTCCAGCACTGACGGCGGATGACCTCGGGGTGGGAGGTCTTCATCAGGGCGTCCATTGCATAACGGGTAAACAGACCCATAGCGGTATCACTCCTTTTCGGGGGCATCGGTCACGGTGGTGACCTGTGCGTTGTCCAGCAGGAAGCGCTGCACCTTCTTTGCGGCCAGCGCGGCGGCGATGGTATCCTCGGGCAGGGCTTTCCGGATCTCCGCCTCGGGGGTGTCCTGCAGCTGGGACAGGCGGCGGTACTCGGCGTTGACTTCCTCGGGGTGGACGACGATGTTCTCTGCCTCGGCGATGGCCTTGGCGGCCAGCACGAAGCGGATGCGGCTCTCGGCCTGTGCGCGGTAGTCCTTCTCGAGGGCTTCCGGGGTGGTGCGGCTGTTCTTGCAGTGCTGCTCGAGGGTGATGCCGCTGCGGGAGAGGCGCTCTTTCAGCAGCTTCATCTCATTCTGGGCGGTGCGGTCGAGAATTTCGGCGGGCAGGTCCACGGTCATGTTGGCACCGGCCATGTCCAGCAGCTGCTTTCCGGCGGCGCGGTCAGCCCCTTCCTCGTGGATCTTCTGCTTTTTGGCGCGAAGGTCAGCCTTCAGCGCATCGAGGGAGTCGAAGCCCAGACTCCTGGCGAAAGCCTCATCCGGTGCGGGCGTGACTTTCTCGGCCAGAGAGCGGAGCTCGATCTCGAACTGGGCGGTCTTGCCGGACAGCTCGGGCAGGCGGAAGTCCTGCGGGTAGGTAAAGTCGAAGCGGAACACCTCGCCGGCACGGTGGCCGTAGATGGCCTGTTCGGCGGCGGGCATCAGCTTGCCGTCGCCCAGCACGACCATGACCTTCTCCATCCGGCTGTCGGGGATCTCCTTGCCGTCCATGTAGCCGGCAAAGTCCAGCAGGGCGCGGAAGCCGCGCTTGGCAGGTTCGGTGGTGGGGTGGTAGACCGCGTGCATCCGGGCCTGGTGGACAAGCTCGATGTCCACAGTCTTGTCGGTGACGGGGCGGACGTGACGGGTGACAGCCAGGCCCTTGTACTGGCCCAGCTTCACTTCAGGCGTGTTCTTCTTATCCATAGTGGCGTACTCCTTATGACGTAAGCAGGCCGGCGGGCGGCGCTGCGGGTTTTATAGCAATAAATCGAATTATACACGTTTTCGGCAGAAAGGGCAAGCTCACAGCCCGTGGGCGGTGAGCCATGCCTCGGCCACCTGGGAGAACATTTCAGGGTACTGGGCGTCTTCCTCAGCGAAAGTGCTCAGATAATACTCCACTTCCTCCCGGGTGGGGGCAGTGGTGCGCTTCCAGATGGTAAAGGTGGTGCCGTTGCCCATATCGAAACTCTGCTCAAAGGCGAAATACTGGTCTCTCACGGCGAGGAACTGGTCGTTCAGCTTGATGGACATCTCGCCGCTGCCGACGTAAGTCTGGGGGAATGGCTCACAGGTGATAACGTATTTGGCCTCGAAGAACTGCATGGGGAAGTTGTGGGTGCCGGGGACCGAGAAGCCGAAGGCCAGCTTGTCGTTGATGGGGGCGTCCGGCAGGCGGCAGTTCTTGAAGTGGTCGGGGTTGTAGAGCATATCGTGGGGGATCATGTAGCTCACTTCGCCCTCGGCGCAGTGGGAGCCTATCCAGTCGGCGATGGCCCGGATCTGGCCGATGTCCTTCCTGTCGTAGATGAGCTTGTCCAGCGAGATGAAATACTGGGTGGCCGGGATCTGGATCGGGAAGTGTTCAATGACGAAACCCGGCATGGCCAGCGTAGTCAGCGGCGAACACCGCACCGACATGGACAGCACCAGCACGAAGGCCCAGCAGCCCAGCTTGAGGTTCCGACGGCGCGTGATGCCCTCGGCCAGCGCGGCGGCACCCAGCAGAAAGAGGATGAAGTATCCCGGCAGGAAGAGCAGGAACTGATGGGAGCCGGTGTTCTGCACCCGGGTGAAGAGCAGGATGCTCACCACCAGCTCACACCCGGCGAGACAGGGCAGGGAGGGCGCTCTGTGCTTCGCCGCAAAGGCGAGACCCAGCACCATGAGGAGAATGTTGAACAGGCCCATCCGGCCGATGTGATAGAACGCCTCGAGGGCCAGACCGCCGCCGTTATAATAGGAGTAGCGGCCTGCGTAGTTGTAGGCGAGGATGTGGGACACCATCGGCCAGAGCAGGATGACCATCGCCACGACGGACGCAAGGCCGAAGAGGATGAGGTTTTTGATTCGAACAAGGACGGCGTTTTTTTCGCCGCCCTTCGCCAACCGCACACAGCCCGCGATGAGCAGCAGCGCGTAGGCGAAGTAGTAGCCCACCACAAAGTAGAGGAACCACCGGCGGGCGAGGATGATGGCGGCAGTGGCCAGGAAGATGAGGCCGAACCGCACCGGCTCCAGCTTGTCGAACCGGAAATCCAGCGTCAGTAGAAGAATCGCAAACGCGAAGATGAGTCCGAACCAGTCCGGCTGGGCCAGCACCGCGCTCATCCGCAGGAAGGGATAAGCCGCCGTGAGCGTCATGCCGAAGAGGAAATAGTACATCCGGTTCTTCACATTCAGGATCTGCCCGACCTTGACGACGAGGCCTGCCAGCAGCACCAGCAGGGTGGGCAGGATGCAGAACACCTGACTGAAGGAATAGGCGTCGCCGGTGTGGCTCGTGAGGCAGAAGGGGAACTCGGTGAAGAGGGTGATGAAATTGGTGTAGTCGTCGGCCATGGAGCCGAAGATGTATGCGAGGCCCGCGCCTGCACTCTGGGCAAAGGCGGCTTCGGCGTCGTACTGCTTGAGCAGGTAGTTGGCGTAATCCCAGACGTATACAAAGCTCCGGCTCGATAATGTCCAGTAAAAATAGACGACAGCCACAGCCCAGATGCCGAAGACGACGGCTTTGTGGAAGAAGTCCAGCTCTACGCCTGCCACACGGAGAACGCAGAGGGCCAGAACAAAGAGCCCCGCGCTGGCCCAGAGACTGAGCAGCGGGAAAAAGAAGGCGCTGGCCGGTGCAAGCAGCCCCAGAAGAGCCAGCAGCACCGCACAGCCGCCCAGACCGACCCCCGCCCATTGCAGAGGCAAGAGCCGGCGAACAGCAGCAGATGGCATAGAGGGATGATTCCTTTCCTTTAACTTCCGGAAAATGCAAAACACAACTTTCCATCTAACAGTATAACGGCTCCGTCAAGGCTTGTCCAGACGCAGACCGCGCCGGAACGCAGAATATCCCGCTGCATTTTCAGCAGACGGGATATTCTGAAACAAATATTACTTTTTGGAGTTGTATGCGGCGGCATCCGCCTTGGCGTTCTGGGTGCGGGCTGCCTTGCGGCGTGCGGCAGCGGCCCGGCGGGCGCTGGCCTGTGCGGCCTCGGGGCGGGGCGCTTCGGGGGTGAGCTTGAACATCCGGCTGCCCATGGCGGGCAGGTCCACGGTGAGGGTGTAGTCCCGGCCATAGACGCCGCCGTCCGAGGTGTGGAGGGGTTTGGGCTTCGACTTGTCCGCGCCGCCCCAGCAGGGGGCCTCGGTGTTCAGCAGCTCTTCGGCCCCGGCGGGGAAGCTCAGGTAGAGCGGGAACTTTTTGTGGGCGGTGTTCTGGGTGTTCATGACGCAGAGGATGGTCTGTCCCGCGCCCTTGCGCAGCCAGGCGTACACGCCCTCGTCCCGGCTCTCGCTGGCCACCCACTCGAAGCAGCGGGGGTCATACTCGCCCGCGTAGAGGGCGGGCTGGGTGGCGTAAAGGCGGCTCAGAGCACCGAAATATTTCTGGAACGCATCGTGGAAGGGGTACTTGAGCAGGCCCCAGTCCAGCTCCCGCTTTTCGTCCCACTCCCGGAAATGCCCCAGCTCGTTGCCCATGAAATTGAGCTTTTTGCCCGGGTGCGCATACATATAAAAATAGAGGGTGCGCAGCTGGGCGCATTTTTCCTCGTAGGTGCCCCAGAGCTTGTCGATGACTGTCTTTTTGCCGTGGACGACCTCGTCGTGGCTCAGCGCCAGCAGGTAGAGCTCGTTGTAGAAATAGTGCATACTGAAAATGATCTTCCCGTATGCGTCGGGACGCTGGCCGAAGGGGGTGGCGAAGTAGTCCAGCGTATCGTGCATCCAGCCCATGTCCCACTTGTAGTCGAAGCCAATGCCGTCGTAGCGGGTGGGGGCCGTGACTTTGAGGAAGTTGGTGGAATCTTCGGCCATATAAACGCCGGTGGGCCAGCGCTCGTTCAGGCCGTGGTTGAGGTTCCGCAGGAAGGTGACGGCGCCCTCGTTGACGCCCCGGGCAGGGTCGCCCTGCCAGTAGAGGGCGCGGGAGATGGCGTCCATCCGGATGCCGTCGCAGTGGTAGACCTCCATCCAGAGGGCGGCGGCGCTGTTCAGGAAGCTGCACACCTCCCGGCGGTAGTAGTTGAAGTTGCAGGTACCCCACTCGCTGTGGCCCACGTCGCTGTCGTATTCGTAGAGGTGGGTGCCGTCAAAGTTGGCCAGTGCGTCGGCGTTGGCCGCAAAGTGGACGGGGACAAAGTCCATGATGACGCCGATGCCCATCCGGTGGCAGGCGTTGACAAAGGAGGCAAACTGGGCCGGGGTGCCGTACCGGCTGGTGACGGCGAAGTAGCCGGTGGTCTGGTAGCCCCAGCTGCCGTCGAAGGGGTGTTCTGCCAGCGGCAGAAGCTCTACATGGGTGAAGTGGTGTTCCAGCAGCCAGGGGATGAGCTCCCGGGCCAGCTCTTCGTAATCGTACCAGCCGTCCGAGCCGTCGGGCTGGGTGGAGTTGGGCTTATGCTTCCAGCTGCCGGCATGGAGTTCGTAGATGTTCATGGGCAGATTACGGCATTTATCCCGCCGCTCCATCCATGCGCTGTCGTCGAAGGAAAAGTCCAGTCTGGTCAGGCGGCTGGCGTTGGCGGGGCGGACTTCGGACGCGAAAGCGTAGGGGTCGGCCCGCATGACCACGCTGCCGTCGGCCCCGTGGATGCGGTATTTGTAGAGCTCCCCCTCGCACAGCCCGGAGACAAAGCCGCTCCACACACCGGTGTCGGCTTTCTGGAGCGGGATGCCTGCGCCCCAGCCGTCAAAGCCGCCGCAGACCTCCACAGCCGTGGCAACGGGAGCCCAGACCGCGAAGCGCCAGCCCTCTTCGCCGTGGTCACCCTGCCAGGGGTGCGCGCCGAGGATGCGGTAGGCATCGAAGCAGTCGCCGTTGAAGAAGGATTTGGGGATGGAGGGAAGATTCATACGAAAGACTCCTTTTATCGCGATTTTTACAGAGAACGTGTACGATGGAATATGTAAAATGAGAAATATACAACACTTTTATCACACTTTTGTCGGAAAATGTGCTATACTGAATAGGACACAGATGTACTTTTGTCGGAAAAGTACTCTGCTGTAACTTTTTGAAAACAGGAGCGGTACAGACAATGGCTTGGTATGACAATGCGGTATTCTATCACATCTATCCTCTGGGATTGTGCGGCTGCGCGCATGAAAACGACGGACAGCCTGTCCCCGGGGCTTTCAAAAAGCTGGATGCGTGGGCTCAGCACGCGGCAAAGCTTGGCTGTACGGCGATCTATATCGGCCCGCTGTTCGAGAGCGGTTCCCACGGCTATGACACCATCGACTACCGTCTGGTAGACCGGCGTCTCGGCACCAACGAGGAGTTCAGGGAATTTGTCGCCGCCTGCCATGAGCGGGGTCAGAAGGTCATCGTGGACGGCGTGTTCAACCATGTGGGCCGCGATTTCTTCGCGTTCCGGGAGCTGAAGGAGCACCGCGAGAACGCCCGCTACCGCGACTGGTTCTGCGACGTGAATTTCTGGGGCAACAACGAGTACAACGACGGCTTCTCTTACGGCAACTGGGGCGGCTTCAACCTGCTGGTCAAGCTGAACCAGCGCAACCCCGAGGTGCAGAACTACCATTTCGACACCATCCGCTTCTGGGTGGATGAGTTCGATATTGACGGCATCCGTCTGGACGCTGCCGACGTGCTGGACTTCGACTTCATGAAGGGCCTGCGCCGCGTTGCCAACGAGGTGAAGCCCGAGTTCTGGCTGATGGGCGAGGTCATCCACGGCGACTACAGCCGCTGGGCAAACCCCGAGATGCTCCACTCCGTCACCAACTACGAACTGCATAAGGGTCTGTGGAGCGGCCACAACGACCACAACTATTTCGAGATCGCCCATACCATGCGGCGTCTGCAGGGCCTCTGCCACGATACCCGGCTCTATAACTTCTCGGATAACCACGATGTGGAGCGGCTGCCCAACAAACTGCGCAACCGCGACCACATCCGGCATATTGCTCTTCTAGTATATACGCTTTGGGGCATTCCGTCCATCTATTATGGCTCGGAATTTGGCATCGAGGGCAAAAAAGAGTGGGGCAGCGACTGGCCGCTCCGCCCCTGCCTCGAGCTGGCCGACTACACCGACGCCGAGAAGACGAACCCTGTCACCAGCATCTATGCCGCACTGGGCAGGCTGAAAGCGGAGTGTCCCGAGCTGAGCTGGGGCGAGTTCAAGGAGCTGACGCTGACCACCCAGAGCTACGCCTACGCCCGGGTGCTGGACGGCAAGGCTGTCGTGGCGGTGTACAATAACGGTGACAGCCCGGTTTCGATGGAATTCCAGCTGCCGGTGGAGGCTTCGGGTGTCGAAGACCTGCTGGCCGACTGTGTGGGCAGTCAGCCCATCCTGACGCAGGTGGAGTGGGGTAAGCTGAAAGTCCAGCTGCCCTCCAACTACGCCACCCTGCTGCGGCTGGTAGGATAAAAGGGGGGAGTGCGGAAGATGAATGCTGCGCAGCGCAGAAAAGTGATCTTAGAGCGGCTGACGGAGGCCGATGCACCGCTGAGTGCCAGTGTACTGGCCGGGGAACTGGGGGTCTCGCGGCAGATCGTGGTGGGTGATGTGGCCCTGCTGCGGGCGTCGGGGACGCAGATCGACGCAACGCCCCGGGGCTATCAGCTCCACCCGGCGGCGCGGGGCTACACGGGCATCCTCGCCTGTGTCCACAGCACTTCAGACCAGATGCGGGAGGAGCTGTATACCGTGGTGGACCAGGGCGGCATCGTGGTGGATGTGGCCGTGGAGAACCCGCTTTACGGTGAGCTGCGCGGCAACCTCAACCTCGCCAGCCGGTACGACGTGGACCATTTTATCCAGCAGGCGGCGGATACGCCCGAGTGCCTGCTGAGCCGGATGACCGGCGGTGTGCATCTGCACACCCTGAGCTGCCCCACGCCGGAGGCGTTCCGCCGCATTGAAGCGGCACTGGACGCCAAGGGCCTGCTCTATAAAAAAGAAGAATAAGGGACCTGCTTTCATTGTAAAAAATCCGCGGGGTCTTGTCCATCGACGAAAGACGAAAACCGTTGGATAATCAACTAAAACACGGAAGAGGTGGATTTTGTGGACATCCGTATCGCCCGTACCGACCGCGCCATCGAACAGGCTTTCATGGAACTGCGGGAGAAGAACCCTCTGGAAAAAATCAAGATAAAAGACTTGTGTGCGATGGCCTGCATCAACAAATCGACGTTTTATGCCCACTATGAGGACATCTACGCACTGGCCAATGCGCTGGAAAACAAGCTCATCGAGTCTATCCTGGCCAGCGTACCCCGCGCCAACGACAGCGTGGCACTGCATCAGGCAGAGACGCTGACGCGGGAGCTGTTCCATGCCTTCATGCAGAACCAGCGGGCCGTGAACATCCTCTTTTCGGGCAGTCGGCAGGGCATCTTCGCCAACAGCATCGAGAAGGGGCTGCGCCAGCGCTTTGAGGAAGCCGACCCGACCTTCGCGGCTGATCTGAACCGGGGCATCCTGCTCTCGTTCTGCGTGCAGGGCTGCTTCTACGCCTTTGCCAACAACAGCAACCGGATGGACGAGGGCAAGCTGGTGGAGCTGCTGGGAGCCATCGCCAAGACGGCGCAGAGCATCGAGTTTTAAGAAGCAAAAAATGGCTCCGGCAGATGCCGGAGCCATTTTTTACGATGCGAAGTTATTTAGAATAAAGCTCAATGATATTCAGCAGGATCTCGGTGGCCTTGTCCATCCGCTCGACAGTGGTGCATTCGCAGACGCCGTGGAAGTTGAAGCCGCCGGTGCCGAGGTTGGGGCAGGGCAGACCCTTCCAGCTCAGGACAGCGCCGTCGGTGCCGCCGCGGACGGGGATCTCCTCCGGGGTCAGGCCGGCCTTCTCGATGGCCTTGCGGGCCGTCTCCACGAGGTGGAAGTGGGGCTTGATCTTCTCCAGCATATTGCGGTAGCTGTCCTTGATCTCGACTTCCACCGTGCCGGGGCCGTACTTGCCGTTGAGGTAGCAGGCGATGTGGAGAAGGTTGTCCTTCTTGAACTGCAGCTTGCCGGCGTCGTGGTCGCGGAGGATGTAGCCCAGCTTTGCCTCGGTGACGTCGCCATACATCTGGGACAGATGGTAGAAGCCCTGATAGCCCTCGGTGGTCTCGGGGCGGGCCATGGCGGGCAGGGCCATGTGGAATTCCATTGCCACGTTGGAGGCGTTGATCATAGTGTCCTTGGCGCTGCCGGGGTGGACGGAGAAGCCGTGGATGGTGACAGTGGCAGATGCGGCGTTGAAGTTCTCGTACTCGATGCCGCCCACATCGCCGCCATCGACGGTGTAGGCGAAGTCTGCGCCGAAGCCCGGGATGTCGAAGAGAGAAGCGCCCTCGCCGATCTCCTCATCGGGGGTAAAGGCGATGCAGAGCTTGCCGTGGGGCAGCTTCTTTTTGGTCAGGGTCTCGGCAGCGGTCAGGATCTCAGCGACGCCGGATTTATCGTCAGCGCCCAGCAGGGTGGTGCCGTCGGTGGTGATGAGGGTCTCGCCCTTCAGCTCCTTCAGGAAGGGGAAGGTGGAGGTCTTCATGACCATGCCGGTGCCGGGCAGGGTGACGTCGCCGCCGTCGTAGTTCTCGTGGAGGATGGGCTTGACGTTCTCGCCGGGAGCGTCGGGGGCAGTGTCCATGTGGGCGATGAGGCCCAGCGCGGGCTTCTTCTCGCAGCCCTTGGTGGCGGGGATGCTGCCGTAGACGTAGCAGTGCTCGTCCACAAAGGCGTCCTCAATGCCGATGGATTTCATCTCTTCCACCAGCAGGTGGGCGAGGTCGAATTCCCGTGCGGCAGAAGGATGGGTGCCGGACTCGGGGTCCGAGGTGGTGTATACTTTGGCATATTTCAGCAGTCGCTCGTAAGCACGCATAAGTAAGGCTCCTTTGTTTTTTCTTTATGATACCCTTTTTGAGGGCTTTTTACAAGGGGAGAGTGCTCTTCCATTAAGCTGAGTTCTCTTTTGTGTGCCAAAAGAGAATCAGAAATGGTTCGCGCGCTGATGGCGCGGGGCAGAGCGCTTTTGCATTAAGGCTAATGTTCTCTTTTGATGTCAAAAGAGAACCAGAAAACCACCAGCGATTTCGACGCGCTGGACCCACGAGAAAGGGGCTGCTCGCCCCTTTCAGACCCCAAAGGGGTTGTCGAAACGGAAAAAAGCTAGTCGCTGCGCTAAGACGGGTTGCGGCTCCCAGCGTCTGCTTCGCTGCCGCTCGCATCCTGCTGGCCGCGGCCCCAACAGCTCCTCCCTGTTTCCGCCACTGGCGGCGGTCGTCGCTGTTGCACTTTTTTCTCGTTTCTCCGATTTGCTGCTTCGCAGCTGGTGTTAGGCCCTCGCAGGGCGTGAAGTTCAGCAGAAAGGTAAAATCTTCGGCGGAGCCGTAA